>Ga0302144_10000428_pt1 | contig 16167 bp, 20 predicted proteins | sample I_Bog_E2_2_FD_192436 | JGI IMG/M metagenome (GOLD analysis project Ga0302144, IMG submission 192436) | Peat permafrost microbial communities from Stordalen Mire near Abisko, Sweden - I_Bog_E2_2 | ecosystem: Environmental > Terrestrial > Soil > Wetlands > Peat | place: Sweden: Abisko, Stordalen...
CGATACGTTGAATGCGGCCACACTGGCCGGGGTGCTGGCCCACGAGGTTATGCACCCCGCGCTCCAGCATCACACCCGGCGGGCCAAGCGCGACCCCAGGCGCTGGAACGAGGCCTGCGATTATGCGATCAACCCGCTGCTGCTCGATGCCGGTCTCAGTCTGCCGGACGATGTGCTCGTCGATCCTCGCTTTCGCGGCATGAGCGCTGAGCAGATATACAACCTGCGCGAGGCCGAAGCGCAACCACAGTCCGATAACCAAAGTGAATCGGCGCAGAATACGGGCTCTGAATCGAACGATTCGCCAGGTGACGAGAATGATGGTGGTACACCTTCCGTTCCGGAGAGCCAGGGCGGCATCGGTCAGGTGATGGACGCGCCAGAAGCCGGCGACGATGCGCCAAGCATCGAGGAACAGGTGCGCGATTGGGGGATCGCCGTCAACCAGGCTGCGACCGTCGCTCAGCAGGCTGGCAAAGTCCCCGCCGGCCTCAAGCGTACTCTTGAAGGCGCGGCGGGAGCCCAGGTCGATTGGCGGGAACTGCTGCGCCGTCTCTGGTCCGACACCATCCCGGCCGATTCGAGCTGGATGCGGCCCAACCGCCGTCACATCTGGTCAGGTCTCTATCTGCCCGGCGTTGTGCGCGAAGGCACCGGCGAAATCGCGATTGCCGTCGATTGCTCGGGATCGGTCAATGCGCGGCAGTTGCGCCTCTTCGAGGCCGAGATTCGTTCGATCCTCGAAGGCCAGCGGCCGGATCGGGTCCATGTTCTCTACTTCGACGCCGAGGTTCATAAGGTCGATACCTACGTGGCCGGTGAGATACTCCATCTCGAACCACTAGGCGGAGGCGGCACCGATTTCGGTCCTTGCTTCGACTGGCTCAATGAGCACGGAGTCCGCCCCCAGACGATGGTCTTTCTGACCGATCTCTACGGGACATTTCCAGACTCCGCACCAGACTATCCCGTCCTCTGGGCCTCGACCGGAGGCCGTCAGGCGCCCTTTGGCAGCGTCATTCCCATGCACGCGGCGTAGCCAATGCTTGGCTCATAGGTAGTAACGCGCTACGGAGCATCCCCATGAACAAGCAATTCTTCATCTTTACCGATGGCTCGGCCATCGGCAACCCCGGACCTGCCGGCTGGGCAGCTATCGTGATCCACGGGACAAGACGGCAGGAGATCGCCGGATCGGTTCCGTGGTCGACCGTCTCTGAAATGGAACTGCGCGCCGCGGTCGAAGCGCTACGCCTGACGCCATCCGGCGCCCGAATCGAGTTGCGCTCGGACTCGGAACTGTTGATCCACGGAATGCGCTTCCGCGTCTTCCGCTGGAGACGTTACGGATGGCGCAACAGCCGTGGCTTTGACCTGCAACACCAGGAACTGTGGCGCGAGTTGCTCCTTCTGAATGCGGATCGAACTATTCGTTGGCTATGGGTCAAAGGGCACAGTGGCCATCCAATCCAATCCCGTGCCGATGCGATTGCCTACCAAGCCGCCAGAGCAGTTGCCGCTCAGGAACGAATTGCCGCCTGATGCCACAGCCTTGCCTCAACTCAAATATAGGAGACGATCATGTCATCGATTGCAGCAACAAATTCGCTCTTTGAGATCGACACGGAGTTGGATGGCCTTCTTGAGGAGATCGAAGAGCAGACCGAGCGGGAAGGGGAGCCTTCAGGGGAACTCGTCGCACGCTTCCAACAATTCTGCGAGGCGCACGGCGAGAAGGTCGACCGGATCGGCCGCTTTGTACGCATTATGGAAGCCCGCGAACAGTATTGCCGGAGCGAGGCTGCACGTCTCGGCGACCGGGCCCGCGCTGCCGCCGGCAAGGTGGAGCGAACCAGAAACATGGTCCTCTACTACCTGATGAGCCGCGATCTAAAATCCATCGAGGGACGTGAATTCACCCTGCGGGCGCAGAAGAACTGCCAGGACTCGGTGCGGATCACCGATGAGGCTGCGCTACCAGTGGCTTTTCACCGGATCGACGCTCGTATTAGCGGCGTTCTCTGGGAAACCGTTCTGGCAAATCTCCCCGACGAACTCGGCAGAATGATCGAGAGTGCTGTGGAAGAATCAAGGCCGGACACCGACACGATTAAAGCCGCCATCCAGCGCGAGGAACAAGTTCCAGGCGCAGAACTGCGGCGGGGATGGCACCTGCGAATCAAGTAGCAGGGATCCAGCCTCCGAGAGGATTCAATTCTCAGAGGCTGGGAGTTGCCAGATGGTACTGAGGCTTCCATCAGTAGCACCCCTCAAAAAGGCCAATAAGAGCTGATCTCTGCCAATCCTATCCGCCGGTTGTGCGACCAATTGCGGCAAACCTGTGGAACTCCTGGGATACAGCAGGTGCTGAACCCCGTCAGTATCCTAGCCACTGATACGCCCATAAAAACGTGGCCTTAGCAGCGGTCAAGTGGGCCAGATGTGTGCGAGCGAACGACAAGTTCTCCTTGCTGAAGATCGAATGATAAAGCCGGTGACATTCAGCTTGGGAAAATGGCCGTTGATTGAAAAAAGAACATAGCGTTCACCTCGATCTCGTTCTGGCGATAGAGAATACGGGGATTTCGAAAGCGGCGTTCTCCAGAATGCGAATAGAGCAAAAATGGAGCAGACCCTAATCGGCAGAACCGGGCGGTTGCTTGGTCAGCATGGATATCACACGAAACGCGCCAAAGAACTCATGCGCGACGGTGATGGATGACCGAAATCCCGGAATTCCGAAAATCTTCGCGGAATAGATCGTTGTATTTCTCGTCTTGACCTGCCCGAATTCGAGCACATCGAGCGGTTGCTCCTGCGCATAGAACGTGGTTATTCCCTCTACAAGCTTGCTTTCTTCGTCCGATACCGCCTCGTCGAGGAAGTCGGGGTAGATGTGGCGCGCCACATAGTCACTCGGCAAATTCCCTTGGCTTGCCTTGTAGATGATTCCGAAAGACAGGGCCGAAAAGAAACGGTCGAACCTTTCGTTATTGACCCTGTATTTCACCGCGCCATTCCCCACGGGGACCGCATCGCGAAGCAAGGCCTTTCGGAGAGCATCTTCGTTGTATTCCAACTGCGGAAGGACGCTCTCCTGGAATTTTTCGCGTGCCCTGTTTTTCGGAGAGGCATTGAGACAGATATGGGCAAGCACGTAGAGATCGTCTGGAGACTTGTCGTTGTTGTGCGCTTTGCAAGAAGGCACGGTTAAAAGCTGGTCGCGCTGATCTTTTGGGAAGAAGGCCTTCGGCGGAATGTGCTCCATCGTCGCCCCGGCATGGGCGCAGCCTTGAAAGTAGCAGGGTTTCATGCGGCTCAACTCGCCTCCGGATTTAGATTACGCTCTGGCAGGGAACGTGGATCAATTATCAACGCTCGCTCCCTCAGACAGAGGCTTCCAACGGACATGCAGGAACGCATCGAGCAGCGACAGCATCGGGAGGCTGAAGCTCGCGGACGCCAGGAGATCGACCCGGTCGGTGTTCACTTTGATCCGTGGCCCGACGGTTGACGCATCGACGCCTGTGGCCCCTACTCTCCCCGGTTTCAGCAGGATCGAGCGCGCCAGATTGCTGCCGGCGCTGTTCGGGTTGTAATGCTGAGACGTATAGCGGGCGACGCTGTTGGGGCCGACTTTTCCAACCTTGAGCGCCTGACCATTTTGGAAGAACGCGTAGACGGCTATTTTGCCAGACGGCAGGTTTTTAGGTGCGACGTGCGGCTTCAGTAGGTCATTGACGGCAAGGTGCGGCGGCTAGACTGCCGATCGCCCGCCATGTGCCGGGACATCGGAAAGAGGCTGACGTTCCGCACACGCATGCGGCCGTCCTGAATGGAGAGAGATGGCGCAGCGGCAGCCCCGCGAACGAAGCTGCCGCGACGCTTCCCATCGAGCTGTGGACGGCGGGGCTTCCGCTGGAGCACGGGGAAGGAGGCTGCGCGAGGCCGGGATGTGCGGTGACAGCGCGAAGTCGAACTCCTCCAGCGTCTTCATCCGCGGCAGGTGCGCATCCTTGAGGCGCAGTTCGATCGACCGCCGTTCGCGATCTTCCACCTCAGCCTGGAGCAGCGCTTCGAGATAGTGAAGATGCGAGTGGTTCTGCTGACACGCTTCATCGGCCAGCGATGCGAACTGGGTTCCGATCGAGGAGAGACGAAGCGTCTTGCAGTGCTGTGCGATGCTTGCAGCTTCCATGCTCATGCCTGCACCCCGTTGATCCCTACGGAGAGCAGCTGGTTGTACTCGATCATCGTGGGCAAGGGGCGTTCGTATGCGGCCAGCACGCCGATCTCGATCGTCTCTTGGGCAGCATGCTGCAACTGGTCAGCCATGAGCAGATGACGGATCGCGGCCACGTCCGTGCAGCCCATTTCAAGAGCTTCGACAACACTGGCTTCGAGCTTCGCATGCCCGAACTCGCGGCCCATGCGGATTACCGCTACCATGGCCTGTGCTCCTGCCTGTCGTCCCTGCCTGCTTGCCATCAGCTCCCATAGCCGGTCATAGCTCTGCGGCCAGCGTCCCTGTGCCCGCCACTCAGCCAACGGCTTGGAGCCGCGCAACGCGCCGGGCTTCCGTTCCAGCACATCGAGATAGTGTTCCAGATCGAGGATCTGCCGGGCACGATCATAACTGCGTTCATGCTGCGCGATGCGCACACCATGCTGGTGGAACTGAACAACGCTGGAGTAGACGCGAGCCTCGACAACCGCTCCCGGCTTCAGCGGCACAGAGTAGAAGTTCGTGCGCACCTTCGCGCAGCCGGCCTGATCGACACGCGGGAAGCTCACTTCAGCCAGATCGAAGTCTTCCCCTGGAAGCGGCAACAGATGCTCCTTCTCAGCAAGCAGCAACACGCCAACGCTCTCCGTGCGGCCTGCCATCATGCGGTTCTCATCGTGACGGCAAGCGGCGAACAGCTTCGCGTTCAGATCGGCAAGATCCCTGGCCACCGGGACGGGCACCCAGTGGTTGCGGCGGAAGTATCCTACTTCCCCTTCCACACCGCCCTTTTCATGGCCTTCGCCGGGAGTGCAGAAGCTGGCCTCATACTGCCAGTGCGAGCGGAAGGCGATGAAACGCGCCGTCAGCTCCCGCTCATAGCCGCGCAGAATCTTCTTCACCGCGCTGCTCAGGTTATCGTAGCGAAGCTTGCGGAACACTCCGCCGAAGTAGTGAAACGCCAGTTCATGAGCTTCCAGAAATGCCTGCTGCGTGGCCCGCAGATACGCACGATGATAGGCCGCGCCCGAGGCCATCGAACGCATCGAGAACACCTGAAGCTTGACCCGCTCGCCATCCAGATCGGCATACGCCTCGTACCAGTCAACCTGAACCTCAACGCCAAACTCGTAGCTCTGCGGTACGAACGTCTCACGGCGGCCGAGACCCTGCTCCTGCTTGCGACGCTCCACATACTGACGAACCGTACGTTCCGCTGCCGTGCATCCCGGCACCTCGGCACGGATGCGTTCCCAGATCCGCTTCGCGGTGTGGCGCTGCTTGCGTGGCGCCTTGCGGTCGGCTGCCAGAACTTCGTCGATAAACGCTGCAGCCGGCGCAATCTTCAAATGAGGACGTTCGGTCTTCTTGCGCCTTGCCGGCAACGCACTCCGAACCGCATCGCGAACCGTGCGCCGATGTACGCCCAGCTTCCGCGCTACACCGATGATCGTACCCGCCCCAAACTCATACTCCCGGCGAATCTGCTCGTAAAGCTCCACCTTGCTTCTCCAGTCCAACTCCTGCCCCCGTCCTAAGCTCGCGCTCAGTACAGACTAGGAGTTCGCTCTGTCCAATGGGTGGGCCAAAACAAACCGCCGAAGTGGGCCACTTCATAATGCCGGAATCACTTGGTGAAGTCGGCATGATTGAAAGCCGTGGCGAGATTCGCCGGGGCAGCGTGGCCGAACACGCCCAGGTCCTTTTCAATTTCGTACGTAATGACGGCGCGGACGCTGATTTCAATCGCGTCCAGGGCTTCGAGCACAGCCGCCGCAGATCCACATCGAATTTGTAGAGATCAATGATTTACTCGAAGATCGTCCCCGGACGAAAATTGCCGGTGGACGCATCTTTGAAGGGGATGAAATATACGCTCACCCGGTAGTACCCGATTTGCTTTAGGCACCGCAGTGCCCGGCCTCTGTCTTGGCCGTCGAGGCCGCGACGAATCAACAAATCGACTTGATCTCCGTAAGGAAGATGGGGCTTGCTGTATTTCATCGAAAGAAGAAAGACCCGCCGATTTGATCAAGGCAACACTGACAGCCGCACTTGCAGGACTGATTCTCGGCATCGATATGGTGGTTATCTCCGGCATCATCGATTCTGTGGTGCGCGTTTATGGGCTGAGCGGGTGGGGCAAAGGCGTCACCATGGACATGTCTCCGGTTGGCACGGTGCTCGGCTGCTTTGCTGCGGACCTTGGCGCTCGAACGAACGAACTACCTGTTTGCAGGATCCGATTGCGGCGGACAACGTGCCGCCGCCATGTACAGCCTGATCGGATCGGCCAAACTCAACGGACTCGATCCGGAACTCTATCTCCGCACCGTGTTGGACCAGATCGCAGACCATCCAATCAGCCGCATCGACGAACTCCTGCCCTGGAATCTCTTCCCGCCTGTATAGACCCAATCCCCGCAGGCCGCCTAAACACACTCATCAGGTGCCCACGAAGAAGGTAGCGGGCACTCCGGGGATCACTCCTCTGCCAAGTCAAGAGGGGAGTTCTGGACGCTTACGCGCAAGCATCGTAGGCGAAAGAGCGGGAGAAACCATCAAAGCAATCGCAATCGTCATGCTCAATAAGCTAAAGCTGGCCGACTTGGTCGCGACCATCCATCCCTACCCAACCGGCATACAACTGGAGGCCACAATGATGGTCGTGGAACACGCTTTTTCCGGAACGTCGGGAAGGATTCTTCCCTGGCCGTCCGCGCTTTGGCGCTAACCGTTCAGCCCCTGCATTCTTAAGAAACTGCGCTATCTTGCTTATCCGCACAGGAGCATCTTTTGGATCTTTGACACCTTCGTCCATCGGCATTGTAGCCGGCATTTGGCACTGCTTCCACCAATGACACTCTGCGAACCGCGCCATGAGGTATTCCAGCTCTCAGAACAAATCCTTCACCTCTAAAGAGGAAACAAAACTCTTCCTAAGCGCAGGATAGTCTCGTAGAGAGTTCGCCTGTTGCTTGGCAGTATTAGCAGCAAGTGCTTGATGGTGTTTGGCATGATCGGGATACACCAGCATTGCGGTCCTGTGGACACGCCAATGGGCCAACGGAACCTCATATCCTTTCATCACCTCAATCGCACTCTCGATACAACTCCCTGCGTGAGATGAATCGCCATTCAATATTGCGACGCGCGCACTGGCTTCCCATGCCAGAGCTTGCCACGTACGTTCAGCCGTTCCTAGGCTCGCAGAAAGATACAGTTGAGCAATCTGTTGAGCTTCCTTTAAAGCACCTGTCCGCATCGAGATCTCAAACTCGCATTGATATCGGAGTATTGTCCAGTACCACTCGTACCATGCGTGCGGGCTCTCGGTCTTTTCCCTTGCCTGCATCAGATACTCTCGAGCATCCTCTACGCTTCCCGTACAGGCTGAAGACATTGCCTGCAAAGTCAGGCAAAGACGTTGGATCCACAGAAGTTCTCGCTTCTGCAGGAAACCACTTGACAGCTTGCACAATTCGATCACGCCTGCGTGATCAAACGCATTTTGATGTATCCATGCCTGCATGACTTGCCAGAAGCTCTCGTTGACCCGGTTGCCATTCCTTCTTGCGGAATCAATCCTGGTCTGAGCTTTTGTGAGCGCCTCTCCCCACTCCCCAGCGTGAATCAGCACCCATATCTCAGTACGCTCACCAAACTGATAGAACGGTACCCCAGCACGGAACAACTCTTGAGTTCCGGACCGGATATTGAAAAGCCCTTCCCGATAGCGGGAGCCCAAGTTTTGGATGAACCCAAAAACTATCTGGCTCCGGGCTTTGGCAGCGAAATCCGAACTCAATTGCAACTCCTCAAACGCATCGGTGCATTCGTCTGCAAAGTGAGTGTTCCAACCTTCACACATCACACGCCAGAAGGATGCGTTCATTCGCGCCACTGCACGCAGAGCCGAATCTTCTTCTCTAAGGCTCAGTTCCATTGCTTCGTCGGCGGCAGCAACGCAACGGTCTCCGTTGGTCCGGGCATACATGAAGGCAAGATTCGAAAGGAGTTGACTTTTTGCCCCGTTGTTACCAGCCAATACTGAGGAACGCCCGGCGGCCTCCAACTCCTCAATCGCATATTGGAAGTCATCCGTTAGCGTATGGACTTCTGCAAGACATGTTAAGAGCTTGTACCGAAGCAATTCTGCCTCTGAATCGGGGGCCCGCGGCAATAGCTCCATCGCATGGTTGAGGGCCTCTAATGCGTCGTCGTATGCGAATCTTTGCGATTCGGTTTTTGCGACAATCAGCAGGTACTTCGCCGCCAAAGTCCACGCCGAACATTTTTCGAAATGGTACGCAAGCCTAGCTGCAACCTCATTGGGGCTCTTGCAATAGAGAGACTCCATTTTTTGAGCAATCTGTCTGTGAAATCGTATTTGCCTCGAAGGCGGAATTCTGCGATAAAAGACTTCGCAATAGAGCACATGAACGAATTCAAACTGTCCCAGCGAGGAGCCATCTGGAAGATCAACACTTCCTAGCGGCTTTATGAAAAGGCCTCGGCGCGAGAGGTCGTAACAAACATCCTCAACGTCCTCTTGGCTTCGGCCCACGGCTGCCTCCATGCATGCCGCTGTGAACGAAGTGCCGCATACGCTTGCGGCTTCCAAAACCCACCTCTCAGCATCCGAGAGCATAAAGTAAATATTGTCCTCTAGCAATTTCCGAATTGTCTCCGGCACCATTTCGACTTGTCGTCCCTCAGCTGGACGAAAGACCCAAGACCCACCCGAATTGGAAAGTATGCCTTGTGATACGAGGTGTTCCAGCATTACCTCTGAGAAGAATGGATTTCCCCGTGTATGCCGGAATACGAACTCAGTGAGTCCGGGCGGAACCAGTCCACCCGGAGCTCTTCGCTCCAGGAATTGCTCCATCGCAGATCCGCTCAGACGTTGGAGTTCAATCTCCGTACACAGCTTCCTGGAAAGCAAACCCTGTCTGAGTTCCCTCAAGGGGATGCTTCCAAGTGCAACTTCGTCCGGCCGGAACGTGGCGACTACCATTAACTTAGTGCTTCTTTTCCCGTACGCGAATGCTGATAGCCAACTAATCGTGTTCGGGTCAGCCCAATGCACATCTTCGAGAATGACAAGTAGCGGCGACTCCGCAGCAGTCTTTTCCATCAGGTCGTACAATTCGCGCAACATCCGCTCACGTGTAGCTCCGGCGAGTTCCAGTTGCAACCTGTCGGTCTGATCCAGCTTCACGAATGCGGGGAACTGAATCAACCAAGTTGGAGCATGAGTGGCAAGAACCTCGACAACCGCCTCAGATCCCGGTTGGCGAATCAGGTTGGAAATTGCCTCAAGCAACGGGTAGTAGGGTTCATGGACCCCGAACTGTTTAAAACATTGGCCTCTGACCACACGAGCGCGGGATGTGCCAAACAGGACTTCGCGCTCAAATGAGTTTACCAACTGCGTCTTCCCGATCCCAACTTCGCCTATCACAAATACAAGCTGGGGCTTGCGGCCACAGGCAAGCCCAAAACCCGCCCGCAATACTTCTATGTCCCCTTCTTGCCCCACAACTGTTGCCAGGGCGGTCTGTTCCGCTCCTTTCTGGCTCTCTCCCGGCTCAAAGGCAGGAGCGATGAACCTGTATCCCCGACGATGATGCGTTTCGATATACAGAGGCTTCCGAGCATCGTCGCCGAGGGTTGATCGCAGGGCGCGGATATGAGTCTTAAGAACCTCTGGTTGGATGAAGGTACCAGGCCAAAGGTGATCAATCAGTTCTGTGTGGGTTACCAAGGTTGATTGAGTCCGTAAAGTTCTGTAGAAGCTGCTGAGCGGCGAGCGACAGCGAGCCACCAGTTCGATTCCTTAGGATGTTGTTGACAAGACGACATTTCCAAGGAGGAAACGGATGGCTCGCAAGGGACAGGGTATTGGGATTTTGACGGGATGGCAAGCGGGGATCGGCAGCGAGGATTTTCTTCGCCAACTGGTCGAGCGCACGGTGCAGCAGGTTTTGGAAGCCGAGATGACCAGCTTTCTGGGTGCCGAGAGCTACGAACGCAACGGCGAGCGGCGCGGCTGGCGCAACGGCTACAAGCCGCGCACCCTCAAGACGCGGGTCGGCGAACTGGAGCTGATGGTGCCCAAGGACCGCGACGGGCAGTTTCAGACCGAGCTTTTCGAGCGCTACCAGCGGAGCGAAAAGGCCTTTGTGGCGGCCCTGATGCAGATGTACGTCGAGGGCGTTTCCACGCGCAAGGTAAGCGTGATTACCGAGGCGCTGTGCGGCCTTGAGATCAGCAAGAGCCAAGTCTCGGCGCTAACTCAGAAGTTAGACGCGGAGATCGACGAGTGGCGCCAACGACCGCTGACCGAGGCCTATCCGTACCTGATCTTCGACGCGCGCTACGAGAAGGTGCGGCGGGGCGGCGCGGTGGTCAGTCAGGGCGTACTGGTGGCCATCGGCATCAGCGCCAAGGGCTATCGCGAGGTGCTGGGCTGCTGGGTGGCCGAGAGCGAGTCGGAAGCCAGTTGGGGCGCGGTCTTTAGCGAGTTGAAGCAGCGCGGACTTACAGGCGTGAGTTATGTGGTGAGCGACGACCACCAGGGGATGGTGAAGGCTATCGCGCGGCATTTCCAGGGCGCGGTGTGGCAGCGCTGCCAGGTGCACTTCGTGCGCAACGCGCTGGCCTTGTGCGGCCAGCAGCAGCGGCCGATGGTGTTGCGGCTGATGAAGGCGGTCACGGAAGCGCCGACGCGTGCGGCCGCCAAGGCTGCGCTGGAGGCGGCCGTGACGGAGTTGGAGAAGAAAGCGCCCAAGGTGGCGCGACTGCTGGAGACGAGCGGCGAAGAGATCCTGGGCGTGTATGCGCTGCCGGAGGCGCATCGCAAGCGGATGCGGACGACGAATATGCTGGAGCGGCAGAATCAGGAACTGAAGCGCCGGACGCGGGTGGTGCGGGTGTTTCCGCATGAGCAGTCGCTGCTGCGGTTGATCGCGGCGCTGCTCATGGAGACCAATCAGGAGTGGATGGGGAGGATCTACCTGCGTATAGAGGAGGAGCCAGGGGCCACAACTGAGACCATCGCCGCAGCCGCCTGAGAGGTGCCAGCTTGCTTCGGGCTACGCCCTCCGCAAGCTGGCACCTCTCAACCAACAAGAACAAGAACCAACAACCCTGAGGAATGGGATTCTACAGAACTTTTAGGACTTGACTCTGGAAAGGAGTATTGGCTTCCGGAATCAACCTTGGCGAGATACTTCCTAATCACGGAGAATGACACGGGAGCCTATGAGCGGGTCGCCTACATGAACCACTTCTCAATAACGGTTCTGCTTTCGTACATCAGGAACAAAGTAAGATACAACAAACTGCGCGAGTTCCTTGAGCAACATGCCATAGGGAAGATGGAGAATGTGAAGGAGCACTGTCCCCAGGATGCAGAGGCTCTTATGCTGATGCTGGATTTGATCGTTTGTCCCGACGTTAGCGATCCGACCAAGCAAGCGATAGGCGCGATCTTTGGTCTTGATACCGCTGGCCTTGCCGACGTCCAAAAGGCAAATGATCATTGGTTTACAACTTGGCGCCCCAAATTCAACCTTGGGAAGGAACTAGACGCAAAGCGCAGCCGAGAAGTATATTGAATGTGGCGCTCCGCTCTACCCTTAATGGCTGTTGGCAGCCCACACACAAGCGCCTCTCAGCCACTTTATCAATTTGGGGCTGAGTAAACGGACGGCAGGAGCGGACCGTCCAAAGCCAACGAACTAACAGTTTTTCAGATTCTCATTGCGCCTCGCTGCGCCAGCGCACCTAAAGCGCGGCTGTGGATAGGCGCAGCTCTGCTTATGACGCGCCAACGCTGGTGCATCTCAAGCGGATACATCCGCGACCTCAACAGTTCCAAGCACCGGGATTGCTGTGTTGAGTCTTGTGACCACACCCTCGCTGCCTATCAGGCAGCGGCCTTCTCGGCTTTCTTCTTCGACTTCGACAATGGAGCGGCGGAGGTCTTGGCGGCCTGCCTCACTGCGGCCCAGCGCTTGATCTGCGCTTGACGGACGCGTTCGCGCCCCTCTGCACTCATCTTTTTGCGCTTCTTCACCTTTTGGGCAACCGGGACGACGACGGCTGCTGCCTTGGACGGCCTGCCCGCCTTGCGCTTGATTGCGGTCGTTCTGGTGGAACTCAAAAGCGCCTTGGCTTGCCTGAGAAGAGCAATCTGGGCATCGATCTCGAAAAGAATGGATTTCGTCATGGTGCGTTCAGCACCTCCCCAAGCAGAATAAGCGATGGACCGACTGGTTGGCACCTACCGTTGCCATGCAGTGTCATCCGGCGCTTCGCATTGTCGCCAGTCATTTCTGTGCCTTGAACCATAAGATGGCACCGGGTTGAACCATAAAGTGGCACTGCGCATTTGTAATCCCTTTCAGATCTGCGCCTGTTCCTATTGGCGGGAAGTCTCGTTTGAGCCATAAAGTAGCAGTAAGTGCAAAAGAGAAGCATAAAGTGGCACTAAGTGCGATTGGCGCCGCAAGCAGTTTCAAGGGCTTCTGTTGCTGTATAGGCGGACAGGGAACATTGGGCCCCACAGCGCGATACCCCGCGTGGGACCAACTCTCTTAGCTTTGTATAGACCGATGTTTGCAGTGCTGTCATCAGATGACTGCGCCGGCCGCACACACTTTTGGAAGCATAACCTGGCACTCAGTGCCATTTTATGGTTCAAGTCACAATTTCAATAAACCCGACAGAAAGGAGGCTCGATGGCCAGGAGTGTCGCGAAACTTAAGATGGGCTTCTACCCGCTCCCAGTGAGCGAAGGCGCCAAACTTCGTCAGCTTCTCAGCTTCACAGAACCGGCATCGGTGGTTGATCCTTGCGTGGGGCAAGGAGTGGCTCTCAACCTGCTCACCCACGGTGCTGACGTGCGCCGCTATGGTGTGGAACTCGATGCCGAGCGGGCACTGGCCGCAAGCTCCACGGGGATCGAGACAATCCAGGGAAATACCTTCGAAGCAGTGGCCAAGCCGGAGTCCTTCTCGCTGTTGTACCTGAATCCGCCCTACGATTCCGAGATCGGATCAATCGGCAACAGCCGCATGGAGCGCCTGTTTCTGGAACACACCTTCCGCTGGCTGGTGATGGAGGGCGTGCTGGTGCTGGTCATTCCATTCGAGCGCCTGCACGAGTGCGCAGGAGTGCTCAGTTCACACTTCGCTCGACTGAATATCTTTCGCATGACTGACGAAGAATCGGTCCGCTTCCGGCAGATCGCGGTGCTTGGTGTTCGTCGCAATGTGCGGGGCGTGGCTGTCGAAGAGGCGCGGCGGCAACTTCAGCGCATCAGCCCCTATGGCAGTTTCCAGGCGTTGCCGGAGCTGGCGCCGGACACGTGTGAGCCGTATTCCGTGCCTCCAACAGGAGAGGCAACTCTGAGTTACCGTGGGCTTCCGTATGACTTGCTGGAAGACTTGCTGCCGATGTCGGGCGCATGGAAGCAGACGTTGCCGTTTCTGATGCCGCGCGAGGACGTGGCCACGGGCCGTCCGATCACGCCGCTGCATGGAGGCCATGTGGGGCTGCTTTGTACGGCAGGCCTGTTGAATGGAGTCTTCGGTCAGGGCGAAGACCGGCACATCGCGCGATGGAGGTCGGTCAAGCACGTGACCAGCGGCAGCGTGCAGGCCGAGGTGCTGCCAGCGAACATTCTTGCCAAGGCTGATCGCATGATCGTCTGGTGGTCTCCGGCAAAACGTCGGCAGATGTTCTATGTGAACTCCGAAGGCAAGGCGGCTGAGCTGAACGGCCGCATCTTCCCGCAACCTCCACTGGTGTGGAAGGTGTCGCATGGAGAATTGAACATCCGGGCGCTCACCGGGAACAAGCGGCCGGATAGTTCAACGAAACTTGCCGTTGCACCCTTCTGGAATCTCTCGGACGACGGGCGTGTCTGCACAGGCACGATGCGGCGCCCGGACAGCGCCTCTGTGGCTGCCATTCTAGCCTGGGAGCGCGGCTTCTACGAGAGCGCCTTCACGCACGCCAATGTTGGCCGTCTGACGCGCCACGAAGGCGGATTCGATGGGCTGTGGAGCGGCCTTGCCGGAAAGCGCAGTCGCTTTCCACTCGAAACACTCATCGCTTTGCCTCAGACGCTCGCGCAGTTCGTGCGCGGAGAGAGGAGCTGATATGCGCCTTGAGCACACGCTTCCAAGCGATCTGTTGGGCCAGAAGCCGGTGCGCGTCCTGGTGGTTGGCGCGGGCGGAACCGGAAGTGCCATTGTCATGGGCCTGCCGTATCTCGACTAGGCGATGCGGGTCTGGGGGCGATCATCGGGGCTGGAAGTGGTCATGATGGACGCTGATGCCGTCTCTGAGACGAACTGTGTGCGCCAACCTTTTTCAGTCTCCGACATCGGACTGAACAAGGCGATCGTGCTGATCAATCGCATTAACCTCTTCTGGGGAACGCGGTGGCGGGCCGAGCCAGCGAATTTCGATGAACGGACGCTCGATCAGATCAATGACCGGTCCGTCGATCTCGTGATCGGCTGCGTGGACACACGTGCGGCGCGAAGCGTAATTGCGCGTGCGTTGACCAAAACACGATGCCGCGCAGCCTACTGGCTCGATCTCGGCAACAATGCCGCCAGCGGCCAGTTCGTTCTCGGCCAGCCTTTGAACTCGCGCAATCGTAGAAAGGCCGCCAGGCTGCGCACCGTCAGTGAGCTTTATCCAGAGATCATCAACACTGAGATCGGTGAAGCCCCGCTGCCCAGTTGCTCGGCAGTCGAGGCGCTCGACCGGCAAGAGCCATTCATCAATCAGACTCTGGCGTCGAGCGCGCTCGCCATGCTTGCCCGTCTCTTCCGCTATGGAAAGCTATCGCACCACGGCGGATTCTTCAATGCGCAGAGTGGCCAAATGAGCGCTTTGCCGGTTGATCCGCAACTCTGGTCGAAGACGAAAAGGCGGGGCCGGTTCGCGCAAACGCGATTCAAGATGAATTGATGTTTCATTCCCGCCCTGGGCGTATGGTTGGAGGGTATTGGAGGCTCTCCATGAAGATGACTCTCGACCATACTCTCGCACTGGAAGCAAAAGTGATAGTCGCATTAGCCTTTCGAAACGGCCCCATTGAAGCCTTGCACGCGGGAACGCGATGCGCCTTATGCTGCGGCAATCCCGCAATTTCCCACATTACCGACTTGGAGATGAAGACCATCATGAAGTCGGCCGTAGATACGCTCTACCGCCTACTTTGGCAGCGAGAGAATGATTCAAAGCATTATCTGGAAAACCTGGCGCTGGGGGAGCGTTACACCGCGCGCTGGGATGATCCAGAAATCAAGGAACCCCGAGGAAGGGGACCATCAACTGAAAGTCAGAATCCATGAGGAGAACTGTTCATGTTCAAAGAACTTGTACCTGTCCTGCGGGACCGCGCGGTATTGCTGACGGTCACGCTTGTCGATGCAGATCAGATTCGGGTGAACATTGTGCCGAAGAAACTCAAAGACGGCGACAATGACGCTCTCACCACGCCACTCAGCGTTACCGGCACTGCCGAGGATCTCGATGCCGAGTTGTCCACTACCATCATTAGCTTCGTTGGCTCCCATCTACAGATGAAGAATACCCTGGAGAAGGCGAAGGCCGAGATGGATGCGGCATCCAAGGCGGCTCAGGCAGAGGCGCGCGCGAAGTCCAAAACGCCTACCAAGGCGACTACTGCGAAGGCGGAAGTCACGCAGAATGTCCCCGCAGCCAAGCCTGCCGAGCCAACGAAGCCCGCACCGCAGAAGCCCGCAAGCCTCTTCGATATGCCGACACCAGCGACTACTCCCACAACTATGCCAGCCGAACCGGAAGATGACCCCGGATTTGCAGAAATCGACGATGACGAGGAACCGGAAGAATTCGAAGAACTGGATGACGCGGCGTGACGGCCAGCA
>Ga0302144_10000440_pt1 | contig 15932 bp, 11 predicted proteins | sample I_Bog_E2_2_FD_192436 | JGI IMG/M metagenome (GOLD analysis project Ga0302144, IMG submission 192436) | Peat permafrost microbial communities from Stordalen Mire near Abisko, Sweden - I_Bog_E2_2 | ecosystem: Environmental > Terrestrial > Soil > Wetlands > Peat | place: Sweden: Abisko, Stordalen...
AAAAAGGCTGTCTTGAACAAATCCCGCCCGAAAACCACAAAGAATTCGCCGCAATGGTTTGATGTTGCGAAATCAGATGCCTGTGCAGGGGTTCCTTAGCTTTGGCGGCGGCGTTTGGAGCCTGTCAGTTACTTTGGGGCCTGGCCAAGTAGCTGCGGCCACTTCAACGACCACGAATACCGTTACCTCGAAGAGAATCGGACCTTGCTGAGGGATCAATGACGCAAGTCGAATACAGTCTGTTCATGGTTGTCGGGTGTCTTTTCTTTCTTGCGGTCTACGCATGGGCAGGTCTTCTTGTCCGATTGACTCGGCCATACCCGAGGAATCCGGATGGCCGAAGCAAGCTATATAAACTTGGTGCGCTTCTGTGTGCAATCTCTTTCATTGCGAGGCTGATCCTCACTTGGAGATAGTCCTAATGGGAAATCTATGTGCGATTTGCTTTTCAATGCTCGCGGGTGTCGTATTTGGGCTCGCGGCAGCAGGTACCACTTTCGTCTTTCGTCGGCACATGGACTCAACGAGTTGGAGCCTTGCAGCGACGGCGGCTGTTTGGGTGACTTTCTTGTTTTTGATGATTCTCTTTCAAAACCTTTTGCCCGTGGGGGGCGTTCGTTTCACATTGCCGCTGCTTCTGCTCCCAGTCTCAGTGGCTGCAATATGGAACGGTGCGCGCCTGATTCGGCACATGCTGATTTTCCGCCCCAAGTAACACGACACCTTGGGACAAGTCATGCACAGCGCAAGTGCCCTTCAAGGGCGGTAGGTGGCCCACCCCTCGCCCAGCCACAAAAGCGGGTGACCTACCTTTCCTTCGGTTGGAAGGGTGGGAGCAGCAGATGCCAGCCATGTTCTTGCTTTGTTCTTTCTGACCAAACGGGCTTCAATAGGCCGGAGATGGCGACCTGATTGTGGACTGCTGAATCGGCTGACCGGCGCGTGGCATACCGCCTATCAGGGTTCGGGTCTGACCGTCGGCACCGCAACCTTCCACCAGCAGTGTGAGCCAACCGCAAGCCGTCCCTCTGGGGCGGCTTGCTGGCGTCTGGGGGCTCCATCCAGCATCATCGGCACGACCGGCAGAAGGGCACGGTGCTTTGCACCGGCAGTAGGAGGGACACACTACCCCAGAAAGGGTTCTGTGGTGCCCCGCACCACGCCCATCAGAGTGGTGAACAGGGTGGACCCGTCTTTGAACCCATCAATAAATCTGCCGGCATATGGCCAGCCCTGTTTCCATTCCTCACTTCTGCCGATAGGGTGCTATGACACAAGTTGGTCAATTGCCTGGGACGCGACAGCAAGATGTTTATTTCCTGACGCTTACGCCCATCCGGGAGGCAGTTTGCGGCGCGATCGTTCTCCCGGCAGGCGGGTCTTCCGGTCATAAATCATGGGCGAAGAGAAGCATGAACGGGGACATCTCCGTCCCTTTCTCACGCCTCGCGGTAGGTGTATAGACATGCAGGGTAATTTCGCTCTGTTCTCCTTTTTCGCGAAGTCGCCCAGTCTCTCCAGAGTCGCAATCGGATCCTCACGAGTGGCTAAACGGGCAATCCTGCTCGCGGGGATCGCATTCCTTGCCATCCCCGCCTTTCCAGCAAGCGCTTCGCAGACTTCAGACCTTACTCAGAAGAGCCTTGAAGACTTGATGAGCATTGAGGTAACCTCCGTATCCAAAAAGGAGCAGAAGACCTCCCAGGCCGCTGCGGCTATCTTTGTCATATCTCAGGACGACATTCGGCACTCCGGCGCACTCAATATCCCGGACCTGCTGCGCATGGTTCCCGGTCTCGACGTGGCGCAGATTGACGCTGGCAAATGGGCCATCAGTTCTCGCGGCTTCAACGGCCAGTACTCGAACAAACTCCTCGTTCTGGTTGATGGTCGAACCGTGTACTCGCCCCTGTTCGCCGGCGTCTTCTGGGGTGCCCAAAACGTTCCTCTCGACTGCATCGAGCGTATTGAAGTGATTCGCGGCCCTGGTGCTGCTATCTGGGGATCGAACGCTGTGAACGGTGTGATCAACATCATCACTCTGAGCGCCGGACAAACCAAGGGCGGCTACGTCGCCGCTGGAGCAGGCAGCGCCAGCATCGGCCCAGAGGCGATTCGTTACGGTGGGAAGGCGCGCGGCCTTGGAGCCTATCGCATTACGGCGGAAGGCTTCCATCTCAACGCGCTTCCAACGCTTGCCGGACTCGACGGCCATGACGACTGGCGCCTTGTCCATGGCGGGTTTCGCACCGATGCCACCCTATCCGCGAGGGATTCCGTCACCACCGAAGGAGAAATTTTTCAGGGCAATGCGGGGGAGGTCGCTTTCTTCCCGGTTTCCCTGCTGCCACCTGTGAATGCAACCGCCGCACTTCGCGACCGCTACTCGGGCGGGAACCTGTTAACGCGGTGGAATCGTACTTTCTCACCGGGCTCGGAGACCTCGCTTCAGGTCTACTTCGACCGCACGACGCGCAGCGATTCCACTTACAACCTTGGACAGAACACCTTTGACATCGACTTTCAACACCACACTGTGTGGCGGGCGCGACAAGATATCGTCTGGGGCCTTGGATACCGCGTCAGTTCGGATAAAATGGCTCCGACCTTGCGAATCTCAGCAGTTCCAGAGAACCGCCGTGCCGATCTGTTCAGCTCGTTTGTGCAGGATGAAATTCCCCTCCGCACAGATCGAATTCACTTGAGCCTGGGCGCACGACTCGAGCATAACGGATACACCGGGTTTGACTTCCAACCCTCCGCACGCGTGGTCTGGACACCGGACAGCAAGAACTCCATCTGGGGTGCGGTCTCCCGTGCTGATCGCACGCCAGCCCGAGTTGATACAAATCTTCGCGTAAACTTCGAGGCGCTCCCTGGGCCCAACAGCCTGCCGATGCTGGTTAGCCTTTTCGGAAACCCAAAGCAGAAGAACGAGCGGCTAACAGCATTTGAAACAGGCTACCGGAGCACGTTGACCAGCCAGTTCTCGTTGGACTTGACTATTTTCTACAACCGCTATTTCGATCTGGTGTCGGTGGAACCAGGCGCACCGCGTGTCGAAATGAGTCCTGCGCCTGTACATCTGCTCATCCCTGAGTCGTTCGGCAACGGTCTATTCGGAGAAACGCACGGCGTTGAGGCTTTCGCAGAATGGAAGGTGGCGGATTTCTGGACGCTGAGCCCTGGTTATACGTTCTTCTCCACGCATCTGCATCCATTCCGCGGAAGTCAAGACGTCACGTCGGCACCCGGAACTGAAGGTGGCACCCCGGATCACCAGGCACAGCTGCGGTCCAATGTACGCCTGCCCTGGAACTTCCAATGGAATGCGTCGTCATACTTTGTCAATCGCCTCCCAGCCCAGTTCGTTCCCTCGTACACGCGCCTGGACACTGGATTGACCTGGCGTGCGGCAGAGCGCGTCTCGCTGAGTGTGGTAGGGCAGAATCTCTTGAAGGACCTTCACTCGGAATACTCAGGCCCCGACTCCACAGTGCAGTCCGGCCAGATGCGGCGAGCTGCTTACGCCAAGCTTACGTGGTCTTTCTGAGCAGGGGCCGACAATGTACCTAGCACCGAACAATTCGGCAAGAACGGCGTATTCCAGGCAAAGGCGGGTCCGTGCGCGGAACCTCGGACTGCTATGCTTTGCGCTCCTTCTCTCAGGAGTGCCGCAGCTTGCACGCGCCCAGTCCGCTGCTGGTGAGTACCAGGTAAAGGCTGCCTTCCTCTTTCATTTCGCGCAATTTCTGACCTGGCCGTCGAGTGCTCTGAATGCCGGAGACTCATCCGTCAGCTTGTGCATCTTTGACGACGAGCCGCACCGCCAGGAACTCCAAACCACCACCGAAGGCAAGGCCATCGGAACACGAGTCTTCCACGTTCGCCTGATAAGCCAACCTCAGGAAATCCAAGGCTGCAACATTCTCTTTCTCAGTCGTGACGAAGCCCGGCCACAGGCCGCGATCCTCAAGAGCTTGCGCGGGACACCGGTTCTCACAGTGGGAGAAACCGCGAACTTCCTTGCTGACGGCGGAATGATACGTTTCCACCTCGAGGAGGGAAAGGTTCGCTTTGACATCAACCTGGCAGCGGCCGAGTCTTCTCATCTCCAAATCAGCTCACGGCTGCTGCTCCTCGCCACCTCAGTGACTCGCGGCGGCGTTGCGGATCGGGGAAGGTGAAGCCATGAGTATCAGGGATTTCTCCATCCGATTCAACCTGACCCTGCTGATCCTCTCCGCCAGTGCGCTTGCGGTCCTGCTTGCTTCGCTTGGATTCGCGGTTTATGAGCAACAGAGTTATCGCGCGAGTGCTGTGCGCGAGCTCACCGCCCTTGCCGACACCCTGGGCGCAAACACGGCGGCTTCCCTTGCGTTCAACGATCCGCGCACCGCCAAAGAAATGTTGAGCGCCCTCGCCACCGAACCAAACGTTCTCGTAGCATGTCTCTATGACAACCAGGGACGCACTTTTACTGAGTACCGCAGTCCCGGGGCCTCGCCATCGCTTGTCCTTCCCGCGCTTCGCGGAGATGGAGCCTATTTTGATGGAGAGTCCCTTACGCTTTTCCGTGGCGTTCGGCTCAACGGTGAACACACCGGCGCGATTGCCCTCCTCTTCGATCTGCACGGGTTCCGCTCCCAGCTTCTGCAATATGCGAAGATAGCCCTCCTCGTCCTTCTGGTCTCTGTATGTGTCACTTTCCTGGCTTCGCTCCGCTTTGCTCGCTCCATTGGAGATCCACTGGTGCAACTGGCCGCTGTCGCCCGCCGCATTTCCGCCGAAAAAGATTACTCCGTTCGCGCCGGAATCCGCTCCGGCGGCGAAACCGGGCTCCTCGTCGATTCGTTCAATGAGATGCTCTCCCGGATCGAATCGCGTGAACAGGCTCTCCAGGATGCTCTCAGCTCCCTAAAGGAAAGCGAAGAGCGCTATGCGCTGGCCGCCCGCGGCGCCAACGATGGCCTGTGGGATTGGAATCTGGGTACGGGCGACATCTACTTCTCTCCCCGCTGGGGTCATATGCTCGGTTACTCGGAGAGCGAATCGTGGTCCAGTCACGAACAGTGGTTCAGTCATATTCATGCTGAAGACAGCGAACGGGTGCGCACTGAGATCACGGCACATTGCGAGGGAGAAACCCAAGAGTTTGCGAGTGAGTACCGGATGCGCCACAAGAACGGTGGGTATATCTGGACGCTGAGTCGCGGTATTGCCGTTCGAGACGCGACCGGCAAAGCTATCCGCATGGCAGGTTCGCAAACCGACATCACGGAAGGCAAAGTCGTGGATCCGCTCACTCGCATCCCGAACCGTCTTTACTTAGTCGACCGAATCGAGTTCGCGATCGAGACCGCCCATCAGCAAAGCACCCAATTCGCCGTCCTGTTCGTCGATCTCGACCAGTTCAAGCTGGTAAACGACAGCCTCGGACATGCCGCAGGCGATGAACTGCTCATTGATGTCGCGGGACGGCTGCGGGCCAGCATCCGCTCCGGTTCACGCCGGGGTGGCTCTGGACAATCTGTTGTGGCGCGCATAGGCGGAGACGAATTCGCCATCCTCCTCGGCGATCTCCAGGGAGAGTCCGACGCATCTCTTGTCGCCACCCGCATCCTTGAACGGCTGGGTGAGCCGTTTCACTTTGAGGGCCACCGCATGCTCGTCTCGGCCAGCATCGGAATCGCCCTCGGCTCCACTGGTAACACGCCTGAACAGCTGCTAAGCAATGCCGATACCGCCATGTATCAAGCCAAGACCAACGGTAAAGCACGCTTTGAATTCTTCAACGAGGGACTGCGCGAGAAGGGCGTTACCTGTTTTGAGATCGAATCCGGCTTGCGCAAAGCGATCGATGCGCACCAACTCATAGTCCACTACCAGCCAATTGTATCGGCCCGCGAGAATCGGCTTTGTGGTTTCGAGGCATTGGTTCGCTGGAATCACCCCGAACGCGGACTCGTTCCCCCAAGCGAGTTCATACCGGTTGCCGAGGGAAGCGACCTCATCGTGCTTCTCGGACGCTGGGTTCTGACCGAGTCTTGCCGACAGATGGCCGAATGGCAGAAGAGATTTTCTCACTGTCCTCCGCTCACGATCAATGTCAACGTCTCTGCCCGGCAATTGAGCGATTCCCGCCTGGTGGAGGATGTGGAATTCGCGTTGGCCGAATCCGGCCTTAATCCCCGGTCACTCGCGCTTGAGCTGACCGAAAGCTCCATCATGGGCAATACCGAGCAAACCCTCGTGACCCTTGACCGCCTGAAGGCAATGAGTGTCCGGCTCGAAATCGACGACTTCGGAACGGGCTACTCCTCATTGAGCCGCCTCCAGCGGCTGCCCTTCGACTCTCTGAAGATAGACCGGTCCTTTATCCGTGAACTGAGTGCCGGAAACGGCACACTGGATATCGTAAGGGCCATCATGCAATTGGCTAAGTCCCTCAAGCTCGAAGTCATCGCCGAAGGTGTCGAATCAGAGGAACAGCTATGCAGCCTTCGCAAGTTAGGCTGCGATCAAATTCAGGGATTCCTCTTCTCAAAACCTCTCGACTCTGACTCCGCCGAGAGTCTCTATCGGGAGACATTCGAGCCTGAATTCCTCTCCCCGCATTCGGTGCTGGTCGCGGAGGGCGAGCTTGGAAGATAGGAATCAACTTGACCTGCCCAGGGCCTTTTTCCATTGATGTGGTTTTGCCACCTTCTGCTTGATTGTCCCGCCAGCAGACAGCTCATCGCGAGAACTTCGCGCCCGTGCCGCGCATCAGGGAGAAGCCAATAGCAACTCAACCGCGAGTGCGCCACGAACGAAGCACGTGTGACGGGAAGTCCAGCGGTGCGCCTGGCGCGACCATGGTTGCGCGCTTGGGTGTGCCGAACTCCCGCTTTCAGGGGCGCCGAATTCGCCTAAATCCTTGGTCGTGCAGGGGGCGCTTGGTGGTGCAAAAGGTCCATGCTGACCCGGATTCGACGTAAAATGCGGACGATGCGGATGTTCTTGGTTTCCCTGTAAGCTGTTGAATTCTATATATTTATCTTTATTGTCAGCAAGATACAAGAAGGTCTGGCGGAGAGAGTGGGATTCGAACCCACGTTACCTTGCGGTAAACACGCTTTCCAAGCGTGCGCCTTCAGCCACTCGGCCATCTCTCCAGCTGGAACGCTTCTTGACAAGTGTAGCAGAGGAGGGGCGAGTCGGTCGCATAGGGTGGGTTGAGGAACGGAGTGGTGGAGGGCGAAAGTTTCCCCAGATGAAAGCGTTTACTGGGAAGATGTTCGTGTTGTATAGTTTGCCATTGGTACGGGCAGCTGGGTTGGGCCGGGCCTGAAATCCTCCACAATCCTGTCCCCCGTCCGCTGCTTCCACCCACGCATCTTGTTTTCTTCAAGTTAGCCACAACAATTGCCATAAGGGGAGTCCTCATGACCAGCTTCAGCCGCCGCGATGTTCTACGTACCGGAATTGCGCTTTCAGCCTCCACCCTGGTGGGGAACTCAGCCCTGGCGCGGGCCAATGCCTTGCTTGCCGGGTATCCGGACGCACCGTCGGCAGAGGCCAACTCGGCCGTGGCGCCGCGCGAGCACCTGCTGCTTGATTTTGGCTGGAAGTTTTTCCAGGGCAACGGCGCCGATCCCGCGCGGGATCTTGGCTTTGGCAACAACCAGGGAGACTTTGCCAAGACCGGCGAGTTTCAGTTCGCCACGGCGAAGTTTGACGATTCGAAGTGGCGCTCGTTGAACCTGCCGCATGATTGGGCGGTCGAGCTGCCGTTTGTACGCGATGAGGAGCAGGCCTCGCACGGCTACAAGCCGCTCGGCCGGCGCTACCCGGAGACCAGCGTGGGCTGGTACCGACGAACCTTTGATATTTCCGCGGCGGACCGGAACGGCCGGGTCGCGCTGGAGTTTGACGGAGCGTTCCGCTCGGCGATCGTTTTTCTGAACGGCTGCTTTATCGGGCGCAACGACAATGGTTATGCGCCGTTCCAGTTTGACATTACGGATTTTCTGCAGACGGGCGCGAATTATCTGATGGTTCGGATGGATGCGGCGTTTGGCGATGGGTGGTTCTATGAGGGCGCGGGGCTTTATCGGCACGTGTGGCTGACGAAAACGGACAATGTGCACCTGGGCCGCTGGGAGAGCTATGTACGAAGCGATGTGAAGGCAGGCGCCGCCAGCCTTTCCCTGGGCACGGTGGTGGAGAACAAGGGCGCGAAAGCGGAGTCGGCGCGGGTACGCTGGCAGATAGTGGACGCGGCCGGAAAGACGGTGGCCACGGCCGATGCAGCCGCGCAGACGGTAGCGGCGGACGGGCCGGCGACCTATACTGCGACGGCAAAGGTTGCCAATCCTGATCTGTGGTCACCGGAGACGCCGACGCTCTACTCGGCCGTGGTGACCGTTGAGGTGGAAGGCAAGGCGCGCGACGCGGAGCGGGTCGGCTTTGGCGTGCGGACGATTGTCTTTGACGCGGAGAAGGGCTTCTCGCTGAACGGGAAATCGATGAAGCTGCAGGGAACCTGCAACCACCAGGACCATGCCGGAGTGGGCGCTGCGTTGCCAGACCGGTTGCAGTGGTATCGGCTTTCGGTGCTGAAGGAAATGGGCTGCAACGCCGTGCGCACCAGCCACAACATGCCGACGCCGGAGTGGGTGGAGGGCTGCAACCGGCTGGGCGTGATGATGATGTGCGAGACGCGCCAGATGAGCTCAAACCCGGAAGGGCTGGCGCAGCTGGAGGCGATGATCAAGCGGTACCGCAACTCGCCTGCCATTGTGCTGTGGTCGATGGGCAATGAAGAGTGGCAGATGCAGACCCTGGATAAAGGCAGGCATATTATGCACATGATGGTGGAGCGGTCGCACGAACTGGACCCGACGCGTCTGTGCACGGCAGCGGTGAATGGCAACTTCTCGAAGGATGACTGGGTCGATATTGGGTCGGCATCGGAGTTGGATGTGCAGGGCTTCAACTACAACCTGCCGGGACCGGACCACTACCACAAGACGCATCCGAAGGTTCCGAGCGTGGGCACTGAGACTTCGAGCGCAATCTCGACGCGCGGCGTGTACTCGACCGACCCGCTGCGGAACACGGTGAACGCGTATGACTCGGTGGTTCCGTGGGGTGAGACGGCGGAGGATTGGTGGAAGTTCTACGCGACGCGCGACTGGGTTTCCGGGGGCTTTGCGTGGACCGGGTTTGACTATCGCGGTGAGCCGACGCCGTACGGTTGGCCGTCGATCAACTCGCAGTTCGGCATTGTGGATATGTGCGGGTTCCCCAAGGACACGTTCTATTACTACAAGGCCTGGTGGCGCGATGAGCCGTCGTTGCATCTGTTCCCGCACTGGAACTGGGAGGGCAAGGAAGGCGAGCCGATTAAGGTTTGGGTGTACTCCAACCTGGACGAGGTCGAGCTGCTGGTGAACGGGGTGAGTCTTGGCAGCCAGAAGGTGCCGCACCTGGGACATCTGGAATGGACGGCCAAGTATCTGCCCGGCTTCATTGAGGCGCGCGGGTCTAAGGGCGGTAAGGTCGTGCTGACCGAGCGGCATGAGACGACGGGCGAGCCGGCGACGATTCGGCTGACCGCGGACCGGACGGAGATTGACGCGGATGGGGAAGACGTAACCATCCTCAAAGTAGAGGCGCTGGACAAGGAAGGCCGGCCGGTTCCGACGGCGGGCAACCTGATCACCTTCAAGGTCTCGGGCAATGGAGCTCTGATTGGCGTGGGCAACGGCGACCCGAATTGCCAGGAGTCAGACAAGGAACCGAAGCGGAGCCTGTTCAACGGGCTGGCGCAGGTGATTGTGCAGTCGACCAGGGAAGACGGAGAAATACACATTGAAGCGATGAAGGAAGGCTGGGGTGGACCGGAGCTGACTCCCACCAAACTGGTCGTCAAGACGAGGAAAGTGACGCTGCGGCCGCAGGTGAATTAAGGCAGCGAACAACGGACAGGAGGGCGCTCGGTTTGAGTGCCCTTTTTGTCTTTTCAGCGGCACGGAAAATAGAAGGGAAGTGAACCATGCGTCTTCGCTCTGCCATAGTTGCGGTTGTAGCCCTTGCCGGGGCGGTCCTGTCGTCGGCTGCCCAGAAGCCCTTCTACCTGCACGACGGGGACACGGTGGTGATGTATGGGGACAGCATCACCGAGCAGCGGTTCTATACGCTGTGGGTGGAGATTTACACGGCCACGCGGTTTCCCAAGTTGAACGTGACATTTTTCCCGGAAGGCGTAGGCGGTGACCGGGTGACGGGCGGTGCAGCTGGGCCGATCGATACGCGGATCCCGCGCGATATCGTGGCCCACAAGCCTACGGTGGTCACCATCATGCTGGGGATGAACGACGGCAGCTATCAGCCACTGACCCCGGCCATTGAGTCGACCTACGTCGCGGGCTACGAGCACATTTTGACGACACTGGAGCAGAGTCTGCCAGGGGTGCGGATTACGCTGCTGGGGGCCTCGCCGTATGACGAAGTGACGCGGCCGGAGATGTTTCCGGGCGGCTATAACGGGACGCTGCAGCACTTTGCCGAGCTGAATGCGGAGATGGCCAGGCGGCATCACCAGAGCTTTGTGGACCTGAACGCGCCCTTTGTCGCCGCGCTGAAGCGCGGAGCGGCCATCGACCCGCTGGCCACGGAGCTGCTGCTGCCAGACCGCGTGCATCCGGAGCAGACGGCGCACTGGCTGATGGCCCAGGCAATCTTGATGGGCTGGAATAGTCCGGCGCTGGTGAGCTCAACCGCGATTGACGCTGAGAAGGCTGCGGTTACGACATCCGAGAACACCCATATTTCCGCTCTGGCCACCACGCCGGACGGCATTTCCTGGACGCAACTGGACGGCTCGCTTCCGCTGCCGATTGACTTCAACAGCACGAATAACCACTTTCTTACGCAGATGACGGACCTGGTGGAGCAACTCGACCTGCAGCCGCTGACGGTGACTGGGCTGAAGCCGGGAGCTTACGAACTCACGATCGACCAGACTTCGGTGGGCAAGTTCACGGATCTGGAGCTGGACAAGGGCATCAATCTGGCTCTTTACAATACGCCAATGCGTGGGCAGGCCTTCCGTGTGGGGTGGAACTTGCGCGACCGGGAAAACACTGAGTACGTGCGGATGCACATGCTGGTGGACGAGATGAAGACCGGGGTTTCGCACCGGCAGGCGGCCGACGACCTCGCGGCCTTTGAGCAGACGGAGCAGACCGAGATTCACGAGATGGCCCAGCCGAAGGCGCACAGCTTTCGGCTCAGCGCCGTTCCAACGCAGAAGTAGCCACAACGCCCCAGGAAACGAGCGCCCTATCCGATGACTTCCCCCATCGCATCCTCAACCCTGCCCCACTCCTGGCCCTGGCGTGTCGGCCTGGCGGTCATGGCCATCTTTTATGTGCTTGCGGGCATCGCCCATTTCCGCAATCCACAGTTTTACCTGGCTCTGATGCCGCCTGACGTTCCGTGGCAAACCGGCTTGATAAACCTCACCGGGATTGCGGAGATACTGGGTGGCATTGGGCTGCTTGTCCCCAACGGATTCGTCTTTGCTCGCACTCGGGATGCGGCAGCCTGGGGCATTGTCGCCCTGCTGGTTTGCATCTACCCCGTGCACATCAACATGTGCCTCCACCCCGACCGCTATCCCCAGGTGCCGCTGTGGGGGCTGTGGCTGCGCCTTTTGCTGCAACTTCCCCTCATTGCCTGGGCCTGGAGCTATACGCGGGCGCCAAAAAATTCGCCCAGTCGATGAAACTTGGGATTATGATTTCCGCATTCCCATTTTGCGTTTCGGAGCAGCTTCATTCTGGACGAGAAGACAATCAACCGCCGACGATTGTTGGCATCTTCAGCCAAGATCGCTGCTGGAGCAGCGATGGCCGCTGTGTGCGGGTGCCGCTCCGCTTCTGCTCAGTTTCCCGGCCTGGAGGCGCTCGCGGATCCACGATTTAGGGTTGTCACGACCACCGAGTCGGCTCCATGGCAGGTGGGCAAGGTGTACAAGCCGAGCTTTCGCTGGGACATGCTCGACCTGACCGTCGATCCGCGGGCGGCCACTTCCGGGTCAATCGAGGGATTTGGCGCTTGCTTCAGCGACCTGGGCTGGACATCGCTCGGGACCCTCAGCGAAGAGGACCGGGATTCGGTTCTGCGGGAGCTCTTCCACCCAACAGTCGGCGCCCGGTTCAGTTATTGCCGGATGCCGATCGGCGCCAATGACTTTTCGACGCAGGCCTACAGCTACGACGAGACGGACGGGGATTTTGCGCTCCAGCAGTTCAGTATTCAGCACGACCAGCAGACGCTGGTGCCGTTTATCCACGCCGCACAGCGTTACCAGCCACATCTGCGGCTGTGGGCATCGCCGTGGACACCTCCCAGTTGGATGAAACGCAACCACTTCTACGCCGAGGCGCCGGGGCGGTACGGGATGAAGGACAACGCCATCCGTCCGGAGCAGGAGGGCCACGAGGGCGAGGACATGTTTGTGCAGGAGCCCCGCTACTTTGAGGCGTATGCCCGGTACTTTGGCAAGTTCATTGATGCTTATCGGGCCGAAGGGATTTCCATAGGGCTGGTCATGCCGCAGAACGAGTTCAACTCGGCGCAGAACTTTCCCAGCTGTACGTGGACTGCCGAGGGGCTGACACGGTTCCTGCGATACCTCGGGCCAGAGATGCACAAGCGCGACGTGGCAGTATTTTTCGGGACACTCGAGCGGGGCAACGTAAAGCTGCTGGAGACGTTGATGGCGGACCCGATAGCTGCGCAGTTCATCCAGGGCGTCGGGGTGCAGTGGGCAGGGAAGAACGCTCTGCCGGCGATTGCGCGTGAGTTTCCGTCTCTGACTGTCTTCCAGTCGGAGCAGGAGTGCGGCGACGGCAAAAATACGTGGAGCTACACGGGCTACTGCTGGCAACTGATGAAGCACTATCTGCGCAACGGGGCGCGCGGTTGGATGTACTGGAATATCGCACTGGACGAGGAAGCGCAGAGCACGTGGGGCTGGCCTCAGAACTCTCTGGTTACCGTTGACACCAAAGCGCGTACCTTCCGCTACAACCATGATTACTACCTGTTGAAACACCTCACCCATTTTGTAGATATTGAGGCAAAAGCAATTGACAATAAAGGAAGCTGCGATGATGCCATTAGCTTTCTGAATCCGGATGGGATCCTGGTGGCGCTGATCAGAAACCAGCAGCAACACGCGCAGATCGTCCAATTACAGATGGATGCAACGACGGTGGCCTTGGATCTGCCGCCGGATTCGGTGACCACCGTGTCTTTGAAGCCGGCCTGAGACCATTTAAAGTAACCAGATGAGTCTCGCTCCCAAGGCAGCATGGAAAAGGGAACTGGCCGCCCTGACGCGGCTGGCAATCCCTGTGGTGCTGAGCGAACTGGGTTGGATGGCTCAGGGCGTGGTGGACACGATTATGGTCGGCCGGTTGGGTCCGGCAGCCATTGGGGCCGTCGCGCTGGGCAATGCCATCTTTTACACGCCCTCGCTGTTTGGCATTGGCCTCCTGCTGGGCCTAGATACGCTGGTGGCGCAGGCTTACGGGCGGAAAGACTACGACGACTGTCATCGATGGCTGGCCCAGGGTATCTACCTGGCCATGATTGTCACTCCGCCGCTGATGGTCCTGGTGTTTGCTGCGAGTTTCGGATTCTCGCCCTTTGGAATCAACGCGTCGGTCGCTGTGCCTGCCGCCGCCTACACGCGTGTGCTTATCTGGAGCCTGTTACCGCTGCTGATCTACGCAGCCTGCCGGCGATATCTACAGGGAGTGGGCCAGGTCTCAGTGATCACGGCGACGTACGTACTTGCAAATCTGCTGAACTGGGCAGGGAACTGGCTGCTGATTACCGGTCATTGGGGCTTCCCCGCGATGGGAGTGCGTGGCTCGGCGCTGTCTACGGTGGTGGCGCGTATCTCCATGGCGCTGGCGCTGCTGGGTTTTGCCTGGCGTTACGAGCGCTCGCGCGGGCATCCCCTATTTGCCCACTGGGCCGCGCCGAAGTTTGCGCAACTGCGGCACCTGGTTCGTCTCGGGTTGCCAGCCGCCGGACAGATCATTATGGAGGTTGGCGCCTGGAATACAGCTACGCTTTCGGCCGGGTGGCTGACCCCGATTGCCTTGGCCACTCACCAGATCGCACTGAACTACGCCAGCATTACCTACATGGTCCCCCTGGGAGTTTCTGCGGCGGCGGCAGTAAGCGTGGGCCATGCCGTCGGCGCTGGCGATCTGCCGCGCGCGCGCCGCGCCGGGTGGCTCTCGCTGTGCCTGGGAACCGGGTTCATGATCCTTGCCGGCATTGTTCTGCTGGTGATTCCCAGGCCGTTGATTGAGTTGTTCACACACGATCCGGAAGTTCTGGCCGTCGGGCCGAGCTTGCTGGGCATTGCTGCAGCCTTCCAAATCTTCGACGGCATCCAAACCGTGGCCACGGGCTCACTGCGGGGTCTGGGCGAGACACGTACGCCCATGGTGGCCAACTTCATCGGTTACTGGATTCTGGGTTTGCCACTGGGTTTTGTGTTATGTTTTGTTTTCCGTTGGGGAATCTATGGCACCTGGATCGGGTTGACTCTGGCGCTTGTGATTATCTCCATCATATTGCTGCGGCGCTGGTACCTTGACTCGGCGCGAGTTTCAGCCGCTTGAGATGCGCCTCACCAATGAATTGGGTGTAGACTTGCGCGTGGACAATCCCCCATTGTCCCTGGGCCCTGTGAGCTAAGCTCGCTGCAACGCGACCGAAATGCTTCTCCGGAAGTGCATTTTCCCGTGTTTGAGTCAGGAGCAGGGAAATGGGATTCGACCTGAAGACAGTCTGGATCATCGGATCCTTGAACGAGATATTTTTCGGAATCCTGCTGCTCGTTGTCTGCTTGCAGTATCCCGCATATCTGCGCCGCGCGCTTCAACTCTGGAGCCTGTCTACCCTCAGTCTCGGTAGTTATTATTTGATAGCTCTTTCCCGCGAAAGTGCCGGTGATTTTCCATTTCAGGTGGTGGGATTTTCCCTCGTGACTCTCGCCCTTGCCCTGAAGGTGCGGGCCGTTGTTACCCTGAAGAAACTGTCTGGGCAGTTTCTTCTTGTCTATATCGCGCCGGTTCTGGTGCTGGTTTCGAATTTCTGCTTTACGTTTGTTTACCGCAACATCAGCATCAAACTGATAATCTTCAATCTCGTAAACTGCTGCTTGCTCTTCCTGCTGGCGCATATTTGCCTCCGCGGCGAGGATCTGCTGCGCCACACAGCCGATAAACTGGCTGCCGCAGGTTATCTGTTCATGGCAGTCTCGGTCGGCATTGTCGCATTCCTGTTTCTCAACATGGGCAGTTTTCCCGCCGACTATGACATGGGCGCGGCACGCTCACTGTGGAACGTACTCACCGCGGTTGTGGCCGGGGCGATTCTGTCGCCACTTTTCTTGCTACAGGTCTCTGAGCGACTGAATCGCAAGTTCGCCGCGCTGGCACTGCGCGACCCCATGACGAATCTCTACAACCGGCGCGCTTTTGAGGAGATGGCCTTCCGAGAGATGGCCGTTAGCGCGCGAAGTCATAGCAACTTCGCCCTGTTCATGCTGGATATTGATCATTTCAAGCGGATCAACGATGAGTTTGGTCATGCGATCGGAGACCAGGCGCTCATCAAGGTCGCCTCAACCCTGCGAGCAAGCCTGAGGGAGGAGGATTTTCTGTGCCGCTGGGGCGGAGACGAGTTCTGTGCCTTTTTGCCGCGGGCAGATGCCTATCAGGCACAAATTGTTGTGGAACGTGTATGCGCGGCGATTCGGGCAATGCCGTTGACTCTGGACAGTATCTGCATTGAGTTGGAGGTCAGTGTGGGGATTGTGCCAGCTGAAAGCGGGATGCGAGACATGGCGC
>Ga0302144_10000443_pt1 | contig 15857 bp, 20 predicted proteins | sample I_Bog_E2_2_FD_192436 | JGI IMG/M metagenome (GOLD analysis project Ga0302144, IMG submission 192436) | Peat permafrost microbial communities from Stordalen Mire near Abisko, Sweden - I_Bog_E2_2 | ecosystem: Environmental > Terrestrial > Soil > Wetlands > Peat | place: Sweden: Abisko, Stordalen...
ACTTGGAGTCCCTCGGGCTCGCCGCCGGCACAATCAATCAACGGCTTGCAGCCGTCAGGAGTGCATCGATACGATGAGGTATGGCACATAGCACCCTCGGCATCTCAGGTGCGCCTCTTACATGGTTGATTCCTTTGAGAAAGAGGAAGGGGGCGGAAGACAAACCTCTGCAGAACTCCGGCACGGGTCGATGGTGTTCGCAAGCATCCACTCAAACAGGCGATATGCGATGGTTGCAGGGATGGCCTGATTACAAATAAGTTATGGTTGCAAAGGCCTGCAACGCTCCGAATTTGCTAGTCATCCCCTTCAGCCGTTCTTTGGCAGCGTGACGTCGAATACCTCTGCCGTGACAGCACAGGTAAGCGACATAAACCAAAATACTTAATTACTGGACAGTGCCGAGTTCTCGCCAAGGCTCATGCCGCCATTTTCCCGGAATCCAAGTGAATATCCGGGCGCCTGTATTGGTCGAGGATTAACTTGAGGTTTGGGTCCAGACCCGGAGACGCGATAAATCCTGGAATGGCTGCTCGCAGCGCGTTTGCGGTGACCAGTTCGGATGGTGGCAGCGCCGGGTTCATGGTGCGTAGCCAACTGCGAAAAGTGCGCCAGACTTCAGCGGTTTGGTTAATCGCCAGGTGTTGCAGCAGCCCCTGGGCGATGCATCCCAGTTGCACGTGCAGGTGAAAGGCCCGCATCTTGCGGAGAGCTGCTGCGCGATATGAGTCGCTGGTCCGGTGCAGATGCTGGTTGCCATCGCCCCGGCGCAGCGGCTTCATTCCCCACATCCAAAAGTGATAAGGGTAAGCGCCCAGTACATGCACGGCCTGACGGAATCCCAATTCGATTCTGAATCGATAGCCGTAAAGCTGGAGTATTTCAAGAGGCGCAAGGGTGAGGTCGGTAGCCATCAGGAAGATGGTGCCGCGTTGGGGATGGCAGACGATCACGAAGCGCACCATGCGGGCAGCGGGACGCCAGATCAGGTCCAGGCAACGATATCTCAGCGTGACATCGCTTTCCCCGTAGACGGGGCTGGGGGCGGAAGTAAATGCTGCCACCTCCTGTGCCAACTCTTTGAGACGGACCTTTTCGCCATAGAGTCTTGGTCTTCCTCGCCGGCGTTGCGCGGGTCGGGGCGCCGGACGGTAGGCGACGGCGTTGCTCTTTGCGCGCGTTACAAGCTGATGCCCGTTGGCGAGTAACTGACCGATGAACTTGCCGCTGGCATAGTAGGCATCTGCCACCAACAGCACCTTGCGCCCCAGGACGTTGGCGACCGAAAACAGCAAGGCCGCCAGTTTGTCGAGCAGGGTTCTGGCGTCGCGGTTGGAAAAGACCAGTCCTTCGTGAATGCGGGAGGTCAGCGGTACAGCGGCCACATGACCGGAAGCTCCTTGGACCAGCATCGAAATGGCCTGAAACGAATGGCCCATGATGTATTCCGGCTTGGAGTTGCTGGCCGACTGCTGGTGCAACATCTTGACGGCGGGCATTTTCTTACCCTCTTTAGGGGCTTTGATACCGTCGGCAAGACAGACCAGGCGGGAACCGGCCAGCATAGGCTGAAACAGCACCAGGCACAGCCGGACCCAGCAATCGGTGAGCCGATCCAGATCGAGCCCCTGGCTGTGGAACAGATGCAGGAAGCGGTGATATGCCTTGCCGCCTAAGCCAAGAATGCGGATATAGCTGGTCACGCCTGCATGATCGGAACGGCAGCAGAGGCCCATCAGCGTCAGGACCATCCAGAGAAAGGTGCGGGATCGGCGGCAGGCAGGCCGAAGCGAACGAACCGCTTGCATCCAGGCAAGCCATAGACTCATGAATGGATATCCTCAAGACGGCCGATAGCATTATACAGCTATCGGCTTAGAAGATAAAGAGATATACTTTCCACGATGGATGCCAAACGAGAAGCTGAAATCGAGCGTCAGATCAAGAAGGTGAAGCGGGAGATTTCCGCGCTGGGAGAGCTACGTCCAGGAAGCCTGTCGACGCAATACAACGTATGCGGATCGCCCGGATGCCGCTGTAAAGCCACGCCGCCCAAGAAGCATGGCCCCTACTATCAGGTCAGCTTCAGTCGCAAGGGGAAGAGCAGCACCAAGTTCGTTCGCAAGGAAGACCTGCCCGCCATCCGCAAGCAGTTGAAGAACTACGAAAAGCTGAAGGCTCTCATGGATCGTTGGATCGATCTGGCCACCGAACTATCCAACCTGCGGCTCAAGCGAGATCAAACCTGAAAAGCGGAGAACTTGGCACTGTCCAGAGCATAATTTGGCTGGGAATAAAGCATATCTTGGCCGCGCCAGAGGGACGCGCTGGTGGTAATCTGCCGGCGAGCTACGGGAATTCCACGTTGGCGGAGATGGAATGAGTCTCGCTGAGTGACTTGGCGATTTTGCGTCATTCCAGAGACGATTCAGTCAACATGAGCGTTTACCGGGATCTATAGAGTCAGAGTCTCAATGGGAGAAAAGTAGGTCGGACGGGGATTATTTCGAACTCTTGACGATCCCTGAGATCCCGGCGAGAAAGAAGATTGAAAGAAGCCAGCCGAGCATCGTCTGAAGCCAAAACCAAAGGCGAATCGCCGGTCCGACCGAACGGTGCTGAGGCCATTCGGCCGTAGTGTTTGAGGACCAGCTTCCCGATACCCCAAGGTTTAGTCCAGGCAGTGAGTGCTCGATCGAGAAGATTGTCGAACTGAAACGTGGATATTGCGCTGGAACGCGGTAATTGCTGACGAACAAAGCATTCGCGTCCTTATCGGTCGGTGCGACCAACTTGGTCCGGTAGGCAATGACCGATACTCCTGTTCCGATCACGATCAACAAAATCATGAGCACCGCTGCGCGCCATAACTGATAGCCAAAGCCAATGGTCAGCATGAGCAGACCATTCCAGAGTCGGCGGGGGATGGAAGTCTCCCTTGAACGAATAAGCTTCTCCAGTGCGAACAGCAGCTTGGTGGCATCTTCTGTATGTCCGTTCGACAGGTATACTCGGCTTAGTTGACGATAGGCTTGGACAGGTTCTGTTGCATCGAGTTGTAGCCATCGCAAACGCGATTTGACGTCGGTGACCGAGTCGCTGAAGCGCTCGAATCTAAGTCCATCCAGCATCAACTTGCCCTGCCCTGGCCAACTTTGGACATCGTCCTTTATCGAGTCGACTGTTGCATCACGCAGATCGATCAGGGACTCTTTAGGTTTGTCCATGTCAACCCATTCGAAGTGGCCGCTGATTCGCGCGTATCGGAGATCCAACTTTCTGATTGAGCTTGCCCGGCACCTCAGTCCACCTCCGACGGTTGCGCCCAGGAAGTGCGCGTTTCCACATGAGAAACCGCCGTCGAGTAAGGCGTGAGTTCCGACGGTGATTTTTTCAGCATGGAACGCCCGATCGGCACCGCTGAGTATCTTCGCTTCACGGCAATCGAGTGCGATTTCGATCTTCGAAGCGGATACGTTCACGATGCCCGAGGACACACTCTCCCGCAAGAACAGGCTGCCAGAGGTCTTGAGACGCTCCAGGTTGATAGAGGTTCCTCCTTTGTTATCGAAGATCGCATGCTCGCAGTCAAAGTTGCCGCTGACGTCTGCGCCAGCGAATCGAACTTCACCATAGTAGCGGCCTATTGAGGACGTTCTTGAGAGGAATACACCGCCAGAGACTCGAACACGGTCACAAACCAAAGCAAAGTTGTCACTCCCATTGAAGGTGGACCCGTCGGTGCGGATGTCGCCCCCAACGACAGCGCCTCGAAGAGATATCTCTCCATGTGTTTCGCAGCCATTGATGAGCAAGAGATTGGTATCAATGATGGCCGAATCGGCATTCATCCCTTGCAGGCTGCATGCTCTGAAACTCAGGGACCGCAGTCTGACGCTCTTGAGCCAGATATCGGTATCGAAAGCACACTCATGCATCTGTATCGGAAACCGAATGTCGCCATGGATCAGGTCCAGTAAACCGGTTATGCCGTAACCTCTGAGAGCCAGCCCGTGCCGATGGACCTTCTCAATGGCGTCGGTGTCCGTGCAGAGCCACTCGAGTATCTCGGCCCTGATGCTAGACGGGCTTGTCGCCGCGGCTTCTTGCCCATTTTCTACGGCGTGGAGAACTGAGGATTCAGTTTCACTGAGATCCGAAAATCTGAGGTTTGCCAGCTGCCCCAAGGAAACCTTGCTCATGGACGGATGATAGCCGACATTCGCGGTCACCAAGAAATCCCGTTTGATTTCTCCAAGCACCCAATCCCGCTGGCCCGAACCGGCTCGCCGGCCCCACAGCAGGGGTTAAATTCTTCTTCCTGCGCCCTTGTTGACGGGAGACACTTCTCACGGTCGATCCAGACTCCGCTGATCGGTCTCCGCCGATTCTCGGTTTACTCCAACAGGCCGAGGCACTCAGCGAGACTCGTTCCATCTCAGCCAAGGTGGAATTCCGGTAGCTCGCCAGCCGATTACCACCAGCGCATCCCTCTGGCGCGGCCAAGATTTGCTTTATTTCCGGCCAAATTGTGCTTTATTTCACATTTTGCGGTGTGAAGCATAACCTTGCCGTTTGGCAAAGTTACTCGGCGCCGCCACACGGTCGCTCTTCTTCGTACTTGGCAAGTACCCAATTCTGGTAGCCGCGGACCGTCTCTCTATTGGCAACTTCTGCCTGCCAGTCGGACATCGGGTGTGCGGGGTCTTCCTGCCAGCGGTCGGACGTCTCTTGGATAGGTATCTGGGGCGTTACCCCAACTTCAATCCGCTGGTTTGAGCGGAAGAATGCGACGGTCTTTTTCGCAGGGATGAACGCCGTGCGTGTGTCCAAGTCCCACACGTCGATGTCGTCAACCCCCGCGGTTTCGCTGGCGTCGATGGCTGCAGCAAGAGACTCGAAAGTCTCGGCTCCGTAAGCCCAGACAATATCGCCGCTCGATCTCTCAATGGCGAAGTACCGCTCCGGCAGATCCGGGAGGACATATCCGTTCTCGTAAAGATTCTCTTCCTTCGCGAGCAGCAACTCCTCACTCAAGAATCTTCGGCGTTCGGCATAGACTGCTGTGGTATCCATTACGCAACTCCTTACTCGGAGAAGATTGTTTTGACATTCAGGGCGGCAGCGATCTTCTCTGCCGTCGCTCTGGCGAAGTTCCAGTAGAAGTTCTGGTGGATGACGTTGATGCCTTTGGGCTGCAAGTTGCCCGACAACAGAAAGAGGGTTTGGCCGTTGTGTTGAAACCTCACCGGCGTGGCCTGGGGACATGGCACCATCTCGCCGCGAAGAGCCTCGATTTGCCCCGAGGTGTAGACGTCGGATAGCTTCGGACCGTGGACCGTGGGCTGAGTCATTCTTGAATAATTCCTTAGGCGGCCACGTTCGTGCAGGCCTGTTCATTGGTTAAAGGCGCCAACCTGCCGGCAGCGCGCTCGGCAGCCCGCCAGGCATCCCGTTCACGGATCGCGGCTTCCCGCAAACGCGCAGCGTACTGCTCCAACTCCTTGCGGTTCATGTGTTTGGTGGCTTCGTAGCTCTCAATCGCACGAGGCCCAAGATAGCGGGGAATGACGTTTCGTGCCAAACGGCCAGTCGGGCTAGCCATTGCTCGCCGGACCACGGCAGCGGCCACTGCATCGCCGTCATACATCTCAAAGCAGGTATCGAAATTACGGGTCATTGCGCCGTTGCGCGCGATAACAGCGCAGGCGAAATTGACCCGATACCAAAACGCATCAAGCTTGCCAACTGAGCTGGGTGAACCCAAATCTTCAGACTCGCCAAAGACCTCTTCGTCCGTTACCTCGCCTGAATCCGCAGCTTGGTCCTGGATTTTGTCGAGCAGGTTCAAGAGTCCTTCAGCTGCGTCTTCCTGTTCGGCGCCGACCACCGTTCCAGTGCGGAGTCCCACGACGGCCCGCTTTTGCCGCCTCAGCAGTTCCCAGTCGATCTCCAAATTGACTACGATCATCGTCATACGTGCCTCGGTTTTGGCTCGCCTGTGAGCGGCCTTGTGATTGTGCTTCTTTTCGAGTTCGCCGGCGGAGGACGTCTAACAGGCCAGCTACAGGGGCTCACCTTGAATCACGCTGCTTGCTTGCGGCGTCGGCAGCCAGCCACGGGAACTGGTTTGGCAAAGCATTCGCCGCAACTGTCGCACCGGTACGGGAGAGGGTCGTGTGGATTCAGCTTCTGGGAATCCCACTCGATTTCGGTGTCGCCTGCATACACAGGCTCGCCGTCTTCATCGAAGCTCAGAACATCAGCCGTCGCGTTGACGATGTTTGCTTCTCCAAAGCCGCTGGAGTTCCCGCAGTGAGGGCACCCGATAGTTGTTCGCTTCTTCTTAGACTTGGATTTGGACATGGATGTCTCCCTTGGAGATGTGTTTGTGCGAGGCCCCGCTCTTGGTTAGCGGAACCCCTATAGAACCGATGCCCAGTACGCGCGGTTACGGTTTTTCGCGCACGGGCTGGGCGCGGATTGGTGCGCATTTCGTCAGGAGCAGCAACCCTGCTGCTCGGAGTAGGTCCCAATACGTGGCCAGAGCATGACCGTGGCATCCCCAATTCCGCGAGTCTCAAGAACGACGTCCGCGCCGGGCAGGCCACAGGTTCCCCCGAAACGGGCAAACTGGAGATCGTGGAAAGCAAGGGTTTTGCGCTTCGGGACGCCGGCGAACCATTGGGTCATTGCGATCCCAGCACCGTTTCCGGATATCAGTCGCCACTCGATCGGGGCGGCGTTGACGAACTCCAGCGCCTCAATTTCGACGGCTTTGCCAAAGCGTTCCGCCAGACGTAAATGCAGCGTCTGGCCAAAGACACACTTCAAGCTCACGATCATGTTGAATCGTTCCTCGTGGACGCGTTTGGGGAGGGCGCTGCCGGCGCGAAGGCGCGTCATAGCGCAGTGATCGCGCCGCCTAATCCTTGCTCGCCGTGAACGGCGAAGGTTGCCCATGCATAGGGACGTTTTCGATGTGTCGACCCAATTCACGCCGCGAAGGGAACATCGGTTGTGTCGGGAGCGCACCTGGGTACGATTGGGGAAAGGTGGAGGCCGGCGTGAATCTCCTGGCGCACCTGCATGAGGATCAGGCCAAGCCTGTTGCCGCCGTCTCCAGTGCAGCGAGAACTAACCCCGTACTTCTGTTTACCGGCCGGAAGCGACTGGCACAGGCAGATTCCCCAGACGTTGTCGTGGAAGGCATTGCCATGGAGGAGTTGGGCGTCATCGGTGGCCAGCAACTTCTCGCGCAGGATCGGCCACGAGAACTTTGAGCGCTGGATTTCCATCATGACATCGAACTGGGCGGCGTCCCAATCGGGCCGCATCCAGCTCTTCGGAGTATTCTTGCCCAATTTCCTGGCGTTCCAGGGCTTGCAGTTCCAACCCACAAAGGACACGCGGTCTTCCCGGCGGAGTGTCTTGGCTGCTTCAAACGCTGCGGCTGGGGAGTTGTATTGGTCCCCGTCGTAATAAAACCCGGACCGGAAGAGCGGGCTGAGAAAGGCGTGCTTGGCAGTGAAGGACTGAATGATGGGAGGCATAGTGGACTCCAGCGTGCAGGCGCGTAGGGATACAGGATCCGTCGCGCGGCTGCGCGCTCAGGTCCACAGTTCGTCGATTGCAATGGATTGGCTCATGACCTGCTCGAAATCTGCGGTCTTCTTGATGCGGATATCGCCGTCGATGCGCTCCTGGCGCAACAGGATGGCTCCCACCCGCACCATTTCGAGGAGAGCCAGGAATGCGGCTGTTACGATGCGGTGCGAGGGAGTGTCGCCGAGAATGGCGGTGAACATGACCGGATTGTCCTCGATCAGCAGCCGGCGGTGGAGGTAGTCGACCATCTGGCTGACGGTCACTGAGTCGGCATCGACGTCGAGGGTGGGCCGACTGGCCGCGCGCTCAGCTACCTGGCGGAATATGGCAACCAAGTCAAACGAACCTTCGGAGGTACTTTCCGGGACGCTTTCCTCCTCTGGCTCGTCATCGTCGAAAAAACCGCGCATCCCGGGATTTGACCATGTGGCTTCTTCGAGTTGCTGCTTTTCCTGGAGCATCTGGGCGGCTTGTTTGAACCGCTCGTGTTCCAGAAGCCGGTTGACCAGGTCGCTTCGCGGGTCTTCGGGCTGCCCTTCGGACTGATCCCCCACCGGCCGCGGAAGCAGCACCTTGCTCTTGATGTGGATGAGCTGGGCGGCCACGTAGACGAACTCTGCGGCCGTATCTACCTCGTTGGCCTGAAGCTGGTCAACGTAGGCGAGGAACTGAGAGGTGATCTTTGCAATGGGGATGTCGTAGATGTCGATGTCCTGCTTGCGGATGAGGGCCAGAAGGACATCGAGCGGGCCGTTGTAAATCTGCCCAACGCTGAGGGAAAAAGGAAAGGGCTCAGCCAGGCTGGTGCCGCCCGGCAGACCAGAGACCGCCCGCCCAGCCGAGGGTGGCTGCGGGGTCTGTGTAGCCAGATGCTCGGTGTGGGGTGTGTCGGGCATCGTGATCCATTCTATTGCGGAGTAAACGTCGCAGAGAATTGAGGGTCTCTCCTTGCTCTCTCGGATATCCTCATCGCGGGCCCACACCTCGTACTTGGTCAGGATTTCGCATAAATGCCGACCCCCAACAGACAGTGCCAGGGTGCGAGTATCACTAGGCGGCAGGAAGTAGGCTCGAGGGGATGCTCGGACTGGCCAGTCGGGGCCGGTGACGGAATTATGCTGAAAGATTACTATCCCCCCACTCGATCGCAAAGTCGAGTGGAGAGCTGAACAATGGATGACGCATGGGCGTTTTTTTGCGGGAACTTATCGTTGGCATCGCGCTGCGATCGTCTCAACTTGGTCACTTTTGCAGATGCCCAATCACCGTCTTTGTAAGCAATGAAACCTTGTCCCATCCGGCTACGATGGTGACGACGGAGGAGCAAAATGCGGCGATTGCGGCGACGGCCGCAAAGGCTCTGAACGCCGATTGGTTTTGTAAAACGCCGTTTTCAGGAATCATTCTTAGCCCGAGTGAACGGAGGATCATGAACGGGATCAACAGAAGCAGTTGGATGCCGTATCGAAACCAAACGATGGGATTCCGCAAGAGCCCATTCATCTCTCTTGCTTGCCCTTCAAGTGCGCCAGCGTATCGCAGGATCGCTTCCTGCAACATTGCGCCATGCTCCTCGAATGCCGATCCCCCGCTGAATTCGAGCTCCAAAGTACGCCGCATCTGTGGAAGGCAATTGAGTACAACCGGCCAGTTTGGGATTACATATCTTTCGTAGGCAGGCCGGTAGCCCATTACGCCGAACTCTCCCATGTCTGCCTGCATCTCGTATGAATGGCGCAAGAGCCAGCTGTAGTTCTCCGAACTGACAGAGCGGATCTGTAAGAAATCGTGTAGGTATTGCAGGAATGCCGCCGCGCGGCCTGTCCGATCCTGCAGCCGCTTGCGCAGAACGAGCAAGTAGGCGAGGCCGATTCCGCAAGTGCTCGCGACTATCAAGATGACGTATAGGCGGGTCATAATTTCCCTTCCATCCGACGGAGATTCGACCTTCTTGCACGTCAACAGGACTCAAGCTCGTGTGCGCGCGCGTCCTGCTCGAAGGGAGCATTGACATAGCCAACGGTTGCGATCTGCAGCAAATAGATCGGGAGAAACGCTGCAATGGAGCCGTGGGTCTCGTATTGGTAGACATGGCGGCATTCATGTGACACGAGCCGACGTCCCATGTACCCCCGCACAATGAAAATGCTATAGCCCAGCGTAAGGCCTATCATGCCGGGACCCAACAGTCCGGTTGCGAGCGCGGCTTGGCGCAACGCTGACTCCTCGGGCAGTGGAAGAGCGTCAACGAGTTGAGTTCGGATTCGCTCGGGGTGTTGAACCCCTACACGCGCAGCCAGAGCCAATCCCGTCGTATCCAATGGTTGCCCCGTCTGTTGCGTGCGCTCGGACTGTTCCTCCGCCCAGGCGATGGCGGATGGGAGAAGTTGAGGCAAAACAGAGAGCAGATTGAAAGTCATACTCTGATTCGGTTCCTTTCTGGATTGCCCAGTTGTCTCTGAGGTCCAGAGACCAAGAGCAAACTCCATCAGTCAAGCAACGCTCGCTGCAATGCTTCTACCTGCTCATCGGTGTCAGTCCATGGAACCTTCCGGGCGTAATCCAGGTGATTCTTTACCCCTGGAATAGCTTTCGACAAGCCGAATTCATCAATGACCGCTGTCAGCAGAATGACGTAGCATCTTGCCGCAAGCTCGAATGCGGTCGCCTGCAGGATTGGGTAGGTGTCGGCCTTTAGATCAAATCCTGTTAGGCCCGCCGCATGGGTGTACCAGCTCAGTTCGGCATACTTCATATCGTAGATTTCATCGAATGGCGCTTTGAGCAGAGTCGCCCTTGCGCGCAGGTCCAATCCTGACCAATGAGTGACCTTCTTTGCACCGGGCCACAGAGCCTTTTGGTCGGCCTCGATTCGCACAGCGTTATTCCGAATGAAATCTGCGTGAGTGGTCGAAGTATTCGCCGGGCTTGGATGAGCAGCCTTGAAGTCAACAATTCGTCTGGCTGCTCGCAGCTTTTCAACTTCGGAAAACGCCGCTATTTTTTTCACTGCGTCCGGGACTATATCGATGAGCTCCATATCGACGGCGAGCTCGAACAGGCTACGGGCAATCATCAGGCTCGCTTGAACGTCTCTGACGTACTTGAGTGACAGAAGGCTTTCGACATTGGCCTTGGCGCGATAGTAGATTCCAACGAAGCAATGATCCCTGTCAGTCTTCGACAGCAGTCCGCCAACCACTCCCCGAACTTTTTGTTGGTCGAATTGATTGAGGCTCTTGATCACTGTGAATAGGCGCTCCGGAGCTGTCAAAATATCCTCCCCGGGCCCGGTCCCCAAAGGAAGAGACAGCTTGCGAAAGACCCGCATGGCGTCGTGCGAGGTGAAATTGCCCCTGAGCAGTCCTGTCGATTCTGCCAGGGCTTGTTTGACGGGATACCTTCTGCCGTTCACCAGAACGGAGACCTCGCGAATGTTCTCAGGAGTTACGGCCTGAAGTTTCTGCTCGACATCTTCTCTGCTTAAGAAGACCTCGACACCGCCCACCGTGAATTTATGTTTGTCCATCATCATCACCACCACCACCACCACCACCTACTATACTACCACTTACGTTTGGAAAAAATGGAGAGCGAAGTTGCCGAACTTGCGTAATGGCCTTCCCGCTGGCTCGGGATTGGCGGACGACAAGTTGCCGCCTCCTCGGAAAATCGCGCCGGAAGTGGAGGATCTATTCAGTTGTGTGGCCTACAACTTCGCGGGTGATTGATCCCGCACGGTCGGCAAGGCGACTGAAATCGCCTGGACGAATAGGGTCTTGCGAGATTTGCGTCGCGATGGGCGTTTTCGGTCCCGATCTGTAACTCCGGCGGCTTGCTTATCCAGGAGCACGCAAACCGATGTGAGGGTCTCACGCCGCCTTTCGCCGCGCGGCTGCGCGCGAGAGGCGGCGGCGCTGTTCGGGATCGATGATGAGGGGGACCATGCGCCCGTTCTCTGCGTTCCAGAATCCACCCTGGTAGGCGATGCGGCCGTAGCGGAAGAGGCGGGTGATCATGGAGAGCGCGGAGATCGCCAAGGTCTGGTTGACGAACGGTTCCTGCGCGTTGATCGCCGCAGCGGCGCTGCAACTCGGCAACGGGTCTTCATCCTCGCCCAACATCTCCGGGAACAGCTCGGAGACAATCCGCAGTCGTTCCTTGTTCCGTTTGTTCCTGGAATTCAATGGCTCACCGAGGACGAACTGGCCAGCTGCGCTGTTGTTGCCCAGATCTAGGTAATAGTTGACGCCTGAAAAGCTCCTGGTGACAGCCGCTGTGATCTCCCGGCGTGCCGCGCGCGAATCCACGCATCCCACCACGATGTCATAGCTGTCGGAGTATCCGTTTCCCCGGAGGCACTCCCTCGTGAAGTTGCTCGAGACGGCAGACCAATTCAGCCCCCAGAAGAGGTTCAGTCGATTCACGAGGATGGTGGCCTTGTTTTGGCCTATGTCCGAGACTGAGAACGGCTGGCGAACGCAGTTCGTTTCTGACACCGCGTCTCCATCCATGACGGTGACTGATAGACCATTTGGGTGGCCCCACGCGGTAAGGGCCTGGTGGAGGTATGGAAGGTTGAGCAGAAAGGCGCTGCCGGTGCCTCCGGCGCCAACGATCAGCATCCGGATGCGCTGGCGAAGCAGCTGCTGGTGTATTGAGTGTTCAATTTGCATGACTGGTCTCGATGAAGGCGGTGAGTACTTGGTTTGCTTCCACGAGATAGCGGGACGGGAAGAGGTCTTTGCCGGCCAGGGACTCCCACAGGCCGGCGAAGCCGCCCTTGTGTGTAGTCAGACGTTGGGCCCCATTCGGGTGAGTGAACTCGCTCTCGAAGAAAGCGCGCTCCCATTGCGGAATGGCCCCGATGGAAGGGGATGTTGGAATACGCGCCGAGCCGAGACAGATGCACCCGCCGTCGCCGACATTCCAGTAGGGCGCCACATACAGCTTGGTGTCTGCCGATGGACGCTGGTTTGTCTTGAGAGCGCGGACAGAGAGGGTGTGTCCATTCACAACGAAGACGAGAGCTGGTTGCGGGAAGGAGAGCCCGTTCGACTTCGCCATCTTCCCATCGGGAGACCCGAAAAACATGGGGCGTGTTCCCGCCGGCGTCCACCATGCGAACAGTTCGGGGGTATATGCGAGCACGCTCTCAGGCAGGATTTCGACGCCGGCGTTTTGACGGAGGTCGCGGGAGAGGGCGGCAAGGAACTTGCTGGAGAGCGGTTGGGCCGGGCCAAGCGTCGGCGTATCCTGGCCCAGCACGTCGTGCAAGGTCACGAAAGCGGCCCCGTTATGGTTTCCGCTGTTCCCACCGTAGATCAGTAGGGCGTGGCGCAACTGATACCGATAGTTCAGACCGATCTGGATGTCAACTTTCATCGAAGGATCACTCCGGTTCTGCCTGTGCGTGCTCAACTGCTGCGAAACAGTTGGGCTCCTCCGCGGCAATGGGCATACCTGGCTGCCTGCCACTGGCCTCCGTGGAGTCGGCGAATTTGTTGAAGTCCTCTGTCAGCAGGCAGAGTTCACTGTTGAGGTGGAGAAACGTTTCAAGGGACCGCAATGCCACGGCGGTCTGGTCAATGTCTGCCGGGTCGAAGCCGACTGCAAAGCAGGGCTCGGAGCTTGCTTCAAGCCAATGATCGGACTCTTCGTCAAAGCATCCTTGGATAGCGTCGTTCTTGTGGAAGACGATCATCTGGGAAGGCAGGCAACTCTGTTCGTAATATGAGCTGATGACTTCGCGCACGTCGCCTTCTACCGGGCCCTGGCCGAGCCGGTACATATCGAGAAGCCGGCGAATCCAAGTGCCGAACTTCCCGCTCTGGTGCTTCCGTAACCGGGAGAAGTCTGAGCGCATGACTTTGAGGCGTGCTTTGCGGAGAAATGTGGGGATGGCGCTTTCGACATCCGGAATTTCATACTGTTCCCGATGTCCCTCATCTTCCATGTCCCGCCATTCTTCCAGCTTCTCCACGTTGCATCTGGCATCGAAGTAGTCGTAGACGCGCATCCACTTCGCAAGAGATGCGGCCAGTACACGGTAGAAAGTCAAACCCAGACCTTTGGCCTCGGCTTCGAGGGCGCCAATCGCGGCGCCGGCAACCATGTAGCCACATGCAACGGCCTCAGCCGTAATCAGTAGCGGGGAATTTCCGTTCGCTTCTGCAACCCACTCATCGCTCTCGGACGAGATGGCCAGGTAGTAGTCAATATTGCCGTCGATTTTGTCGCCGCCATGCGCCTGTACCCAAGAGGCTAGAGACGTTTCGACATAGGCCAGCGGCGATGTGCGCAGTTTTCTGATCGCCATAGGCTCAGTCGCGGCCATGCCGTGTTCAGAAAGTCTGCGCAAAAGGGCGAATAAGCGCGCGTCGCCGTCGTAATACTCGTAAGAAGAGGGAACATTGGCCAGGGATGGCAGCGAGAGAGGCGTCGCGGGCGCCAGTGCGCTCAGGCGAGGGGCGGAAGAAGCGCTGATGGCGGAGCGAGGGCTCTGCGACTGTTGAAGCGGCTGCCCTGTACGGCTTGCGCGATGATTTGAGACCGCATTTGCGATGCTTTGCATTGGAGGTGCCTTCCGAGCAGGGAAATAGGAGTTTGCGCCGCCTGCTGAGCGAGCTGGTCGATCTCACTCAGCAGGTCATGCACATGGGTTGATGCCGGGCAGGGAGCCAGAGTGCGCCTGGGCATGTCTTATCCCTTGGAGCCGATGGCGCGGGAGAAGGTGTACTGCATGCTCGTCCCGGTGGCCTCGGGCCCAGTGATGGAGGCGGTGGTGAGTTCGGGGTACTGCGTCGTGTAGTGGTCGCGCACCTGTTCGACGGTGAGGCCTGGTATGTCCGGGAGCTTCAAACCGCCGTAGGAAAATGCCCTGGGAAGAGCCTTGACTAAGAGTGCCATGAGTTGTTCTCCGAATGAGTTCTGGTCTGTGCGAGGGATCGCACGATGGGACGAATCAGGCCATACGCTGAAAACGGCCTGTCAGTTGGCAGATCTGGGGTGTTGCGCTAAACGGCGCAGGCGAGCTCCTCTTCCTCGTCTCCCTCAGTCTCGGAATCCTCTTCATCCTCGCTGCTCTCGGGCTCGGAATCGGCTGCGGTGGAGGTTGCGGAAGCAGTCTCAAGCTGAGGCGTGTTGAACAAGCCAGGAGCGCCGGGGGTCGATTCGGTCGGAGCCGCGTCGAACAGGCTGGGCGGCGCCGGCGGGGCAGCTGGTGTGGGCTTGGCGGGAGCCTGGGGTCCACCGGACTTCGTCTTCTTCCATTTCTCGGAGGCGTCTTTGGATGCCTGTTTGGCAGCATCCGCGGCGGATTTCTTGGCTGCCTCCATCTCGGCGGCCGACTGATTCAAGGCTTGTGCCAGAGTGAGATGTTGGGCAACGTACCCAGTCAGGGCTTGCGGAAAATCGCGGTCGAGCTCCGCGGCCGTTCCGGTCACGCCGACATCCGAAAGGGGCGTGCACAGGGCTGGGTTTTCATCCGCGCGGAGCTGGATGGGGACCACGTTGACCGTCAACGTGTCATCTGCGTCGTGCTTGATGATGATTGTCACCTTACGGTTCCGTACTATGGGCAGCAGTTCAGTGAACATAGTTTGTCCTTTGTGGTGGAGATGAGTGTGGCGATGGGGAAAGAGGTGGGAGCGATACGCCCACTAGGCTGCGTCTGTTTCAGTGTCCTTGGCGGCTTTGGATCTCTGACGGAATAGGTTGTGCCGGCGCACAATGCAACGAACTGCCCGCCTTTCCTGGTGATGGCCCAATCGGAATCGCAGACAAGCGCCGAAGCCAATACGTTCGCAGTCACTGGAACACCTCAAAAAGAGTGCTCCTAGACGTTCCGCCAGGATTGCGGCTCGCGATACGCTCAAAAGCGCCGTGGGAGTCTGCGGCAAGGAGCGCAAGTGGGAACGACGATCACGATAAGCAAGGATGCCCTCATGATGCTGCTGGTCCTGCCCGGCATTTCCTTCGGGTTGGGGATTTTATCCATGTGGCCGGGGTTTGGCTCAGGCAGCAGGTGCGTTGAGAGCTCTGACCAACGTACAGAATCAGTCGAAAGTGCCGTCCCTACAGCGGTAGGTCATCGAACTCTGGGTCCATGTCCGGAGTAGCGTCGGCAGTCGGCAATATGGGTGGTTCTACCGGAGACAACTCCGTGGTTGCGCGCGGTGTTCTCTGCGGAGTCTGGACAACAATGAGCTTAGAAACAACAATCTGATTGCAGGATTTCGTCTTTCCGC
>Ga0302144_10000459_pt1 | contig 15470 bp, 5 predicted proteins | sample I_Bog_E2_2_FD_192436 | JGI IMG/M metagenome (GOLD analysis project Ga0302144, IMG submission 192436) | Peat permafrost microbial communities from Stordalen Mire near Abisko, Sweden - I_Bog_E2_2 | ecosystem: Environmental > Terrestrial > Soil > Wetlands > Peat | place: Sweden: Abisko, Stordalen...
ACGATAGGTCATCAATACATCCACATGGGTTCCTGGTAGCAGAAAGCCGGCCACGCCCATGACTTCATCGGAGCGAACGGAGATTGCTCGCATGCCGGCTGGGATCTTTGACGTGAGCCCGGCGCCCAAGGTTGGCGACAAGGCGGCTGCGGTGCGCAGAGATCCTGCGCAGTTCAAAGGCAACGAGATGCGCGACGGACGCGGACATACGGGTGGCGAAAAGAAGTAACGCATCCTGACAAGGGCGAAAGTCAAAAGAGCGCGGCTTCGGCTGCGCTCTTTGCTTTTGGGAGCGGCGCGCAAAGACGAAAAACGCGGACCCGAAGGTCCGCGTTTTTGCTGGCATCTGCAAGTTTGGTACCGACAGGTTTGGGTTTAGAACTCCACGCGGAGCGAACCCTGCAACACGCGGGCAGAGTTTGCTGTCCCCGGAATGGTGCCGAACTCATTCGCCGGGTAGTAGGCTACAGCCATATTGTTCTGAAACACGGGCGCACTAAAGCTCGGGTGGTTCAAGACGTTGAAGGCATCGGCGCGGAACTTCATGTGGACGCTTTCCCTATAGATCGGAAAGGTCTTGCCGAGTCCGGCGTCGAGGTTGAAGTACCCCGGGCCGCGCAGGTTGTTGCGCGAACCCATCTGAAAACCCGTCGGTCCGGAGTACTGGTCATAGGCCAACTGAGGATTCTTGAAGTCCCCCATGATGCCGTCCTGCACGTTCGGATGGGACTTCAGGGGTCCCAGGGAGCCGGTCAGGATCGCAGGGTCCTCATTCGAGTAGCTCATGAGGAAGGCGAGCGAGTTCGCCATGAATGGAGTCCCGCTGTGAATGCTTGGCAAACCGCTGAGCTCCCATCCACCAAGGGCCTCTTCAGCCCAGAACGGAATATGGTTGGCAAAATCGCGTCCGCGACCGAACGGCAGGCGATAGAGGAAATTTCCGTTCACGTATTGGGTTACGTCGAAGTCAGAGTTGGCGCGGCAGATGCGCGGGCGCTCAACGTCGCAGATGAACCCGTAACCGCCATATGCCTCGGAGTTGGCGACCAGCGAAACGTTGTCGATGGAGTGCGACCATGTGTAATTGAGGTCGAACTGCAGCCCGTGGGTCGGATTCTCGTGCAGCGTGGCCAGCATGCCGTTGTACGCAGAGAAGCCCATGTTGGTAAAGAAGGTGTTCTCAGAGAACTGAGACGCCATGCCAACGTTTGCAGGCAGCATGTTGAGCGAGCTGTTTGAGAGGCACTGTGTGGCATCTGCAACGTCGCCGACAGCCGGGTAAGGTTGGCAATTGGCGACAATAAAGGCGGTGTTGGTTGTTCCATTCGCCGGTCCAACCGGATTCAACACGTTTTCAAACCAGGGCTGTGGCGGCGGAGCGTTGCTCGAAGTCGGGTTTTTGCGAAGCCAGGTGGTCAGATTGGCCCAAGCCTGGCTATACAACTGACCGGATTTCGGATCAGGGAAGTTGAGAAGCTGTTCGGCATCGGCCTGTCCCAGCAGACGGCGTCCGAGACGGCCGACGTAACCCAGCTTGAAGATGAAGCCGCCGCGGATCTCCTGCTGCAGGCCAAAGTTATAGGTGATGTTATAGGGGGTGGGCAGGTTATGGTCGATGGTGATGTTGAATGCGCCTCCGTTGGTGAGACCGCAGGGGCCGGTTGCGCCGTAGCAGTTTGGATCTCCGGGGCCGATAAAGGGCGAATAGGGCTTGGTGATTGTCGGAGCACTGGGTCCCGCGGCCGGCGCAGCGAGCGCTGTGAAGCGCGGATTATTCAACAGCGAGTAATATGCCCCGCTATGAAGGGCGTCGCCCTGTAGTCCTAAGTCCTTGGTTCCGGAGCTTTCGAAGAGGTAAGAGTACCCGGCTTGCTCATACATGATGGCGTTGATGACGGTCTGGTCATAGACGATGCCGGCGCCGCCGTTGACGACCAGTTTGTGGTCGCTTGTGGGGGTCCAGGCAAAGGCCACGCGCGGAGCAAAGTCATGGTTGTCCGGACTGTAAAACGCGGGCCCATGGTTGGCCTTGCCTCCCAGCGCATAGGTAATGTAGGGCACGGGATTTGTGCCGCCCGGCAGAGAGGCTGCACCGCCAACACCGGCATTGCTCTGCTTGATGCGAGCGTTGATAAAGTTCAAGAAGCTCTCGCTCTGCACCGACTCGATCCCGTGGACTTCGTAGGGCACAGTGTAGTTCTGGTAACGCACGCCATAGGTAATCGTCAGGGATGGAGTGATCTTCCACGTATCTCCGAAATAGGCCTCCGTCTCGTAGTACTTGAACTGAGTCTGCAAGCCCGTCCCCTGCGGAACCACACTGCCCGACGCCGTATAGTTGAATGTCGCGCCCGCGGAGGCAAAGCGACCAAGCGCAAAGACGAATGCGGAGTCGTAGATGGTCTGGCTGGTCTGAGTGCCATCCATATCAGGCGGTGTGAACTGCCACGAATCCTGGGCCGGGGTGTTCGGCACGCCGGTGATGTTGCCTCCCAGGCCGATGCCCAGGCCGTTGTAGTCCTCGTAACGGCTGTAATGGGGGCTGGGGTACTTGAAGGTGCCACCAAACGCGAAGTTGTGGCGGCCCCTATCCCAGGTGAAGTCGTCGCGCACAACAGGAATCGGGAAGACGCGCGCCTGCCCGCCTGCAGCGTTGCCGTAAACACCAGAGAGGAAGCTGCCACCGACCGGGCTCCCATCCCAGGAATATTGGTTCGCGCCTTGCGGGTTATAGGTGACTGGGAAGCCGAGATTGGCCACATTGTCACCCCACACGAAGCTGTTCACCTTGTTCGAGCCGATCGTCCAATCCCAGCCCATTACCCAGGCATGGCTCCTGTCGAGGAAGGGATATGTCTCCGGATCGCCCGGGAACTGAACCGCGCTCTGCACGGCATTGATACGGTTGTAGGTGACGCGGCCGTAGAGGTGGTGATTTTTGAAGGGGTTCAAGTCAAGCTTGCCCACGTAGTTGTTTTCGGTATAGGGGGTCGGGGAATTAAATCGGAAACCTGCCGTGTTCAGAAGGTCACCGGCGTCGCCGCTGAAGTCGTTCGGCGAGGGATAGCACTTGGGGCGGGGGCCGCACGTTCCATTCATCAGCGACGTCATGGATGAGTCGAAGCCGACGCCTGCGGGATCGTATTGTTGCACCTTGCTCGCATCGATGCTGCTGGTTGCTAGCGTCGCATAATTGGTGTAGTACGTGATCGTGTTGTCTTTGAGAAAGCTGTCCATGGGGACGACGCGAGTCGTCTGGCCGGCGACTATATCGCGGCGGCCATTGTAGTCAAAGAAGAAGAAGACCTTGTCTTTCCAGATTGGGCCGCCGATGTTCCCGCCAAACTGGTTGCGGATCAGCGGAGAGCGCGGTACACCGTCAAAGTTGTTAAACCACTCGTTGGCCTCAAGATCGGTGTCACGGTGATACTCGTTGACGTTGCCGTGGAAGTGGTTGGTGCCTGACTTGGTGATCAGTTCGAATTGGGCTCCGCCGCCGTTGCCATTGCTTGAGAGCATGCCGGCTGTGGTGCCGCGCATCTCCTGCACCGAGTCGACCGGGGCGTTGCCGATAATTGCACCGAATGTTCCGGCAGCCGCGTCGTTTACGTCGAGGCCGTCAAGCGTCACACGGCTCTGGTCTGTGCGTGCGCCGGTCGCGGCGCCATCCAGCGTCATGCCCGGTTGCTGCGTAAACAGCGCCGAAGGAGAATCGCGGTAGGCTATCGGAAGATCATTGATGTACTCAACCTGAAAGTTGTTCCCGACTGTGGCATCTGTGGTGTCGAGGGTCACTTCCTGATTCGCGGCGGAGACGGATACGGTCTCCGCGACTTTGCCGACCAGCAGTTTCACGTTCTGCGTACGGGTGGCATTGACGTTGAGGTAGAGGTCGGTAAGTATCGACGTCTGGAAGCCGTCGCGGGAGACGGTTTCTGCGTAGCCCGGGCCGGGCGTGATGTCTGCGATCAGATAGGAGCCATTGGAACTGGAGACGGCCTTATAGGACAGGTTGGTGGACTTATTGACCAGTGTGATGGTGGCGCCGGATATCACCGCACCGGACGGATCGGTGATCGTACCGGTGAGGGATGCCGTGCTTTGCGCATCGAGTTGGACAGCAAAGAGCACGGACAGAGCCAGAACGACCAGGCCGGTAAACTTCTTTACAGAATTTCCCATTGGTTCTCCTTGGAGAGGAATGCCACAGTCAACCGCAGATTTTCGTAGAAACGAACCGGAATGGTACGCTGGTTGCATTTTTGGAGCCAAACAGAACACATTGTAAAATCAATGACTTATGCAATTGCATGGCGCAAAATATACAACTATCCATAGGTCTTGGCGGAAAGTATGGATAACGGAATGCCGCCGCGAGAGTCTAAATACATTTCGCCAGTCTCATAAGCGGTTTTGAAGGGACATGGCTTTACACGCGGCGGGAAAACTCATTCGGGCCGTAGACCGGGGACTCGCACTCGGTGCAAAACCAATGAAATCAGCAGGCGGCAGCCGCGGAAGGACGTTTTTCGCCAATGCCACGCCAGCCCGGTTCCTCTTCAGCAAGCTATTCTGCCGCGCATTTCTCACAGGCTGCAGAAGAAAACGCGGACCCGAAGGTCCGCGTTCCTGATGTTCGTGCTTGATGTTGGTGCCTGATGTTCATGCTGGGCGTTCGTTTCTTTGGTGTTGAAGCTGAGGAATGATTTATGCCTTGGCCGGCACGACGCCCGCGAGGCGCTCTTTCAGCAAGTCGTGGGCGTTGGACAGGAAGTCGGCCAGGGGGATCTTGCCGGCGTCCACGTCGGCAAGGACCGCTTTCTGGGCGGCGTACTCCTTGTTCACGATGCCGGCCTTGGATTGCAGCATGCGCCACGCTTTGCGGCGTTCGACGCAGAACATCACCAGTTGACGGCTTAGGGCGCGGTACTCGGTCTTGCCGTTCTCCTCGTAGGAGATGTAGACGCCGAAGTCGGGAATGAAGGCGCGGTGGCCGGGCGTGAGATACCGCCGATAGACCACGTCCTGCTGCGTAATGCGGACCAGCATGTTGTCCAGGTGAATGAGCTTGGCCGCGGCTTCGGGCTTCAGCTTCTTCAAGTGGTTGCGGAAGCGAGCTTCAGTGGTGCACCAGTGAGCCACGGTGTAGCGCTGGGTTTCGCCCGTGGTCTTTGACTTGGTCTCATACCAATCGAGATCGATGGACGGGTTGCCCTTGAGGTCCAACGCTTCCTGATAGGTCTCGCCGAGCCGTGGGTTGAAGACGAACTCCGGTGCGCCACGGCTGTCGCGCACGCGCTGCGCCTGGTGGAGAGCCATATCATCGGCCACGCCGTGCTCCGGCTGGCAGGTGGTAAAGGCTTGTATGAATGAGGTCCCGCGATATTCCAGACCATCCAGAATGGCGCGGTAGAGCTTGGGTGCGTTGGCCATCGATACCTGGCCGATGAAGGGCGAGCCGTGGCCGGCGAGGAAGGTCTCCGCCACCGTCTTCTTCTCAGTGTTCTTGCCCTGCGTGGCTGCGCCGAAGGTGTTCATGTCGCCGCCGCCGAGCATGGGGGTCGAGTCACTGTTCTGGCCGCCGGTGTTGGAGTAGACCTGGGTATCGAGCATGAGGGCCTTGATGTTGGGCCGGTTCTGCAGGATGACCTTGGACATGTTCTGGTAGCCGATGTCGCCCATGCCGCCGTCGCCGCCCACCACCCAGACCTTGGGCAGCTCGACGATCTCCTGATCAGTCATCAGCGCGTCCGTAAAGTGTGTGAGGTGGTAGTAGGACTCCTCGTTGATTACATCTTCATCTTTGGTGAGGAGGAGGTCGGCGAGGCGCTCGGGGATTACGGAGCGGCGCGCATGGTCGACGATGAAGCTCTCACCCATGAGCCAGCCCACGGTGATGCCGTCCTGGAAGAGTGAGTTCATCCACGGATAGGGGTGGGGGTTGTTGGGTGAAGTGGAACCGTAGACCGTGTTGCAGCCGGTGTGCGCGGCCATGGCCATCACACTCATCCCATTGGCAAGGCGGCCGTCGATGGGCTGCAGGCTCTTGTGGTTGAAGGCCTCCGTGAGCAGGACCGCGGCAATGGCCTCAACCAACTGCGCGTCGGTGAGGTGGCCGTTGTCCTTTTCATAGGCCGCAATGCGCGCCTTGGTGTCCTTCACATCTTCGCCGCCCAGGCCCAGGACGAGATGGGCAATGGCTTGACGGAGCAGAGCGTACTCGCCGGGATTGCGCTCGTTGAGCTCGGCCAGGCGGGCAACGCCGTTCTTCTCGAGATCGCCGGCCTTGGCAACGAAGCGATCGCTCTTGGCGTGGTACACGGGGCGCATGTACGCCTCGGTGACAGCCGCAATCGACCGCAACACCGATTTTTCACCGCAGCCTGCGCAGGCGCCGTCACCGGCCACGAGCGCGTCGTAGTTGGTGCGGACCATCAACATATTTCTCAGGGTCGCGGTCTTGGAGTCGGCGGGGTTGGCGGCGTTGAAGAGCCCGAGATACTTTTGCGAGGTGTCAGGCAGCAGGTCGAGGAAGCCTGTGCCGGTCTCGTGCTCGGCGTTGACCTCTTCCGTCTCAGCAACCATGCGGAGGGCGTCGTGGTCGCCGCATGCGGTGACGCAGGCAGCGCAGCCCTTGCAGAGATCCGATACGAAAATGCTGAAGACGCCGCCGGAGCCGGGGGACTTGCGCTCAGGCGAACTGAAGATGGCGTTCACCTTCTGATAGGCCATGGGGACCTTGGCGATGATGTCGAAGAACTGCTGCTTGGATTGCTGCGAGAAGCCGGAGCCCTCAGCGGATGCGATGCTGTCGGTGACATCGCGCAGGATGGAAGGCAGCGGCGTTCCGGTCTTCATCTCCGCCACCATGCGCTGGCGGGTGAGCTTCTCGATTTCGGGAAGCGCTTTCAGCATCTTGGTGCGCTCGACGGGATCGGCGATGTAGTAGCTGACGGCCGTCGTCAGCAGCGTGCTCAGGTCCTGCGACGTGTTGGGCAGCGCAGTGTCAGGGCAAACCGAGATGCAGTCCATGCACTGGGTGCAGTTTTCCGGAATGTAGAGCGGGGTTTCGCGGCGGGCCACGTATTTTGAAGCCGTGTCGCCGGTGGCCGCGGCAATGACGCCGAGGGCCGAGAGCGGCGTGGCCGGCTGGTCATAGCCGAAGCTGGAGCGGAACTCCGCGTCGAAGGCGGCGATGCTGCTGACCGGCGTGCGCGGTCCCTGGCCGGCGGGAACGGGCGTGGTGCGGCAGCCGCAGGAAGCGCCGCCGGCAGTGGCCAGTTCAAGAATGGGCAAAAGCGCCTGGCCGCGCAGTGTGGAGCGGTCGGCCGCGGAGAGCTCGCCGATCTTGATTTCCTTCACCTGCTCGAAGCCCTGGGTCATGACTTCCATATTGGAGGCGACCACGGCTTCGCCGAGCTTGCCGAACTTCTTGACGTACTGCTTGTAGACCACTTCACGATACTGCTCAGGCGTGATGCCGAACTCGTTCAGCAGGCTCGAGACGGCAAAGAACGCGCCGAGGAAGGCGTTACCCTGCATGCGCAGTTGGAGATCGCCGCGGTCGGTCGCTTTCTTGGCGATGGAGAAGCCGGGCAGCGTGAAGACGCGAATCTTGTTGTCGATGATCTGCTTGCGCGCCCAAAGAGGCAGCCGCTCCCAGGCCTGCTCGCCTTCTTCGTCCGACTCCCAGACCAGCGAGCCGCCGGGCTGAATGCCGTCAAGCGGGTTGGTGTGGGTGAAGGCCTTGGGATCGCAACAGAGAACCACGGTGACGTGGCGCAGATCGCAGTTGACGCGAATGCGGTCTTTGGCGGCGACCATGAAGTAGCTGGTGGGTGAACCCTTTTTCTCAGAGCCGTACTTGGGATTGGCGCTGACGTGGATGACTTCCTTGGGATTGCCGAAGTCGTCCTTGAGGCCGTCGCGCTCGTAGAGTAGATCGTTCAAATCGCCAATGATGGCGCCGAGGTTTTTGCCGGTGGTGATGGCGCCCCAGCCGCCGATGGAGTGGAAGCGAACGGCGACTGCGCCATCGGGCAGCAGCGACGGGGTTTCATCGCCGATGACCGCGTAGGGGTGGTCGATGCCGAGAACGAAGAAGCTGACGCCGTCGGCCGCGGTCTTGCCGTCTTTGCGGGCGCGGCCGGCGGTGGCGAACTCATACGCGCCGATGATGTGCTCGGGGCGGAAGTCGCGCGAGCCCAGGCCGTAGCTGCCGGAGTAGATCTTGGGCAGCTCGTCAAGCGTGATGGGCGGCAGGCCTTCCTGCGCGGCGCGGCCTTCGCTTTGAATGGCCTTGGAGAGCGCGGTGCGGATGTCGCGGCCAAGCGGGTTGTCGCCGGAAAGCGCTTCGTCGGTGCGCTCCAGGATGATGACGTTCTTCTTGCCCTTGAGCGCGGCCACGATGGCTGCCTCAGGGAAGGGACGGATCACGTTCACGTGGATGGAGCCGACGGCGATGCCGCGCGTCTCGCGCAGATAGTCAACCGCGGCCTCGATGTTTTCCGCAGCCGAGCCGAGCGAGACGAAGACCGTGTCCGTGTCGTCCGTCTTGTACTTGGTGATGAGGCCGTAGTGGCGGCCAGTGAGCTCGCCGAAGTCCTTGTAGGCTTCTTCCAGGAAGTGCAAAATCGGCTCGGCAAAGTTGTTGCGCCGCGCGATGATGCCGTTCATGTAGTGTTCCTGGTTCTGCACCGGGCCGAGCAGGATGGGGTTGGTGAGGTCCATCATCTTGGGAACGCGGCGGCGCGTGGGCCCAAAGAGAGTGCGCTGCGCCGGTGTGGGGCAGTCGATGATGTCTTCGGGCGAGCCGAGGTATTCGCGGATCAGTTCCGATTCATGTTTGTAGAAGGTGCGCTCGAGGTGCGTCGTGAGGAACCCGTCCATGATGTTCATGCCGGGGGTGAGCGAGAGCTCGGTCACGCGGCGCAGGATCAGGGCCTGGTCGGCGGCCTGCTGCGCGTCCTTGCCGAAGATCATGATCCAGCCGGTGTCAAGCGCGCCATAGATGTCGTCGTGTCCGCAGTGAACGTTGAGGGCGTGCTTGGTGAGCGCGCGCGCGCCCACTTCGAGCACCATGGTCGAGCCTTTGCCGGGCGCATGGTAATACTGCTCCACGCCGTAGACCACGCCTTGCCCTGAGGTAAAGTTGACCACGCGCTTGCCGCAGACGGAGTGCGCAATGGCGCCGCCCTGGGCCGCGTGCTCGCCTTCTGTTTCAATGGCGATGGTGTTGTGACCGAAGACGTTCAGGTGTCCCTCGGCGTAGGCCTGCTGGAAGAGCTCGCCGCCCTCGGTGGAGGGCGTGATGGGATAGAACACGCCGGCGTCGGCAATCCGGGTCTCGGTGTGGTAGGAGACAAGCTGATTGCCGTTTGCAGTAATTCGAATGCCAGGATAACGCGCAGAAACCGTCATTTAACCCTCTCAGTGAGCCCAGTTCTTTGGTTCGATCTGTTTCGACGAGCGCGGCAGCCGGAATCCCCGGAGCATGCGCTTCAATCGAAGTCGCGCAGCAGTCAGACCGGCTGCGTCTTATTCCATTGCTTCCCCCGTTCGCGTGCCAGTGCGATCGTGAGGTAAGGACCTTGCAAGTGTAATAGCCGCGATGGAAGACAGGGAACCCAAGGGGAGGGCTGACCTGACGAAATACGGCCTATGCTCCAGTATGCACCCGTGGAGGAGAGACGGTGTCCCAAGGAGTGGGATTGGGGTTTCTTATCGGGAAATCGGGCGAAATGGTGGAGGTGGGAGTGAAACGGTTGAATGCGGGTTGTCCCCGGATTCGGCCAATGGTGCGAGTTCCGAGCAGATCGTCGGCGACCCGGAGATTACTCCGTAAGCCACTTAGCGGCGGCAGGTCAGGGTGGAGGACGTTCATTCAGCGCCGTGATGAAACGCGCATTCCCTTTCTGTTTCGGGGAAGGAATCAATCCTATTTGCCCGGCGTAATCGAGTCGCGGATGCGCTGGATGCTGGGGACGAGCTGCTGCAGGTTATGGCGGGTGGCGATGGTCAGCGCCAGGTCGGCGGTGAGGCGGGCTTCAGCATTGCGGCCGGCGGCGATGAGCACGACGGCCTGGTTGGCCAGCGAGATGGCCAGCCCGTCCTGGTGGTCGACCTCGCGGCAGATGCGCTCCTGCTCCTTGTAGCGCGCCATGGCTCCGGTGAGGTCGCCGCGGCCGGAGAGGATGGTGGCCTGGTTGCCGAGCGAGTTCGAGATACCGGGCTGGTGGCCGAGTTCGCGATAGAGCCTCTCCTGCGCACCCAGCAGAGCCATGGCGTCGTCAAGGTCGCCGTGGTCTTTCACGATCAGCGCCTGGTTGCCGAGCGATGTGGCTTGCCCGTACTTGTCGCCTTGCTCACGGCAGATGCGCTCGTAATTCTCGAGCGGCGCCAGCGCGCCTTTCAAGTCGCCCCGCGCGTAGAGGATGGAGGCCTGGCCGCCGAGCGCGCTGGAGATGCCTTTATTGTTGCCGAGTTCGCGGCAGAGGCTCTCCTGTTCCCGATAGAGCGCCATGGCGCGGTCCAGGTCGCCCTGCGCGTAGAGGATTGCGGCCTGTCCTGCTACAGCGATTTGCAGGCCGGATTTTATTTCTCTCTGGCCAAATTCAGAATCCGGTTTTCCCGTCGCGGATGCCAGCAGCTCGCGGCAAAGAAGCTCCTGTTCGCGATAGAGGGGGAGCGCGCTCTTGAGGTCTTCGCGTAACTCGAGGATGCTTGCATAATCGCCCAGCGCGGCCTGCAGGCTGAAGCGGTCGCTTGTTTCGCGGAAGTGTTTTACCAGGCCGGAACGGATGCGCAATGCGGCCTGCTGGCGATTCATGGCAGAGAGCAGATCGCCGATGCGGCCGGCGTGCTGCGGATCGACGTTGAGCTTGCGGATGGCCGGAGCGTACACGGTCTCCATGCGCAGCGGAGAGTTGGCTTCAATCTCCGTCCAGAAAGTCTTGACTTCGGTGTGGTCTCTCTTCCAGAGCGCGGCGAAGAAACCCGGCTGCGCCAGCAGGAACGACAGGCTGTTCCATTCACCGGCCTGCTGCCATTGCCAGGGCAGCTCTTCAAACTGGCGCTGACCTTTGGGCTGGCCATAAAAGAACGTGGCGAGGGTGAGATGCGCGGCCTGCTGATCTTCCTTGTTGGGCAGGTAGGCGTCGCGTACCGCCTCACGTAAAAGCGGATGCGCGAAGGTGAACAGTCCACCGCGGTTCACCAGGGCATCGCCCATCGCGGCGTGGAGCGGGGACCAGAGGGCGCTGGGAAATGGCTCATCGGCGGTGCCGAGCGATCCGAGCAGTTCCGATTCCGAAAGACCGCGCCAGGCAGCCCATAAGCGCGTGAGAGCCTCGCCGGCCAGGTCTTCACTGAGCGGGTCACGCTGGGCAGAATCCCGTTCCCAGCGCTCGATGGCCTTCAGGTAAAGCCCGAGCGGATTCAAGGCTTCCAGGTACCATGCGAAACGTTCTTCAAAGCCTTCATATTGATCGATGTCGTCGCCGTGGCCGATCGCGCGCAGCTCATTCAACAGCGTGGTGAGGTAAAGCGGGTTGCCGGTGGGACGGGCGGCGGCGATACGTTTTACTGTGGGCGCGCTGAGTGTCTTCTCATGCTGCGCAAGGTAGGCGGCGATCAGCGCCTCGCGCTCGTCCTTGGTGAGCGGCTTCACGGTCAGCACCGGCCACGCGCGCTTTTGCAGGTCGTTCCATGGGCGGCCGCCCACCGTGGAGATCATGAGCCGGATGTTCGAGGGAATAACCGGCGGCAGCCAGTCGAGGTCGAGCGCCCGGCCCTGGTCTTCAAGCCGGTCTTGAAGGTGATCCAGCCCGTCAATGACCAGCACCATGCGTCCGCGCGCGGCCACCATGTGCAGTGCATTGGCAAAGGCCACGCGCAGTGCGTAGGGGTCATGCGGAATCTCGATGGAGAGATTGAAGCTGCGGCGGAATTCGCCCAGGAAGCGCCGCAGCATGAGCATCCAGTCGGCGGTGTCGGGCGCTGCGCCGATGAAGTGAATCAGGACGGGCGTTTGCTGGTTGCGCTGGCTCCAGAAGTGGGTCCAGTTGGCCAGCAGCGCGGATTTGCCGCAGCCGGCTTCGCCGGTAACCACCAGCGGCGGCCCGTCTCCATCCACATGGGCAATGAGCTGAAGCGCGTACTCTTCCCGTCCGCAATAGAGCCCTCTGCGGCTGGCCGCATAGGCTTCGTGATCGGCCGCAGCCTGATCGAACGGGTCGGGCGCGCCGTTCTCTGGCCCGTTCTCCGCAGAGGCCGCTTCGGCAGCGGACACGGTCGTGTTGATTTCCTCCTGCAAAAGCTCACCCATCATTCGCCCTCTTCAGACTATCGGTTACGCAAGTTTTTGCGGTGACTCTTTGGTGGGATGGACGCTATCACTGTAGCGGCAAGGAGGGCCATGAGTGAGAAGATTTCGCGTGGCCGAACCATGCGCGATACGAGCCAATGGCGGTGAAATCGGCAATCTCATGCGTAGGTCGGGGAAAGCGGTGAATTCAGCAGGCCGTTGTGCCGCATTGTGATTGGGGTAGGCCGCGGGAGCGGAAAATCGTCCCACAAGCGCCGTTCCTCTGAGGGGCTTCAGCGGTTTTTCGTGGGATATAAAGTTTCGGTTATGGAAGGTGAAGTCGTGCTGGGCGGTTGCGATGACTTAAGATTACTGGCGAGGACTGTACCCATGATTTCCGCTTCAAACAATCGTCGCCGCATTGCTGTGTTTCTGATCGTCTTCGCCGCAACACTTGTGTCTTCAGGCCGCATGGGCGCGCAGAGCGCCGCGGAAGCCCAGAAGATTGCCGCGAACCTGCAGCCGGAGTCGCGCAAGGCGATTGACCGGCTCAGTGAATTGCACGAGTTGGCCGATGGGGTGTGGAAGACGCATGCCGGCGACGTGGCGCACGGCGAAGCGGTGAATCTGGATGAGAGCAGTTGGCAACCGATTGCCGTGGGCGCGCACGCGTCCAACGACGCGGTGTGGTTTCGCCAGACGGTTGAGGTTCCCGCCACGCTGCATGGCTACGACCTGACCGGCGCGCGCGTCTGGTTCCAGTTCCACGCCGACGCGAACGGGCCGATGCCGCAGATTCTCTACTTCAACGGGCGGCGCGTGGCCATGGGCGACGACCTGGAGCCGGTGGTGCTGTTTGACCAGGCAAAGCCGGGCGACAAGGCGGTGATCGCCATCAAGCTGCTGCACACGGTAGACACCAAGGATTTCCATGGCGCCACCATGCGCGTGGAGTTTGCCGAGAGCCGGCCCAGCCCGGAAGATATGCGGCTGGAGTTCTTGTCGGCGACGCTGCTGGTGCCTTCGCTCGCGCCCAGCGACGCAGCCCAGATGTCTACGCTGAACGCGGCCATCGAGGCAGTGGATCTGGCCGCGCTCGATGCTCATGATCAAAGAAAATTCGATGCCAGCCTCAAGGCTTCGCAGGGCAAGCTGGAGGCGCTGAAGCCGCTGCTCAAGCAGGCCACATTTCATCTCACCGGCAACTCGCACATCGATGCCGCGTGGCTGTGGCCGTGGACCGAGACGGTGGACGCGGTGAAGCGCACCTTCGGCACCGCGCTGCAACTGATGTATGAGTATCCCGACTACACCTACACGCAGTCTGCCGCGCAATACAACGAGTGGCTGGCGGACAAGTATCCCGACATGAACGAGGCCATCGCTCAGCGCATCAAGGAAGGCCGCTGGGAAGTGGTGGGCGGCATGTGGGTCGAGCCGGACCTGAACATGCCGGACGGCGAGTCCCTTGTTCGCCAACTGCTGGTGGGCAAGCGCTGGTACAAGCAGCATTACGGCGTGGACGTCCGCATCGGCTGGAATCCGGATTCATTTGGATATACCTGGCAGTTGCCGCAGATCTACAAGAAGAGCGGCGTGGATTATTTCGTGACCCAGAAGATGACGTGGAACGACACCAATCAACTTCCCTTCAAGCTCTTCTGGTGGGAGTCGCCGGATGGTTCCAAGGTGCTGGCGTATTTCCCGCACGACTATGCCAACGGCAACCTGAACCCGGTGCGGTTGAGCCAAAACGAGGTGCAGGCGCGCGAACGGGCCACAGGCGAAACGGAAGTGATGGACCTGTTCGGCATTGGCGACCACGGCGGCGGACCGACGCGGGCCATTCTTGACGAGGGAACGCACTGGGCCAAGCCGGATCATGTGATGCCGAAGTACCAGTTCGGCATTGCGCAGACATTTTTCTCTTCAGTTGAGAAGCAGATTGCGCCGGACAGCAAGGAGTGGAACTACCAGTCGATTGCGAAGGGCTACACGGCGCCGCCGGCTGTGGCGGGCGAAATCGGCATTCCGACGTGGAAGAGCGAGCTTTACTTTGAGTATCACCGCGGGGTGATGACCACGCAGGCGAACCACAAGCGCAACATGCGCGACGCCGAAGTGCAGGTGCTGGACGCTGAAAAGTGGGCGTCGTTGGCGTGGCTCGATGGCAAGGCGTATCCGGGAAGCGAACTCACCGAGGATTGGAAGAAGGTGCTGTTCAACCAGTTCCACGATCTCGCGGCCGGCTCGGGAATCGGCGTGATCTATAGGGATGCGCAGAAGGATTACGACGTGGTGCGCTGGTCGACGAACGAGATTTCGGCTGGGGCGCTGGAGGCGGTCGATGAGGGCGTGAATACGCAGGGAACTGGCGTTCCGGTTGTGGTGTACAACCCGCTGGGATGGGCGCGCTCCGGTGATGTGACGGTGCATGCGCAGGGTAGCGGAGCCGAGGCTAAGGACGTGACGCTGCATGTGGACAACGTGCCGGCGCTGGGCTACAAGTTAGTCCATGTGAATCTGGCAGCGGAAACGGCCAAGGCCCCAATTCAAGCCCAGACAGCGACCGCCGGCCACACGGCCGATATTCAAGGTGGCAAGTTCTTCATCCAGGTGGACGGGAAAACCGGCTGCATTGTGAGCCTGACCGAGATTAAGACAAACAAGCAGTTGATTGCCCCGAGCGGCTGCGGCAATCAATTGCAGTTCTTCAAGGACACGCCGAAGGATTATGACGCGTGGAATATCGATCCGGGCACACTTGACGCTGCGCCACAGACTATCGATCAGGCCGATTCAGTGGAATTGGTTCGCGAGGGGATCCAGACTCTGATTCGGGTCAAGAGCCACTATCAAAACTCCAAGTTCGTGCAGAATATCAGCATCAAAGGTGATTTAATCGACATCGAGAACGACATCGACTGGCATGAGTCGCATGTTCTGCTGAAGGCGGCATTCCCGCTGGCGGCTTCGGGGCCGTTTGCTACTTATGAGATTCCCTACGGCACCATCGAGCGGCCGACTACACGGGACAACTCGTGGGAGAAGGCGCAGTTTGAAGTTGCGGCCATGCGCTGGGCCGATCTCTCTGGTCCTGGGGGCGACGGCAAGCAACACGGCCTGAGCATTCTCAACAACTCCAAGTATGCCTATGACGCGGTGG
>Ga0302144_10000488_pt1 | contig 14875 bp, 13 predicted proteins | sample I_Bog_E2_2_FD_192436 | JGI IMG/M metagenome (GOLD analysis project Ga0302144, IMG submission 192436) | Peat permafrost microbial communities from Stordalen Mire near Abisko, Sweden - I_Bog_E2_2 | ecosystem: Environmental > Terrestrial > Soil > Wetlands > Peat | place: Sweden: Abisko, Stordalen...
CACCGCACCCTGGCTGAGCCCCACGCTCCGCGCCACCACCCGCTGCGAGAGCCCCTGGCCCAACCGCAGCCGCAAAACCTCCCGGATCTTCCGCATTGCCACCCTCTCGCCAGGCATCTCGGTCCCTCGCTCCTCTGCAAAGGACCGACACTACCCACGGTTGAAAGACTGTCAGCGGGTGGCCGGAACGACGCCCCGTCCCAGCGCGATCACGATCACCGGAATCGGTGATCACGATCCGCCGGAATCGGTGATCACGATCGACTGGATTGAGTGATCACGATCAAACGGAATCGGTGATCACGATCGACCGGAATCCGCACCTTCGTCCCGGAAGTCCGCGACGTCGCGGGCGAGCGAGTCGGAGGCGACCACGAACATCCGGCGAAACCGCGAGAGCGCCAAGGTGATCTCCGCCGCCAGCCCCGGCGCCAAAGGCGCTTCCTCTTCACTGGTGCCGATGAGGTGCATCGGCAGCACGCCGATATGGGTGCTGTCGCGGGCGTCGCGCGGCTCGGTCAGTGGCTCGCCGGTCGGCGCGGATTCGTCCAGTGTCCCGCTTGGCGGGCCAGCGGCGGTTTCGCCGGCGACCGGGGCCGGCTGCTCCGCCTTCGGCGTATGGACCGGACGGGCGGGGATCCGGCTGCCCGCCGGGCCGCGGATTTCGACAAGCATCTGCTGGGTTTCGCGCGACGGCGCCGCATCCATCAGGTCGGCGAGCACGGTTCGGCAGCGGTCGTACGCGTGAATTGCCATACCTTTCTCGCCGCGCGAGGCGTGGATGCCCATCAGCGTGCGCCAGGCGCCTTCATGCGCACGGTCGATCTGCAGCAGACGTTGCGCGGCCAGGAACGCCGCCTCCGGTTCGACCTGCTCGCGCAGCACCGCTTCGGCCACCCTGCGGGCGTGGTCCCGCAAGCGCTCACGCTCGCTGGCGAGCCAGGCATCGAACGCCCCACCGATCCCCCCCAGTCCCTCCAACAGATCGCCGTCCAGCAGCGACAGCGAGCCGTGTTGGTCGGTCGTCGCGCGCATCACCTCGTGCACATCGACCCAGACAGCACCGGGCTTCAGCGAGATATGGTCGCGGGTCACTACTGTCCGGTTAAAAATCCAGGAAATTCAACTGGTTATCATCTTGTGCAACTTCGAAACTGGCGGCCTCGCGAGAGAATGCCGTCTGGATCTCGATCTTTTCAAAGACCGCCACCGAAAAGACCTGCAGCAATGTGTAGAGAGGCGCCTCCAGCTGGAGCCGCTTGCGCACGATCGCAACCAGCACATAGACCGAAACGGCGATCCAGATCTGCGTCTTCACGGCGTTCTCCGACGTGCCATAGAACCGTTTGATCCGCAGGTGCTGTTTGATCCATTTGAAAAAGAGCTCCACCTGCCAGCGGCTTTTGTATAGGTCGCAGATCGTCAACGCCGGCAACGCCGTCTGATTGGTCAGGAAGATGAGCGTCTTGGCCTTTTCGACGTCGCGGAAACGGACACGCCGCAGATGTCCGGGGTAGTCCTGGCTGGTGCGAGCACCGTCCAGTGCGATGGTTTGGTCAGCGATCACGCCGGTGGTTCGGTCGGTGGGCGAGGAATAGATCCGATGGGCGTCGAGATTGGACTTGGCTCGCGTGACGAAGAACGCGCCTCCCTGGTGCAGGGTATGGAGCCGGCCGAAGTCGATATACCCACGATCCATCACGTAGATGGCGCCGGGTTCGGGGATAAGCATGTCAAGAGCATGAACGTCGTGCAGCTTCCCGTCCGAGATATGAATGAAGCTCGGGATGTTGCCGCGAAGATCAAGCAGCGTGTGCATCTTCACGGCGGACTTGGTCGTTCGAAAATGTGCCCAGGGGAACATCGACATGCACAAATCAATGGTCGTTGAATCCAGCGCATAGACGCTGTTCGTTAGGTCCACCCCCAAGCTTTCGTCGGCGTATAGGCGTCTGGCCTGAGCTATCAGCCGTTGGGCGAACTCGGCGTAGATGCGCCAGTCGCGTGACTCGTTGGCATCCGCAAGCGTGGAACGGCGGACCGGTTCGCGGAGACCCATGTGGTAAAGCTTCGCCGTTTGTGCCGACAGGCACGCCTCGATGTCGCGCAAACTCTCGCGATAGGTCAGCTGGGCGAACGCCATGATCTGATATTGCGCGGCGCAGGACAGCTTGCGCACGGCGCGATTGCCTTCGTAGCGCGCGACGATCCGGTCGAACGTACTCCATGGCAGGAAATCCATGAGCTGCGCGAATAGCGTCTTGCCGATGTTCATGACCACCCTCTCCCCGCGCCATCGTCGGGGAGAGCCGCCGGCAATTCAAATCCGCCCCAGCAACGAAGTGCCGAAAAGCCATGTGTGTCAGTGGTTTATCCGGAAACTCGGTTCAACGAACCGGACACTAGTGGTCGCGGGTAATCTGCAGGATCTCACCCTTGGCCGAAGCCAATGCCGCCAGCAAGCGATGGATTTCCTGACGCAGCGAGGCACGGGCTTGCTCTTCCGGCCGGCAGCTCCATAGCAGCTCGGCCAGATGCCCGCGCAACGCCGGGCGCGGCGCCGACAGGGCAAGGATCGCCAGCAGCGCGCGAGTCTTGCGCCCGGGGGGCAGGACATTCTCGCTGTTGAGGCTGCGGGCCTCCATCTGTCCGATCAGGCGAAGCCTCAAAATCATCTGCCCAGACACCTGCGCTGGGGGTAGCAATGTGGAGAAAGCTGTGAGACGGCTATCGACGGCCTCTTCGATTTGCATGGACTGCATGAGGAGCTCCATGAGCTTGCCCAACTTTGCCGGCGATGATCGAACCTCCAGTGCTGGTTGGACTGCGGTTGCCACGATGGGTCTGACGGCACTCACAAAGGCGACGACATTTGGAACGGCGACTAGCAAATATGCAGACTACAAACCTAATCTGCGGCGATGACAGGCTCGGAATCTACCCATGATTCCGGCCGCGAGCGCCACGACACACCGTCCAAATCGTAGCCAACAATCCAACATTTGAGAGTTGCAGCCTGGCGCCGGATATGCTCGTACGGCGCCCGAAAGGTCTCCCCAATCGACAGCCCCCCGCCATCCTGCTGCGCGAAAGCTATTGCCGGTACTGCAGGGTTGGAAGCGCACTCTGCAATCTCGCGGACTGGCCGAACGTCGAAGGTTTGTCCAGGGTGCTAAAGAGCGGCCGTCATCCCCGCCGAGCAACAGCCATCCGCATCGAGCGTTCGCTGCCGCACGGCCATGTCGCCGCCGCGCTTGGCACCGCGCGCAAGATCGGCCTCGATGTACTGCTCGGTCCCGAGGAAAACCGGCGTCGCGATCTGATGCTGGCGCTCGTCGTCCGCGGTCAGAAGCCCATGTCGCCCATGCCACCGCCAGGGGCGCTGGCTGGAGCCGGCTTCTCGGCAACCATCGCCTCGGTGGTGATCAGCAATGACGCGACTGATGCGGCGTGCTGGAGAGCCGTGCGGACGACCTTGGTTGGGTCGATAATGCCGGACTTCACCAGATCCTTGAACTCGCCGCCTTGCGCATCGAAGCCGTAGTTGTAATCATTCTTGTCCAGCACCTTGCCGGAGATCACGGCACCGTCTTCGCCGGCGTTCTCGGCGATCTGCTTCAGTGGCGTAAGAACCGCTTTGCGCACAACCTCGATGCCGAAGCTTTGGTCGTCGTTCTCCGCCTTCAGCTTGGACAGGATCAGCGAGGCACGCGCCAGCGCCACGCCGCCACCCGGCACGATGCCTTCCTCGACCGCGGCCCTGGTCGCATGCAGCGCGTCATCGACCCGGTCCTTGCGCTCCTTCACCTCGACCTCTGTCGAGCCGCCGACACGGATCACCGCCACGCCGCCGGCCAGCTTCGCCAGCCGCTCCTGCAGCTTCTCGCGGTCGTAGTCCGAGGTGGTCTCCTCGATCTGCGCACGGATCTGCGCCACCCTGCCCTTGATGTCGTCCTTCTTGCCTGCGCCCTCGACGATCGTGGTGGTCTCCTTCTCGATCAGCACCTTCTTCGCCGTGCCGAGCATTGCCAGCGTGACGGTCTCCAGCTTGATGCCGAGGTCCTCGCTGATCACCTGGCCACCGGTAAGAACAGCAAGGTCCTCCAACATCGCCTTGCGGCGATCGCCGAAGCCAGGCGCCTTGACCGCCGCGACCTTCAGCCCACCGCGCAGCTTGTTCACCACCAGCGTGGCAAGTGCCTCGCCATCGACGTCCTCGGCGATGATCAGCAGCGGGCGGCCAGATTGTACCACTGCCTCCAACAGCGGCAGGATCGGCTGCAAGCCGGACAGCCTCTTCTCGTGGATCAGGATATAGGGCTGATCGAGATCCGCGACCATTTTCTCCGGGTTGGTGACAAAATATGGCGAGACATAGCCGCGATCGAACTGCATGCCCTCAACGACGTCGAGTTCGGTCTGCACACCCTTGGCTTCCTCGACCGTGATCACGCCCTCGTTGCCGACCTTCTGCATCGCCTACGCGATCATCTTGCCGATCTCGGTCTCGCCATTGGCGGAGATCGTGCCGACCTGCGCAATCTCTTCTTGGGTGGTAACTTTCTTGGAGCGCTGGCTCAGTTCGTCCACCAAGGCGTGAACAGCCTTGTCGATTCCGCGCTTCAGGTCCATCGGATTCATGCCTGCCGAGACCGCCTTCGCGCCCTCCCGGACGATGGCCTGCGCCAGAACAATCGCCGTCGTGGTGCCGTCGCCCGCGATGTCATTGGTCTTACTGGCAACCTCACGAACCAATTGCGCACCCATATTCTCGAATTTCTCGCTAAGCTCGATCTCCTTGGCGACGGTCACGCCGTCCTTGGTGATCCGCGGCGCGCCGTAGCTCTTGTCGAGCACGACGTTGCGGCCCTTCGGACCCAGCGTCACCTTCACCGCGTCGGACAGAATATCGACGCCGCGCAGCATGCGCGCGCGAGCGTCGGTGCCGAACCGTACGTCCTTGGCTGCCATTGTCAGTGTTCCTTGTTCGTGAACGTCGTCGCGAAGCCAGCAGCCACCTCAAGCAGGCTTCTTCTTGGCCGCGCCGCCTTCGATAATGCCCATGATGTCTGACTCTTTCATGATCAGTAGCTCTTCGCCGTCGAGCTTGACCTCGGTGCCAGACCACTTGCCGAACAGAATGCGGTCGCCGGCCTTCACGTCCAGGGCGACGATCTGCCCCTGGTCGTTGCGCGCGCCGGGACCGACGGCGATGACTTCGCCTTCCACCGGCTTTTCCTTCGCGGTGTCGGGAATGATGATGCCGCCCGCGGTCTTCTCTTCGGCTGTCAGCCGGCGGACCACGACCCGGTCGTGGATAGGACGAAATTTCATCTATTTTCTCCCGAATGGTAGCGCTTGTAAGCGGAACGATCGCCACCACCAGCGCCGAGCGTAATATCGACACTCGATGGGCGCGAGGCCCGAATAAACGCAGTGTGGTCGAGTTGATTGAATCCTTCGAGCCGCGTGTGCCGTATGATGAGCCCAAGACCGGAGCCGCGTGGCAGTCGTACTGCGGCAATTCATGCGATGGCCCGGATTCTAGCCGGCATGTGACAGCAACGCCCCGACACGTTCTCCGCTTGCCAGATGTCGCACAGGGAAGCTGATTTCCGCGAGGGTGCCGCCGCCTGTGGTGGGGCGGTAGACAATCTCCGACTCAAGAAGTGCCGCAAGATCGGAGGCAATGCCTTCATGCTGGTGCGCTCGATACTTCGGCCTTCCCCAGCCGTCGTCGGCCACAGCCAATAGTGCTTGCCAGGGCTCTGTCCTGCTCAGCGTGACCGCGATACACCCGGAACTGCGGCAGCCAAACGCGTGAAGCAGGGAATTGACCACCAGCTCGGAGGTGGCGAGCACAATGGCCCGGCCCTTCTGAGCGGGCATCTCGATCGGCTCGATCCAGGAGCTGATGTGGATCTGCCCCACGACCGGACCGAACAGCTGAATCAGATTGCGAACCGTCGTCCGAAGTGCGCTCGCACAAGGCAACGCTTCTGCCCCGTCGTTTAAGCCGAGGGAGCGGACCAAGGCCGCAAGCTCCGCGGCGAGCCTGTACTCGGTGGCAATGCCGAGCGGATACCTCATGCCGACCGGCATTCTGTGCTCAAGCTCGCTGACCAGGCGGACCATGCTGTATGCCCGGTGCATCGCTTCGTTAGCCCAAAGCGGCTGAAGATCCATAAGCCCATTGGACGAGCACGGCAGTATTCGATCAAGGAGAACGCCAAGCACGGCTTGACGCTGTATCGACATCACACCCACCGAAGCCGCCATCCGCTCGATCCGGCAGGGCTGTCTCTGAACGGTATAGGAATGAATGCCTTCGCCCACATGAACCTCCCGCGCGGCGATGGGGGCAGCACCACGACTTGCTATGCAGAGGGCCTCGCGCCTGATTGGCGATCAACGCCGACCTGTTCGATCATAGCCAACAAGACGCACTGAAAAAACTTCGGAATCTACTCATCCCCAACACCGCTAGCCGTCGCACCGCTCTGTCTGGTACCCGGGACGGTCGCCGCATCGTGGCTCGGGAGGGCCGCGATCGTCGGCACGTTCAACGCCCCGCCGACCGTCTCAGCCAGTCCGACCGGCATTGCGGTCGTTAGGACCGCCCTGCCCGTTGTGCCGGCTGATAGAGACGCGGCCTTGGTAGGGTTGGAAACTACCTACAGGCTATCCGCCGGGCAGCGGCGACGGGAGATCCGGCTCGAACGAGGGCTCGTCGTCGGCTTGCCAGGCGGCGGCCAGTGCCAATCTGGCCAGCGCCGGAAGGGATTTCGACCCGGTCTTTTGCATGATCGCGGCACGGTGGTTTTCGACAGTGCGCTGGCTGATGCCAAGATCAGCGGCAATGTTCTTGCTGGGGGCTCCGGCGAGGACCAGCGCCATGATCTCCCGCTGTCGCGGAGTCAAACCCGCGACATGGTTGGCAGCGTCTTCCCGCACCGCGACCAGCCTGCTGGAGTCGCGGGACTGCTCGACAGCACGCTCGATGCTGGCAAGCAGCTCGGCACGGCCGACCGGCTTCTCGATGAAGTCCGCAGCGCCCGCCTTCATGGCTTGAACCGCGATCGCCACGTCGCTGCTGCCCGTGAGCATGATTGCCGGCAGCCGATGGCCCGCCAGCCGCCTCAGCAATTCGAGCCCGCTCATTCCCGGCAGGTACGCGTCGATCAACAGGCAGGCCCCTGTCCCGGGGCGGTAGTGTTCGAGGAATGCCTCGCAGGACGCAAAGTCCACGACCGTCCAGCCATCCTGCTCGAGCAGGCTGCGAAACCCCTCGCGCACGTTGCTGTCGTCGTCGACGACAAAGATGAGCGGCGCACCCGCAGAGCCGCCCGGTTCAGACGGCGGAGCGCCGGCCTGCGATACCGGCAACAGCCGCTGGATGACCTGGGTCAGCTCGCCCAGCTTCACCGGCTTGTTAAGATGGACACAGTTCTGCAGCGCGATCTCCCGCAAGGTAACGGTCGAGATATCACCGGTCAGGATGATGACCGGGATCTCACGATGAAGTCTCTCCCGCACCTTTCCGATGAACTGAAGGCCGGTCAGACCGTTGGGAAGATTATAGTCTGCGATGATGAGGTCAGGTCGGATCGGACCTCGCGTCACCAGCTCAAGCGCTGCGATGCCGTCGGGCGCCGTTGCCGCGCGATGGCCGTCCTCGCCGAGCACGAGTTCCAGCAGTCCGCGCACTTCGGGATCGTCTTCGACGACCAGGATGACGCCGGTCCGGCGAACAGCGTCGGTGCTCCCGTTATCGACGCCATGCCCATGTTGTTCCAGCTCCGGTGCCATCTCGCCCGGTTGAAGGACGATCTCGATGGCGAAGACCGAGCCCTTGCCCGGACGCGAGCGGACGCGCACCCGATGGCCCAGCAAATTCCCGAGACGCTGCACGATGGACAGGCCAAGACCGAGGCCACGGCTCCGCTCACGCGCGGCGTTGCCGAGTTGATGGTACTCCTCGAACACCGCTTGCAGCTCCTCGTCTGGGATGCCGACGCCGGTATCCCAGACCTCGATGCTGAGGATACCGCGGCGGCGCCGGCAGCCAAGCAGCACCTTGCCGTGACTGGTGTATTTCAATGCGTTCGATAGCAGATTGCGGATCATCTGCTCCAGCAGCAGCGGATCGCTCTGCACCGGAAGGCTGCACGGGACCGTGCGAAACATAAGGCCTTGCGCATGCGCGTGATAGGCGAACTCATCCCTGAGCCGGCTGAGCAGATCGTCGATCGGGAAACTGACCACCTCGGGGCGGACGTTGCCGGCCTCGATCTGGTTGATGTCGAGCAGTGCGTTCAGCATGCCGGTCATGGCGCCCAGTGTCTCGTCGAGCCGCGCGACCAACTTCTCTGCGCGCTCGCCTTCGACGGTCTTCGCCAGGAGCCCCTGCAGCAGGGCAAGCGTCTGCAGCGGCTGACGAAGATCGTGGCTCGCGGCGGCAAGGAAGCGCGACTTGGCGGCATTGGCCAGCTCCGCTTGCCGCATGGCTGCCGCCAGAGCGTCAGCCGCGTGTCGCCGGTCGGTAATATCGGCAAAGGTGATGACGACGCCCTCGACTCCGTTGTCCTGGGCCCGATAAGGCAGGACACGACGGTTGTACCAAGCGCCGTTCTGCGCTTCGATCTCCCGCTCGATCGGCGCAAGGGTCTCAAGCACCGCCCGGGCATCGGTCAGCAGCGCGCCATCGGCAGCCAGCGAGTGCAGGTCTTGAAGCGGCCGGCCGACGTCGCTGGGTATGACGCTGAACAGCGACTTGGTGGCTGGCGTGAAGAATCGGATATTCAGGTCGGTGTCGAGGAACAGCGTTGGGACGTCGGTGCTGTAGAGAACGTTCTGCAAATCATTGGATGTCGTGCGCTGCCGTTCCAGGGTCTCATGGAGCTGGCTGTTGAGGGCGGTCAGCTCCTCGTTGAGCGATTGCAATTCCTCCTTCGACGTCAGCAGCTCCTCGTTCGTCGATTGGTATTCCTCGTTGATCGACAGGGCCTCTTCGTTGATCGCCTTCTGCTCTTCGCTGGAGATCTCGAGGCTTCGGATGGCGCCTTGCAGCTCAGTCCGCGTGGCTTCAAGCTCCTGCTCAAGCCGGGCCACCAGCGACGCGTCGCCCGCCGTGACGAGGCCCGCTTGCTTGTCCGGTTGCAGTGGCGCGTCAACGAAGCAGATCAACAGCAGCTTATCGCTATCGGCCGTCACGGGGCGCACGTCGATGTTGAAGGAAGGCGCGTCGCCGTCGCGGTTCGTCCGGCCACCGGCGACGACAACGCGCGCGTTCTGTTGGATGGCTTGTTGGATAGCCGCCGCAAGTTTGCCGCGCAGCCCCTGGCGGGCGAGTGCCAGCAGATCATGCGTCGGATGACCCGGCGCCACGCGCAGATAGCGGTCTGTCGGTCCCAGCGAATAGAGACATTCGTGCCTGTGGTTGACAAGACCGCCGCCGGGGCGTACGCCTCCATCACCAGCCGCCGACCGAGGTCGCCAAGCGCGGCTTGTCGCGAGAGCGCCCGGCCTGGTCCCGGACGTGCGTGGATTCGGCTGCCGTCACCGGTGAGCGAAAACCCGGCGTCTCCCGGCCGCGCGCGGACGACATGCCGGTACAGCCGCTCCGACTTGGCGATCGCTTCGAAGCGGCCTTCCGCGTCGCCGACCGTCTCCGAACTGCCAAGCAGCAGAATGCCGCCCTCGCGCAGCGCGAAATGGAACAGGGAGATGATCTTGGCCTGTGCCTCCGGGGCCAGGTAGATCAGCAGATTCCGGCACGACACCAGGTCCAGACGGGAGAATGGCGGATCGGCCAGCACGTCCTGTACGGTGAACACCACCGCCGCGCGCAGTTCGTCCGAGACTCGATAACCGTGGTCTTCGCGCGAAAAGAAGCGTTCCAGTCGCGCCGGCGACACGTCTGCCTCGATCGCCTCGGGATAGAACCCGTCCCTGGCATGCGTGACCGCATCCGCATCGACGTCGGAGGCGAACACCTGCAGCTTGGTGTTCAGCTTCGCTGCCACGATTGCCTCGCGGAACAGCATGGCGAGTGAATAGGTCTCCTCCCCCGTGCTGCACCCCGCAACCCAGATGCGGATCGGCTGATCGGACGCGTGGCCGCGGACCAGGTCAGGAATGATCTTCTCAGACAGAAGATCGAACACCTTCGGATCACGGAAGAAGCTGGTGACGTTGATCAGCAGGTCCTTGGCAAGCAGGTCGAGTTCGTCCGTGCCGCTGCGCAGGATCTGGATGTACCGATCCATCTGGCCTGTGGTGATCCCGGCCAGCGCCATGCGCCGCTCGACGCGACGCCGAAGAGTGCCTTGCCTGTAGAGTCTGAAATCGTGGGCCGTTTTCGTTCGCAGAAGCTCGATGATCTCGGGCAGGGGGAGCCTTGCCGCTGCCTGCGGAGGTGAACTGCTCTGCGCCTGTCGCTGACCATATTCGACCAGCGCTTGCGGAATTTTCGCCGCCGGAAGGACGAAGTCAACCGCGCCTGTCTTGATCGCGCTGCGCGGCATGCCGTCATAGGCGGCTTCGTCAGGCTCCTGCGCGACCACCAGCCCGCCTTTCTCCTTCACGGCCATCAGCCCAAGGCTGCCATCCGCGCCCGTGCCCGAAAGGATCACACACGCGGCGCGCGGACCATAGTTCGCGGCCAGCGAGTACAGCAGGAAGTCGAATGGCAGCCGCGCACCGCGGCGCGCCTGCGGTTGCGAGAGGTGCAGGGCGCCGTTGCTGACGGACAGGTAGGTGCCTGGCGGGATCACATATACGTGATTTGGCTCGATCGGCACACCGTCGGTGGCTTGCTGCAACGTCATCGGGGTGTGCCCGACCAGCAGATCCACCATCATGCTTTCGTGAGTTGGATCGAGATGCTGAATCAGGACGAAAGCCATGCCGTTCCCGGGAGCCAGCGCGCCCAGAAGTGTCCGGCAGGCCTCAAGCCCCCCCGCCGATGCACCGATTCCGACGATCGGAAACGCACCAACCCCGCGCGGGGCGTCAGGCGCGGCCAAGGGGCGCCGGCTCGATCGCGGTCGGGCCATTTTAGCCTGATGCGGGGGGCTATCTGTCATTCTTCGGCCGTATCCGATGAGTCTGCGGATCGAGACCGCATCATTACCCTATCACAGCCTGATTACGGCTGCGAGACAGTAGGTCGTTGACCAGCTCATCTGGCTGATGAAGCGTCGTCTGAGTAGTTTCCGACTCTGCGCATGGCGATCTCCCTTCAGCTATACACATCCGATCGTCGGTCCCGCCGATGCGGCGGGTGTCCGAGGAACCCCGGGGAGTTCCCCCCTGGGGCGCGTTTCCTCCCCTAAACTGGAGCCCTGGCTGACAGGCCGGGGCCCCTCTTTCAGGGTATCAGGGCGCAACAATGCAAATATTGGAGCCGATAGGCCAGCCGATGAGAACGCTTCGCGTCCTCGACCGAGGCCGGCGCGGTTGCCACCGCCGCGCGATGGCGACCGCAACTCATGATCGTCGATGTGAAGCTGGGCGTTGGCAGCGGCGTCGCCGCCGTCGAGGCAATAACACGAGACGAGCGCGCGCCCACTCCGCACGTGTTCATCAGCGGCGATATTTCCACGGTTGCGGCGGTCAGGCCGGGCGCGGTGGCCATTCAGAAGCCGTTTCGCGGACCGGACCTGGTTCGGGCGATGCGCCGTGCGGATGAGGGCTTGACCATCCATTGAGGTTTCCAGGCTCCCGGACGGCAATTGATGTGGGACAGGTCGGGTGATGTGGAACAGGTCCGGCCAAGCTGCAGGATGCAGGTAGATCATCGGCTTCAGGTTGCGCGAGGTTCGATAACCGCGCGCCTTGGCCTTGGCTGCCTGGACCAGGCTGTTGATCCCTTCGAGGATATCGTTCGCGATGTGCGCGCCGCCGGTGGGGCTCACCGCCGTCTCTGAGGAAGAGGGGTAGTGGCCGTCGGGTGGGAGCCCCGGATTGGCAAAGCCCGACCACAGAGATCGTCTTTATTTGCCGGATTTGAGTAATTTCCGAACCTGGACGCGACGATCTCCTGCCAGCTATATGTCACTGCACTAGGTCAGCGCTAGCTTGGTGATCGTACCTTTGGAGCACCGGCCCGACCATTGACTTCGTGCCTAAAGGGGCGCAGCGCACCGAATATACCTCCCTACACATCGTTTTTGGTGTGCTGCTTGGCTTGGTCTTGTTCGCGCGGCTGCCCAGCCGAACGGGCGGATCGAGATTACGCTGTCGAACGGCGTGTCGGTGTGTGTTGATTCGAAGGTGGATGGCGCTGCATTGCGGCGTGTCGCTGCAATCAAGCGGACATCCAGCGTCGACGATGATGTGCAAGGCGCCAACAAAATGAGGAGGTTGCGATCAAGAAACCGTAACACCAAACCAAAGGAGACGGTTTATGGCCACAAGTGATTTCGTTCACACAGCCGAAACGCTGATGGATGTAGCGGAACTGCATTGGCGAGCCACACGCAAGGCAGCTCAGGCAGCGCAGGACGAGTACGATGTGGCGCGGCGCCTTTATGCCTCCGCCCGGCGTGATTACACGGCAGCCGGGCGCCATGCCGGCGCAGGGGTTTGTGCCGCCACGGGCCGAGGCGATTAGACTGAACCGCCCGTCCATAGTCCGAATCAGTAAACGCATTCGGCATATGCATAGCAAGGTCGTGCCTACCGTTTAATGGAAATTGAGTCAGGTTGGAAGGCCTGATGTGCAAGGAAGGTCAAAAAATGCTTACCGTGACCGGTCGTATGACCCAACTCCCTCCTTATTCCGCCTTTATGTTCGGTTCCCTTGACGCGGACAGCCTGATTCCGGAGTCGGCCGTATCTTTGGGCGAAGCGATTCTTGCTGCACGGAACGGCGCTCGGGCTATGCCTGCCGTCTCCTACATCCACCGGCATGATGGCCTGGCGGCTGGCGGGAATGGCGCGTTCATGTTCGGCGTGCACCCGGAGCAGCCAGTCCGCGCAGCCCTGGATGAACTCGCCATGGATGTCCTGGCTTCCGAACAGACCTGATACAGCGCGCAAGACGGGAAGGACGCCGGGATTGGTACGGCGTCCAGGAGCCGGAACGTTGACCGCACGCACCGGGACTGTCGCCGCTCGCCGAGGGCCGCCAAAACACCGCCGAGCGAGAGCATGACGACGTCGTCGGCCACCAACCGAGACGCCGGGGCGGCCGGCACCGGCGAGGGCCTCGTCACGCGCGGATGTAGTGCAGCGCCCCGAACGCCTTGAACAGCACGCGCGGATCGAACTTGCCCTGATAGACCGCGGGCGGCTCGCGCCTCAGGCCAAGCAGCGCGTTGACCGCCACCTGCGCCGAGCGGATCGAGTATTCGACGGTGAACACCACATCCAGTGGCAGCTCGCAGAACTGCCCCATGAACGCAAGGTTGGTCGATCCCGCGGGCACGATCTGCGGCCGGTCGCCATGCTGGCGCGGCAGGAACTGGCTGGTGATGAAAGGCATCATGCAGGGGACGCAGATTGCCGATCGCAGAATCCGCGCCGCCTCCGAGTCGATGCGCAGGTGACCGAGTATTTCGGTCATAATCTCGCGGCCGGTGCAGGCCGACATGGGCTTTTCGACGAAGTTCCCGGGTTTGTCGACGAACAGGCCGTAGCCCCAGAACACGCTGACGTCAGCAGGTTGGGCCATGAAATGCGGCTGGTGCGGAATGACGATCGAGGCCAGCCATTTCGACTGCGGGAAGGTGATCAGCCCGCCCTCACCAGGCACGTTGCCTGTGGCGTCGCGGATGAGGCGCAGCAGAGTCGGGTCGTGCAGCGTCGTAGTGAACGACACCCATTTCGACTGTTCGATATGGTCGCAGAACACCGAGGGATGGCCGAATGCAGGGCGGCCGGCCGCGATCTTTTCCCACAGCGCCCAGGCGCCGCCGCGCTGTTTGCCGTTGAGCACCGGCGCCGTGTCCATGCCGCCGAGGCTGGACGCCTCGGTCATCGATCCGAGGGTCACCAGAACGCAGTCGCCGGCGCCGACCGTGATCCTGCCGGGTTTGCCGTCCTGCTCGGTGGCGATGTGCGTCACTGTCGTACCGCCGGCGCTCTCGCTGAGGCCGAGATCGGTAACACGGGTGTTGTACTGGATCGTCACGCCGCGCGCATCGAGCCATTTGAGCAGCGGCCGCACCATCGAATCATACTGGTTGTAGGTAGTGCGCATGATCCCCAGCAGGCGGTTGAAGCCACCGACCATATGGGCGAACCGCAGCAGATAGCGCTTGAACTCGATGGCACTATGCCAGGGCTGAAACGCGAAGGTGGTGCACCACATGAACCAGAAATTGGTGGTGAAGAAGTCGGCATCGAACTGCTCGGCGATGCTCGCCTGGCCGAGCAACGCCTCCGGCTCCAGGCCCAGGCGCTCGATCGTCAGGATGTGTCGCTCGCTGAGGCCGAACTCCGGCGCCACCTGCCGCTGGCCGTCGCGGAACAGCCGCGATTTCGAGGAGGTCTTCAGCGTCTCATTCCATGCGAAGATCTCCTGCGTCACCGATCGGGTGTCGTCGAGGCTCGGAATCGAGGAGAACAGCTCGAAGGTGCAGAGATACTTGCTTTCGAACATCCGCCCGCCGCGCAGCACATAGCCGTGCTCTGCAGAGCCGGAGGCGTCGAGACTACCGCCGGGCGTATCGAGTGCCTCGAGGATCGTGATGTTACGGCCGAGAATGTCGCCGTCGCGTATCAAGAAGACGGCGGCCGCCATCGAAGCGATCCCGCTGCCGACAAGCGTGAATCTGGCGGCGTTGCGGTCGACTGGATTGGGTGAATCGGGGATGTGCTCGGCGCGATCCATGAAGAAACTCCTTGTGTTGGTGGCACGCCTGATCCC
>Ga0302144_10000508_pt1 | contig 14533 bp, 9 predicted proteins | sample I_Bog_E2_2_FD_192436 | JGI IMG/M metagenome (GOLD analysis project Ga0302144, IMG submission 192436) | Peat permafrost microbial communities from Stordalen Mire near Abisko, Sweden - I_Bog_E2_2 | ecosystem: Environmental > Terrestrial > Soil > Wetlands > Peat | place: Sweden: Abisko, Stordalen...
TCAAAGGCGATGATTACGACACTGAGGGAGTACACAATCGTTGTAATGGCGTAGAGCGTAAGAAGATATCGGAGATCGAACCTCCCGGGAGCAACAAAGCCTGGCCCAAAAAGCAGCCTCCAGATCGAGGATGGCGTAACGCTCAGCGCCAGGGCAAGCAGAGAGCCGCTGCCGAGCACAAGCAGCAACGATGTCCCAACTATCTTCATGTGGTTCCGCCCATCATTGGGCGTTCCAGCGGCGAGGGGAAACATACTGTTCACGACCGCGTTGGAGAACGAAAACACCACGCGGCCTACCATCGCAACAGCTGCGTAGAGTCCCGCGTCCTGCGCGGAAAAGAAGTGCTTAACCAGAACAATATCGCTGTTGTTAATGAGTACCTGCCCTGCAAAGAACACAATCGCAAGGTAGATTTCCTTCACCGCAAATTGCAGTCTAAGTGGATTCTCGACTAAGGCTGTTACCTTTGGCGCAGCGGCAAAGTATGCAGCCGCGATTGCTGCGGCATTGGCAGCAATGACCCCCACAACACCGAAGCCGGCCCAAATCAAGATTAACGAGCCAGCCAGACGCACAATTCCTTCGAGCACCAAGCTCCCGGCGAGCCCTTTGAATGAGTAACTTCCCTGAATGAAGCCTCGTCGGCATCCCAACGGAACGTAGAAGACTGCCCCAATTGCCAGAATTGCTACGAGACTGGGACTGGGCAGGTTGAGATATCGACCGATGGCCCATTGAAGAGTAAGCAGGCTCAACCCGATTACAACGCCCACAGCCCAAGCTGCTCGATGAAAGCCGCGATACACCGCATATTTTGTCTCTGCGGAGGACTGCTTGGCCACAGATTTCGCCGAAATGATCTGAAACGATAGGGTAATTGCAGAGATAAGTGTCAGAATGGTATAGACAACGGTGGCATGACCAAAGCCCTGGGGCCCAAGAAATCGAGCAAGAACCACATTGTAGATAAGATTGATTGCAGTAGTTAGCCCCGACCCAGAAAGAAGCACGACACTGCCTGCAATTATGCTTGCCTGCAACGTTGTTGTCTTTATTTTCAATACACTCCCAAAACTCCGGAATCGCCGGGCTAATCTTTTGAACAATGGCTATGAGGAGAGATCACGCCTCGCAAACGCCGGTGCACCCGAGACGTTCCAGATAGGGCCCGCAATCGCGGCGGGTCTCCCAATGATGTCCGGAGCAAGGGAAGCATTCAAAGGATGCGTTTATGCGAGATTTTTTCCGCTTTCATTCAGTAAGATGCGACAACGGGTAAATTAGCTGCCAGCAACTTCATCGTCACTCACTTCACCTCTCTCTTTGGCAACCGTCGCCCTAAAGATGCACTCTAACTACTTAGACGATGCTGAATCCTGCCCTGATCGCTGTTCTTGGTCTTCTCTTGTTCCCTCGCGGGTGTTTTTCGCCTGGGTCAGACCCCTTGTCCGCGCCTAAGTTCCCCGCAAACAATGGCATATCCCAGAGAATCGCGCTGTATGAGGCATGGTTCGGGCATCCGCGCCACATTTCCGTCGGATACAACTCGCACGATTCTGGCGCAATCCGAAGACAAATCCGCCTTGCAAAAGCAATGGGAATCTCTGCATTCGTGGTGGACTGGTACGGTAGCAGGGAACCTTTCATCGATCAAAGCTACGCTATTGTGCAGACAACTGCACAGGAAGAGCACTTTCAGATTGCGATGATGTACGACGAGACGAAAGATCCAAACGGATCTACTGAGCAAGCAATTTTGGACTTGAAAGCTTTCCATGATCGGTATCTGGTAGAGAGCTCCTCCGGCCGGACCGCCTACCTTACCTATGATGGACATCCGCTTATCTTTGTATTTCCAACGAGTGGTCATACTGACTGGGCCCAAGTCCGAACGGCTATTCGCAAGTGGGAGCCCTCACCACTTCTGATCGATGAAAATCTGCCCGGCCAGGACGCAGATGCCTTTGATGGATTTTATCCGTGGATTAATCCGGGAAAGGCAGGATGGGCTCCGGATGGAAGCAACTGGGGTGAATCATACCTTACAGAGTTCTATTCCACCATGCAGTCCCACCATCCTGACAAGATGATTGTGGGTGGGGTGTGGGCCAGCTTCGACGACAGCAAGGCGGGATGGGGACTCAATCGTCATATCTCCGCCAGATGTGGACAGACCTTGTCAGACACTAACCACTTGCTGCAACAGAATTTCCCACTACATGCGCCTCCACCATTTGTCATGGTCGAGACATGGAACGATCACGAGGAAGGGTCTGCAGTTGAAGATGGAATTCCCTCGTGCCCTGTGTCGGGTTCAGCACAGGCCTCCCCACATTCCAGCAATTGACCTTCCCTTCCAAGGGAAAGCAATTTGGCAGAGGGACTGCAATTCCACAAGGCCGCAAATTCTTTGTTAAGCAGCCTCGCTCTTTCCGGTCTTCGCTTTCCCGTTGCTCTTGGATTGCATCACTCCGATGTGAGGCAACTCCATTGCATTGGTACGATGGACCTCATTGATGATTGAAAGTGGCCTCTTGCGCACCTCGTCATATACCCGACCCAGATACTCACCAAATATCCCGAGACAGAGAAGCAATAGACCACCCACGAAGAATACAGAAGCCGAAACACCTAGGGCTCCAATCACAGTCGGAGTCTTTGCCAGGAGCATCATGCCGGCAAACAGACCAGCCACGATATCCGCAAATAGGAAAAGAGCAAAGCTGAGGCGGAGCGGTTTATAACTGAAGCTCGCGATCGCATCCATGGCATATTTGATGCGACTGAGAAACGACAGCTTCCCTTCTCCGCCGGCACGGTCCTGACGATCATAGAGAACCACTGTGTTGCGGAATCCTACCCAGGCGCGCAGCCCCGGCAAGTAGCGGTTCTTCTCGCCGAGGGAATTGATAGAGTCCACTGCCTTTCGATCCATCAAGCTGAACACCCCTGCATTCAACGGAATCGGATAGTCCGAGAGCGCCCCGAGCACACGATAGAACAGAGGAAAGAGCTTGGCCAGAACCTTGCGCCTCTCCTTACGACTTCTTCGGACTGCAACAACCACCTGAGCACCATTCAGCCAAGCCTCTATCAGTTTCGGCAGGACCTCAGGCGGATCCTGAAAGTCACCATCCATCAAGATCACGGCATCACCTTTGGCGGACTCGATGCCTGCGGTGATCGCTCCCATATGTCCCCAGTTGCGGGAGAGTTCAACAACCACTACATGGGAATCTTGCAATCCCAATTCCCTGAGCAGAGTCAGGGACATGTCGGTTGAGCCATCGTTGACGTAAACAACTTCCCATTTGATGTGCGTGCTCTCCAGGGAAGATTTCAAGGCGGCATGAAATTTCAAGATCAGTTCATCTTCGTTATAGATCGGGACTACGATTGAGATCATGAATGACTCCGGAATCTGCAGGTTTGTTTGGATCCAAGAGCGCGCGGTCTCTCCCGGTGAGCCTTTACTTGCTAGCGGAAGCATCGCTCATTCTAGTGCTGTGTTCTTGTCAATTGGCGTCAGACTGAAACACTCGAACCTTCCAGCGAGTTTCAGTTGGTGTTAATACTATTACGTAGCGAGAGACGATACGCTGTGTTGTTTTGACCTGCTCATGATCCAGGAGCACAAAGTCATAGGTGACCTTGTCTGTCAACTCGATCGACAAACCCTCTGGGGAATAGAGCACAAGTTGAATGTCGTGAGCAGGGTCAAGGTAGCGCGTTCGAAGCTTGAGTTCCGCCTGCCGCGCAATGACGGCTGCCAGCTTGTCTTTGGCAATGCCCACGAAGCCAATGTCCAGCATCTCCGGGCGGTTCTGCTCAAATGCAGCTTGCAAGCTCTGCCACGCAAGGAGATAATCGCGCACCGCGGCAGACGCTGTTTGTTCCGGAAGCACACGAGATCCGTGCAGATTTGCCGGCTCAATGCGGACACTCGCCTGCGCCAGCCCGCTGGTTGACGCGGTACCCATCATAAGACACAAGATCAGCAGCGATCTTTGCATTTTTACTTCTCCCAAACAATCCGGTTTCCCAACACAACTCCGCTTGCCACGCTAAGCGCTTCGCCTGGATAGGCAGGAAGTTCTCCCTGTGCCACTCCATGTTTTAATGGCACGTCGACGGTTGATTGATCTCCATTGTGAGTGCCTGTAAATGTGACAATCGTTCCGTCTGGAACTGGATTTCCGCTGCAATCTTTGACTGGCTCCGTGACCAACTCCAGCTTTCCAGAAACCTGCTTTGCGCTCATGGCCAGGCGGCATGGATCACCCGGAACCTGCTCGACAATTCGGGTACTTGACACTGTACCAACTTGTGCAGAGAACTTCGCATTGCCCTGTTGAGCACTTGAGTCCAAAGCTATCCAGGCTGCTCCACCACGGCTTACGGCGGTCCGCTTTACTACCGATCCGGACGGCAGCAGGAGTTCAAAGGACACAGTCGCTGGGGGAAGAATGAGATTGTGATAGACGTCGAAGAGATAAACTGTACCCGTTATCCCATTTGCCACACCGACTGAGAGTCGCGAAGGCTTTGCAAGAAAGCTAAGTTCTGTAACCATGGCTGCAACAGAGACATCGAACACGCCATTTATAGAGCCTCCGTCCCACGCAAGGCACGCAACATAGTGCCCGACATTGCTCAAGCTTCCAGCAGGGAAAGCTGTAGCGCCTCCCAATTGAATATCTTGCTTGATTGCAGCACCTGGTCCAACCACATACAATGTTGCCTTGCCATTGCCGCTTGTTGAAACAGTGAACGGCGCGCCGGCTTCCAGCGAATCAGGCAGGATCATCGACTGACACTGCGCAGCAACGGGCAATATAAGCGCGAATGCCAAGCCCGCAAACGTAGATTGAGCGGAACTTTTCACTGCAGGCCTTCCGTGCTGAACGTGGCAACCACCGCTCGTTGAGTGCTTACCTCACCAGCGATATCCTGGGGAACCACAACCTCAAAAGGTACCGGGGTGCCTGGTGAAAGCGCCTCTTTCAGGTACTCATCCGATACCCAGATGAGTTGGCCCGACTTGTCGTAGAAGGTAGCGAGCACGTGGGCGACGTTGACAACCCGTCCACTTTGGTTAATCAACTTACCGGTCAGTAATTCTCCCGGTTGCGCCGTCAAGTGTTGGTCTGCAATCTCGATGACCGGGTCAGCCGAGGCTGAAATCAGTGTTGAGCTCGGAGTCATCCGAACACTGGCCACATCGTCCATCGAGATGCCTGAAAAACGAATGAGAAATGGTGTCACTTGCTTTGGCAAAAGAAGGTGAGATATCTTGTCGAAGCTGCCTTCCGTGGCTATCAATGTGTTGTTCTTCCCCAGCAGCGTCGCGGACACGGAGACGAAGGCTGGAACTACATCTTCGTTCAAAAGTTCCCCAAGGATCACAACCCCATCGGCACGCTGCACAGGGTGCATATCGATGATTCGAACGTGCGGGGCTTCCACATCCTGCGCTCCCCAATCGTCTTCCGCACCTCGATAGATTACATCCCATCGCAGGTAGTTCACCGCGACCACCTGCGGAGGAACTGGTATCGCCTTTACATAAGGCCACAGTGCCAGCCAATGTGCGCCGTCGTTGACAACGTGTATATCCTGGACGCTGACGAGGGGACCAACTACCGTTGCCCAGTAGATCTTCAGTCGCATGGTAGCGTCATTCCCGGAGACGCGGAGTGGCAGCACTTCTGTCTTTTCCGGCACTGCATAAGTGATCAAACTGGGAGCATGGCCTCTCAGGTCACTGACAAAGTCCGCTTGGGTAAACTGCGCCTTGTTGCCAAGGCTGGCATATGCCCGGGCCCACGCCTGCATGCCAATATCGTCACCAAGGTTTCGCACCACACTCTCTGGGTCAGCCGACGAGCGGAGGAAATGCTCACGGCCCGCATAGACGGCTGCGGCATGCACAGGCCACACGGTTCCAACAACTACAAGAGCCACAGTTGTCAGAGCGAGTGTGGCCGCAAGAAGTGTGCCGTTGCTCATGAGTGCACCTCTTCTGTGATGGGTTCGGGGGAAAGTAATCGGTCTGGAGACTCGGCCTGAGTCCCGGGCGCGACTCTTCTGTTGCCAGAGGGAATCAGTAAAACCAGGAATGCCAGGATGCTGCTGCCGATCGGCAACGTTCCCCACATCCATCCCTGCCAACTGGGCGGCATTTGGGATGCGTTCAATGCAACCGCGGGCGGCACGGCATCTTTCCCCCAAACTGTAATTGTTCGGTCTTCAAGATCGTCCACCCTACGCCATCCTGCAAAGGAGAGGAGCGGATCGTAGTACCTGTCCCGAACAAAGACCCACTTCAAGCCATAACGATCGGCATGCATCAGCATTGCTCGCAGCGCATCAAGTCCTGGTTCACCAAAATACTTTGAACTGGTCAATGCACCTGCTCCATAGCGAGTCAATTCCGGCAACATGCGGCCAGAATTCCATTCCCCATCTACGCTTCCCGCGTTTGTCATGACGGCAAGGCGCGCAATTTTATTGCCGAATCCAAGTGTCAGGTAGCGGTACTGATCATGGCCATCGCGATTCAGCCACAACGCAACCGAGCCAACATTGAAGTCCTCAGCATCGGCTGGCCGAATGCTTGCCCACGCAACTGCAACGGCGCATGTGATAGCTGCCAATGCTGTCAGACCCACAACCGCTCTCAACCTGAATCGATCAACTAACTCCGCACTGAGAAGGCCGACAAACGGCAGCCCAAGCAACGTAGCCCAGTAGCTGAATCTCTCCATCGTCAGCACATTAAATGCGCGCCCAAGCAACAGTTGACCGGCTGGAGTAGTGCCTCCCAGTCCGATGAGGAACGCGATCCAGAACCCGAACAACAACGGCCGGAGTCGAGGGCTCCTGGCCCCTCTCAGAAAGATGAAGGGCAATGTCAGAATGAAGGCTCCGTAAGGGACTAGGAAGTAATTGATGCCCCATTCCGGATTGAGCAAATAATTTGCTCGGCTTGGGTGTGGGATAGGGGTCTGCGTTACCGGATAGTGAATCAGTGCAATCCAGAACGGCAGGAGAACGACAGCGATTGCCAAAGCAACGACAAGCGCAATGATGATTGATCGCAGCAGAGCCCCGGATGTCGTGACTCTCTCGCCATCTTCACGATCCAACAGAGCAAGTGCCACCACCGGTAGCGCAAACAGCACGGATCCAAACAAGAGTGTGGCGTGATGCGCTGCGGCAGCGGCTGTGAAAAGTACGCAGGCCTTCAGGAACGAGCGCCAGTTCGCATGCCTGACCCAATCAAATAGGAATGGCAGCGCATTCAGGTAAAGCGGAGCGGCGCATGTCGTTCCCAACTGCCCGGCGGAATAAACAAGAAAACTCTCCGCCCCCACAAACACGCTTGCCAGTGCGGCAAAGGATGCCGCACGAGGCCCCACCCATAGTCGCGAGAACCGGTAGACCCCCACAACCAGAAGCAAAATCGCAGCCAGTTGCACAGCCATGTACGCCATGTCGAGCCCGATGACCCAGGAGACAAGGGCTACCCACTGCTGCGGCAACGGCGGATAAGTGGTCTGCGAGAATCCGGCATACCATTGCGCATTCCACGGGTTGAACCAATGATGCGCGTAGTGAGAAGCAAAGAAGATGTGAAAATTCGCGTCGTAAGACTTGAGCGGCAACTTCATCATTAGCAATGGCAAATGGACTGCGACAGCCACCATCATGAGCAGGCCCATCGGAATCGGTCTGGCTGAGGACGCCGCTACACCTTCGTCATGCATTCTTGCCTTTCATGGTCATGGTTGACGCTGTAAGAGTCCAAAGAAGCCCGGGGCCGAACGAGCCGCCTACATGTGCAGAAATGCCATTTCCATGCAGTTCAGCGCGAGCGAGTAAAACTAGGGTCACAGTTCCCGGCTCCGCCGGTCTGGTCAATTCGGGACAGCTGTCGAAGGTCTTTTGCTGAAGCATCACGCAATCTGGCAGATGGTCAATAAGGCACAGATTCTGGGCTGACCCACGTGTACCGTCGGGACTAGCAAGTGCCTTCTACTTTTCTACTCGAACGCGCAGCGATTTTATCGCTCTCGTCCATGGGTATCGTTCTGCACAGTGTTTCGCAGCCAAAGTCACTCTGCCACGCGGCAAGTTTGCACAGAGCTCCAAAGACACTCATAACCACTTCCAAAATCGAATTTGGAACCTCAATCCATAACGCCAACATTGAGCCACCAGTGCTGCCACCGGAGCATAGTGACTCCGCAACAATCCTTGCTGGTGCTCCGTTTGAATATTAGCCTTGTACTCCTGAAGATTGCCACGGTACTCGTAGTCGGAAGCAGTGCCTGCGTCTTCCATGCGCAAACCTACGCAGTGCAGCCCGGAGATTCTAACAGCGCTCACGCGGTGCCACCGACGACCACATCACACAATCTTGGATGGGGTTCTAGCCTTGAGACGGCACGCCTGTCGCGAGCGGTAGAGATGGCTCTGCAGCGCGGCGACCATGCTCAGGCATTTGAGTACGCTGAGCGCGCCGCGCAAGCTTCTCCTAACAATCCGAAATTGTGGTTTCTCCTCGGATACTGCGCGCGGCTCAATTCCCGTTTGAAGGAATCCGAAAGTGCGTATACACACGGTCTTCGCCTTGCCCCTAGCGCACCTGAAGGGCTCTCGGGCCTGGCCCAGACCTACAGCCTCATGGGCCGAGCCGAAGAAGCGGAGACTCTGCTGAAGCAAGTCATTTCAGCCAGCCCTGGAGGACGCGACGACATGGTCCTCCTCGGTGAACTCTACCTGCGCGGCAGCAACTACGACGGCGCGCTTGAGTGGCTGCAGAAAGCCGAGGCATTGCGGCCAGATTTTCGTTCCGAGTTGCTCTTGGCATCTGCATTCCAGCACATGAAAAATATGGAGATGTCCGGCCGTTATCTTGCCATGGCTAAACAAAAGGCGCCCGACAATCCGGAAATGCTCCGCTCCATGGCCGGCTACTACCGGGACATAGGGGATGATGCAGGGGCAATTGCCGCGCTGTCCGCCATTCACAATCCCAGTGCAAGCGTATTGGCTGAACTTGCCTACACCTATCAACTCAAGGGCGACCTCGACAGCGCGGCGAATCTCTATGCGAAGGCCGCCAGCGCACTCCCCGGCGATGTCGGCTTGCAACTCTCCGCCGCTCAGGCCGAGGTTGCGCTGGGTGCCACCGATAAGGCCCAGCCGTTTCTCGCCCGCGCAGCAGCAATCGCCCCAGACCATTATCGCCTGCACGCGATCCGCGCCGAGATATTCAGGATTGATGACCGCGACAAGGATGCCCTCCAGGAATACGCCATAGCCGTCGCCAATCTGCCGGCGGTTCCTGTGGAAGGTCCTTTGTACGGAATCCAACTGCACATCAACATGATGGAACTGCTCAGCAGCATGTTGGAAAGTGCAGAAGCACATCACCAGCTCGAAGTCGCGCAACAGGAAATTGCGGCGCTCGGTGAACCTGTAGCGGGCAGACCCGATTTTCTCCGGCTCCGAGCCCTGATCCACCTGCATGCAAACGAGTTTCAGGCAGCGCTCCGTGATGTGTCGGAGGGCCTTGCTCTCCGTCCGAACGACCGCAACAGTTTGCAACTTGAGGGCGATGTGCTCATGAAGCTCGGACGCAGCGAAGACGCAATTGCTGCGTATTCGCAAATACTCAAGGGGTCTCCAGACAATCAATTCGCCCTGATTTCAATTGGCTATGCAAGCCGGGCAGTAGGGCGCGATCAAGATGCTGAGCGATACTTTGTGCGCCTGGCGGCCGCCCACCCTGATCTGTACGTTCCTTATCTTGCCCTCGGAGATCTCTACACAGCCCGCCGTGAGTTCCCCAGCGCACAAGCGTCGTACGCCAACGCCTACGCCAGTGCCCCACGGAGACCTCTCATAGTCGCCGGTGGTATCAACGCTGCCATCGAAGCGCATGATCTTCTCGCTGCTGCAGCTTGGTTTGATCGAGTCACTCCACCGATGCTGCAGGAGCCGCAGATTCTCCGCGAGGAAGAGAGATACCTCAGCTTCAAAGGAGATTACCTGGGTTCAGCGGAAATGGGGCGCAAGGCCATTGCCGTTCTTCCGCATGACAGGGACGTTGTGGTTTATCTCGGATACGATCTTCTGCACCTCAGTCAGTTTGATGAGCTGCTGGTACTGACAGCTCAGTACACCAGCATTCTACCCAAAGAAGCCGATATACCCTTGCTCGCTGGATATGTTCACAAACACCAGGGCCAATCGGAACAGGCCATTGCCGACTTCACTGAAGCGTTGCGCCGTAACCCTGAAGTGGTTACAGCCTACATCAACCGGGGCTATGTGTTGAACGACACGCATCAGCCAGCGAAAGCTGCAGAGGATTTCCAATCCGCACTGACTAGGGAACCCCACAATGGAGAGGCTCATCTGGGCATGGCGTATGCGGAACTGGACCTGCATGAACCCACGAAGGCTCTGGAACAGGCCGCTCTGGCTGAGGCCGCGCTCGGGGACTCGCGAGACATTCACGTCATTCGCGCCACGGCCTACGGCCGCGAGAATATGCTCCCCGAAGCGGAGCGCGAGTACCGCAGCGCACTTGTCTTCGCACCCCATGACGGGAGCCTCCATCTCGGACTGGGCAATGCTCTCTTTGCGCAGAGTCGGTTCCACGAGGCGATTGCGGAGTTGCAGCACGCGGTGGAAGACTCTCCCGAATCAGGGGATGCCTATGCACTGCTCGCGCGAGCCTGGGCCAGTGTTCAGGACCGCCCAAACACTCTGAAATATGTGGGGCTCGCAGAACAGCGCGCAGTGCTCTCACCGGCAGATGAAGACGGTGGAAGTACACTGCAAGGCAGCATCTACCTCGCCACCGGTCAGGCTCTCAGCACTCTCGGGGATCGCGATGCCGCCATGGAACGGTTTCGCAAATCTCTGGTTAGTGCTGGCAGTGATCGTGCCAGCGTTCGAATCGCAATTGCCCACATCATGGCCGCACAAGGCCACACCGACGATGCAGAACGACAAATTGCACTGGCCCAGATTGAGGTTGCAGCAGGAGGAATCCGACCCTTCAGTGCCGGACAACTTCTGGAGACGGCTGACCTTTTTCGGTCACTCCATGAATACCAACTCGCCGAGTCCTACCTCCAGCGAGCCAGTGCGGCGGGCGCGCAGGATGCCGATGTCAGGGTGGAGTTGGCAAAGACTCTCCTGGATTTGGGAGACACGCAGCGAGCAGAAGCCGAGCTCTCCGCAGTACAAGAGGATGCTGGGCACCCACACAGTTACGAGTTTCTTCTGGTGCAGGCTACACTCTTTCGCAAACAACATCACGATGAACAGGCGCTCACTTCCTTCGCGCAGGCTTCGCAATCGGAGGGAGACAATCGAAGTATACAGAAATCCATGCTGGAAACCGGAGCAGAAGAAGGCCTCAGGGTGACGCGCAAGCTCAGCGTCTTGTCGGACTTCTCCCTTGAACCGATCTTTGAAGACTCCACCGTCTATGTCTTGGATTCCAAGCTCGACGGTGGGTCGGCAACGGAAGCAGATCCTTCCGCGGGGCTTCCCCCTCCGCGGTCTTCCCTACAGACTCAGTGGACGAACGTCCTTCATCTGCATTTGAATCACCTGCCCGTTGCCACGGGTTCCTTTGAAGTGCGCAATGCACGCGGCCAGATCTCCGTGCCCAGCACGAACTCGATTGTTAGCCGAAACACAACCGACTACTCCGTGAATGCGGCGATGACTCCGGTCCTCGCATTCCGGAACAATGTCGTCGTGTTGAACGGTGGGATCCAGGAAACGATACGACGCGACTCCAAATCTCCAGTTGCCATGGACCAAAATCTCTTCCGCGCATTTGCGTACTTGTCCACCAGCTCTTTCTTCAATGCTGTTTCCGTCACCGGTTACGTAATGCGCGATGCAGGTCCGTTCACAGAAAGCAACCTGCATTCCCAGTCTCTTGCGGGAGCACTCGACTTCCGTGTTGGTGCGCCGTGGTCAAAGACCACTCTGGTGACCGGCTGGGGAGCAAACAAGTTGACACTTTCGCCGGTTCACTATGAGAACTTTGTCACCTCGTCCTACATAGGACTCGAGCGGCTATTTGGAGAGCAACTCAAAGTGAGGGCGATTGCAGAAGACGTGCGCGCATGGCGCGTCGTGGGAACCGCTTCGGCGATTGCGCAGAACCTGAGACCAGCTGCAAACATTGATTGGAGTCCAAACCTCCAGTGGAATCTGCAGGCATCCTCCGCTTATTCGAGCACCAGAGGCTTTCATTCCTACGACGTGATTCAGAGTGGCTTTTCAGTTTCCTACGCCAGGCCGTTTCGGCGGCGGTTCAGGGACGACAGTGGAAGCGTCGTCATTGAGTATCCCATTCGCTTCTCTGCCGGAGTTCAGCAGGAATCCTTCTTTAACTTCACAGGCGGAAAGTCTCAAACGCTTGAGCCCTACATCCGAATCAGTTTGTTTTGACGGAGAAATGTAATGAGAATATGTCTGGTTTCTACGTTTCCTCCGAGTGGACGACAGTTGAACGAGTATGGGTTTCATCTCGCGCAAGAGCTTGCAGGTCTTCCCGGAATTGAATTGATCATTCTCGCTGACAAGTTAGCATCCTATGACTTCGCCACAAATAGCGACGGCGAAGCAGCACGGGAATCGGAACTCGCGGAACTGCCCGGATTCAACGTGGTTCGTTGCTGGACCTTCGGTACGCTCTCAACCCCGTTGCGGTTGCTCCATGCCGTTCGCAAAGTCAAGCCAGATGTCGTGTGGTTCAACATCGTCTTCTCCAGTTTCGCTACACCAGAAAATCCCTTTGCAGCCTTCGGCGGTCTTTGTGCTCCGGCAATCGTCCGCTCCGCCGGATTCTTTACCCATGTCACCTTGCACCACATTCTCGAGCATGTTGATTTTGAAGCTGCCGGAGTTCGCCACAAGAAGCTGTTTTCCATCGGAAGCTCACTTGCCACGCGGGCTCTCCTCATGGCCAACTCTGTCTCGGTGCTGCTGCCGGGATACCGGCGAACGCTCATGGCTAAATATTCCGCCCAGAACGTAATGCTGGCCACCCACGGAACCTTCTCCGCCCTTCCCTGTCGTCCAGATCCATCTCTGCGCGGAAACCCTGATATCCGCATCCTCGCGATTGGTCACTGGGGAACCTACAAGCGCCTGGAGACGCTTATGTCTGCGTTTCCCTCTGTCCTCGAACATATCCCGAACGCCCGCTTGATTGTTGCCGGCGCCAATCACCATACGAAAGTTGGATATTGGGAGTCCATCCGTGAAGCTCAGCCCAAAGAACTGCCCATCGAGTTTCTCGGATACGTTGCCGAGCAAGACATTGCCAACCTCTTTCGTGGCACCTCTCTTCTGGCTCTTCCCTATGATTCTGCGACGGGTTCCAGTGGCCCCGCTCATCAGGCATGTGAGTATGGCGTTCCGATTGTCTGCGCCGATATCGCGGACCTCCGGGAGATGGCCGATGCTGAGGAGATGGCAGTCGGCTTTTATCAGGTCGGTGACGCGAAAGACCTCGCCCGGCAGATGATCGATATCCTCAACTCACCGGAACGCCAGAGCCAGATGGCTGAGCAAAACTTTGCTGCCGGGCTGCGCATGACCATGAGCAGTGTCGTTCAAGGCTACCTCCACTGGTTTGCACTTCAACTGGGCAACAGCGGCACCAATGCCTCCGATATCGCTCTCCGGGAACTCGAGCCTCCGACGAATCTTCAAACCGAAGGTCGGCCTTCCACCGGCACCACCCGTCCTCGTCTCACCTCTTTCAAAGAGTCGCTGCATGCTGACGCAACTGGCCACAACAATCATCCCCGACAATATGGACCCACCAACAAGATGCCCGAGGAAACGAACTTTCCCCTGTTGCCGCGCGGCAGAGACGAACCGTGCGAGTGAATCACGCGAACTGCCTTGCAACCGCTTTAAGCCAGAGGGACACTGTCATGATCGTCTGCAAATCCGCTCGCAACTCATGGTTGATGTTTCCCAGAATCGTTGTCCTGAATCTGTACCGTGGGAATACCTCACTTCTCAGGGAGAATTCCCACACTTGCAATCCTGTTGCCTCACACCAAGGAGAACACCATGCAATCGTCCTTCGCGCCTTCAACTCTCCCGCGTACCGCCTTTAGTTTCCTCGCGGTTTTACTTACGGCGTTCCTGGTATCGGGCTGTGGAGGAACCACAGTCACGGGCGCTCTGCCGCCAACAGCCACGATGACTGCAACCCCGGGTACAATCGTTTCGGGCTCTTCGTCAAAGCTGGTTGTGACTGCCAGCAACGCCACGCAAGTGATGCTCACTGGAACTGACGGCACCAACGTCGCGCTCGCCGCAAGCGGCGGCACTGCATCGGTCAGCCCCAAGACCACTGCCACTTACACAGCTACCGCTACGGGCCCCGGAGGGACTACCACCGCTACAGCCACCGTTACCGTCACCACAATCGCGGCGCCTCTTCTCACCCTCACAGAAAATCCGACAA
>Ga0302144_10000555_pt1 | contig 13883 bp, 5 predicted proteins | sample I_Bog_E2_2_FD_192436 | JGI IMG/M metagenome (GOLD analysis project Ga0302144, IMG submission 192436) | Peat permafrost microbial communities from Stordalen Mire near Abisko, Sweden - I_Bog_E2_2 | ecosystem: Environmental > Terrestrial > Soil > Wetlands > Peat | place: Sweden: Abisko, Stordalen...
GCCCATCACGTGGCCGGTGACCTTGGCGGACTTGGTGTACTTCTTGTTGAACTGCAGGCCCATCTCCTGCATGCCGTAGAGAATGCGGCGATGCACGGGCTTGAGGCCGTCGCGGACGTCGGGCAGAGCGCGCCCGATGATGACCGACATGGAGTAGTCGAGGTACGAGCGCCGCATCTCCTCCTCTATATTGATGGAGGTCATGATGAGCGCGCCGGGGCCGGTGGGGGCCGTTGGGCCGTCGCCACCTGCGCCGCCGGGGGGCGGGTCGTTGGAGTTTGCGTCCTGCGGGCTGGGGGGTACGGGGGGACCTAACGGGAGTTCGGGGTTCTGATCGTCTGCCATGCAGGCTTAATTATAGCTGCTGAAACGGTGCGAAAACAGGCTCCCGGAGGGGCCGAAAAGTGGCGTAAATTGCGGGTTTTCGGGCCGGTCCGGAGCCGAAATCAGCCTTCTGCGCGCCGGCGGAGGATGCCCGGGATGGTGAGCAGGGTGATGGAGGAGACGATCCAGCCGAAGCACACGTAGAGCGCGCGGAGTGGCCGCCATCTTTCCCCAGACGCATCATTGGCCAGGTCACACTGCCTTGGATCGCTGAACTTCAACTCGGGGATAAACACCTCCATCGAATAGACGATGGAATCACCCGTGCTGCACGCAGGCAGCTGCGTACTGTTGGCCTGCGGAGTAGAACCTACCTGGACGAGTGGGATTACAACCAGTGCTCGCTGGTGGGCGGCAAGGAGTGCCGCCAGAGCACCCGTAGACAGCAGAATCGCCAGCGTCAGAATCGCAGGGGCGGAGGAGAGACCGTAGTCGAAGCAAAATCCGTAGATTCTCCAGAGAAATTTCGCAAATGTTTGGGAGGTCTTCCTCTCTATATCGAACTTCGCACTGAGAATGCGATTCGCGTCCTGGTCATACCCTTCTGATCGCAGGGTCCGCGCGAGCTGCTCGTAGGATTCAGGAATGAACTCGCTTGGCTCCGGTATTTGTGGATTTTTGAACTGCCGATTCAGCCACTCAACATAAGCGTCGGCTTTGTGAAACTCGTTCCGAAGAAAGCCAAGCGCGCGGACCATAATTATGATCATCGTGCCGATCAATGCGCAGGGTACCCACTTATGAGACTTCAATAAAACAGCAAAGAATAACGCCACTCCCAGAACAGTGAGTGCACTTATGAACCGTGTCGGCAGCCTAAACCGGCGCCTGAGTGTCGCCTCGTTCTCGTTCGAAGGGCGCTCTGGTGAGCGGTGACGCACGAAGCCATTGAGTTTGAGCTTGAGAGTTCCCCAGCCTTGGCCGATGTCATCGCTGAGTTCTCCCACTTCCAATCCTCGAAGGTTGGCGTAACGGGGAGGGATGGTCTCGGTATTAAGGTGCTTCTTGTCCGGTTGTTGCTTCACGTCCTTTTTGATGGTGAGCTTTCCGTCAATCCTGGCGCGGCCCAGATGCAGAACGTCCTCCCACTCCCAGTCTTTCTTGGAACGAAATATAGGTTTAGTGCTTTTCGGTTGCGAAGTTGAGTGATGGCGATCACAAACGATTCTTATGTAATCAGCTAAATCTTCTGGGCTGATCACGGCGCCCTGAATACTCCAATTACAAAGTTCCAGTTCGCCCAGCGAGGCCTCCCAAAGGTCGAGAATGCCGTTATTGATGGTCAGATTGTTGGCAACCACGCCGTGGAAGGCGTTGAGGTTGGTGAGCCTCACGTGACCGGTGAAGGTGCAGTGGCTCATCTCAATTCGAGCGATGGTCGCCGCGTTAGTGATGAGCGCAAACTGACGGCCCTGCGTGGAGATGAAGGAGCCACAGACAGTTGCATAATCCATCCACAGACCAACAGGAAGAGTAGCGTGGGTAAAATCGAGACACCCATCTGCTTTGAAGTAGGTATATGTGGGTGGTGGTGTTCCGTTCGCTTTGTCGCCTCTGGGATATTCCATCGAGGTGGGACCAAGCTCAACTCTTGAGGTGACGTGCAGATTAAGGGCCTCGATGGCCCTCTTCTTGAGGTCGTAGAGAGAGATTGTTGCTCCCTTGAGGTCCAGGCGATTCCCAATCGTTGCTCCTTGCAGGCAGAGCGTCCCATATAATTGAAATGGGGAGTGGTGAGGGGTTTCTTTGTACGTTGCGAAGCTTAACTCAAGGTTGGACTTAAAATCCGCGCTACTCAGATTCAGAGCTATGTAATCCCCTTGTGAACTGTAAATCTCCGCGCCATTCATCGACAGGCTCATCCCGATGGTGGCGTTCTTCATGGAGATAGAGCCTTTGACTACCGTGCGATAAATGCATCCATCACTCATTACTATGCTGTCCAGGCGAAACCAGCCGCGTATGTCCGACAGGTCGGCATTCAAGATGCGCTTCTTGCGCGTGGATGGATGCGAATAAAGGCGGCATCCCCACATGTTTACGTCTTTCCGGAACCTGGCGTGCTCCAGGACGAGGGGGCCTATGGTAGTGAATCGCCGTGACTGCTGGCTCCGACGTTGGGGGGTATCACCGTCTTGCTCGATCAATGGAAAGGTGGAGAGCCGCGCAGTGCCATCGAGTGTGAGGGCCGGAACATAGAGGGCTTTCCCGAAGGAGTTGGGTCGAAGAAAAGCCCCATTCATGTCCAGGTCTCCATGTATGGTGGCCTTATCGAGACTCACCCCGCCTTCGGAGAAAAAACGTTCATAGGGATAAGGTGGTGTCTTACCTTTTATTTCCGCAGCGCAAAGATAACAGGCCCCACCTATCTCAGCACGCGAGGCGATAAGTCCTGCGCGGGTGATGGAATCGGCACGAAGTTTGGTCCCGTGCATATAGAGCGATGCCCCGATTCTGGTGTTGGTGAGGTCGATGAAGCCGTGAGCACGAAAACGAGTCCATCTACCCTGGCCTTCCCAGCTGTAGTCGAGGAAGAGATGGCTGCGGATAGTGGCCCTCTGCGCGGCAAAGGCGGAGCCTTCCACGGCGATGAGCTGGGCGCCGGAGCCGCAGACCGAGCCGTCAATGGTGGCCCGCACGATGGAGATGCCGCCGATGGCGATGAAGGGAGGGCACTTCTCCAGATAGCTCGGACTGAAGGTGAATCTTCCCCCGATGTGGCTGCCGCGAAGGTCCAGGGCATGGTGTGCGTGGGGGGAGTTAATAAGGCTCTTGTCTTGATACGGCGACACAAGGATGGAGCTGCTCACGTCAAGGTCGATGCCAATCCTTGCGTTTCGCAGCTCGATATAGCAGAGACCCATGCTGCGTGGGTTAGCCGCACCCAAATCTACGGCTTCCAATTTTCGCCCGTCCACAACGACATCCCGTTCCCTCCAGGCCTCAACGACATCTGGGCTAATCGGCCAGCGAGGATTCGTGGGGCCGTCAAAACTAATCTGATTAAGGTCCTCCTCGGAGATGGGTTGGTGGGGTAGTAACCGCTTGATAGGACCGCCGATTTTGCCCCACGGCTCGGCTGCTCTGTGGGGCATTGATTTATCTTTAGCGGTTTCGTCTGAAATGGAAGACGAAGCCGTATCCAGGGAAGACCGGATGTGGGATAGATTCAAGGCGCCCTCCACGCGAAGGCCATTGGCGCGAAGATACATCAGCCTGGAGCCCTTCAAGGAGAGGCTGCGGAACCGGGCGCGAGACATCCGGATCGTCTCAGGAAAGAAACAATCCTCCAGATGAAGCGGCGGGAGCGCAATGCCTTTCTCTCCACACGCATTTTGCAGGTTGAGGATGCCCGATTTATCGGCCTCTGAAGGCGGTTTCGTATCACCTGTAACTTCAAGGTGACTCAGCCGGATGCCGGTCTCGGCGATAGCGATGTTACGGGGCTCGTCCTTTTCGCCTCCATGAGGCCTATCTAGCTGTACAGGCAACTGCAAGATCAGGCGGCGCAGCACCCAGGCGCGGATGGGGTAGGGCTTCCCGTCCGACGGCTTGGGGACGGGGGTATCGTCCTCTACCCAGCGGGCGATCAAGGACTCGATAGGGGTGAGGCGCGTCGGTTCCATGGTTCTCCGTGTGGGCCCGAGGGTCTCTTGAGAAGGTGATAGATTATGGCCGTGATGCGCGACGCCAGTCTTTCTTAATCAGTAAGGGAGCGCAAGAGAAAAATGACTGTTGCATAGCTCTGGTGAACCACTCGCGCATCCAGCAGGCGGGGGCTACTCTATGTGCAGTCGGGAGAGAATTCCGCGATGAAGGTTACGATGTGTTGGCGGGCATTTCTGCCGGGCGTGGCAATGGGGCTGGGCTGCGGCGCGGCGGGCACACAGACTACGAAGCCGAAGTTCGACGTGAGCCAGGCACAGGCTGCGCGGGGGTAGCGCGTGCTGGGGACGCCGGATGCCGGGCCGACGGCGCAGATTCCAGCGGTCTTTGACTTTTCGAAGACGGACAGCTTTGTTCTGGAGCATCTGCCCAGCCGGCCTTAGGTGCACAATAGCTGCATGAGACGCGGGATCCATTGGCGGCGAGCAGTGCTGTTTGTGGTAACTGGTTTGGGGTGCGGGGTTGCGCCCGCGCAGCAGCCGGTGGAGACGCATCATGCGCGGTTGATGGTGCAGTTGGGGCACTCGGAGTCGGTGACGTCCATGGCATTTTCGCCGGATGGGCGGTACGCGGTGGTCGCCGGAGGCAGGGCGGCGGTGTTGTGGGACGTGGCCTCCGGCAGGCAGTTGGTGCAGTTCAAGGGGCACGCGGAGCGGACCGAGGCCGTGGCGTTTTCGCCAGACGGCAAGTATGTGCTGACCGGCAGCGACGACAAGACGGCGCGGCTGTGGGACGCTGAGACCGGCCGCGAGCTCAAGCGGTTCGTGGGGCACTTGCAGGAGGTGAATGCCGTGGCGTTTTCGCCGGACGGCAAGTATGCGCTGACGGGCAGCTCGGACTGGTCGGCGCGGCTGTGGGACGTCAATTCCGGCAAGGAGGTTCGAGAGTTCGTGGGCAAGGAGGGACCGCATCCCTTTGCCAGCAGCACCTTCGAGGGTGACATACAGGGCGGTGTATACGCGGTCGCCTTCTCCGCGAATCGAGATCCTGCGCTGGCAGGAAAGTATGTCGTGACCGGGACGCACGTCGGCGCGCAGATGTGGAATACGGCGAGCGGGCAGCTCGTACACGATATGCCGGAGTTTGCAGCGGCGAATCAGACGGGCCGATCCGTCGCATGTTCGCCGGATGGGCAGTACGTCGCCACGGCATCGAGCGAGGACGGTGTGGTGCAGCTATGGGACGCGCAGAACGGACGGCGAGTGTGGAGCGAGGTCGTCGGCGCCGGGCCGGACGGGGCGCTGGCGTTTTCGCCGGACGGGCGGCAGTTGGTTGTAGGCCAATATGAGGACAAGGACAAGCCGACAGCGATTTGGCTGAACGTGGCGGACGGCAAACATCTGGAGCAGTTGCCACCCGGCGGAGCGTATCCGGTGGCCTTCACCCCGGATGGGAAGAGCCTGTTGACCGGAAGCGGGTTGGGCATGGAGGGCCATCCCGCATTGATGTGGTCGCTGAAGAGCGGGCAGATCGCGCAGCGGCTGGAGGCCCGCACCGGCGAGGTGAGGTTGCTGGCCGCCTCCGCCGACGGAAAGAACCTTCTGACGCTGGACGATGACGCCGCCGAGGTCTGGGACACTGGGAACGGATCGCAGGCGATGCGTCTTGTGCCGGGAACATGGCATGGAAGCAACTCGGCTGTGTCGCAAGACGGCAAGACGATTCTGAGCAGCCTGGGCGTGGACAGCAAGCCGACGAACGTTGCGCACCTGCTGGATGCCGACGGCAGCAACCTGAGAACGCTGGCGGGTCACAGCGGGACAATCGACCTGGTGGGATTCACGGCGGACGGCCGCGATGCGTATACACGGAGCGATGACGTGGTGCAGGTGTGGGAGGTGAGCAGCGGGCGGCTGCTGTATCGCTTCCCCACGCTGCATCGCGACGCGCCCGCGGACCGGCAGCCGCATGATCCCTCAGGAGCCGCGGGTGAGGCGGTGCTGTCTCCGGACGGCAAGTGGGTGCTGAGCATCATCTACAGCCACTACAGCTACGACCCTGCGCATCCGTATGTGCCGCAGGGAGACGTTGCGCACCTGGCGGATGCTGCGTCGGACCGCGAGGTCCACGAGTTGCGCGGGCATACCGGCGAGATCATCAGCATGGCGTTCTCCGCGGACAGCAAGTACGCGCTGACCGGAAGTTACGACAACACCATGCGTCTGTGGGACGTGTCGACCGGGAGCTTGTTGCAGACCTTCACCGGCAATACGGACATCGTGATGCAGGTAGCGTTCGCGGCGGACCCGCGCTATGTGATCTCGGGGTCGCTGGATGGTGTGACGACGGTCTGGAACCGCGCCACGGGCGCTATCGTGGCGAAGCTGATCAGCTTCCGCGACGGCGGCTGGGCGGTGACGGATGAGCAGGGGCACTACGATGCGTCCGACCCGGACAACTCCGGCGGGTTGTATTGGGTGACGGACAACCGGCGCAGCATTGATCTGGGGCAGTTGAAGCAGGAGTACTACACGCCGGGGCTGCTGGCGCGGGCTTTGAACGGCGAACGGCTGCCGGATGTGACAGGGATGGATAGGGTCGCGCTGCCGCCGGTGTTGTCGGATGCGGTCTACGATCCGGCGACACAGAAGCTGCACGTGAAGATCACCAATGATGGCGGCGGCGTGGGCAAACTGCTGGTGAAGGTGAATGATCGCCTGCTGGAGACGGTGGAGCCTCCGCAGACTCCGCGCACGGGAGAGAGTGATGTGGTCACGCTGGAGCTGGCGGACGCTCCGTTTGTCGCGGGAGACAATGCGATCCGCGTGCGCGCGTACGATGCCGCGAACCGCATTGAGAGCGTAGAGGCCGGAACGATCTACAGCAGGCTGCAGGACGCGGCGGCGAGGGCGATGACGTCGTCCGTGGTGGCCGCACCGGCGGCGCAGAAGAGCGAGGGGAGCTTCTATGCCATTGTGGTGGGCACCTCGACGTACGGAGTTCCGTCGATGCACCTGACGTTTCCGGCGAAGGACGCGGAGAGCTTTGCGAACGGACTGCGGCTGGGCGCGGAAGGGCTTTATGGCAAAGACAAGGTGTGGATGCGGCTGCTGACCAGCGACTACAAACCGGCCGATGCGGCGAGCGGAGATGGCCTGCCGACGAAGGCGAAGATCCGCGAGGCATTTCAATATGTGAAGGACCATGCGCGGCCCGAGGACACGCTGGTGGTATTTATGGCGGGGCATGGCGTGATGTCGTCGCACAACCGCGATCTGTACTTTTATCCGACGACAGACGCGCGGGGGTTCGATTTTGAGAGCGACCCGACGCTGAAGGATGTGTCGGCGGTGAGCAGCGATGAGCTGTTCCAGTGGTTGCGCGAGCCGGTAAAGACCATGCCGCTGAAGGAGGTGGTGATCCTGGACACCTGCGCGGCGGGGGGAGCCGCCGACGCGTTGAGCCAACTGGCGGCGAAGCGCGAGATTCCTCCTGACCAGAAACGCGCGATCGAGCTGCTGAAGGATGGTACGGGGACGTTCATCCTGATGGGCGCGGCTGCCGATGCTTCCAGCTATGAGCACAGCCTGTACGGACACGGGCTGCTGACGTATGCGTTGCTGGAGGGAATGCGCGGCTCGTCGCTGAATGATGGATCGAGGCTGGACGTGAGCGGGTGGTTTGCCAATGCGGTGCACGAGGTGCCGGTGCTGGCTAGGGAGATCGGCGGCACGCAGAAGCCGCTGGTCGCGGAGCCGAGCAGCACGGACTTTCCGATTGGCCTCTTGTCGGCCGCCGACCGCGAAAAGATTGTGCTGGCAGCGCCCAAGCCAGAACTGACGCGCGTGCTGTGCGAGGATGCCGACCAGGAAGATCCGCTAGAGCTGGGCGGCCCGGTGCGCGAACAACTGCGGGCGGCCGGAGATGTGACTCATATGGACTCCATGCAGGTCATGTATATGGATTCCACGACCGATGAGACACCGGGAGCGCTGGCGCCCAAGCTGCTCTACAGCGTGAGCGGAAACGATGTCAGCGTGCGGATTCGCCTGGCACAGGACGGAAAGACGGTTGCCGAACAGAAGCTGCGCGGCAGCCGAAGCGACATTCCGGGGCTGGCGAAGACGATTGCTGCGGCTATCGTCCAGATGGCATCGGGGGTTAAGCCGTAAGCTATAGATAGACCGGAACGTTGAGGCGTCCGGTTGCGCGCGTCGCGCAGCCACTTACGAAGCAGAACTCTGGAGCAAGATGCGAGGACCCGTAATTGATCTTGTCTTGCTGACGCTGTTGGTGCTGTTCATTGGGATACAGCAGCATGGGCGTCCGCAGGCGCGTAACCGCGTATGGTTCCTGGGCTGGGTATTCATCTATCTCAGCTATGTGGTGTGGGAGTTTACCCTCCCGCATCCCCTGCCGGACCGCTTTCGGGAGGCGTTCCGGTTTGACCTTTTGCTGCTGGGCCAACTGGCGTTTGTGGTCTCGTTTGTTGCGACCGCGGCGCGGCTGCGGCGCGTGGTGCTGGTGGGCCTGATCGTCGGCATACCCACGGTGCTGGCCATCAACGCGCACCAGATTTGGTTTGTGCCCCTGAAGATGCTGGTGCCCGCCGTGGTGCTGTGGGAGGTCTATGGCGTGTACGCACTGCGGGCCCTGATGCCGCCGCGGTGGCGGCTGCGGCGGTTGCTGGTCCTCGGCATCTGCGTGGGCTACGGCGCTGCGTTTGTGGCGCATCTGGTGTGGAGCAAGAATGTCGACCTTCAGGACTGGGCACTGGCGGAGTTGGTGCTCTGTTCCGCGGTACTGTACGGCGCGGACGAGCAGCGCCGCAGCCTCTCGAGCATCATCGGCACGGTGGGCTTTTTGGCGTGGGCGGCCTTTTATCTGCTGGATTCCGGTGTGACGCTCACGGAGCTGAGCGGCTGGTTGCACTGGGTGTATGTGTTCTGGAACGTACCCAAGTATCTCGTCGCATTCTCCATGGTGCTACAGATGTCAGAGGACGCACGCAGTGAGATGGAACAGATGGCCGATCGCTACCGCGATCTCTATCACGACTTCCGGCTGATGTTTGAGCGGAACCCGCAACCCATGTGGATCTACGACGAAGCGACGACGCGTTTTGTCTCTGCCAATCGCGCGGCCCTGAAGGCCTACGGGTATGAGGAGCGGGAGCTGCTGGCCATGGAGGTGCGGGACCTGGTCGTGGAGCCGGAGCCAAACAGCGAAGAGTCAACCGGGAATAAAGCGCTCGTAATGATGCCGGCGATCCGGGAGGCCGTGCGGTTGCGCCATCGGCACAAGGACGGGCGTGAGATCGCCGTGGATGTTACGGAGCACCGCATTCTCTTCCGCGGTGATCCGGCGCGGTTCGTGATGGCCGTGGATGTGACCGATATGGAACGCGAGAACCAGGAGTTGTTGCATCGCGCCCACCACGATGCGCTGACCGGGCTGCCCAATCGGCATGAGCTGGACATACGCATTGAGCGGTGCCTGGAGCGCAGCGTGCGCGATCTTCGCAAAGCGGCTCTGCTGACTATTGATGTGGATCATTTCAAGCAGGTGAATGACACCTATGGCCATGTAGTGGGCGATGAGTGCCTGAAGGCCGTCTCGGCACGCTTGCAGAGCCGCATCCGCCAGGCGGATACCCTGGCGCGCACCGGCGGCGAGGAGTTTACGGCGATCATCGGTGGCCTGAGCAGCGAAGACGACGCGCAGAAGATCTCGTCGATGCTGCTGAGAATCTTTGACGCTCCGATGGCGTTGTCCGCGTGTGAGATTCATCTCTCTATCAGCATCGGGGTGGCCATCTTCCCTGATGACGGCGTGGATCGCGAGACGCTGGTGCGGCGATCCGATGACGCGCTCTACGAGGCCAAGCGCGCGGGGCGCAACCGGGCCATGTTTGCCTCCGCCACGGTGTAGCTCCAGCCGGGATGTAATGCCATGGGACACCCACCCCGTGCAGCATGAGGTACGTATCTTTCGCGGAACCCCCGCTTAATTGAGCTTCTATTCTTATTGCGCTCATGGAGTGTTTGCATCCGGAGCAGATGCTGGAACCAGGTGCGAGTACGCACGGAGGTTTCCATGCAGCCGATCGCCGGACGTCTGAAGAACCGGATTACGACTAACTGGATCGAGCCCCAGGCCGCGGGGCCGTTCACCACGGGCGTCTCGTTGCACAGCCACACCAGCGTGTCGGAGGAGACGCTGGGATTCATCCATGCGATGTTTGTGGTGATGCCGGGGCTGAAGCGCGTCTTTGACTACTACGCCGGCCGCTCGAAGAGGTACGGCGTGACGCTGGACTTCGACCGCGCCAACTGGCGCCCGCCGCTACAGCCGCGCATGGCCTATGACGTGGAGGCGCGCCAGATTCAGCGTCTGAACCTGAACTCGCTGGTCTCCATTACCGACCACGACACGATTGAGGCGCCGATGCTGCTGCGTACTGTTCCGTCGTCGCGGCACATTCCGGTGAGCGTGGAGTGGTCTGCGCCGTTTGGGCAGACGATCTTCCACCTCGGCATCCACAACCTGCCCAGCAGCGATGGCGCGGCGTGGATGAAGCGGTTCGAAGAGTACACCGAGAACCCGTGTGACGCGAAGCTGCTCTCCATGCTGCGCGAGCTGCACGAGTGCAAACAGGTGCTGACGGTCTTCAACCATCCCCTATGGGATCTGCACAAGGTCGGCCCGGTGCATCTGGCGGAGGTCAGGCGCTTCCTCGCGGAGGCCGGCGACAGCATCCATGCACTGGAGCTGAACGGCCTGCGCCACGCGCGCGAGAACCGTGATGCGGCGCGGCTGGCGCGCGAGACCGGGCACCTGGCCATCTCCGGCGGCGACCGCCACGGCCTGGAGCCGAACGCCAACATCAACCTGACCAACGCGCTGAGCTTCACCGAATTCGTCGAGGAGATTCGCGTGGAGCGCGTGAGCCACGTGCACTTCATGGAGCAGTATCGCGGACGCTGGGAGCAGCGCATCCTGCGGTCGACGCTGAATGCGATCACGGACTTTCCGGAGTTCATGCCGGGATGGCAGCGCTGGGATGAGCGCGCCTTCCATCCCGACAAGGACGGCGTGATGCGTCCGTTCGCGGAGCTGTGGCACGATGGGCGGCCGCCGCGGCTGCTGATGGCGGCGATCCAGGTGGTGCGGCTGGGCGGTGTACGTGGCATATCCGCGCCATTGAGCTTGGCCTTCCCCGGGGTTAACGATTTGGATGCGCGCCTGGGCGCGGAGCTGAGCGTCGAGTAAGCACTACAGGGTGCGCGGTTCCACTTTGAACCGGCGCGTCCCAAACTGGAGCGCCGATACACTCTGCCCCTAAAGGGGTACTGACATCCAAGTCCGTGCGTTGTGTACTACCCCCAGCGAACAGTAATCGGGATTAGGGCTGCCTTCCACGAAGGCAGCCCCCTTTTTTTGCGGATGGTGGGATGGAGTGAAAGAGCTCAGCCTTCGCTATGGACTTCAACGACCTGGCCTTCGCGAATGTCGATGTAGTCTTCGGTGTAGGGGCGCTTGAAGAACGTCGTCCAGATGTAATTGACGAAGTAGCGCCAGCCCATGGTCACGAGGCCTTCGCTGTTGAGGCGGCGGGCGGAGGTGGAGATCTTGAGGTTGAAGGTGAAGCGGACCTCGCCGACAGCGCTGAGCCGGCGCGCGATGTCGGTGTCCTCGCCGTAGAAGGTAATGGCGGTGTTGAAGCCGCCAATCTGCTCCAGCCCGGCGCGGCTCAGCACGAAGTTGCCACCCTGCACCACGGAGCCCACGCGCAGGATGTAGCGGCTGAGGAAGTACAGTGCCTTGGCGATGACAAAGTAAAGGGAGACGGCCAGGCGGAGGCGCGGCGGGAGGTCGTAGAAGACCTGGGGGCCGGAGAGCGCCACCAGCGGCTGTCTCTTGGTGAGGCTGGCCACGGCGACGGCATCTTCGGCGAAGGTGGTGAGCACTTGCTCGACCCAGCCGGGGGTAAGGCGGGCGTCGGAGTCCACGTTGGCGATCAGCTCGCCGGAGCTGGCGTCGAAGCCGGCCTGGCGCGCGAAGGTCAGCCCCTTGCGCGGCTCGTCGACCAGGGTGACGCCGGGATAGCTAAGCGCGATCTCGCGGGTGCGGTCCGTGCTGGCGTTGTTCACGACGATGAGTTCGGTATCGCCGGGATACGCGGCAATCTGGCCGAGGATCGACTCAATGCAGGCCGGGAGGCAGGCCTCTTCGTTGTAAGCGGGTACGACGAAACTCAGGCGCATAGGTTCACTCTAGAGAAGCAATGTTGCAGTTTGCTGAATTTACACGGGAGGTACCTAACCGGCTTCCGCTGGCCAAACCACCCCAACTGTGGGTCGAACGAGTACGCACGGTGTTATGGATGTTCTCAGGTTGAGAATGGATTCCATGATTCGGTGATTCATTCAGCACCTTCGCCATCCACTGCGGCATTACACTCGACCCAGGACGCAGTCCTCGCCGGCGCCGTTCGTGCGGCCGGCCGGGAAGTTCACCCGGTAGAGAGTGCCCCCCAGCGCTGTGCCGAGCGGCTCGCCGAGCAGGCCCCGGCATATCAGCGCCGGGCCGATCCACTCTTCCACGGGGTCGTTGTAGATCAGGAAGAGGTGCGGTCCCGGTGTTTCCGCCACGGTCTCGTAGGTTGTTGTGGGGAGTCTCGTCGTGAGACCGATGTTGCGGACGTACAGGCTGGTCGTATTGCGGTACATCCGGTAGAGCTCGCGCTGCGGTGAGGCGATGGCGACGACCGACGGGCTGAACGTCCGTGGCAGGTAGAACTGCAAGCTAAGGTAGCGGGGCACGTCCTGCACATAGAGATGGTGATCGGGCTGCGCAGCGAGCTCCTTGACCAACTCCGGGTTGGAGACGAATTCGGCGCGTTCCAGTCGTGTTACAGCCCTCTGGTGGTGGATGTTGTAAGCGGCGTAGAGTGACGAGACTCCCAGTACGAGTGTGAGTACTATGGCGAAGATGCGCGGACGGCGCAGCGGGCGCTCCAGCAGAAGCGACAAGAGGATGGAGATGGCGACGATCGCCGGCAGGCTGTAGCGGGGAACATAGGCGTGCGTGGCGTAGTGCGCCATCAGCACATTCGCGACGGGAAGGAAGAAACCGCCCATTACCGCAATGAGGACGGGAAGGCTAGCGCTGTCCCTTGCGGGCCTCAGGATCCTGAAGAAGACGAGAAGAACGAATGCGATCAGACAAGCGTCGGTGAGGCGGTAGCTGATGAATTGGGCGCGGTAGCTCCATAAGTAGGTCAGATAGAAGTAGACCTTGAAGTGACAGAGCAGCCATAGATAGGTGAAGGGAATCATGGCGGCGCGTGTCTCGCCCGTGTTGTAGTAGTTGGCCTGGATCTCATGCAATGGCTTGAGGAAGGGAAGATTGAGCGCAAACATCGCACAGGCCGCAGCCAGAACCAGGAGCAAAGGCCAGTCGACGCGGCGGCGGCGCAGCGTGCGGACTGCTTCTCCTGCAAGGATCGGCAGGGGAAAAAGAATGCTGTAGTAGTGAACGAGAATCGCGGCGGAGAGCGAGGCGAAGAGTCCGGCGAGTGCGAGCGCGCGCGAGCGGCCGGTTTCTTCAATGGCGGATTGGTAGCTGAGGATGGCCAGTGCAAAGAGCGCGGCCAGCAGACTGTAGACGCGAGCCTCGGGAGCGTAATCGATCGTAACGAAGAGCAAGGGCAGCGCCATCGCCAGCAGGGCCGTATTCGCCTGTGCGGTGAGACGAAGGGTGATGCGGAAGACGCAGATCTCGGTGACCGATAGCGAGAGGATGGAGATCAGCCGGCTGCCAAATTCAGGATGTGCGGGAAACACGCGGCCGAGAAAGTGCAGCAGGAGGTGAAAGCCAGGCGGCTCCAG
>Ga0302144_10000568_pt1 | contig 13716 bp, 8 predicted proteins | sample I_Bog_E2_2_FD_192436 | JGI IMG/M metagenome (GOLD analysis project Ga0302144, IMG submission 192436) | Peat permafrost microbial communities from Stordalen Mire near Abisko, Sweden - I_Bog_E2_2 | ecosystem: Environmental > Terrestrial > Soil > Wetlands > Peat | place: Sweden: Abisko, Stordalen...
GGCGGGATCTTTGATGGGCGTACCGGTGTACCAGTGATAGCCGTAGAGGGGAATGCCCAGCGAGAGCTTCTCTTTGGGGACGGTCTTGAGGGCGTAGTTGATATTGTCCACGGTCCACTGCCAGCCCGCGACGGGGCCGGGGGCCGTCCCGCTCGTGTGCTGATCGTAGGTCATCAGGCAGATCAGGTCTACATACCTGGCCAGAGCAGCAATGTCATAAGCGCCGCGCCAGTCCGTGAACATCCACTTGGAATAACCACCCTGGCCTGGGTAGCCGGGCGCATTCGGCACGGTGGCGATGGTCAATTGCAAGCTTGCCGCGTGCATCGCCTCCGCCGAAGTCCTCACCAGCGCCGTCAACAGATCGCGGTCCGTCCAGTCGATCTCCTCAAAATCGAACTGGAAGCCGGTGTAGCCGTTGAGCCGGGATTCGCGGATCATCGCCTCGTTCATGTGAGCCTGGGCAACGGCGCTGATGAGCAGAGAGTGAAACTCCTTCTTGTTCATCAGGGAGACAATGGGCATCACGGGCAGCTTTTCGTCGTGCGCGCGCTTGAGGACGGCCGGGTCGGGAGCGCCGGTGACCAGCCCATTCTCGTCCACCTGGTACCAGGTAGGCACCAGCAGATCGATCTGCGAGGAGTGCGCCAGGAACGAACGGATGGAGTCCGGAGACCTGGTCATGTAAAAAAGCGCCACGGGCGGTGCGGCTGTCACGCAGGGAACTGCCGTAAGAGAAAAGCAAATCAAGAAAAGGAGTCGTTTCATGGTGTGCTCCGATAGAAGTTTCATAGCCAATATAGCCGCCCTGGGCGCGACCGATGTATTCTCACCCCATGCCCGAGGATATTTTCCCCACTCCTGCTGAATCTGCAGCCAGCCACGTCAACCTGCTGGAACACTCAGCCAGTTCTTATCTGCGTTCGGCGCGCCATCAGCCGGTCCGGTGGCATCCATGGGGCGAGGACGCCTTCGCACTCGCCCAGGCCGAGGACAAGCCCATCCTGCTCGACATTGGCGCCGTCTGGTGCCACTGGTGCCACGTGATGGACCGGGAGTCGTATGAAAACCCTGAGATCGCAGCGCTGATCAACGAGCATTTTGTGGCTGTGAAAGTGGACCGCGACGAGCGGCCCGACATCGATGCGCGCTATCAGGCCGCGGTTTCGGCCATCAGCGGGCAGGGTGGTTGGCCGCTGACGGCCTTTCTCACTCCCGATGGACGGCCTTACTTTGGTGGTACCTATATTCCGCCTGACGATCGCTATGGGCGGCCAGGATTTGGGCGCGTGCTCACAGCTCTTTCCCAGGTGTGGCGGGAGCGGCGCGACGAGGCGTTGGAAACAGCCGCCAGCGTCATGGCCGCCATCGAGCACAACGAGTCTTTCTCCGGCCGTGGCGGAGAGCTGACGCTGGCGCTGGTGGACAAGATTGCCGGCTCGATTTTGGCGCAGTTCGATTCGCGCAATGGCGGCTTTGGCTCCCAGCCCAAGTTTCCTCACCCGGCAGCCCTCGACCTGCTGCTGGAAGTGGGCATCAATCGCGCCAACCAGCAAGCCGTTGATGCTTTCTCCACAACGATGGAAAAGATGGCGCGGGGCGGCGTCTACGATCATCTGGCCGGCGGCTTTCACCGCTACAGCGTGGATGAACACTGGCGCGTTCCGCACTTCGAGAAGATGCTCTACGATAACACCGAACTGCTGCGCAACTATCTGCATGGCTACCAAAGCCTGGGACGCGAGGATTTTCTTCTCACCGCCAGAGAGATTGTGGGTTGGCTGGAAGAAACGATGAGCGAACGCGAGCGCGGCGGCTTCTATGCCTCGCAGGACGCGGACATCAACCTGGACGACGACGGCGACTACTTCACCTGGACGCTGGCCGAGGCACGCGACGCGTTGCAGGCAGCGGAATTCTCCCCGGACGACTCGAAGATTGCCCTGCGCTACTGGGGCGTCAGAGAAGTGGGCGATATGCACCACAACCCCGCCAAGAACGTGCTCCACATTGACCATACTCTGGAGGAAATGGCTGCTGAAACGGGCCGTAGCTTGAACGATTTGCGCCCGCTGGCGGATGCTGCCCGGCGTACACTGCTTGCGGCACGCGCAGAACGGCCCACGCCGTTCATCGATCGCACGCTCTACACGGGCTGGAACGCGATGGCGGTGACGGCCTGTCTGGAGACGGCGCGGGTGTTCGGCAGGGTTTCGGCACGCAAGCTGGCCTTACTCACTTTGAACCGTTTGCTCGCCGAAGCCTGGGATGGCGACCAGAGTTTGAGCCACGTCATTGCCTATGGCGATGAGCAGAGCCAGGAACCGCGGCCGCCTGCCACGCTCGACGACTATGCCTTCACAGTTCATGCCTGCGTTGACGCGTGGTTTTCGACTGGCGAGATGAGCTACTACCATGCCGCTGTCAAGCTGGCCGATGCGATGATCGCCCGTTTCAACGACCGGCAAGCGGGAGCGTTTTTTGACGCCGCCGCGCCTGCGGACGGGGTTGCGCCGCTGGGCGCACTGGCCGCGCGACGCAAGCCGTTGCAGGACACGCCCACTCCGGCGGGCAATCCCACAGCCGCTTCCGCCCTGCTGCGCCTTGAAGCGTTGAGCGGACGCAGGGAGTATCGCGAAATCGCCGAGGAGACGCTCGCCTCTTTTGCCGGGATTGTGGAGCATTTCGGCCTCTATGCAGGCTCTTATGGGCTGGCTCTGGAGCGGTTATTGCTCGATCCTGTGCAGGTTGTGGTAATCGGTTCAGGCCCTCACGCCGAACGCCTCGAAGCGCGAGGACTCGCCCGCTTTGCCGTCAGCAAGGCCGTGATGCGCGTCGATCCGGAACGGCTGGTTCCCGGAGGCATTCCCGAAGTGCTGGCTGAAGTCCTGCTGGAAGTTCCAAAGCCGAGCGGAGCAGCAGCCTGGGCAATCGTTTGCCGCGGACGCACGTGCTTGCCGCCGGTTTCCGATGCCGAGGCGCTCGAAGAGGCGCTGAATAGCCCTGTTTAGTGAATGGAATCCGGCGCGCTGATGCCCGGACAAGCCTTCCGTGGCCGGCAAGGGAGCGGATAGAGCCTTCGCGCTCCAACTAGCCCTTTCATTCCAAAGGGCCGATAATACCTGTGTCGAACTCATCTCCGAGGGTTGTATCGTAAAAGGAACTCATGAGGCGGGTTAGTTTAGTCCGGGTTCTGGCATGTTTGTTGGCTTTTTCAGCAACCATGCAGGCGCAGCAGTATGTCTTTCGCGCTTTTCGTCAGGCCGAAGGACTCAAGAACCTTTCAATCAGCTCGCTGGCGACCGACCGTTCCGGCTTTCTGTGGATGGGTACTGAGAGTGGTGTTTACCGCTTTCTGGGCACCGGATTTGAGCGATTCGGCGCGGGACAGGGGATTGCTGAACTTGATGTCCGGGACGTAGTTTCGGATCCGAACGGCACCATCTGGGTTGCCACCGACTGGAATCTTTACCACTGGGACGGTCAACGGTTTATTTCCGCCGGACGAGATCCAATCGTGGTCGCGGGCGCGCGGCGCATTGTTGTAGAGGATACGCGTCACCTCTTGGTCGTGGAAAATGGGCAGCCCTACCGGTTGGAGCATGATGCCGAAGGGAAGATGCTCTCTTTTCTGCCGCTGTTTTCGGGCCGTGTGCTGGCTTCTCTGCCGGATCTGGCTCATGTGACCAGCCTGAGTATAGTACGGGAATCCGGAGGTGACATTCGCCTCTGGGCCGGCTGCGGCAAGGGCCTCTGTTCCTGGCTGGAACACGAGACCGGCGCTGCTGGCGAGTGGTCTATATTGCAAGGGTCGGCGACCGGCGCGCCTGTTCAACTGCGCGAGAGCCCGGTGACCGAATGGGGCACGGACAAGGGCCTTGCCGCCGATCATTGGGGCGGGGTTCTCCTGGATAGCGCTGGTACACTCTGGGCTGCGGGCGCGGCTCACGTGGCTGTCCTGCTGCCTCGGTCTACGCGCTTTGCCGATCGCTCCATCCCTGGCTCCGCCTTGGAAAACCCATACAGCCACGCACCCCTGATCCAGGATCGGCAAGGCCGAATACTGGCTCCCACAGAAGAGGGAATCGCCCGCTGGAATGGGAACGAATGGCAGATTATTGGCCGGGCAAATGGGTTAGAGCGCGCCAGTCACATTATGAGGCTTGCCTTCGACTCGGCCGGCGACCTGTGGATTGCCTGCCGGGGAGATGGACTTTACGAGTGGGTTGGTTATGGGAACTGGGAAGGTTGGGAAGACCAGCAGGGCTTGCCTTCCAGATCTATCTGGGCCATCACCCCGGCAAACGCTGACCGGGTCTTCCTGGGAACGGACCGCGGACCTGCATGGATCGACCCGCGCAGTGGTTTGGCCGGTTCGCTGTCAAACCAGCGGCGATGGACCCTGGGCCAGACGAACGGAATGCTTACCGAGCGTGACGGCTCTTTGTTGGCGGGGACAGCTTCAGGCGTCATCCTGCGCATCGATCCCAAGACGGGCCGCGTCGAGCAAAAGGGCAAAGTCCCAGCGCGTATTGTCGGTGCGGTTGAGGATTTCGCCGGTCGCGTATTCCTTGAAACATTTGAGGGTGTCTATCTCCGCAACCCAGGGACTCCTTCGACCACCTTCTCCAAGGTTACGGCGGTGGATTCGCTGCTGGGCAATTCCAGCAAGGTCTTAGGCGCCTGCATTTCACCCGACGGCGCTGCCTGGTTTCTGGGTAATAATCGGCTGGTGCGCTTCAAGGACGGAGCGTGGACCGCGCCGCCGATCGATGGACTGCCCGTGCTGCGGGGTGAATTGCTGGCCGTTTCCTGCGCGCGGGATGGCGCGATCTGGATTACCGGCGATCAGACCGGTACATGGCGTCTGGCGGCAGACGGAGTACGGATGCAAGCCTCGCAACTGGAACTCCCTTCGGAACTGCGCACCCTTGCTCCACTATCTATCCTGGTGGACCATCGTGGATGGGTCTGGTTGGGGACCGATATGGGGCTGGTGGTATGGAACGGCCAGAACTGGCGCCACCTCACGCAGGAGAGCGGGTTGATCTGGAACGATGTCGATGAAGGGATGCTGCGGGAAGTCGCCGACGGATCGCTGTGGATTGGAACCAGCAGTGGTGTCAGTCACCTGCTGCATCCCGAGCGGGTCTTCGACACGATCCCACTGACCATTTCGCTGACGGAGTTTAATCGCGGCGAAACGAATTACCTCGGTGTTCAGCAGCCTACTATGCCATGGGGTGGTTCGCCGCTTCGCTTTCGTATCTCTTCGCCCACGATGCGCAACCTGAGCGAGCTGGTTTTGAAGATACGCATGGTTGGGTATCAGCCGGAGTGGATGGAAACCCAGACCGGCAACGCAACTTTCGCCAGCCTTCCACCAGGGAAGTTTACGTTTATGGCGATGGCCTGCAATCCGAGCCTGAATGCCTGTTCCGATCCGTTGAAGGTTGACTTCGAGGTTCTTCCGCCCTGGTGGAGAACCTACTGGTTTTATGGGTTATGTGCGCTGGCTCTTCTGCTTTTCCTGGCCGCCTCCATTCATCTTTACTCCCGGCAGTTGCGCGCAAGAAGCCTTCGTCTGGAGACGCTGGTCAGCGAGCGCACCAGGGAGTTGGAGGCCAGCCGTGAGCAGTTGCGCATTCAGGCGACCCTCGACGGGCTCACCGGAATGTTGAATCGCGTGGCCATTTTGCGCGCTCTGACGGCGGAGACAGACCGCGCTCTGCGGGAGAACCGTACTATCGTTGTGGCGCTGGTTGATCTGGACCATTTCAAGCGCATCAACGATCGCTACGGGCACTTGGCCGGCGATGAGGCGCTGCGCTGGTTCGCCGCGGCGGTCGGAGCCGCCATCCGCGCCTATGATAACGCGGGCCGGTACGGCGGCGAGGAGTTCCTGCTCACCCTGGCAGAGGTTCCGCGGGAAGCTGTCGAGCAGAGATTGGTCAGCCTCCAGAATTCGATCTCCAACCTGAAAATCTGCGCTCGCGGTTCCGAGTTCACACTCAACTGCAGTATGGGCGCCACCGTATTTGACCCATCCGATGGAACCGCGACCGTCGAGTCGCTGCTCTCGATCGCCGACGATGCTTTATATGCCGCCAAAGCCGCGGGACGCAATCGCGTCGTCTTGCGCCTTGCCGGCTCCTCAGGCTCCGGCGAGAACTCCCAGTTTACGGTCAAGGAGCAAGCCTCAGGAATCGGCCCCAATCAAGATAATGATTATTGATCCAGCAATTAAATACCAACAATGCACAACCACTAAAGACGGGTGCCCCAGGTGCCTCGCATTTGGGCACCTGGGAATGGATTTCAATCTCACACCGGGTGCCCACCCTCGCCACGTCTTTGTTTTTGTGGCTAGGGTGGGATAGCACGAAAACAGTACTAATTTGCCGAATGATTAGCTCGCGCAAAGTCAGTTAACTTGCCGACCCCTCGCTCCTTCACTCACTGCTGAATGGATTGCCCTCTTTTGGTTTGAGCGTGGTTGGATCGTGTTCCGGCGCGGCCTCCGCGGCTGGCAGGTTGCGGCCACGCGTCGCTTTATCCAGAAACGTGTTGAAGACCCGGTTGGGGTCGCCGGGCAACAGTCCTTGTTCTTCGAGCGCCAGCCGAACGCGCCGGCGAAACTCCCGCACAGGAGCGTACTGCTGCGTGGCCAGCGTCTTGAAGACCACCGGGAAGATCAGCTCCGAGCCTTTGATGGCATCCACGCCAAGAATCTGCGGGTCATCCACAAAGACCTCTCGGAACTCGGCGCTGTTGCGGATCTCCATGGCAATGCCCTTCAACAGTTCCAGCACCTTGTCCGGGTTGGCAGAAAAATCCACGCTCACGTTGACGGTGGCCACCGAGTAGCCCACGCTCAGGTTGGCCACCGTGGTGATTTGCGAATTGGGAATAATGTACAGCGTCCCATCGCTGTCGCGGACCGTGGTCTTGCGCAGGGTCATCGCCTCCACAGTTCCCGCCAGGCCCGCCAGACGCACCGTGTCTCCCACGCTGAACTGGTCTTCTATGAGGATCAGCATACCGTTGAGCATGTCGCGAACAATGTTCTGCGCCGCCAGGCCAATCGCCACTCCGGCCACTCCGGCTGAGGCCAGCAGCGGCGCGAGATTGACCCCAAAGGCGTCCAGAATCTGTAATCCGGCGATCAGTCCGATGATTGCCAGACCCGTGGCGTGAATCACTCCTGAGAGAGTCTTCACCTGCGAGACACGGCCCGGTTCAGCCGCGTGCTGCTCAGCGACGTGAATCATCCGTGCCGTCAACAGACGAAGCAAACGGCTGAGAATATAAGCGATTAGTGCAATGACGAGCAGGTGCGGCAGCTTGATGCGGATGAATTCCTGAGCGTCCACAGCCCATTCGTCCAGCACTTTGCCCAAAAATCGCTCTTCCGCGAAAATGCCCGTCCTCATTGCCAACAAAACTGGATGCATCGCAGAACTCCTCGCTCTAGATTAGATTGCCAGAGGCGTTTGGGTTGGTACAATCAAGGAAGTACGTTGAAAATCCCAGCAACCGAAAAAACAGACTATTTTGAGGAGTCAAGGAAATGGAACTGCTAGCTTCCAGCGTCCGTGAGTCTGTGTCGGCCGGCTCCGGCAGCCTGAGTTCCCGGCAATTGGTCGATATCTACCGGTGGATGGTCCTTTCCCGCCGCGTGGATGACCGCGAGATCTTGCTCAAGCGCCAGCAGAAAATCTACTTCCAGATCTCCGGCGCGGGCCACGAGGCGCTGGGCGTGGGCGCGGCCCTGGCCATGCGTCCCGGTTATGACTGGTTCTTCCCCTACTATCGTGATCGCGCGCTCTGCCTGGCGCTGGGCGTTACGCCGACCGAGATGCTGCTGCAAGCCGTGGGCGCGGCCACTGATCCGGCCAGCGGCGGACGCCAGATGCCCACGCACTATGGCAGCAGCGAACTGAATATCGTCAGCCTCTCGGCTGCCACCAGCACCCAAATGCTTCATGCCGTTGGCTGTGCCGAGGCCGGCCGCTACTTCAGCAGAAATCCAGAAGCCGCCGCGAAAGCTGAGGGCGACTACCGAGCCTTCCGCGAGGTGAAATTTCACGGCGATGAAGTGGTCTACGCCTCGTTGGGCGAGGGTTCCACTTCTCAGGGAGAGTTCTGGGAGGCATTGAATACCGCCTCGAACAGGAAACTGCCCGTGATCTTCTGCGTGGAAGACAACGGCTACGCCATCAGCACGCCGGTCGAGGTGAATACGCCCGGTGGCAACATCTCCCGCCTCGTGGCCAACTTCCCCAATTTCTACTTCGCTGAAGTGGATGGTACCGATGCGGAAGCCAGCTTCCTTGCCTTTCAAGCAGCCGTGGCACACTGCCGCGCCGGACTGGGGCCTGCGTTTGTGCATGGCCACTGCGTGCGGCCTTATTCCCACGCCTTTTCCGACGACGACCAGCTCTATCGCACTCAGGCCGAACTCGAGGCCGACGCCTTGCGCGATCCGCTCGTCCTGATGCGGGCGCGCCTGTTGCGCGAGGGCATTCTGACCGCCGAAGAAATCGCAGCATTGGAGCAGTCGCTGGACCAGCAAGTCGCCGAGGCCGCCGAACTCGCCCTTCAAGCGCCCCTGCCCGTAGTCGAAGAAATTACCCGGCACGTTTACTCCGAGGATCTGGACCCCACCAGCTCCGCCTTTGCCACCGAACAGGCAGCCGCGCCGGGAACAGTGGCCGGAGGCAAGGCGGGCCGCGCCCCAAGCGCCGAGCCGCGCACCATGGCCGACCTGATCAACGGCTGTCTCCACGATGAGATGCGCCGCGATCCCCGCATCGTTGTCTACGGCCAGGATGTGGCCGATGCCAGCCGCGAAGAGGTTTTGGCTGAGGTCAAGGGCAAGGGCGGCGTCTTCAAGCTCACCGCCGGCCTGCAATCCGAATTCGGCTCCGAGCGCGTCTTCAACTCGCCGCTGGCTGAGGCAAACATTGTTGGCCGCGCCATCGGCTACGCAGTGCGCGGCATGAAGCCGGTGGTCGAGATTCAGTTCTTCGATTACATCTGGCCCGCCTATCACCAAATCCACAATGAGCTGGCCCTGATGCGCTGGCGCTCCAATGGTGAGTGGGCCTGCCCGGTGGTGATTCGCGTGCCCATCGGCGGCTACCTGACCGGCGGTGCCATCTATCACTCGCAATCCGGCGAGAGCCTCTTCACGCACATTCCCGGCCTGCGCGTCGTCTTTCCGTCAAACGCGCTAGACGCCAACGGCCTGCTGCGCACAGCCATTCGCTGCGACGACCCGGTGCTGTTTCTCGAACACAAGCGCCTCTACCGCGAGACTCACGACCGCGCGCCCTATCCCGGCCCGGAGTTCGCCATCCCCTTCGGCAAAGCCAGACTCGTTCGTCCCGGCGCTGACCTCACGCTTATTACCTACGGCGCTCTAGTCCCGCGCTCCTTGCAAGCCGCCGAGCGCGCCAAGCGAGAGCACAACATCGATACGGAAATCATCGACCTGCGGACACTGAATCCCTATGACTGGGAGGCCATCGCCGAGTCGGTCAAAAAGACCAGCCGCGTAATCGTGGCCCACGAGGATATGCTCAGTTGGGGTTACGGTGCGGAGATCGCCGCCCGCATCGGCGATGAGTTATTCGACTATCTTGATGCCCCTGTCCGCCGCGTCGGCGCGCTTGACACCTTCGTCGCCTACCAGCCGATTCTGGAAGACGCCATCCTGCCCCAACCCGAGACCATCCTCAAAGCCATCGTGGATTTGAAGGCGTTTTAGAAGCGTTCCAATAGGCAGCATTGTGTCAGGGCACGACTTCAGTCGTGCCGCAAGAGTAGCAAAATCATGCCGGGCTTTAGCCCCTGGGGGCGGCGTCCAGCACCACTGATACTCAATAAGCAAAGACTCCAGATTGATAACTTGGAGCCTTTGCATTTACGGAACACCTCAGTACCACACTATCTCTGGGTGGCCCAGGTCTGGATTTTCAGACCTGGGAAATCCAATGTTGGCTTCCTGCTATCCCATGTCTCAAATTCGAGACATGGGCCACCCGCGGAGCACTCAGCTTTTGGGGAACAGCGATTCGCGCCGTTCACGCCGCTCTTGCTCCCTTCACTGCAGGTTGAAGTACCGCCAGAGCTTGCCCAGCCCATATATCAGCAGCAGCACCACCGCCAGCCCCGGCAACCAAATATGTTCGCGAATAAGCTCGAAGAGGTTTTCAATTTTGAATTTACCATCCTCATAGAGCCGTTCACACAGCCACTCGAACACGAAAACCACTATGTACGCGCACAGCACTACGGCGTACACACATACTCCCAGCCCAAAAGCTATTATCAGCGCCTTCAAAATCCATCCCAACGCTGGGACCGTAAGCCCCCAACGCCAGAACAGCACAAACAGTCCGTACACCCCCGACATCAGCAGCACTATGAAGAACCCGCTGGCCAGAGCTCTCAGAAGCTCCCATGCCCCTCGCGGGCACCGCGCCATCAGCACCGCAACCGCCGCTCCTAGCTTCTTCTTCATCACACCATCTCATCGTTGCCGGGTGCCCCATCCATTCACGCTCTTTGTGAATGGGTGGGAAACCACGAACCTCAACCGCTCAAGTCCCTAGTCCCTAGTCCCTAGTCCCTAGTCCCTAGTCCCTAGTCCCTAGTCCCTAGTCCCTAGTCCCTAGTCCCTAGTCCCTAGTCCCTAGTCCCTATCTTTCCCCCGGCGGCAACTTGCAGCAATCTCCAGCCGCGACCGGCTCATTCGCGCCCGCATCCAGCGCCACTTTCCAATTCCCGTCCGCCTGCTTGCGCCAGATAGTGATATACCGCCCGGTGACGGTCACGGGATTCCCGTTCACATCCTTGCTGTGACCTTCGAAGTGGCCCCATGTATAGCCCATGTCGCCCGATGGCCCCATCTGCGCGTCCGTCGGCGTCCACGTCAGTTGATAGACCTTGGGATCCCAGTTGGCTGATTTTTGAATCGCCACGCGGCCCACCAGCGGCGCGGCTCCATTGCCCAGCGCCACGCCGTCCTCGGCAAACCACTCGGCAAAGGCCGCCCCGCCGCGCGCCAGCACGTCTTTGGCAAACCGCGCCTCCAGGTCGAAGAGCAGTATCTTGCCGGGGTTCATCGTGGTATCGGTCAGCGGATTGGGCGCAGCCTGCGCCGTGGAATCCGGGAACGCTAACTGCCCCTGAGCCAACCGCGGAGCCAAACCCAACCCCGCCGCCAGCCCCGCCGCACAAAGAAAAACTCTCCAGCTTCCAGCCATCTTCCGGCCCTCCCGCGACACACAATTGTCTATCAGCCCATCCTACAACGAGGAGTTGCGGTTGTGAGAGCGACGACTGATCCGCTGAGATTTACTATCTCTCACATTTAACGCGAGGAAGCTGCGCCAGACGTGGAACACCCGACCCCCTTTCGGAACCGGCCAAAGCCGCGTCTAACCCTCCAGCGCCCGTATCCGCTTCGTTGGTATACTGTCTCTAAGCAAAGCTGCTTTCGACAGCCCCGGCGTGTTGGGGCTTTTTTGCTTGCCTGCCCGGCGCTTTATCGAGAGAAGGAAAACATGGGAACACTGCTGGAGTCGATTCACTCGCCCGCCGATTTGAAGCGCCTGAACTTCGCGCAGATGGCGGTGCTGGCCGAGGAGATTCGCGAGTTCCTGATTCAGACGCTCTCCAAGACCGGCGGCCACCTCGGACCGAATCTCGGAGTGGTCGAGCTGACCCTGGCCCTGCACGCCGTCTTCAATACTCCCGAGGACAAGCTGCTCTTCGACGTCAGTCACCAGGCCTACATCCACAAAATGCTCACCGGACGCCTGGATCGCATGGATACGATTCGCCAGCCGGGCGGTCTCAACGGCTTCATGCTGCGCACCGAGAGCGAGCACGACTGCTACGGCGCGGGGCATGCGGGCACGGCTCTATCCGCCGCGCTGGGCATGGCTGTGGCGCGCGATCTGGCTGGAGGCACGGAACACGTAATCGCTGTGGCCGGCGATGGAGCTTTTACCAACGGGATTACCTTCGAGGCCCTCAACAATATCGCCGAGCAGACCAAGCGCCTGATTGTGGTTCTCAACGACAATGAGTGGTCCATCGACCGCAACGTGGGCGCCATTGCCCGCTACTTTCACAGAATCGTCACCAACGAGCACTACAAGAATCTCCACGACCAGGCCCACCGCCTCATCGAGAAGATCGGCGGCAAGACGGCTATCGAAATGGCGCGCCGCGCCGAAGAGGCCGCCAAAAGCATGTTGTGGCCCTCCATCCTCTTCGAAGAGTTTGGTCTGCATTACTACGGCCCCATCGACGGGCATAACATCCCCCTGCTTGTGGAGACTTTCAAGTTTCTCAAGGCAGAGAATCACCCCGTTCTGCTGCACGTCCTGACGCAAAAGGGACGCGGCTTTCAGCCGGCGCTCGACAAGCAAAAGAAATTTCACGGCCTCGGCCCTTATGACCCGGAGACGGGCGAGACCAAGCCCGTCGGCCAGCTCACTTACGCCGAGACATTCGCGACCACACTGACGCAATTGGCCGACAAGGACGAGCGGATCGTGGCCATTACAGCAGCCATGCCCAGCGGCACCGGACTCGATCTCTTCCGTCCGCATCACCCCAAGCGCTATTTCGACGTGGGCATCGCAGAAGGCCACGCGGTGCTCTTCGCCGCCGGAATGGCCACGCGCGGCTTCCGGCCCGTCTGCGCCATCTACTCGACCTTCCTGCAGCGCTCTGTCGATCCCATCATTCACGACGTAGCTCTACAAAAGCTGCCCGTGCTCTTCTGCATGGACCGCGCGGGCCTCTCCGGCGACGACGGTCCCACGCATCACGGCCTCTTCGACATCGCCTACCTGCGCAGTGTTCCGGGTTTGGTCCTGATGTCGCCCAAGGATGAGGACGAGCTGGCTGACATGATGAAGACCGCACTCCAGCTTCCGGGGCCGAGCGCCATCCGCTATCCGCGTGGTGTTGGCCCTGGAACGGCGCGCAAGCCCGAACCCGATGCGATTCCCGTCGGCAAGGCCGAAGTACTCAAAGACGGCTCTGACGTGGCGATTCTCGGTCTCGGGAACATGATGCCTCTGGCTGCGGATCTGGCCGCTCGTCTGGAGCGCGATGGCTACTCTGTCGCGGTCATCAATCCGCGCTTCATCAAGCCGCTGGACCGCGAAATGCTTGCCGAGTATGCCAGTCGCGTGGCCGCTTTTGTCACCTTCGAGGACCACGTGAAGATGGGCGGCTTCGGGTCGGCGGTCATTGAGGCGCTTGCGGAACTGGGCAGCTCGGTCCCAGTCGTCCGCATCGGCTGGCCTGACAGTTTCATCGAGCACGGCAAGGTGGACGATCTGCGCACGAAGTACGGTCTCACGGTTGACGAGGCTCAGGCGCAGGTGCTCCCGTTGCTCACTCGCCGCCAGCGTCCGACTCTGGTTGCCAACTAAAGGCCCGCCAAACGCTCAAGTGTTAAAGTGGAGTTTCACACCCCTATGTTTGCTACTTCTCAGCACGCGCACTTCATCGGCATCGGCGGCATCGGCATGAGCGGCATCGCGGAGATCCTGCTCAACCTCGATATGAAAGTTTCCGGCTCGGACCTGCGCCGTGGCCCTGTGACCGACCGTCTCGCTCAATTGGGCGCCACCATCTACGAGGGCCACAACGCCGCTAACATTGCCGGAGCCACGGTCGTCGTCA
>Ga0302144_10000578_pt1 | contig 13598 bp, 10 predicted proteins | sample I_Bog_E2_2_FD_192436 | JGI IMG/M metagenome (GOLD analysis project Ga0302144, IMG submission 192436) | Peat permafrost microbial communities from Stordalen Mire near Abisko, Sweden - I_Bog_E2_2 | ecosystem: Environmental > Terrestrial > Soil > Wetlands > Peat | place: Sweden: Abisko, Stordalen...
GTCTTTCAGTTCGCTGAAAACATCAAGTTCCGAGTATTCAACTTCACCAGTTATGAAATCTGGGAGATCAGCTTTCCTGGCGGGACCGTGGAATACTCCAACTTCAATAAGTGAGCGCGGCAAGGAATAACTACGCTACGACTTTCCCGTCCCTTCCGTGATCGTCACAATCCGGTCGACTCCTGGCACGGTGAACTTCTCCACCTTTCCGCTGGGCCAGTGCACTTCAATCGCGTCCACGGTTGTCGCCGTGCCCAATCCGAAATGCGGCCGTGGGTCATTGGTCGAAAGGTAGCTCCCCCCGCTGATCACATCGCCGCGTTGCTTCATTCCGTTCGCGGTCACGTACACCGTCGCACCTACGGCGTCGCGCGGACTTGTTGCTCCGCCCACCAGTTTCAATTCCAGCCAGTGATTGTGATCCGGGTCCACATTGCGCAATAGAACTGAATGCCCATCCATGACATTGATTACCGCGTCGATTTTGCCGTCGTTGAACAGATCCCCAACTGCCATGCCGCGCCCGGCAATCACGTCGGCCAGCCCCGAACCCTCCACCGCCGGAACCGCCTCGAACTTCTTGCCCTCGATGTTATGAAACAGCAAGGGCCGCTCCGCCCAGCTTGTGCCCCAGTTATATTTGTCCGCCTCCGGATACACATGCCCATCGTCCATCAGCAGGTCTTTCCATCCATCATTGTCGTAATCGAAAAATGAGTCGCCCCAACTCAAGAAGGGAACGGAAACCTCCGCAATCCCCAACTGGTAGCTGATGTCGGTGAGGTTGCCGTCGCCCTCGTTGCGATAGAACGGCTTGTAATCGTCGGAGAAGGTCGTGTCGAAGATGGCAAGTTGACCGTTGTTCTGGTAGTCGCCGACCGCTATCCCCATTGAAGCCGTCTCGCGCCCTGCTTCGTTCAACGCAAACCCCGACGCGTAGCTCACGTCTTCAAATGTTCCGTCGCCCTTGTTCAGATACATGTAATTTGGCGTCGAGTCGTTGCCTACCAGCAGATCGATCTTGCCGTCGTTGTTGATGTCCACAAACACCGCGCCCAGGCCGTAGTAGCCTGGTTTATCGGCGACCCCGGCCTTCTCGCTCACATCGGTGAACGTCCCGTCGCCGTTGTTGTGAAAGAGATGATCCGGTTCGCCCTTCAAGCCACGCGGCCCGCAGGCAACCGATTCGCCGCGGAAGGTGCAGAACGCATTGTTGCCGCCGCTATCCTTGCTGTCGGGAAGGTTGTTCCAGTCCCAGTGAATGTAGCCTGCAACAAACAGGTCGAGCCGCCCATCGCCGTCGAAGTCACCCCATGTGGCGCCGCTGGACCAGTTGCCCAACTGAACGCCGGCTTTCTCCGCCACATCGGTAAAAGTGCCGTCGTGATTGTTGCGGTAGAGGCGGTTCTTGCCCACATTCGACACAAAAATGTCCGGCCAGCCGTCGTTGTCGAAGTCGGCAATGGCCACACCAGTGCCCCAGCGATCATTAGTCACGCCGGCCTTTGCGGCTACATCGGTGAATGTCCCGTCGTGGTTGTTGCGGAACAGCGCCGCGTGTGGCGGGGTTGCCTTGCCGGTGAGCGCGTCCACCGTAGAGCCGTTGACCATGTAGATCGAGAGCCAGCCGCTGTTGTCGTAGTCGATCAGGCCAACGCCGGAGCCCTTGGTCTCGATGATGTAGCTCTTTGCCGGCGTCCCCATCTTGTGGGTCCAGTGGGTCAGTCCCGCCTTTTCACTCACGTCTTCGAACACGATTGGCCCAGTCTTCACAAAGCCGCCAGCGGTAATGGGCCGGTGCTGCGCGTCGAGGAGCGGAGCATGGGTCCCAGCACTATCCTGCATGACAGCGGGTGCCCCAGAGCCTATCCTGAGCCCGTCGAAAGCCTGCCCTGAGCCTGCCGAAGGGGATCTCGCATTTGAGACCTGGGAAGCCGGCTTATCGGAAATCTTGCCGCTGGCAGGGCCTGCGGGAAGAGCACCGGGAACTATGGCTTGCGGAAAAACGAGGCAGGGAATTCCCACCGCCAGCAGTCCCAGGAAAGTGGTCGCGCGAAGAACTGAAAACATGGCAGTAAGTATACGGGTCGAGGTGCCCGACGGTCTCAACCCAGGGGTGGACTGGCCGCCAACGATCGAATTGGGCCAAGCGGTCGGGAATCAATCTATTTGTTGTCGGCCCATCCCGAAATGGAACCCGTTTCGCAATTCGGGGGGAGGCTCAAAAAATCTTCGCTTAGGTGATATGAATCACAAGCCACTTTCCCCAACAATGGCTACACTCTACCCAATCCCAAAGGGTGCAAGAGATTCCCATGCAATCATTTCCCGCTGTCGATCCAATTCCACTGCCGGCTCCGATATGGCTTCTGAAGCTGCTCCATATCGTTACGCAGTCCCTGCACTTTGTCGCCGTGGAAATGCTGCTGGGCGGACTGCTGCTGGCTGTCCTGCTCAGTCTTTTCCGCAGCTCGCCGCAATCGCTGGTCACCGCGCGAGCATTGGCGCGCCGGCTCACGGTGGTGATGACGTTCGTGATCAACCTCGGTGTCCCTCCGCTGCTGTTCGCCCAGGTTCTTTATGGGCGCGCGCTCTACACCAGCAGCGTGCTGATCGGTCTCTATTGGATCTCCATCATCGCCATCCTCACTCTCACCTACTGGCTGCTCTATCAGTTCAGTGCGCGGCTTGAGGCGGGCAAGTCGGCTTGGTGGGTTGGGCTAAGCGCGTGGCTGCTGGCTGGGTTCATTGCCCGCCTGCTCTCCACCAATATGACGCTGATGCTGCGGCCGGAAGTCTGGCGGCAAATGTACTCGGCCTCCGGCGCCGGTGCATACCTGCCGACAGGTGATCCTACACTGACCCCGCGCTGGCTGTTGATGCTTGCCGGCGGTCTCTTTATTGGCGGGCTATGGCTGGTGTATCTATCGGGCCGCAGCACCTTCACGGCAGATGAAAAGCGATTCGTCGCTGGTCTCGGCGGTAAAGTGGCCGCGGTCTTTGGACTGGTCTACCTGGCTGCCGGATTGTGGGCTGCTAGTGTTCAACCGGCAGCAGTCAAGGCCGGACTGGCCGGCCAATCGGCTTATCCGCTCTATAGGCTCTCAGGCTTCGCCGGATACGGCTGGCTGGCGCTTGTTGTCCTCGCGGTTCTTGTCGCTGCGATCGCCGGGTTCGGAAAAATCTCCGCAGCCTGGCTCGGCTGGGTCGGCGCGCTGGTCGCGGTGCTCGTCGAAATCACCTTTGCCGTCTACCGCGACGGCGTGCGCGATCTGACCCTGCTGAGCAAAGGCTACGACGTGTGGGATCGCGTCGTGGTGACCAACTGGAGTGTCGTGGGATTGTTCCTCGCCCTCTTCGTGGCTGGTCTGTGTGTTATTGGATGGCTCGTGTCTGTTGTGGCGCGCGCCAGAAAAGTTATGGAGGCCGCTTCCTTATGAGCGATCAGGTTGTTTTAGTCGAAGACGACAATCTTCCAAATTTCGCCGAAGATCTCAGCGAACTGCGCACGCGCCGCTTCTTTCTGGCAGCGGCCGGTGCGGCAGGCATCTTGTACACGGCTGCTCTGGCCTATCCGATCTACCGTTACCTGGCCTCGCCGGAGGAGATGGCTCTCTCTGCCACCGCCGTCACTGAAGTCACGCTCAAAGACGCACAGAAACTTCCTCTCGGCTCCGTCCTCATGTTCAAATTCGGGACTTCCCCGGCCATGCTCATCCATCACGCGGATGGTCGCTGGATCGCCCTCAGCGCTGTCTGCACACATCTCGGCTGCACGGTGCAATATGAGCCCCAGGCCGACCGCATTCACTGCGCCTGCCACGGCGGAGTCTACAACCCCTATACCGGCGCCAATGTCAGTGGCCCGCCTCCCAAGCCGCTCAAGCTTTTCAAAGTGGCCGTCAGCGAAGCCGGCGTGGAAGTCTCTCGCGCCTGACCACTGTCCACTGTTCACTGTTCACTGTCGAAGGATGAACGCATGACCACAAAATCCCTGACTACCTCGGTTTACGACTGGGTGGACGAACGTCTCGGCCTCTCGGAGCTGGCCGCCTTTGCGCGCCACAAAACGGTCCCCGTTCACGCGCAGTCCTTCTGGTACTACTGGGGCGGCATCTCGCTGTTTCTCTTCCTCGTGCAGTGCTTCACCGGCGTTCTTCTGCTGGTCTACTACAGGCCCGGCGCCGAGGCTTACGAGTCCGTCCGCCAGATCACTTTCGTCATGCACTTCGGTTGGCTCATCCGTTCCGCTCACGCCTGGTCAGCCAACCTGATGATTTTCTCCATCCTGGTACACATGTTCTCGGTCTACTTCATGAAGGCCTATCGCAAGCCACGCGAGTTCGGCTGGCTGAGCGGCATGGCGCTGCTGGGCATTGCTTCGGTCTTCGGCTTCTCCGGCTATCTGCTGCCCATGGACGAGCTCAGCTACTTCGCTACCAAAGTCGGCCTGGAAATCCCCGCGGCAATTCCCGTGATCGGTCCAGCCATCGCCAACATGCTGCGCGGCGGCCCCGAGGTCGGCGAGTTCACCGTGCAGCGCTTCTTTGCACTCCATGTTGTGGTTCTGCCTGCCATCTTCCTGCCGCTGCTCGGCTTTCACCTTTGGCTGGTGCAGCGCTACGGCAACGCCGCCCCGCCGAGTGAAGAAGCCAAGCCCGCGGCCGACCGCAAGAGCATTCCCTTCATGCCCAACTTCATCCGCAAGGATCTGGCCATGTGGCTCATCTCGCTCAACGTCCTTGCCTTGCTTGCTTCGGTTTTTCCCTGGACGCTTGGCCGGCAGGCCGACTCGCTTGTCCCAGCTCCGGCCGGCATTCATCCCGAGTGGTACTTCATGAGTCCTTTTGAAATGTTGAAATTGCTCGGCAATGTTTTGCCGGGCGAATCCGGCGAGATCGCAGGCCTTCTGCTTTTCACGCTCGGCATCGGGTTATGGATTCTCATTCCGTTCTACGACATCGACAAGCCATCCGGTCAGCACGCCCGTGCCGCTCATTACTTCGGCCTGCTTGCGGTTTTTGCCCTGCTGGCTACGACTGCAATCGGTTATTGGACTATTCGGTAGGAAGCTTTCAGCTCTCAGCTTTGTTCTGCTCACACGAGCAGCAAGTGCAGGACGCAAAAGCCGAAAGCTGAAAGCTGATAGCTGACAGCTAGGAGTTACGCAAACATGAATTATCCATTCTGGGACATTCCGATTCTTGGCTCCGGCTGGGTCATCGGCCTGATCGCCATCTTCCACGTCATGATTTCGCAATTCGCTGTGGGTGGTGGTTTTTATCTCCCCATCGCCGAGCGCAAGGCCCAGCGCATGGCCGACCCGGCAATGCGCGCCGCCTGGCTCGCTCAGCTTGTCAGCCATTCCAAATTCTTCTTGATCCTGACAGGCGTCTTTGGCACCGTCTCCGGAGTCGGCATCTGGTTCGCCATTGGCCTTACGCATCCTGAAGCCACCAGTACGCTCATACACAACTTCGTCTTCGGCTGGGCCATGGAGTGGGTCTTCTTCCTCGTTGAGCTCACCACCGCCGGCGTCTACTACTACACATGGAATCGCGTTGACGAGAAACTTCACCTCACCGTGGGCTGGGTCTATGCGGGCGCATCGGCTGCTACGCTGATCATCATCAACGGCATTCTCACCTTCATGCTCACGCCGGGTGACACGTGGCTCGCTGTCGCGGGAACCGGCCACGAAGCCAGCAAGTTCTGGAACGCCTTCTTCAATCCCACATACTGGCCAAGCCTGCTGCTGCGCACCTGCGTGTGCATTTCGCTGGCAGGCATCTGGGCGCTCATCACCGCCAGCCGCATCGATGGAGACAAGCAGCCCGCCCTCAAAACCTCGCTCGTCAAGTGGAGCGTCAAGTGGCTCGTGCCTTCTTTCGTGGCCATGCCATTCCTCATGATCTGGTACTACATGATGGTTCCCGCTTCGCAGCAGGCGTTGCTTAGCCTGGGCATCGACACCATTGGCGCCGGCACGTTCTCCATCGTGACGCGCATGGCCCTGGTCATCATCGTCACCTCGGCCACTATTGTCGGCGTGGCCTACTACCTGGCCTATCGCAACCCGGTGGAGTTCAATCTCTCCCACGCCCTGGCCGTTCTGTTATTGGCTCTGATGGCCACTGGCGCCGGCGAGTATTCGCGCGAAATGCTGCGCAAGCCATTCGTGATCGGTCGCTGGATGTACTCGAACGGCGTCCGCGTACCCTACGTCGCCCGCATCGATCAGCAGGGCTATCTGGCCCACTCCGCGTGGACATGGAATGGGGATCGCAGCGCTTCAACCAGCTATTCCCGCGGCGAAGCCATCTTCCGCGGCGAATGCGGTTCCTGCCACACGCTCAACGGCTACCGCCCGCTGGCGCAATTACTCGCCGGCCGCGATTACGCCAACATCGGCAACTTCGTCACCATGCTCCACGACTACAAGCCCGACTCGCCGTACCGCCGCTTTATGCCTCCCATGGCCGGTAACCAGCAGGACATTGAGGACCTGACCAACTTCCTCAACGCGCAGGTAAATCCGCCCGCCCCCGGCGCAAAGAAACCACTGCTGACTTCTGCCAAATAGCTCCATCTCAACGCAGCACCAACAGCAAAGGCCCGCGCGATGCGGGCCTTTCTATTTCCATCCGGCAGAAAGCCCGGTGCCCCATCCTTTTCGCGTTCTTTGCGAAATGGGTGGGAAACCACAGAACTCCCAGCGCCACGTTTTCCTATTCGTCTCCCAATTCGTACGGAATCCCAAACCGCCCAATCTGAATCAGCGCCTTATCTCCCGGCGGCCAGATGTGCAGGCTCTCCACGCGGCTTGAGCCCGCAATGCGATGCGCATCGCAAGTTCCCACCGGCGCCCCCGTCGCTGCTTCATGGAAATGCACACTGAGCGTATCGGTTGCCAGTGAGCGGTTCCATCCAAACACATACTCTCCGGGCTTCAGCGCCACTCCGCCAATCCGCACCGGAACCTGCACCAGCAGATAATGCGAGTACTTGCCGTCCGCCGAGTAGCCCGCCGTCAACAGCACTACGCCGGCAATGAAGTGGCCGCGTCCGTTCACAATTCCCGAAGCAGTGCGCAGCTCCGTCTCAATGTGTTCTTTCTCTACAGGCGCCCTCGCAGGCAGAAGCGACGCAAGTTCCGCATCTGTAGCCTGGCGCCATGCCGTCTTCTGCGCCGTTGCGAGCGAGCACGATAAAAGCAGTATGAATGCAAATAGAAATATCTTCTTCATGATTTTGGTTTCCTCAATGACTCCAGCGGAACAATCCCGCGCTGGATTGCCGCTGTGGCCGCCTGTGTCCGGTCCGTCACACCCAGCTTGCCTAAGAGACTATTGATGTGCGTCTTCACCGTGGCCTCTGAAATCTCCAGTTCCGCGGCAATCTCCTTGTTGCTCTTGCCCATCACAATCTGCTCCAGCACGTCGAACTCGCGCGGCGTCAGTTCTTCTGTGCCCATGCGCTCGGCCAGCTTCTCGGCAATGGCCGGCGGAATATGCGACTTGCCTGCGTGAACTGCGCGGATGGTTGTAATCAGCTCCTCGCTTGTCATGCCCTTCAGCAGGTAAGCGCGCGCCCCCGCCTGCAGCGCGCGATAGATGTCCTCGTCGCCGTCGTAGGTCGTGAGCACAATGAACCGCGCCCCCGGCGTTTCCATCCTGAGGCGCTGGATAACGTCCACTCCGCCCATGCGCGGGAGCCGCAGGTCCATCAGCGTCACATCCGGTTGGTGCTTCCGGAACTGCGTGATCGCTTCCACGCCATCCGCGGCCTCGCCCACAACTTCCAGGCCTTCCACCACATTCAGCAACGCCACCAGGCCCTGCCGCACTACGTGGTGATCCTCAACAACCAGTACGCGAATCGATTCCTTTGCCACCATTCCTCCTTCGCCTGCGCTCGCATCCCACAACAGCAAAACTCAAACACTCTGCACTTCTCTCCGCACCGCGGCACGCAGCCGCACAACCGTCCCGCCGCCTGGCTCGCTGGTTACTTCCAGCGTCCCGCCGATCGTTGCCGCGCGCTCGCGCATTCCAGTCAACCCATAGTGACCCGGCGCTGGGGTCGAGTCTGTCGCAAATCCCTGTCCATCGTCCCGCACTTCAAGCGCGATCTCTTGAGGCCCATATTCCAGTTGCACACTCAGGTGTTTTGCTCCCGCGTGCTTCTTCACATTGTGGATGGCTTCCTGAGCCATGCGCAGGATCTCGCGCTCCGTTCCCGGCGGCAGAGGCCGGTACGCGCCAAAGATGCTGAAGCGTGCCTCCAGCTCACCGCCGCCCGCGCTCTCCACCATGCGGCGCAACCTCACTGGAAGTGTCGTCTCGCCCGAGTCCTGCGAACGCAGCGCCCAGATCGACTGCCTCGCATCGGCAAGCCCTTCGCGCACATATCCGCGCGTCTGGTCCAGATGCTTCGCGGCGTCGTCCACCTTGCTCATGCGCAGCAGCTCAGCCAGCACCTCCAGTTGCACGGAAATCCCCACGTAGCCCTGCGCCAGCGTGTCGTGAATCTCGCGTGCAATGCGGTTGCGCTCACCGAGAACAGCGTTGAATTCGCGTTCAGCCCGCGCAAGCCGTTGGCGCTGCACCAGTACGATCAGGCCCACACCCGCGAGAATCAACAGCGCATAAAACCACAACGTCTGATAGAAATGAGGCCGCAGCACGAATGTGAGTGCCGCGCCCTCCGTGTTCCAAACTCCGTCGTTGTTAGACGCCTGCACGCGGAATGTGTAGCTCCCCGCAGGAATGGCGGTGTAGTAAGCTGTTCGGCGCGCCCCAGCCTCTGTCCATCCGTGGTCGAAGCCCTCAAGCATGTACCGGTAACGCACTTTCTGCGGCGCCACAAAGCTCAAGCCCGCGTAGTCGAATTCGAAATGCACATGCCCAGCGGGAATTTGCACGGAAGAGGCTGGTCCATGCAATGCCTGTGGGATGTCGTCGATGGCAAACCGCTCCAGCGCCACGCCAGGCGGCACTGCATTCACCGCGAAGTGCGCCGGATCAACCTCCACCAGCCCCTTGGGAGTGGCAAACCACAAGTGCCCATCGCGCGATCGCCATGCTGATGGATGGCTGTTGGTGGCTGTCTCGCGGCTGCGCAACCCGTCCGCTGCCCCGAACTCGATCCAATGCGAGCAATCGGCCTTGCCGCTCATCGCATTGCAATCGCAACGGGCAATCCCATTTCCAGTCGCAAACCACAAGTGGCCGCCGCCGTCGTCCAGAATCGCGTGAATGGTGGTCTGGCCCAGTCCGTTGTCTGTCGCCGCCGTAAACCGCTTTCCATCCCACAGGTTCCAGCCGTGGTCCTGCGTCCCAATCAGCAGCGTTCCATCGGTACGCGCCAGCAGCGCTGTAACTACGTTGCTCGAGAGCCCATTCGTGGTGGTGAAGTTTTCAATCTTGCCACCATGCAGGCGCGACAGGCCGGCAAAAGTGGCTACCCATAAATCACCCTTGGCGTCACGAGCCATTGCGCCTACAAGGTCGCTGCCCAACCCGTTGGCATGGGTAAAGGTCTCCATCTTCGCGTTGGAAACATTCGCACTTTCTTGGAGTCCGGTCCAGTGGGTCAGTCCGCGGCGCGTGCCAATCCAGAGCGACCCATCCCCGTCAACCAGCAGAGATCTGATAAAGTCGTCGGGCAGTCCATCGGCAGAAGTAAACGAGTCGACCGCGCTTCCGCGGATGCGGTTCAGTCCGTCCGGCGTGCCTATCCATAGATCGCCGTTCGGAGCAGCAGCCAGAGACAGAATTACGTCGCTCAAAAGCACGTCGCGCACCGAATATGCTTTAGCGGCGCCTGCGTCGCTGCCGTTGCGCGGCAGTGCATTGAGGCCACCTCCGCTGGTTCCTACCCACAGCTTTCCCGCCGCGCCTTCCACCACTGTTGTCGTCTGATCGGAAGTCAGCCCCTCGCGCGCGCCGATGGTGCGGAAGCGCTGATCGCGCAGGATGTGCAGGCCATCGGCCTCAGTGCCGGCCCAGATGTTGCCTTCGCTGTCTTCCATCAGCGTGAGGATCGAGGCGGATGCAAGCGGATCGGTTATGGGAAGGCGTTGCACCTTTCCATTCAACCAGCGCGCCAGCCCGCCATTGGTCCCAATCCAAAGGCCGCCTTCGCGATCGCCAAAAGCCGCCTGGATGCGAGTGCCGGGCAGTTCTTTACCAACCGTCCACCGTTGGCTGCGTCCGTTCTGGCTTACCTCTATCTCACTCTTGTTCACAAGTAGATGAGTCTTGTCGGCAAGTGTAACTTCGTAGAACACAGCCGGCCCTTGCAGCATATCGTACAAAATCGGGACAATCTTGGATTCTTGAACGCCAACCTCTCCACTCTCAGTGGAGACAATGACGCCCCGCTGCTGATCCTCACGCACAGAGCGAATGATGTTCGAGGGCAACCCATCCGCAACGGCGAATTCCTTCACTGCCCCATCCTTCCATCGCGCCAGACCCTCGCTTGTCCCAACCCAAAGCGTTCCATCCTTCGCGGCCAGCAAACACCGTACATCATTCCCCGGCAGCGCGGGCGTTGAGTTCTTATCGAAGACCTGGAAGCTGTTCCCGTCGAATCGAGCCAGCCCGACCTCGGTTCCCAGCCAGACGAATCCATCTTTCGTCTGCACCAGTGCCTGCACGGTATTCTGCGGAAGCCCGTTCTCCATGCCCCACGCCTGTCGTCCATAGCTGGCCAGCGGGGTCGAAGGCTCCAACGACCTCCCTATCGCCGCAAAACAAAACAGCATCGAAGCGGCAACCACGACGCTTCTGAAAGAAGCAGAGAACGGAATCGGTTCCGCCAGCCGTTCTCCGGCTCCGCCCTCTGCAACGTTCGAATTGGCGCGATTTTGGGCCACAGATGTGGGTGGAGCATGCGTCGAACAGAGTCTAGCCCGCACAAAAGGCGCACCTGTCCGGTCGATGAGACGTGCAAGAGCTGCAGGTCAATGCATCCAGAGTACCGCACAAAGACCGAGGCCACTCTCCATCCATTGATGGAGTCCAGTCTCACCCCAATGACTCAAGACACGCGTCTGGCCTAACGATACTCTTGAATCACTCCTGAATTAGTTCCTGAACTGGTCTTCTAGGTTCGATTATCGGGTGGCCGCCCTCCTCGCTGGGCAGCCACCCGATTCCTTTTTGTGTCGGTCTAGTTCCAGCCCTTGAATCCAGCTCACCTACTCGTACTTGATGAGCGTGGCGCGGTTCTTTACATACGTTATTGTCCAGTGCTTTCCGTCCTGGTCGTAGGTCACTGTGCGGTCGCCTTCCATTTGGCCGTCCGGGTGCATCTTCATGCCGATGGCCATGCGTGTCTCCAGCTCGCTCATTCCCTGCGTCACTTGGTGGGCATCGACCGCTGCCCAAACGCCTTTTGGCCAGTGGTCGTAGATGGTGCGCGGATCGTCGTAGAAGAACAGCAGGTCGGTGAAGTAAGCCTCCTCGCTGCCTTGTATTGCTTCGATCGGCGTGGCAAACTGGCCCGCATTCCCAGGTAACTCAAACACGGCGAACACCTGTCGGGTGCCATGCTCCAGGGCGTCGTCCACATCCGCCGGCACAGCGGCCTTCACAATTTTCTTCACGTCCAGCGCTTGTGCGGGGAGAAGGAGGCCGACTCTCTTATCGAACTCCACCTTCCCTTTTTCGTAAGGGAAGTAAGGCATGGTGTAGCCGCTCTTCATCCAGACGCGGGTGCCCTCCAGCCGCTGCAAGTCTTCAAAATGCTGCGGGAAAAAGGCGCGAACCACCGCCAGGTCGTCTTTGCTCAGGGTCTGGCTGGCGTCGTTCTGCGGGATGACTCCTGGATTCTGGCGTTGTTTCCACACAGAAAGAAGGTAAAACCCGCCAATAATCAACACAATCAGGGTTGGAATCAGGGCCTTCTGCCAAGTCTTCACCGTTTCTCCATTTCGTACATTCGATAAGATGCCTACGCGCGGTAAGGTGTGTCTTGCTTCGCAAGTGGTTTTAGATTCTCGTGACCTGAGTCCAAAGTTCCTATCAACAAATGGCCTGTCATCCTTTTCGGGAGCCATGACCCGAGCATCCACGCCGAACAAATGCGAACTTCATAGGCAGGACACTAGCTAGTTGGCGCATTGGTTAGCGGAGCTGTTCCAGGGGTCCCAGACCGCAGTGCTTCCGAGGTCAGCTCGTCTGCATTCCGCAGGCCAGGAAACAGCGTGGCCCACAAGCCCGCAACCACCAACGCGCCCACGCCGCCCACCAGAGTAGCCCGCACCGCGCCCCACCATTGCGCAGTGAGCCCGCTCTCAAACTCACCCAGTTCGTTGGATGCGCCGATGAAAAGCGAGTTCACGGCGCTTACCCTTCCGCGCATCTCCGGCGGCGTGCCAAGTTGCAGCAGCGATCCGCGAATGATTACGCTGACGGTGTCGGCCGCGCCAGCCACAGCCAGCGCGGCCAGAGACAGCCACAAGTTGCGCGAGAGCCCGAAGACTACCGTCCCCGCACCGAAGATAGCCACGCAGACAAATAGCCGCAGCCCTGCACGCCGCCGGAATGGGAAGCGCGCCATCAGCAGGCTCATGGTCAATGCTCCGGCCGCCGGCGCAGCTCGCAGCAGTCCAAGCCCGCGGGGACCTTGGTGCAGAATGTCGTGGGCAAAGATCGGCATCAGCGCCGTGGCCCCGCCCAGTAACACCACAAACAAATCCAGGGAGCACGCCCCCAGCAGCAGCGACGAACGCAGCATGTACTGGAAGCCGGCCATCACTACCTGCAAGGACGCAGCCTTATGTTCCATGCGCCCTGGGCGCACATGGAGGCTGGCCACCAGCACCAGAAACCACCCCAGCGTGCCCAGGGTAAACACATACACAATCCCCGCCCCTTCGAGCGAAGTGTCGTGTACAAAGTGCGTTAATGGCAGGGTAAACAGCAGACCACCCAGCGCCGGCCCCGTGATGTTTGAGAACTGCCAGATGGCCCCGCCCCAGGTGACCGCATTCACGAAGTGTGCTTCCGGAACCAGGTGGGGAATGAGCGCCGAACTGGCCGGACCGGAGAAGGCCCGCGCCGTTCCAACAAAGAACAGCACGGCATAAATCGGGTAAACGCTGTGCAGGCCGGCCCGCGTCAGGAAGAGCAGGGCCGTGGTGCAAAACACCTGGAGACCGTAGCAAACCAGGATCACCTGTCGTCGGTCGAAACGGTCTGCAACGTGTCCTGCCGGCAGCAGAAATACCAACCCCGGCAAGAACAACGCAAGGCCTGTGTACCCCAGGTCGAGGGCGCGGTGGGTGATGGAATACACCTGCCAGGCCACGGCCACCGACTGCGCCTCGGCTCCCAGGATGGCCGTTACGCGCGCCAACTGGTACCGCCTGAAGTCGCGGAAGCCAAAAGCCTCCATACCGCGCGCCGGTGGCTTGTGGGGGAGAGGATTCATCTTCTGCCCTTAGCTTATATCCCCGTTGCCACACGGCGTTCGAGCCTGTCTAAGAACTTCGTTTTGCGTGAAGGGTACGGGCTTCAGCCCATACATCAGTATCCACAAGTGACTGGGCTTTACAGGGGCGGGAAAACTCGGTTCCGCCGGGATTC
>Ga0302144_10000585_pt1 | contig 13548 bp, 9 predicted proteins | sample I_Bog_E2_2_FD_192436 | JGI IMG/M metagenome (GOLD analysis project Ga0302144, IMG submission 192436) | Peat permafrost microbial communities from Stordalen Mire near Abisko, Sweden - I_Bog_E2_2 | ecosystem: Environmental > Terrestrial > Soil > Wetlands > Peat | place: Sweden: Abisko, Stordalen...
GACCGCTATTACTTGCCCACGGGCACCGAACATTGTGTAAAGCTCCATGCCGGTTTCGCAGAGATGGCATATCTAGATGACCCTAAGTATTTCGGCTAGCTCGTCGATGTAGTATCGATTGCCGTTCGCCACGTTTTACGGCGAACGGCTGGGCAAATTGTGACCAAAGTATGTACGTTTCCCCTCGGATACGAAATGCTCAGAACCGAATTCCTGTCGGATCGTCGCCAACTCGGAAGTTACTCCAGATTCGTTTACGATTCCCTCTTCCCCAGAAACCGCAGTTCCCACCCCGTAGTCCCCATCCCCGTCTGCTCAGCCACCGCCCGCAGCACCACCGTCTCCGGCTGATCTGGATACTCCGCAGGAATACATCGCGCCACAGTAGCCGCAATCGGCACCGTGAACGGTCTCTTAGGCTGCTTCTCCGCCGCCAGCGCCGACTCCCTACCCCGCTCCAGCCGGTTGTCCGCCGTCAGTTCATTGAAGTAAGCCGCATTGTCGGCAGCCGCCGCGCCCAGCAGCCACGGCCCATAAAAATAAGCCACGCGCCCTTCGCCGCCAGCGAAGGACCGCAGGCTCATCCCATATTTCACCTCGATCCCATCGCCCGCGGCCCACGCCTTTTCGATTCCCATGTACCCATCCCCAGCCGGATATTGCCGCGCGTTTCCTGCGACATGAATATCCGTCGCAGCAGCCCACACCGGCTTGCGGATGAAGATTGAATTCAACCCGCTCGCCGCCGATGCGATCGTAATCTTCACCGTTCCATTCTCTCCCAGCGAAGACTCCGCGACAGCCGACAACGCCCCCGTCTCAATCCGAGCATCCATTGGCAAGTCGTACCACAGACCCTCTTTCGTCGCGCGAAAAACGCTCTCATGAATATCCGGAAACGCCCGCAGCCCGTGCAGCGTGCAACACCACCAGGCGCGCACCGCCCCATTCCCCGGCAGCCCCGTCTCCGAGAACAGCCGATGCCCAAAATCCCCCGTCGCAAACTGGTTGAACGCCAGTTCGTTGAACACCGCCCGCTCCCCCATCTCCAGGTATTTCCTTTTCCCCGTAGCCTTCCACAAAGCCAGGCTCAGCCTTACCCAATCAGCCTCCCCGCAGCCCTCAGTACGATGATTGTTCGGGCTCCATCCCTCCGGAACGCCTCCAGTAATCAGCGCATCCTTCGACGCGGCCACATCGTCCCACGCGCTCTCACACTGGCTCAAGAACTTCGCGTCTCCCGTCGCCTTGTAGAGATCCATCACCCCGCGCAGGCTGGTCAGATAGCCATGCACATGATCCCCAGGCCGCCGTTCAATCACCGCGGCAACCTGCTCCGCCAGCTTCCTGTATCGCTCGTCCTTCGTCGCCGCGTACAGATTCGCCAGCCCCTCCGTCTGCTGCATCCAGCAGATGTAGCTCGAAGCAAAATGCTGCGCCCCAAACGCCTCGCGAATCTCCGTCGAAAGCATCATCGGCCCAGTCCGCACCAGCCAGTCTCCCAATCGACGACACGCCGCCAGCACCGGCGCCGCTGGCTTCAGCCTGAAATACTCCAGCAGCCCCACCAGCAGCCGCCCATTGCCCCACAACAGCGCCAGATCCTGGTCCGTCGGCTTGTCGTAGTGGAATGTGCTCCCAAAATATCCATCCGGCTTCTGCAATGCGATGACCTTCTCCACCAGTCCATCGAGGCCCGCAAACGGCTTCCCATAAACCCGCGCCGCCGTAGCCAGCCCGCCAATGTAACGCCCCGAAGTATCTCCGCTGTATTCCGTAAAGCGCCGCACTGCCTCAGGCCGCACATCCGCCAGTAGAAACTCCTCGCTATACGCAGGCGACTGCCCTTCCAGCACCCTGCGCAATGTGAGTTCGTACCGCGCACCCAGTTCCCCATGGCTCGACCACGGCGCCGGCTCCGCAACACCCTCAGCCGCACCAATTCCAGCCCATGCAATTGGCGCTCCGCCTGCAATCAGCGGAACCAGCACAGCAGTCTTCACAAAGTGACGGCGATCCATTCAGAGCCTCCCAAACACTCCTAGCAAGCGTGCCCAATTCTAATCCGTCACACAAATGAATGAGATTCCGGTGCTGACATCGCACGTGCTGGAACTGTAAACTACGTGGTAAACGCTTTCCGCCCACACGGAAGCCGAGGAATTTTCATGCTGCTCGCCGCGCTTCGCCAACAAGTCCTCCGCGCCAACCAGGAAATCTCCCGCCGCGGCCTCGCTCCCCACACCTTCGGCAACGCCAGCGGCATCGACCGCTCCGGCGCCGAACCCCTGGTCGTCATAAAGCCCAGCGGGGTTGATTACGCCTCGCTCACCCCCGGCGACCTGGTCGTCACTGACCTTGACGGCAAAATCGTCGAAGGCTCCCTCCGGCCCTCAAGCGACCTGGATACACACACTTACCTCTATCGCGAGTTTCCCGGGATCGGCGGCATCGTCCATACCCACTCCGAGTTCGCCACCTCCTGGGCCCAGGCCGGACACCCCATTCCCTGCTTCGGCACCACCCACGCCGACTACTTCCACGGCCCTGTTCCCGTCACCGAACCCCTCACCGCCGAGGAGGTTGCCGAGGCATATGTCCGTAATACCGGCGCTGTCATCGTCCGCCGCTTCAAGGAGGAGGGCCTCGACCCCATCGCTGTCCCTGGCGTCCTCGTCGCAGGGCACGCTACCTTCGCATGGGGAAAATCGCCTGCCGAGGCCGTCGAACACGCCGACGTTCTCGAATACATTGCCCGTCTCGCCTTCCGCACCGTCCTTCTCCGTTCAGGATCGGACCCTTCTTCTCCGTCCGGTTCCGAGATTCCACTGTACGTTTCAGAACACCACTACCAGCGGAAACACGGCCCCAAGGCCACCTACGGCCAGAAGTAGCTGCGCGGCCTAAAGGCTGGGGAATGAGCCATTTTCGCGCAGGATACGCCCTTACGCAAGCCCTAAACTGCGTTCCTTCAAGAACCTACCTGTTTCCATAGTTAGATCCCGTTCCATGGATACCACCTACCATTTCCTGCATTCTTCATGGAAATCCCTAATTCCTTCCGTTGACGTTTCGCGGAACATCTCGTCCTTATCTCACGTATTCTCAAGTGATTGCAATTCGCCTCGTTACCAAGGTCACATTTCGAAAACATGGCAACTGACGTGCAACACATACCATCGATGTAGAGCGTTCCCCCATGGAAACTAGCGTCTTCAACCGTTTGCAGGCGACAGTGCTGGCCTTGGCCACACTCGGCCTCTTCTTGCTTGCGGTTCTGAACTTTCGCCAGGAAACCCAGTTCCAACAACCCGACGACGGTGTCTGGTGGCGTGAGGTAAAAGGGGGCCTGGAGGCCGAGAAGGTCCTACCCAACAGCCCAGGTCAGCGCGCAGGGATTCAAGAACACGACCTGCTGACCGCCGCAGAGGTTTTGCCCGACCTCCCCGCCGCGCGTGGAGGGATGCCAACGCAGGATCTGTTCACCGACGAAAAGCCCCTGACAGCGAGCGTAACCCCGCGTGTTGAGATCACAGCCAAGCGGCCCTTGCCCAAAAACACCGTTACGCAGCTATCCGGCCTGGACCATGTACTCCACGACACCGGGGTTTACCGGAAGGCGAGCTACGCAATCACCCGAGCCGGCATTCCGCTGGACACTCCCGTTGAGGTCATTCCCGAGCCGCTGGATCGCGGCCTTGCCCAGGCACAGCGCATGATCGGGATGGTTTATCTGGCAATCGGCATTTACGTGCTCTTCCGCCGCTGGGGAGCCGCGCGAGCCACGCACTTCTACCTGTTCTGCCTGGTCTCTTTCGGCCTTTGCACCCTGAAGTACACAGGGATGCTCGTTGAACCAGGTTGGCAAGGCAATCTGGACTGGACGGTTTATTGGCTGAATGTGGCGGCCGAAGCGTTCCAGCCGGCGCTCTTCCTTCATTTCGCCCTGAGCTTTCCAGAAGAGCGTTTCAAGAGAATTCGCCGCTGGCTTTTGCCGCTGGTCTACGCACCTGGTGTTGGACTGCTCGGCCTGTGGCTGTGGGCGGTCCAGACCCGCGCCGCAACCGGGTTGCTGAAGCACCGCCTGGACCAGATCGGAACAGGTTACGACGCCTGCTTTTACGTGCTGGCCGCGCTGCTCTTCATGCTCAGCTACAAGAGGGCCGATACCCCTTTGCTGCGCCAGCAACTGAAGTGGGTAACGCGCGGCACATTGCTGGCGGTGTTGCCTTTTACGCTGTTTTTCGCCGTTCCTTTCTTGCTGGACCTGAATCCGCCCCGGCTGCTCACCGATCTTGCCGGGCTATCGCTGGTCATTCTTCCCCTCACGTTCAGTTGGGCCATTGTCCGCTACCGGCTGATGGACACCGACCTGATCTTCAAGCGCGGCGTGGCCTACACGCTGGCCACCGGTCTTTTGCTCGGTGCCTACTTCGGCGTCATCGCGCTGATCTCGGTCATGGTTCACAATGTCGTGCCGGAAGCGGTGCGCGAGTGGAGCCTGGTGATCGCGATTCTGGTCACGGCCGCCATCTTCGACCCCCTCAAACGAAGAATTCAGGGTTGGGTCGACAGGGCATTCGACCGGCATCGCTACGATTACCGCAAGGCCCTGGTTGAATTCGGCCGCGGCCTCAGTTCGGAGACAGATCTTGAGGCCCTGCTCGAGTCGATCGTCGAGCGCCTGCCGCGCACGTTGCTGGTGGCGCGCGTTGCGGTGTTTCTGATGCGGGATTCAGGGAGTCTGCGGCTGGCGGCGGCACATGGCCTGCCCGAATTCAGCACGGCGCAAGACCGGCTCGGACAGGACCGGCTCGCTCAGGACTCGCTTCAACTCGGCTTCCTGAACTTCGACCAGGCGCAGGACCATTCGCACATCTTTCTTGAGAACGCCCAGCAGGCTCTGCATCTTCCCGAGGACCAGCGGCGTACAGCCGCGCAACTCGACCTGAACTACTATTTGCCCTGTCGCGTGCAAGACGGGTCAGCCACACGCACCATCGCCGTTATCGGCTTGGGACGCACCATCGGCGGCGACTTTCTTTCCAGCGAGGATGTCGAGTTGCTGGAGTCCCTGGCCAGCTACATCGGAATCGCCCTTCAGAACGCCAGCCTTTACTCTCGCCTGGAAGCCAAGATCGGCGAATTCGAGCGCTTGAAGGAATTCAATGAGAACATCGTCGAGTCCATCAATGTCGGCATTCTGGCCCTCGATCTCGACGATCGCATCGAGAGCTGGAATGCGCAGATGGAGGCCATGTACGCGCTCAGCCGCGCAGAGGCTATTGGCCAGTCGCTTCGCGATGTCTTTCCGCCGGAGTTTGCCGGCGCGCTCGACAGTTTCCGTAACGAGCAGGGCGTGCATCACCTCTACAAGTTCCGCCTGACCACGCGTGCCGGAGAGCAGCGCACCGCCAATATCGCCGTCGCACCGCTGCTGTCCCGCGATTTTGTTTCTGTTGGCCGCATCATCCTGGTGGACGACATCACCGAGCGCGTATCGCTCGAGTCCCAACTCGCGCAGGCCGACAAGCTCAGTTCCATCGGTCTTCTGGCTGCGGGCGTGGCCCATGAGATCAACACGCCACTGGCCGTCATCTCCTCCTATGCACAAATGCTCTCGAAGCAACTGAAGGGCGATGCGCGCCTGAGCCCGGTGCTGGACAAGATCACCCAACAGAGTTTCCGCGCCGCCGAGATTGCGAATGGGCTGCTCAACTTCTCGCGCACCTCAACCACGGAGTTCCGCGAAACCAATCTGAACCAGGTCATCCGCGACACGCTGTCTCTGCTCGATCACCAGTTCAAGACCGCGCAAATCCACGTCGAGCTCGACCTCGTTGACCAGTTGCCTTCCATCAACGGCAACCCCGGCAAACTGCAGCAGGTCTTCCTCAACCTGTTGCTGAACGCCAAGGAGGCCATGCCTGAAGGTGGGCGTCTGCGCGTGGCCACGGCAGTCAATGGCCATGTCGAGGCGGTGGTGACAGACTCCGGCGCGGGCATCGCGCCCGAGCATCTGAAGCGCATCTACGATCCTTTTTTCACCACCAAGACCACACCCAAGCCCGGCGATCGCCGTGGCACGGGACTCGGCCTCTCGGTCTCCTACGGCATCATCCAGGAGCACGCCGGCAAGATTCATGTTGTGAGCGCCGTCGGCTCCGGCACAACCTTTCATCTAGAGTTTCCGTTATTGAGGAATTCAGTACATGCCTGAAGTCGAACTGCCGTTAAATCTATCGAACTCCGGGTCCGCCACAAGCGACACCTCGAATGGCGCCAGCATCCTTGTGATTGACGACGAGGCGGCGATCCGCGAGTCGCTTGAAGTACTCCTGACGCTCGAAGGATATTCGGTGAGGATGGCGAACGACGGCGAGCAAGGGCTGCGCATTCTGGAACTGGAAAACTTCGACCTCGTGCTTCTCGACCTTGCCCTGCCCGGCCAGAGCGGCCTGGAGCTGCTGCCGCAGATCAAAGAGCGCCAGCCGGAACTGCCTGTCATCATGATCACCGCCTACGGCACCGTGGACAACGTGGTTGAAGCTGTCCGCGCCGGTGCGGAGAACTTTGTTCAGAAGCCCTGGGACAACGAGAAGCTGCTGGCCGACATTCGCTCCGCCGTCGCGCGCCACAAGGCCGAAGAAGAAAACCTGCAGCTCAAGCGCACCCTCAAGCAGCGCTACAACTTTGTCAACATCGTAGGCAAGAGCGAGATCATGCTGCGGGTATTCGACCTCATCGCGCAGGTCGCGCCCAGCCGGTCCACCGTATTGATTCAAGGCGAAAGCGGTACCGGCAAGGAACTCATCGCCAAGGCCATCCACGCCAACTCACCGCGCAAGGACAAGCCTTTCGTCCCCATCAACACCGGCGCCATGCCCTCCGAGCTTCTGGAGTCTACGCTCTTCGGCCACGTCAAGGGCGCATTCACGTCGGCCGTCGCTTCGAAGAAAGGGCTCTTCGAAGTCGCCAACGGCGGAACCCTTTTCCTGGACGAAATCGCCACCATGGGCATGGATACACAGGCCAAGATTCTGCGCGTCCTGCAGGATCGCCGCTTCATGCACCTGGGCGGCATCACGGAGATTCAGGTGGATGTGCGCATCATTGCAGCCACCAACATCGATCTCCGCCAGGCAGTTCGCGATGGGCGTTTCCGCGAAGACCTTTTCTACCGCCTGAATGTCATCACCGTCGATCTGCCGCCGCTGCGCGCCCGCCGCGAAGATATTCCGCTGCTCGCCAATCACTTCCTCGAGTTCTACACCAACGAGAACGGCATGCCTCCGCGCAAGCTCTCCGCCGATGCCCTGCGCGCGCTTGTCGATTACGAATGGCCCGGCAATGTGCGTGAGCTTGAGAATTCCATCGAACGCGGCGTGGTGCTTTCCAGCGGGCCCATCATCGGCTCCGACCTGCTGCCCGGCCACATCACCGGCCGCAGCTTCCAGGACGCCCTGCTCGAACACAACCCCAACGCCTCGCTCTTCGACATCCTCGAAGACATCGAGCGCCGCATCATCATCGAAAAACTCGAGCGCTGCAACTGGAACCAGACCGACGCCGCTGAGCAGTTCCGCATCCCGCTGTCTACGCTGAACCAGAAGATCAAGCGGCTGAATATCGAGATTCGGAAAAAGGGCCGGGAGTAGGGGCAGTACTTGAAAGTTTTCTTAATCTTTATTCAAGCGAAAGGCCGCCGGGGAAACCAGCGGCCTCTTCGCTTTAGAAACCTGATTTACGACAAGTAACGGCGCCGTTTCAGCATTCCCGCGAGACCGAGCAGCCCGGAACCCAGAAGGCCGAGCGTCCCCGGCTCCGGTGTAGCCACTGCGGAAGTGGAGTCGAAGGTCGCGCTTCCGGATACAGGCCCGGAAATGCTCGAACCATCGGTGAGGCCAACATTAATCTGGCTGCACGGGGTTGAAACCAAGCCGCTGCATGAGGATGAATCGAAGCCGATGCCGAACCCCCCTACAAAACTGCCGCCTGCAAAAATTGGAATGGCGTACGTCGGTCCGCCGGTTTTGCTCAGGTCCAGAGAGATCGTCGTCCCAGGAGCCAGAGAGGAATAGTAAAACTCGTTTTCGTTGACTGACCCATTGGGTCCAGCAGATGCTCCCTCTGGAAGGCTGCTCCCTGGATAGTCCGTCACCAGAGAGTAGCTACCATCGCCAAACGACGACGTGCTGTTGTACAAACCAGACAGCGTGCAGGTTCCACTCGCGCACGTTCCAAGCTCGATCGTGTAAGAACCGTAGAGTGAAGGCGATCCCAGGCCGTCCAACTTGAAGTTCTGGGAACTCTGGCCAAGATTGACGGTGACTGTACCAGCCTGCAATTCGGGAACTGCCATTGCCAGGCCGGCAAGCACAAGAATGGGGACTGTTGCTCTCATGGTTTGATCTCCTTGGGGAAAAGGAATGGAAGCTCTGGATTTCGGGGTGAAGTGGAAGCCAAATGCAGACCGGGAAAGCCCGCACTGCTCACCTTCGCGTCTGCAACTTTTGGGCCATATACCAGGCCTTCAAATTCAGCGACTTGCGTGGAAAGAAATTGGGGATTGTGCAGACTATTGCACATCAATCTGCCAAACTTGTTCCATTTGTCAACTTGGCCGAGTCCATGGGAATCCCGGAAAATCGACTGACGCACCGCAAAACCTTGAGCTCTGCCGGGTAGTGGATCACCCAGCTCGCCGGGCTGCGGTGTTGGAATGACCCCGACAATCGGGGGCCGGGAACTACGAGCTTGCGGCCAGGAACCACTGTTCCAAAAACCCCTTCAGCTCCGCCGGTGGCCGAAGCCAGATGTCCGCATCGGTCTCGCGCCCTTGCTGCCGCACGAGCACGCTCAGGCTGCGCTTGCCGGCTTGCCGCACGGCTCGAAACGCCGCCTCGTCGGTGAGGTCGTCGCCCAGAAAAGCGACCGGCGCATCGGCATCGGCTTCGCTCAAAATCGCCTCGATAGCCCCGCCCTTGTCGCGACCCACGCGCAATTCGAGGCCGGATTCAAACTCCAGCAAGCCTAGACCGTCCATCTGCGCCAGCGGCTCAAAAAGCCGGCGTGTCTTCTTTTCGATCAGCCGGGCCTTCTGCGGCGAAGCCCCACGCCAATGCATCACGACTGCATTCGGCTTGTCCTCGAACAGCCCGCCGAGGCTGTCGCGCCGCAGCAATTCGCGCAGCTCATCGAGCTTCCGCTGGGCCTCTGGCGCGGCCGCTTCCAACTCTCTGCGGCCGTCCGGATAAAGGCGCTCCGCTCCGTGCAGGCCCCAAACCTCCAACGCGGGATCGAGCCCGAGCAGCGGCGCAATCTCACTGGCAGGCCTGCCGGTAATCACCGCCATGCGTGTCCCGCCCTGCTTTTGAATGCGCGTCAACAACTCCCGCACCCCAACCCAGGGCCGCGCCTCAAACCGGTTCAACCGGAAAGGCGCCAGCGTACCATCGTAATCCAGCAGCAGCAGCGGGCTGGCTCCATCCGCAAACATGCTGAAAAAACTGTCCAGCTTCTCAACGGCCTCCGGCGTCAAAACGACCTCGCTCTCTACGCCAGTTTACGATGCAACTCATCCTCAGCCGAAATCGACTGCGGCCCAACTGGACCAGGGTCCACGCGTTCCGGGTTCTCCATGCGCAACTCGCGCAGGTCGCCCAGGATGTTCGCCGCCCAGCGATAGACGTTGTGCTCCATCAAATGCCGGCGCATTCGCTGCATGCGGCTGCGCCGCTCTCCGCGACTCATTTCCAGACCCTGATGGATGGCCTCGGCCACGCCCGCTGTGTCATACGGATTGACGATCAGCGCATCTCTCAGTTCAACAGCAGCCCCGGTAAACTTGCTCAGCACCAGAACCCCGTCCTCGTCGTCGCGCGCGGCAATATACTCCTTGGCTACAAGGTTCATTCCATCGTGCAGCGAGGTCACCAGGCACAGATCCGCCGCGCGGTACCAGCGATCCACCTGCTCGTGATTGCACTGCCGCTCGATCAGGATGACAGGCTTCCATTTCGCCGTCTGGTAGCGCTGATTGATGCGGTCCGCGGTTTCCTTGACCTGCCGCCGCAAGTCGATATAGCTGGGAATCCTGGTGCGGCTGGGAGCGGCAATCTGCACCATGGTCAGTCGCTCGCGGTGCCAGGGATGCTCCTCCAGCAAATACTCGATGGCCATCAGCCGCTCGACAATGCCCTTGGTGTAGTCCAGGCGGTCCACGCCCAGAGCCAGGTGCTCGCAACTCACGTCGAATTCAGCCAACAGCATCTGGCGCGTAAAAGGCCGCTCTCTGGAGCTCAATCCGTTGTGATTCGCGATTGTCCCATTCTTCGCGGACCCGTTTTTCGGCAGCCCATCCACAACCACGCTTACCGGATAGGGCCGCACCGTACTCAAATGGCCAAGGCGGAGAGCGGTCATGTGTTCCCTGTCGGTGCGCGCTTCGAGCACCCGGTCCACGGTGGCCAGAAAATTATTGCAATGCAGTGGAATATGAAAGCCGATCAGGTCCGCGCCCAGCAGGCCGTCCAGCAACTCCGCCTGCCAGGGGCAGATGCCGAAGCCTTCCGGGTTCGGCCATGGGATATGCCAGAAGATAGCTACCCGCGCATCGGGGCGCGCCGCTTTGATGAGTCGCGGTAAAAGTGCGAAATGGTAATCCTGCACAAAGACAATGGGGTCGGCGCAGTTCTCCATCTCTTCCAGCAGCGCGGCGGCAAACTTCTCGTTGACACGCTGGTAGCACTCCCAGTCCCCGGCGCGAAAGATGGGCCGCGTATGAGCAATGTGGCACAGCGGCCACAGCCCCTCGTTGGCAAAGCCATCGTAGTAACCCGACTCCTCTTCGCTGGAGAGCCAAACGCGCCGCAGAGTGTAATGCGGGTCGTCGGGTGGCACGCGCAGACGGTCGAATCGATCCACGACCGAGGCATCTTCGCTGCCGCTGCCGTGGGCGATCCATACACCGTCGCAGGCGCGGAGAACCGGCTCAATGGCCGTGACCAGCCCGCTGGGAGGCACGATGCAGACTGTCTCCCGGCCCTGGCGCACATGCATGTACGGCTCGCGATTCGACACCACGAAAATCTTGCTCGAGCCAAATCGTTCGCGCACATGCACGGCCAGCCGCTCGGAGGTCCACTGGTGTTCGCCCGCATCCCGCAACCGCGCCTCGGCTTGTGCGGCCGCGCGCGCTTCTATCAGGCTCTCGGCCATGGTTTCAACCTCGCGTGCAAGCGGCGTAAAGAGGCTGAGCTTGGCGATGCTGTCGTCCGCTGCCTCATCGGTGTTCCCCATGCGCAACCTGCGCAGCCGCTCGGCGACGAGCATCATCGGCCGCATCAAAAACCAGCGGACCATCAGGAGGGTAACCCCGACAATCAGGAGCACGAATACGGCAATCCGCAAGAAGCTGCGCCCCCACACCGCGTTACCTTCCGCGCGAATGAAGCGGGCATCTTCCAGAATCACCAGCACGCCGTTCAGTTGCCCGCCTTCCTGCAAAGGAAACACGTCCTCGAGCCACTGTGCATCTCCGTTATGCCCGAAGACCGCCACCTCCGCGTCCTTCTTGATTGCACGCTCCAGCGGATCCGCCGGCAGCCCCGCAAAAATGTCGCCTGGGCCCGCGGAGGCCATCAGCCGCCCTCCGGGACTATAGACGGCCATCCCCAGCGTCTCACCCGGACGGTGCAGGCGCACGAGCGTTGCATTGACCGCTTCGATTTGACCGCTGGCAATCGCTTGCTCGATCTCCGGCTTCAGGCTCACGCCCAGCCATGTGCTCCTGCGCTCAAGTTCCCGCCGCAGAGCGAGCTTGTGGGCCAGCACATCGAAATAGGTAAAGCTAACTGAAACGAGTGTGATGCCCGCAATGAGCGCAAGGATCAAACGCATGCGAAAGAATGGCATGTAATTCCTCCCGGTCCCGCTTCGACAGGCCTCTCCATCCCCAGAAGACTCCTCATCGTCCGTTAGATGCACAAGAAGCAAGCACCGCAGTGGCCATGCGACAAGGCGTTGAAAGCACAGGGGAAAACAGCGTCCCGTGCCGCAATCGGTATGGATTGTTTACCGGGATGCGGTATTTTTTCCTCAGTATCGGGACTCACGCGCCGCCGGCCCCACACTCCTGACCGCACTGGCCAGCCCGCCGCGCCCTGCCTCATGCGCTATTCTGTCCTTGCATCACCTTCTTGTACAGAAGAATAGCGAGCCTGTCATCGAGTGCCCTGACTGGGCGATTTCGTAATCTCGCCCACAAATCCAGGTGCCCTGGTCTCGATTTTGAGACCTGGGAGACTACCAATCCAAACGGTTGTAGTACTGCCGCGGCACACCCAATGGCCTTAGAAGCGATCGAAAGAGCTGCCAAAAGCATCGTGCTCACTGTGCAGGACTACTCCCTGTTCTCGTACCGGGCTGTCATGAATCTGTTCCACCCGCCGCGCTACTGGACGGATTTCCTCATTCAGTCCAATATCATCGGCGTCGGTTCCACCACCATCGTTCTGCTCTCCGGCTTCTTCACCGGCGGCGTGCTCGCCCTGCAATCCGCGGCGACGCTCTCTGAGTTCGGCGCCACCGCCGTCACCGGCCGCTTTGTCTCGCTCACCATGATCCGCGAACTGGGACCCGTGCTCACCGGCATCATGGTCGCCGGTCGCAACGCCTCTTCCATGGCCAGCGAACTGGGGTCCATGGTGGTGACGGAGCAGATCGATGCCATGCGCGCCCTGGGTGTCGACCCCATGCGCAAGCTCGTGACCCCCCGCCTGTTTGCCTGCATTTCGATGCTCTTCTTCCTCACCATCCTCGCCGACGCCTTTGGCATCGCGGGCGGCGGATTCGTCACCGTCGTCATGAACCACCAGAACGGCACCCAGTACTTCTCCATGGCATGGGAGCACCTCCGTTACCCCGACATCGTTCAGGGCCTGGTCAAGCCGCTCGTCTCCGGCTTCCTCATCGCCTCCATCGGCTGCTTCTATGGCATGAGAACCACCGGCGGCACCGAGGGCGTGGGCCGCTCCACCATCGATGCCGTGGTCTTCTCCTCGGTGATGATCATCTTCTTCGACTTCCTGCTCACTCAGGTTCTGCTCACCGTCTTTCCACCCTTATGACGGAGATGCCCGCTTCCGCCCATCCCGCTCCGCAGGATTCCGGCCCCACGCAGGCCGCGGATTCTTCGCCGGTCGTCGCGTTTCACAACGTCTCCATCGGTTTCGAAGGCCCGCCCGTTCTTCAGGACGTCGGCTTCTCCATTGCTCCCGGTGAGACGCGCATTCTGCTTGGCCCCGCCGGCGTGGGCAAGAGTGTCCTGCTCAAGCTCATCAATGGACTGCTGCGCCCGGACCAGGGAAGCATCCTGCTCTTCGGCCAGGAGATCGCAACCATGCGTGAAGAGCTGTTGTTTGCCCTGCGCACCCGCACCGGCATGGTCTTTCAAGAAGGCGCGCTCTTCGACTCCCTCACCGTCCGCGACAACGTTGCCTACCAACTCATCCAGGAGCGCGTGCCCGACGATGAGATCGACGCCCG
>Ga0302144_10000610_pt1 | contig 13229 bp, 12 predicted proteins | sample I_Bog_E2_2_FD_192436 | JGI IMG/M metagenome (GOLD analysis project Ga0302144, IMG submission 192436) | Peat permafrost microbial communities from Stordalen Mire near Abisko, Sweden - I_Bog_E2_2 | ecosystem: Environmental > Terrestrial > Soil > Wetlands > Peat | place: Sweden: Abisko, Stordalen...
CAGCGGTTCTCACTATGGGTTCATGTGTCTGGGTTCGGATCGTGAAGGACCTTTTTTTGATGGCGGGGCGAAATTTGGGTCAGGATGGCAGGGGCGGCGGAACGCCAGAGACAATGGTCCGGATCAGACTGTGCCAGGACAGGAAGAGATGATAGGCGGTGATGGAGCGGATGTGCTCGAACAGTCGGGCGCGGGCTTTCAGCCGCTCTCTGGCCTTCTGCCAGAGGTCTTCGAGGAGGTCGCAGGCATTGTGCATGGCAAATGCCAGCAGATTAAGGACAACCAGCAGGCTGGAAAGAGTTTCCTTGCCGTGACCGAAATTATGTTCCAGATTATAGCCGCCGGTCTTAAGGACATTAAAGGTCTCGTTTTCGATCTTCCAGCGGGCGCGACCACAAGATGCCAATTCGGCGACGGTATTCTTATTCACCGGCAAATCGGTGACGAAGCTGGAGCGGTAAGTTACCTTCCCATCGGGCTTGGCGATCTCGATCTCCAGCCAGTTGACATTCATCGCATCTTTGCCATCTCGTAGCGGCACTTCGCTCATCCAACGATAGCGATGGATGCGCTTTTCGGACCCACGTCCTTTGGTTTCGGTCAAGTTGTCGAGTTCGACGCCCGTCAGATACTCTGTCAGCGTTTTATGGCTCGTAGGTTTACATACAAACAAAAAGCTACCGCCAATGGCTTTGACGTCTTCGCACATGGGTTGGCGGGAATAAAGGTCGTCACCGAGATAGACAGGTTTCAGCCAGGAATATTCAACCCCAACTCGTGCCAACCAACGACGCGCCGCCATTGGCTCGCAATCCTGCTTGGCTGCGCCGTCCTGAGGGCTCACGAACTCCGGCGGCAGCGGCAGCACCGTCTTGTGGCCTGGAGCGACCAGCGTGGCGCCGACAAAGCTATGGAAATACTCGGTTTCTCCATCCGAGCGCTTGCGTGTCGAACACAGCGGGCAAGAAAGCTTGCGCGAGCAGAAGTGCTCCGAGCCGTCCAACGCGATCAATACCCGTCCGTCCAAACAGCGCAACGACTTCAATTCCCCGCGCGCGTCTACATCCTTTACGATTGTTGAGAACACAGAATCGAAGTGGTCTGTCGGCGCGCCATCCAACATCTGGCGAATATGGTTGTCGCAAGGGATCGACGTCATCCCGAAAAGCGTATGCGCGTTCGAACGCCCGCGTCCACGTCCCTCGGCCAGCGCCGTCTGATGGGCGAGAAACGACGGGCTCTGCATAAAGAATACAGAAAACGCTGCCAACCCGAAGTCCGCGATCGCGTAGCGACCGTTGCGACCCGTCCGTCGATCCGGCAGCACGGCACATCGCTCCCGCAGTGCTGCTATGTAGCTTTCGAGCCTCTCCATCCGGAGCTTGAATCACATCCCGACTCCGAAGAAAAGTCCCTTTTCGCCAAAATGAGAACCGCTGGCCGCCATAGCTCGGCTCAGGGCATTACAGGCACAGATCAGGGCATCATGTGCCCGCGTTCTATTCTCTTCAAGATGATCTACTCTGCCCTGCTGAGATTCAAGTGCGTATTCCGCTCGGGTACCAGCATATCGGATTGCATTCCTCAAAAGCTCTTGATACAGACTATGAACCGGTTCTCCTTGCTGGAGGCAATCCGCTGATAACTTATCATAGATTAATTTGCCATCGTGCCAATCCAATGCCATTCGAATGGACCCCCCAGGTAATTGCCCACCTACCCCTAGTGGGGTCGGCGCCTCTTGAGCGCAATGGGCTGAAATTCCCCCTTGACTCGTTCTGAGCGACTCGATTCAAGGAGTCATGAGTCACCTGCCACCCCGTTCCGCATTCACCACGTTGTGCTCCGACGCGCTTCCGTCGGAACTGTGGGCCGGATCGTGTCCCAGGACGTGGTGTAAGAGCGTGCGACCGTCTGTGTCGCCGCCGGCACTGGTTGCCGGTTATCACGCTGCGGCGAGTGCCAGCAGGGCGTTTGGATCATCGCTCAACGGGACGAGGGTTTCCAGGGTCATGTAGCGGCGTTGGATGGCCCATTCGTCGGTCTGTTCCATTAGGATGGCGCCGACAAGGCGAAGGATGGCTTCCTCGTTTGGAAAAATACCGACGACATCGGTCCGGCGTTTGACCTCTCCATTGAGACGTTCGATCGGGTTTGTCGAGTACAGTTTTGCCCAATGCGGCTTTGGGAAGGCCATGAAGGCGAGCACATCGGTTTCAGCGCCATCCATGAGTTCTGCCAACTTGCGGAACTTTGGCCGCAAACCGTCTGCGACTTTGCGCCATTGGTCGCTGGCGGCCTTTGCGTTGCCCTGAGCGAAGACCGTGCGGATCATGGCGGCGACCATGGGGCGCTGGTCCTTGTCGGAGACGTGGGACAGCGCATTGCGCATGAAGTGGACGCGGCATCGCTGCCACGATGCTTGCAGGGTCTTGGCCGCAGCGGCCTTGATGCCCTCGTGGCAATCGGAGATAACCAATTTGACGCCGCGCAAGCCACGCCGGGTGAGGCTGCGCAGAAAGTCGGTCCAGAAGACCTCGGCTTCCGAGAGACCGACGGCCGTGCCCAGCACCTCGCGCCGGCCGTCGGTGTTGACCGCCACAGCGATTATTACCGCCACCGAGACGATATGCCCGGCCTCCCGCACCTTGAGGTAGGTGGCATCAAGCCAGAGATACGGCCATTCACCCTCGATCGGCCGATTGAGGAAAGCGGTGACGCGCTGGTCGATCTCCTCGCACAACCGCGATACCGCGCTTTTCGAGATGCCCGTCATGCCCATGGCCTGAACCAGGTTGTCAACAGACCGAGTCGATATGCCTTGAATATAGGCTTCCTGGATAACAGCAGTCAGCGCTTTCTCGACGGTTCGGCGGGGTTCTAGGAAGGATGGAAAATAGCTGCCCTGGCGCAGCTTCGGCACTTGGAGGTCGATCCGGCCGACTCTGGTTTCCAGCGGCCGCTCGCGGTAGCCGTTTCGGCTGTTGACCCGATCGGGCGTGCGCGCGTGAAGCCCGGCGCCGCACGCCGCCTCCGCTTCCAGGTCCATCAGCCGCTGTAACGAAAAGGCCAGAACATCCTTCAGGAAATCGGCGTCTCCGCCCTTTTCGATCAGCTCGGCAAGTGCCATTCTGGGATCGGTCATCGTGGTGTCTCCGTTCGGTTGCTGTCTCGCAACCAGAACCTAGCGAAAACCCATGATGGCCGCCCGACTTTTCAGCCCGCCCGCAACGTCAGGCTGTGTTCGCTGCGCGAACTTCGCCTGACGTTGCGGGCGGGCTCTTACACCACTCCGTGGGACGCGGCCGGCGCTGAAAAGTCGTCCGCGGCTGATCGAGTGCCTTGACTGTGGTCATCAGGCCTCGGTAACGGCTGGAACAGTGATGCATCGTTCCAAGTTGCCCCTGAAGACTTGGTTTTGGGCCGCGCATTTGATGGCAACTCACTCAAACGGTATGTCCGCGCGACAATTAGAGGACCAACTCGGTATCACCTACAAGACGGCTTGGCTGCTGACCCAAAAGCTGCGCCGATCGATGGTCAACCCCAACTGCGATCTTCTCGAAGGGGTTGTCGAAGTTGATCAGGCCGAAATTCCATTCCGTGTCGGGGACACGTTCTTCGAACCTGGAAATGCCGGAAAAATCCTTATCGCAGGTGCCGTTGAGGTAGTCGATAGGAATACTAACGCGGCCAAACCCAGACGCAAGGGTGCCAAGTATCTTGGTACGCGCTCTGGCCGACTACGGTTGGCCGAGATAGCAGATAATACGACAGAGTCAATCGAGGCGTTTGTGAGGGCAAATGTCAAGCCAGGAGCGACGCTAATTACCGATGGTCACGCTTCGTTTCCCGGACTATCCAGCGACTACAGACATGATCCTCGCGTCGTAGGAAAGATGGCCGCCCACATCGTCTTACCTTGGACCCATCGTGCATTTGCATTGTTAAAACGCTGGGCACTCGGTACGTATCACGGCCTGCGCAGCAACCACATCAATACGTATCTAGATGAATTCGTTTTCCGTTACAACCTTCGATTTTATCGACACATCTCATTCGAGACCCTGTTGGGCCTCGCGGTTCAGCGAGACCCAATAACCTACTGGGATATTATAGGACGGGCGAACCCTCGCAAGAGCCGCATAACACTTAAACCTATGATTGATAAAGGCGCCAGTCATATATTGCACCCAGGAAAAACACAAGATGTAGGCGAGCCTGAGTCAACAGGATAAGCCTTCAGCCACGGGAACGGGATGGGCAACAAGAGATTGGAAGAACTCGGGAGACAAGCGAACGGTTTCATTCCATAACGATCCCTGACGGCCGTCTCCTCCTACGGAGGGGACGAACATAAATTTATTGACGATATTCGCTCTTTCGAACCCGACCGTTCCGTCGTCGGCCAACCATCCGATGGTTAAGTGGCACGCACTGAGACGGCGGCACTGCTCGCGGACTGACTGATAATTGAGGCCGCAGTCAGGTATCCCCATGCGTGATAGCCACTTGCCGAGAGAAGGACCAAGCTCTACTTCGGCGGATTGGTTGCGAATAGCTTCGGTTTGCAAGTAGAACAAAATTAGGTGGGCGCGACTTCCGAAAGGGATACCGACTTGAAATGTTTCGAATTTCGGGCTGTATGCATACCCTGGTTCGACAATCAGTCTGAACCGCCCATTCTCTCGTATCCACGGCTGGAATTCGCGTTCGCCTGGGGGACGACGGTGTGGGAGGGCGGTCATGCACCAGCCACTGTACAGGTAGCCGATATCGTCGGCGAATACCTCACAGGACATTGCTTCGGCGGCAAGGTCAATCAGGTGCCTCTCTTTCTCGGGCACCATTTCACGAGCGGCGTCCTTGCCGTGCAAGGTGATAATCTTACTGAGTCACAAAGTCGCATCATATAGTAGGCAAATATGCTACCCTCTCTGGATATGGTATGGAAGGAGATTCACGGATCAGCGAGGAGGGTGTTGTGGATTTCCTTGCGGCTCAGGACAGTGAAGAGCGGTTTGAGGCGTATGTTGACGCCTTGGCCGGGTTTATCGGGCATGCGGATCGGCGAGGACCGCTGAAGGCATACTGCGAGGGGCTGCTGCTGCCGGGGGAGCGCAAGAGCGTGGAGCCGATGGCGGCGGTGACGGCTCCGGCTCGGGTAGCGGCGCAGCACCAGTCTCTGCTGCATTTTGTCGGCCAGGCGCCGTGGTCGGATGAGGCGGTCTTGGCGAAGGTGCGGGCCTTGGTGTTGCCCGCGGTGGAACGGCACGGGCCGGTGGAAGCGTGGATCATCGACGATACCGGCTTTCCGAAGAAGGGAGAGCATTCGGTCGGTGTGATGCGGCAATATTGCGGCCAGCTCGGCAAGCGCGAGAATTGTCAGGTGGCGGTCTCTCTGTCGGTCGCCAATCATGGCGCCAGCCTGCCGGTGGCCTATCGGTTGTATTTGCCGGAAGAGTGGGCGGCGGATGCGGAGTGCCGCAAAAAGGCGCACGTGCCGGCATCGATTACTTTCCGGACCAAGCCCGAGATTGCGCTCCAGCAAATCAAGGACGCCCTCACCGCCGGCATCCCGCGTGGTGTGGTCCTGATGGATGCCGCCTATGGCGGCGACACGGACCTGCGCACGAGCATCGCCGCACTGGGCCTGAGCTATTGCCGGCGGCATTCCGCCCAACGCCACGGTCTGGCAACAGGGGACGGCGCCGCTGCCGCCCAAGCCTTGGTCGGGGCGCGGACGCCGGCCGACGCGGCTGCGTCGGGATGCCGAGCACCAACCGGTCGAGGTCAAGGCGCTGGCTATCAGCCTGGCCGAAGACGCCTGGCACACCATCACTTGGCGCGACGGCACCGCCGTCCCCCTCACCTCGCGATTCGCTCGCCTGCGAGTCCGCGCCGCCCACCGAGATTATCAACTGTCGGAATGCCGGCCGGAAGAATGGCTGCTGGCCGAATGGCCCGAAGGCGAAGCCGAACCGACCAAATACTGGTTCTCAAATCTTCCCGAGGATATCACATTCGAACGCTTGGTCGACCTGACCAAACTGCGCTGGCGGATCGAGCGTGATTACCAGGAACTGAAGCAGGAAGTTGGCCTTGGTCATTACGAAGGTCGAGGTTGGCGAGGCTTTCATCACCATGCCACCCTCTGCATTGCCGCCTATGGCTTCTTGATCTCCGAACGGGAGACGATTCCCCCCTCAGGACACTGTGCCACCGCTGGCCTCTCGCAACCTGCCGTTCCCCACCGTTACCGACCCAGAAGCACCGCCCATCCGCCCAGAGCGACACTTTCCCAACTCCATCCCGACCATGCGCCGAAGACTGATCGTCGCTCTCGCCCGCAGAATGCCCAGATGCCCGTGCTGCGCCAGGCCGTTCAAACCCGAACCGCGATCGAATTTATGACACAGTAAGAGTAGGTGAGGACACGGCAATCAGATTCATGCTTCGCCCTTGGGGCTGCTGATTTTCAGGAGCCGTTCCCGGAACGCGTTCGGGTCAAAGGCAACCCTTGCGTCGCCATTTTCGACAAGCGGCACGACGGCGGCCACGCGAAGCAAATCATAATGGATCGAATCTGCCCCAGACTCGGCGCTTGGCATCATCCAGCCGCGATAGGCTGGGTCATCTCTGAGATGGGCCAAGGCATCAAGGCGGAACTCTATCGCTATGGAAAGATTGGCTCGCTTTTTGTCCCCGAACCCCTTCCCCTTCAGCAGCTCGAACAGACGGAAGGCCCGCGCCTCAAGAACCGGCCTATCTTCGGAGGGCATGGCGGCATACGCGGTCAGGACTTCGGCCAGGAGCTTTGCCGTCACCTTGGTCTTGTTCACCTCATCCAGATATTCGGACATGACTCCTCCCCCCTTCCTATATTTGATAAAGGACATTATCAGATATAAGACGGTCAACGGTGGGAAACGCATTTTGCGGAAACAGCGCAAAGACCGCAAACAACGGGGTTTGCAATCTCCGCGCAAATTATGTATAATGGGTTTGCTGAAAGAGAGGACCCATGGACATGTCCCAGACCGTTCCCGCCGCCGAGTTCGCCCGCAACTTCGGCCGCTACAAAATGCAGGCCCAGCGCGAGGCCGTTCCCGTCTCCAGTAACGGGACACTCGCCGGGTATTTCGTTGCACCACAGGAGTATGAAGAGCTGCTTCGGCTGCGCGGCATGCGCCGCCGCTTCCAGACGGCGGAGCTGTCCGACGAAGACGTCGATCAGATCGCGTCCTCGCGCATGGACCCGCGCCATGACCATCTTAATGCCCTTATGGAACCCAAGTGACGCATGCCGATTCCGACACCCGAACCCGGCCTGGTGATCTCCTACGCCTATCTCTGGGACCACGAAGCGCACCATGGTCAGGAAGAAGGCCGCAAGGATCGGCCCTGCGTCATTGCCCTTGCCATCGAGCGCCAGCCGGACGGCGACACGCTGGTGACGGTTCTGCCGGTGACCCATCGGCCGCCGACGGAGGCGGGTGCCGCCGTGGAAATCCCGCCGGCGGTCAAACGCCATCTTGGCCTTGATGACGCGCGTTCCTGGGTCGTGGTCAGCGAGGGTGACCGGTTCGTATGGCCGGGCTACGACTTGCGCAAGGTGCCCGGCACCGATCTCTATGACTACGGCTTTCTGCCGCCGCGCTTCTTTCAGGAGGTGCTGGCGGCGCTCCGGACCTGGCATCGACAGCGCCGCGCGCGCGTGACGGTGCGGTGAGAAGACATGACCCAGCTCGCCCCCCTGCCCTCGCATTCATTGCCGCGTTTGATCACGGGCGCTGGCGACCAGGCGCGGCTGCGCTTCGTGGAATTCTTCGCCGCCAATATTCGCAACCCGCACACCCGCCGGGCTTACGCCCGCGCCTGTGCGGCGTTCCTGGACTGGTGCGCCGATGTCGGGGTGCCGGCCTTGGCGGCCGTGCAGCCCTTGCACGTCGCGACCTGGATTGAGCAGCAGGCGCGGACGGTCTCAACGCCGAGTGTCAAGCAGCGACTCGCGGCGATCCGGCATCTGTTCGACTGGCTGGTGGTCGGCCAGGTGGTGCCGACGAACCCCGCCGCGTCGGTGCGCGGTCCGCGCCATGTGGTCAAGGAAGGCAAGACGCCGGTGCTCGACCCGGCCGAGGCGCGCGCCTTGCTCGACAGCATCGATACCACGACGCCGGCCGGCTTGCGCGACCGGGCGCTGATCGCGCTGATGGTCTATTCCTTCGCCCGAGTCGGAGCCGCGCTCGGGATGAAGGTGGAGGACGTGTACACCCAGAACCGGCGGCTCTGGGTCCGGCTCAACGAGAAGGGCGGCAAGGCCCACGCCATGCCCTGCCACCACCATCTCGAAACCTACCTCACCGCCTACCTCGACGGGGCCGGGCTGGCCGCCGATCTCAAGGGACCGCTGTTCCGCACCATCGGGCGCGGCACCGGGCGGCTGACCAGTACGCCCCTGCCCCAGGCCAACGCCTACGCGATGATCCACCGCCGCACCGCTGCCGCCGGCATCGCGACCAAGGTCAGCAACCACAGTTTCCGGGCGACCGGCATCACGGCCTACCTCAAGAACGGCGGCACGCTGGAGAAGGCCGCGGCCATGGCCAACCATGCTTCAACCCGCACCACCCAGCTCTACGACCGCCGCCGTGACGAAATGAGCCTCGACGAGGTGGAGCGGATCAGGGTGTGATGGGCGCGAAGCACAACGTTACATCCTTTATGTTACGCTAAGTTTTTGTCTGTAACTTTGCTAAAGCCGCTTCAGTGATGATTGTCGGGTGTAGCTCATCCGGTACCCGACAAACACCATCTTGCAAATCGCCCGCGGTTATGCGACGTTTTAAACGGTTTTGTGCAGCGCGATTGGCAAGGCGATTCCCTCACCATGGCAAGACCAAAGGGCCGCCAGCTTCCGAACCGGCTGTCGGTGGCATTGACGGATCAACAGCTCACGGCATTGGAAAGCCTCGCGCAGGAAAGCCAAGCAGCGGTGTCCTGGGTAGTTCGGCGTGCTGTGACTGAATATCTGGAGCGGAATTGCCCGCTCTCTTCGACCGGTGGCAACAGGACAACACACACGCCTGTGACAGGAAATCACGATGGAACCGGTGATTACCAGCTCTGAGCGGTTGAAAAAGGCCATCAGCCTGCCGAATGGCGCGCGGTTCTACCGTTGCGCCTTGCAGGTGAATCCATTCGCGTATCTTGGCCGACACAACAAACAGAGCGCGTTTCAAACCGAGGCTGACTACAACGCCGCTATCGTCGCCGCCTGCAAGGCACAGAGCATCGAAGTGATCGGGGTGACCGACCACTATCGGGTGAAGGACTCGGCGACTCTGATGAAAACCGCACGAGACGCCGGCATTTTCGCCTTCGGGGGCTTCGAGGCTGTTACCAAAGACGGGGTCCATTTCCTGTGCCTGTTTGATCCCGGCAAGGATGGTTCTCTTGAACGCTATATCGGGGACTGCGGTATCCACGACGAAAAGCAGCTATCCCCGACCGGCACCAAGGATTGCCACGAGTTGCTCGACGCCGCGAAGCAATGGGAAGCGATTTGCATTGCGGCGCATATTGCGGGCGAAGGCGGGCTGCTCAAGAAGCTGTCCGGCCAAACCCGGATCGGTGTCTGGACGTCCCCCTCGCTGCTCGCGTGCGCACTGGCCGGCCCTGTCAGCGACGCGCCGGATAACATCCGACCAATCCTCCTGAACAAGGACGCGCAACACCGCCGCGATCGCCTGCCCGCGATCATCAATGCACAGGACGTGGTCAGCCCCGAGGATATGCAAAAGTCTGGATCGAGTTGCCTTATCAAGATGTCGGAAGTCTCGGTTGAGGCGTTGCGGCAGGCATTCCTTGATCCTGATTCACGCATTCGGCTAAACAGCGAACCGCAAGCCGAACCCCATTCTGAATTCTTGGCTCTTGCGTGGGAAGGCGGCTTCCTGCGCGATAGCTCAGTCCACTTTAATGAGAACCTGAATGTTCTCGTCGGCGGGCGCGGCACCGGAAAATCCACGATGATCGAAAGCCTGCGCTATGTGCTGGGGCTTGATCCGCTCGGCGACGATGCAAGGAAAGCTCATCAGGGCGTGTTGCGCGATGTGTTGAAGAGCGGAACCAAGGTGTCGCTGCTGGTGCGCTCTCATAAGCCATCACCGCGCTGCTACACGATCGAACGGACGGTCCCTAATCCTCCCGTTGTGAAGGATGAAATCGGCACGGTTCTGACGCTCAACCCCAGGGATGTCATGCCGGGGGTTGAAATTTTTGGGCAGCATGAGATATCGGAGCTGACCAAAAGCAAGGAGAAGCTGACCCTTTTACTGGAACGGTTCGTTGACCGTGACCCTGCGGCCCTCAGCCGGAAAGGGAAGCTGAAGCTCGACCTTGAACGATCGCGAAGCCGCATCGGCGAAGTGAAGCGGGAAATAAAGGCGATCGATGAGCGGCTGGCCGCTCTGCCGAGTCTGGAAGAAACGCTGAAGCGGTTTCAGGAAGCCGGGCTGGAAGCCCGGTTGCAGGAAAAGAGTTTGCTGATTCGGGAAGAACGCTTGCTCGCGGTCATCACCGAACGGCTCACCCCGCTCCGGACGCTGCGGGAGGAGTTGGCGGGGAGTCTGCCACTGGATACCGCCTTCCTGGCGCCGAAGGCGCTGGAGGGTTTGCCTAATGTCGATGTCCTGAGCGAAGCCGAGGCAGTTCTCGGGCGCCTCAGCGTCGCGCTGCAAGCCGTGGCCGGCCAGTTCGAAGCGGTCCTGAAGACAGCCGACTCTGAACTCGGCGCCATGCAGCTGCGTTGGGAAGAGCGCCGCAAGGCGGTCGAGGCTACCTATGAAAAGGTGCTGCGCGAGTTGCAGAAGTCGAAGATCGACGGCGAAGAATTCATCAGGCTTCGGCGGCAGATCGAAGAGCTGCGCCCGTTGCGCGAGCGGCGCGACAGTCTGATGCGTGAGCTGACAACGCATGATGGGCACCGACGCCAGCTCCTCGACGATTGGGAAAACGTGAAGGCAGCCGAATTTCGCAGTATCGAACAGGCAGCAAAGAAAGTGACTCGGAAGCTCCGCGATCGGGTCAGGGTCGAGGTGGCCATGTCCGGTAACCGGGAGCCGTTGGAAAAGCTGCTGCGTGATGAAATTGGCGGCAACCTTGCGGCTGTACTGGATCGGCTGCGGGAGCGGGCCGATCTGTCCTTGCCTGACTTTGCGCTGCGCTGCCGGGAGGGCAAAGACGCCCTGGTGAAGCATTACGGGTTGCCACCGGGCGGGGCAGAGCGGATCGCACAGACGGACCCGGCCTTTTTTATGCAGATCGAAGAGCTGGAGCTGACCGCGATAACCAGTATCGAGCTGAACACCGCCATGGAAGGCGAAGCCGCAACTTGGCAACGGCTCGACCATCTCTCCACGGGGCAGAAGGCGACGGCCGTCCTGCTGCTACTGCTGCTGGAATCGGCGGCTCCCCTGGTCGTCGATCAGCCCGAAGATGATCTCGACAACCGCTTCATCACTGAGGGGGTGGTGCCGATTATGCGGGACGAGAAGCTGCGGCGGCAATTCGTCTTCTCAACGCACAATGCCAATATCCCGGTGCTTGGGGATGCTGAGCTGATCCTGGGCCTTGGGGCTAAAGGTGAGGGTAAGGAAGGCCAAGCTTCGATTCTTCCCAAATATATGGGCTCAATCGATGACCAGCCGGTGCGCGAGCTGGTTGAAGAGATTTTGGAGGGCGGGAAGACCGCCTTCGAAATGCGTCGGCTCAAATACGGTTTCTGAGGTTAATAGTGACAAATCGTATAGAATTACTCGAAATAATCAACAACGGCGAAAACTCCGGCGTCGAGTTCAAGCGCGATGTAATCGACAACCGCGCCCTGGCCAAGGAGCTGGTGGCGTTTTCAAATCTTTCCGGCGGCGCTGTGCTGCTCGGCGTCGAAGACGACGGCACCGTGTCGGGCATCACCCGCGCGAGCCTGGAAGAATGGGTGATGACCGCTTGCCGCGACAAAATCCGGCCGGGCATCATCCCATTCTTTGAAATCATTCGCGATGTCGAGCTGGGCAAGCATGTGGCGGTTGTCCGGGTGCCTCCCGGCTCCAGCGTCCATAGCGTCTGGCATAACAGTGGAAACACCTATTACATCCGTGTGGGAACCCAGAGCCGGGAGGCAACTCCAGAAGAACTGAGCCGGATTTTTCAGCAGCGCGGCGGATTCCGGGCGGAGCTACGCCCGGTCTCTGGCGCGCAACTCGCCGATCTCGATCTGCGGCGACTGCGGGATTATTTCGGTCGCATACGGCAACAGGACACACCGGACGAAGGCGATGATGCCGGATGGCGAACTCTGCTGATCAATACTGAGATTATGGTGGAAGAGGGTCCCACCCTTAGCGGCCTGCTGCTGTTCGGGATATCGCCCAATCGGTTTCTGCCGTTCGCCGGCATTGATGCCGCCGCTTTCCCCGGTGTTGAAAAGGACTATGCTGCGCGAGAGCGTGCGACCTTGCGCGGCCCAATGACAGCGCTGCTGGGAAGGCAGGGTGAGTTGGTTGAGAATGGCCTAGTTGAACAGGCGCTTGACTTTATCCGCCGCAACGTCGCGAATAAGACGATCCTCGAGGACGGCGCGCGGCGGGTTGAGGTGCCGGTCTATCCGTCTGAGGTGCTCCGCGAAACCGTAGTGAATGCGCTGATCCATCGGGATTATCTGCTGACCAGCACGGATATCGAGTTGGCGATCTACAGCGACCACATAGAGGTGATTTCGCCGGGCAGACTGCCGAATGGCATTACACCTGCGCGGATGCGGACGGGCTGCCGTGCCGCGCGTAACCAGCTGATCAAGGACGTCATGCGGGACTACGGCTATCTCGAACACATGGGGATGGGTGTTCCGCGGAAGATGATCCGGGGCATGAGGAATCATAATGGGACATATCCCGATCTGATCGAAGCGGAGGAGAGTTTCACCGTTCGACTGCTCGCCGGTCCGCCGAGCGCCGCAAACGAACCGGCCATTCCCCAGGCGCTGCCTGGAAATCCTAACTAATCTTCGAAGCTAGGCGAACGCCCGAGATCATCAGTCGACGATGACTATGCTAGGTCGATGATGCCTACGTAATACCCGCTGCGGCTATTCTTCCTCGAACCCCTGGCTGGTGAATTTCAGGGTCCGGCAGTTTTCCGTGACCGTCCGAACGAGATGGTCGGACGCG
>Ga0302144_10000613_pt1 | contig 13188 bp, 15 predicted proteins | sample I_Bog_E2_2_FD_192436 | JGI IMG/M metagenome (GOLD analysis project Ga0302144, IMG submission 192436) | Peat permafrost microbial communities from Stordalen Mire near Abisko, Sweden - I_Bog_E2_2 | ecosystem: Environmental > Terrestrial > Soil > Wetlands > Peat | place: Sweden: Abisko, Stordalen...
TCCCTGCCCCTGACCGCTGCAAAAACACCTTGACACATACACTGTGTATCGTATAGTGTATGTCATATGGTGAATCGGAATGACCGCTGAATCCTTTGAGAATCTTCGCCAGGAACTTCGCCGCGGCTCCCTTGTGCTGGCGGTGCTGTCCGCCCTGCGCACCGAGCGTTACGGTTATACGCTGCGCAAAACCCTCGCGGAAAATCACCTGGAGATAGAGGAAAGCACCCTTTACCCCCTGCTTCGCCGTCTCGAAGCGCAGGGGCTGCTGCAGAGCCAATGGCGCGAGGAAGACAAGCGCAACAAGCGCTTTTACCAGCTCAGCCCCGAAGGCACTGAAATCCTGAACCAGCTGCTGACCGAGTGGCGGCAGATCGGCGCGTCTGTACTCGCAATCCTCAAGGAGGAAGAAGATGGCAATCTCTAATCCACACGATCTCATCGCCCGTTACCTCAGCGCCGTCGGGTTCTGGCTCCCCCGTGCCCAGCGCCAGGACATCCTAGCCGAGCTCTCCGCCGACATCCAGTCCCAAATCGAGGACCGCGAAGCCTCCCTCGGCCGTTCCCTTACACTCCCCGAGCTTGAGGAGCTCCTCCGCCAGCGCGGTGCCCCCATTCTGGTCGCCAACGCCTACCTGCCCCAGCGCTCCGTCATCGGCCCGCTGCTCATGCCCATCTATCTTCTGGTCCTGCGCATCCTGGTTCTGGTCTGCCTCATCCCCTCGGTTGTCCTCGGCCTTGCCAATCTGCTGCTCTCCCACTCCTTCTGGGCCAGCCAGTCCGCCGGCGAGCAGTTCCGCCACTTCGGCTCCTTCTGGAACTCCATAATCGGCCTGGCCTTCACCTCCATCGCCGCCACCACCCTCGCCTTTGCCATCCTCGAGCAGGTCAATCAGCGCACCCACTTCCTCACCTGCTGGGATCCCCATCGCCTCCCCGCCATCCGCAATCCCTTCCACATCCCGCGCGTTGGCTCGGCCATTCAGCTCGCCGTCGCAATCCTCTTCGCCTGCTGGTGGATCAAGCACGCGCCCCGGGCCGTCAGCTTCCCCATGCTCCACCTCTCGCTCCTCTTCACCGGCGGCTTCCCCTGGTTCTTCTGGGGATTTCTGCTGGTCACTCTCTCCAGCGGCGGCCTCGCCGTAGCCCACCTCGTCCACCCCTACTGGACACGCACCCGCGCCCTCGTCAACTTCGCCGTTGATCTCCTCGGCTCCATCCTCTTCTGCGCGCTCTTCCGCTCCAACCCGTTTGCCGCCATCTTCGATCCCGACGTCCAGCCCGGCCAATCCGTCGCAGCCGCCCAGACCATCAACCACTGGCTCATCACCCTGTTTCCCTGGTGCGTCCTCGTCGGCGTCATCGTCGCAGCCGCCAATCTCTATCGCGTCTGGCGTCTCAACAAAAATGCGTCCGCCTGAGTTGCCCCCGCATCCACTCAGTAGAGAGCCAGGCCTCCACCTCTTCCCCATCGAGGCCCGGCTCCAACCCCTCCCAAACGGAGTCTCACCACCATGCGCAAACTGGCACTTGTCACCCTCTTCCTCGCTCTCGCGACCTCCGCCTTTGCCGGCACGCCCAAGTCCATCTACGACTTCACGCTGCGCACCATCGACGGCGACCACACGGCCCTATCCAGCTACCATGGCAAGGTTGTGCTGCTGGTCAACGTGGCCAGCCGCTGCGGATTTACTCCCCAGTACGCCGCACTCGAATCCCTCTACCTGAAGTACAAGGACCGCGGCCTGGTCATCGTCGGGGTGCCAGCCAACAACTTCATGAGCCAGGAGCCCGGCACCGACGCGGAGATCAAGACCTTCTGCTCCGCAAAATACAACGTCACCTTCCCCATGATGTCCAAGCTCAGCGTCAAGGGAGACGACATCACGCCGCTCTACCAGTTCCTCACCAGCAAGGACTCCAACCCCAAATTTGCCGGCGATATCCAGTGGAACTTCACCAAGTTCCTCTTCGACCGCTCCGGCGCCCCGGTAGCCCGCTTTGAGCCCGCCACCAAGCCTGACTCCCCGGAAGTCCTCGCCGCCATTGAGGCAGCCCTGAGCAAGTAACCCTCGGCAACTGCGCCAAACGCAGCAAGGGCGAGGCCGCGGCCTCGCCCTTGCTGTTTTCAGCTTGTGGCCAGGAGCTGCCTTTACGCTCTTCCCGCAAACTCCCGCGTCTCCGTGTTCACCTTGATCTTTTCCCCGGTGTTCACAAAGAAGGGCACGCGGATGTCAATGCCCGTTTCCAGTTTGGCAAGCTTGGTCACGGCGCCCGAGGCTGTGTCGCCGCGCACGCCGGGCTCGGTGTACTGCACCTCAAGCTCCACCTGCGTCGGCAGCGTCAGGCCAATCGGATTCCCGTTGAACTTGTCCATCTGCAGCATCGCGCCTTCCAGGATGAAGTCCAACGCGTCGCCCAGCATCTCCGGCCGCAGGGTCAACGTTTCGTAGCTCTCCTGGTCCATGAAGTGCGATCCTTCGCCGTCGGAGTAAAGGTACGACACCTCGACCGTCGTCAGGTCCGGCTCCTTGAACTTGTCGCTGGCCTTGAAGGTCTTGTCAAAAACCGCCCGCGTCAGCAGGTTGCGCATCTTCAGCCGGACCAGCGTCTGTCCGCCGCGCGCCGTCGGTGTGGACACATCCACATCCATGCAAAGGAAGGGAATCCCCTCGTGTTCAAAGGCCATCTTGCGCTTTACGCCAATGGCTTCTATCAGTGCCGCCATAAAATCCTCATTCTTGATAGGGAGCAGAAAGCCCAAGGCTTGCCGCCGCCCGCAATGGTGCCGGCCCAGCACAAGCCGGGCACAGACCATCTCAGGATATCAGGCGCGGAAGCGTGGCCGCGCCATGCATGGCTTTGGAAAGCGCAGGCGGCACAAGCAACGCCACAAACAAAAATACCCACGTCGCGGGTGGGCACTTATTCCTGGATCTGCGGGCATCTTTCTCGGTGTCCGTGCGGGCATGCGGCGGGCCAAGCTCGAATGCCGGCACATCGGCCGCAAGCCGCTCGATCTTCTCCGGCGCCGGACTTTTTCAGGCTGTAAACAACCATCACTTCCAGCTACTCACAAGACTCCGCCCACTGGGAAAGTCCAAGTAAACATCCCCCGGCAGAGCCGGGGGGCTTATGGTGTGAGCCGCTCGAAGCGGCTTGCGCGGGGACGCTGACGCGGCCGCGGTTGGGTTGAGCCACCTTGACGGTGGCAGGTCATTTCCAGAGGTTCATCTGGTCCAAGCGTTCGTCTTCTTTCTCCTGGTTGCGAATGTACTCCCGAATCGTCTTTTCATCACGGCCTACAGTTGATACGAAATATCCCCGCGCCCAGAAGCTTTGCCCTGCGTAATTCTGTTTCCGCTCCCCATACACTCGGGCCAGGTGGATTGCGCTCTTTCCCTTAAGCAATCCCACCACCGAAGAAACCGCATACTTCGGCGGGATGGAAATCATCATGTGGACATGGTCGGCCAGAAGGTGACCCTCTTCGATGCGACACTCCTTCTGCTCGGCCAGTTTGCGAAACACCTCGCCCAAGTGCTTTCGAAGGTTTCCGTACAGCACCTTGCTGCGACACTTGGGAATAAAAACTACGTGGTACTTGCACCCCCACGAGTGGCTTAAGCTCTCATACTCGTCCATCCGGATTCTCCTGGAAGTGTGCTTGGCGGCTCACGACTTGGAGTTTCCTGGATGGACTCCTGCAAATGTCAAACTGCTACTGCCTCCCCGGCAGAGCCAGGGGAACTCCCGATTGGACTAGACCACCTCCACGCGGGGAACGCGCTGTTTGGCGGCATCGTCGCGCATGTTATAGCGTTCCGACTTCGCCAAGATGCGTAGAAATGCCGTGTCGGTACTGTTGACCCAATGGCCGAATGCGAAGCCGCCGACGAAGACTGCAACTCCGGCGAGGAGGCTATCGAAAAGGTTGAACACGCCCACGGCGCCAACGCGGACGAAGTAGAACAGAGTCCGTTTGACCCCGAGGCATGTGAGGGGCTTGTGCAGGCTTTTGTATACCCGGTTCCTCCGACGGGTTGTAATGTGTGTCTGCATCGTCGCCCCTCACAGCTTGAAAAATCGTTGGGCTGTCGTTATTGCGCACGGTCTGGGGTTCCGCTTACACACCCTAAAGCCAGGTCAAAACGTTGGTGGCAAGCACGGCAATCCCCGTGCCAGCTGTGACGCCGGCCAGGGTCTTGCCAGGAATCTGTCGAAGGATATCTGACGCCTGAGACGATCGATATCGGTCCGATCTGCAGTTGATATCTGCCTGAGCCGCTCTTCGAGGGCTTTTAGGAAAGCTCCCGCTGTTGAGTAAATTCTGGGAGCTTTCATCTTCCGGCCTCCGGAATTGCCTCGTTGATAAAGCTGGTCACGTCTTTCGATAGCTTGGCTTCCCGAATCTGTTGCAGGGTGATCAGGCCACGCTCGATCGCATTGTTGATGGCATGTCTGATCAGGCTCTCCTCAATGGTGGCGGATTCAATGAGATCGGCAATCGTTCGCAGGGGGCGTGTGTACCGGTTGCTGGATACAATGGAATGCCACCAGCCGTTACACGGTTATGCCCCCACCTGATCGAGGCTGTGGGGGCCGATCATCCAGTTGACGGTACGATGAAATCCCACCGGCTGAGTGTTTACCGAAGAGTTACTGACGGCTTGCCGACGACTCGACCGTGACGGTTCATTCCCAGTCTTCATGGAATACGCCAGGGAAATCAGGCGATCACGATGGCAATCTACGTCGTTTCGGCCGCGATAGGCCGGTGTTCCTTTGCACCGATGATCAGGAGCCACAGCATGGCGACGAGCTCAACAATGAATACCGGCTGCAGGTATTTGAAAAGTGCATCATTGTATTGCGGAGCGAGAAACCACGCGCCACTCATGACCACCCAGGCTACCCCGTCCAGCAGGAGCCAGTACCCCAGCCAGCGCGGCAGGAAGCGCGACTTCACGACCAGCGATCCAAAGGGCAACAGCCACAATCCCCAGAACATCTCGTTGACGCCACTCGCGTGTCCATGTATCCGGATCAGGAGCATGCCGATCGTTTCGCGCATATGGCTTTCGAAAACTACACCACCATCGCCCCGAAAGACGAGGAGTGCGGCCGCGTTGAAAAGCACGCTTGCCAGGCTGAGCGCAGACGAAATCAGCACCAGGGCGACCAGTTGCCGCGCACGGTGGCGGTCCACGTTTTCAAAAAGGCGGTAGAGAGCCAGGCTCAGGCCGACGAAGATGACCGTGCCGACCGTCTCTGCCAGCATGCCCCAACGGAAAAGCGTCTCGTGACCGAGGACGAGGGCCGCAGTGCCGCCAGCGTCATTGCGCACGATCGTGTGCGAAGGGACATAGAGCAGGTAAAACGGCCCGAGAGAGAAGCATAGGTACCACAGGCCGGCGATGCGGGCAGTCTTCTTCAGCGGCGTCATTCGGACCTCCGGGTGTTGGAGGTAGAGTACGCGAAATGGGCGTGAGAAGTTCGCCGGAAGTGGAGGGCGGGCAGCGAAGATTCGTCAAAATGACGAGTAGCCCACAAATCAGAAGCGCCCCATCTAAAATGGTGCAACTGCCCACGGTTGCGCCGCGGGGCGCTCCAGATACAACACTAGGACTTGTCGCTACTAATCCGAAGGCATTTCAGGCAATAGACACGGTAATCGAAAAAGGGCCTGGATTGGCCAGGGCAGGTTAGACTGGGTCGGCCACACATGAACAAGCAAGCCACTCTCGATCGCTTCCGGGCCATACCGCAAAAGTGCTGCGGGGAATGGCGATACCGTGTCTTCGGCACAGGTGTACGAACTATTCTGCTCATTCCCGGGGGCGAGTTGGTGAATGACCTCGGTTTCGAGTTCGCGCTGGCTATGAGCGAAGATTATCGCATGGTGTACCCAGCGTATCCGCACGCTTCTTCCATCGAGGAGCTTGCTGACGGGTTGCACGCGATGCTGGATGCCGAAGGGATTGGCCAAATCGCTATCCTCGGTGCCTCTTTTGGCGGTGCTGTAGCGCAGGTTTTCGTCCGTCGGCATCCTGATCGCGTGAGCGAGCTCATCCTCTCCAATACCGGCATCCCGCTTCAGCGCCTGGCACTACCGGTGCGGCTCACCTATTGGAGCGCGAAAGCGATGTCGTGGAAGTTAATATCTAGACTACTGAGCAAACCGATCCTTAAGACTGTGAACCAGTCCGTTGTTGATCGTGAATTCTGGATCGGATACCTCGATGAACTTTTCTCGAGACGGCTCACGAAGGCCGACATTCTTTCCAACATGCGCATCCAGTACAGTTACCATTCCCGATTTCACTTCACGCCTCAGGATCTGAAAAATTGGAACGGACGGGTGCTGATCGCCGAGTCTGATACCGATATCATCGGTCCGCGCCGACGTGAATTGCTACGCGAAACTTATCCCAAGGCCAAGGTTCACAGGTTCCACGACGCGGGACACGCGCCTATGTTCACCCAATTCGACAAATACCTACAAGTAGTCAAAGATTTTCTGAAATAGCGATAGTTCACCCTCACCCTATGATCGATATTGGGAAAAGCGCTTCAATCCAGGAAGCCCTTCGGACCCATTCATAATCTCGATGAGTGCATCATCGCCAATGCACTCATCGACCGGTCGAGCCACAATTGGTGATACCCCCTGGATCACGAGCTATGCGGAAGTTACCTTTCCGTAAACATTCCGCACGTCTCGGGCGTGGATGATGCTGCTTCTTCGCAAATTCATTCACTGGCGGGATTCAGTTGTACTCGGTGGGGGCATAACTTTGCACCGACTGGCGGAATAAAGGTGTATCGGGTGGGGGGATTGATTGTATCCGGCACCGTTAGCCTGGGCCACTCTGAATCTCGCTTTCCGGAATATCCGAATAGTGAAGGGTGAGAATCCCAGGGATTTCACTGTTGCGGCGGAAATGCTTGGGGACGGTCATGTGCAGCTTCGCCGGATTCAGGTCGGACAGCTCGTAGAGGCGGATAGCCGTCTGGTGGCTGTAAACACCTTCCACAACCTGATTACGGTTCATGGACCATAGCGACCAAAGGGCGAGGTCTGGGCGCTCAGTCGCTGGAAACAGTGCGAGGCGGGAGATGCCACGATGTTCGCGAATCCAGTTTCCGGCCCGAACGTGGTAAGGATGGGTGTTCTCCGCGAACCCGGCAGCCTTTGCCTGCTTCGTCGTGAAGAAGCCTTGCTGCTGTTCGGCAACCTCGAAGAGTTGCCTGGATGCGTCTTTGCTGGACCGCTTCATCTGCACAGTACTACAACTTAACTGAGGGATCATCCATTCCTGGTCATGGGTGAGCGGGGGGTGACTGCCAATCCGAACGGAAGATCGTCGGATTCCTTCGCCGCCTTCGTGTCCCTTGCTACTACGGCGCTTACTGGGGGCAATCCTTAGGATCGCGTGCAACCGATGCTCAACGAGTGCTTTGGCGTTCGTCCAAGACCATGCCGGGCTAGCTCAGCCCGCGAGTTTGTTCTAAGCTCTCTCTATGACAAAGTGGACACGATATACGGCAAACACGCGAGAAATAGAGGTGTGCGTTGAGCCAACTTACCTTGAGACGAGATCGTCGCCCGTCGACTCGCAGTATTTTTGGGCTTATCGCGTAAGCATGGAGAACCAAGGACGGGAAACGGTGCAGTTGCTGAGCCGGCACTGGATGATCACGAATGCGCGTGGCGAATTGACCGAGGTCAAGGGACCAGGTGTCGTCGGGGAGCAACCGGTCCTCAAGCCGGGGGAAAGCTTTGAATATACAAGTGGCGTGCCCCTCGACACGCCGTGGGGAATGATGGGCGGGGCTTACCAGATGGAGAGTGAGGGCGGTGAGCGTTTTGATATTGAGATACCGACGTTCTCGCTGGATAGTCCGAATCAGGTTGTATTAACGAATTGAGAAACAGAGATCATGGGTTCGGGATCGAGAGTCAGGGTTCGCGAATTGAGTTGACCAGCAGTGGCGCGCAGGCCGAAAGAGGTCAGGCCGTGGCCTGCCGCTCGACAACTTATCCACGTCATTCAGCGCCAAATCGCCAAATAGCACCGCGAAGGCATATCGGCATCGAAATGTCGGCATATTGGAAGCATTCCGGGACGCTTGCGGGCGATGGAAACTTAGCAGCACCGGCTCCAAACTCACCCACGACCCGATGAATGCCATGCACCCAGGAGCCGCCGCACCAACACCAGTTGGCCCACATGATAGGCGTTATGGTCGCCTGCGAGCAGCGCCTCGCGCAAAATTGTCTGCCCCGACCCATGCGGAATCCTGGCGTACAGGTCTGTAACAGGATCCATCACCAGGTCGCAAAGCGCCCGCCGGTCGGCCAGGAAGCTCGACACACTCTCGTCCCATGCTGCTTCACTCGCGGGCGCAGCAGATTTGGGCCAATAGTCCTCCGGCCAGCGGCGCTCCCTGTATTCGGGATTGCTGGAGAAATCCAGAATATCCCACTGCGCAATCCGCAAATGCTCCACCAACTCCCATGACGAGTGCTCGGCTCCCTCCGGACTCATGCCCCGCAACTCCACAGGCAGCCCTCCGACCGCCGCCTCAAAATTTACGTGAGCTTCGCTGCCAGTAAGCAGCCTTACCAGGTGCTGGCGCAGTTCCAGATCGGTTCCCATTCGCAAACCCTCCGCTTCGTTTAGAGTACCGCCTGGCTCCTTCCCTGCCTGATAGCGAACTACCTGAATAAATCGAAGGCCCCCTTGAACCTCCGATACCGCACAGGAATCAGATCCCCTCAGGCATAGATACTTTGGTCCGTGGAAATTCTCTCCCAATCTCCGGAAACGCGTAGAAGGAGTGCCGATATTGGCCGATAGCCCAATTGCGGCGGAACTGGCCGAGCTCAGTTTAAGCCATGACGCAAATGCCATGGACGTATTTGTGAGTTGAGGAGATGTATGGAAGGCCGATTTTATGTGGACCGCTGTACTCGCATAACGAGGCAGGAGAACTACGGTAGCCCTCCGGTGCTTGGTCCGAATCGGCCAGTGTCGCCTCGGCAGTTCGTTATTCAGATTGAGGGGCTCCTTGGTGCTGATTCCGAGCCCGACGCTCTATTTTTTGTTGAAAGCTGGACCCTCGGAGTGACTGCCGCAGTGGAAAGCTTCCACAAGAGGCGGCGGGGCCATGTGGACCAGGAGCTGTACAGCAACACGCTCGATAACTTCGATAACCTCCGAGGCCAATCTTTTGTGCAAGAGCGTGAACTGAATGCCGAATTCCTCTCGTCGGCCCCGTACCGGCGCGATCCGGGAGTCCATGACGCCGAGTGCCCTCCGCAGCCCCAGGAAGAGACTTCCGCGTGGACGGAAGATCCCGCGCCAAGAGAATGGGAGACCACAGCAGAGGAGTATGCCGGCAGAGGCGAGACGACCCGTCCCATGACACAGGAACGTGCCTGCGACATTCTGGGAGTGGCAGCACCCTGCACGCGGGGAGAGATCAAAGCTGCGTACCGGCAAATGGTTGGCCGGTGGCATCCAGACCGGCTCGGCTCCATGACCGAAGGAGTGCGCCGGTCTGCCACCGAAAAAATGGCCGTGATCAACGCAGCCTATCGCCTGTTGTGCAGTGGCCTGCGGAAGGAGTCCCCCTGATCTGCCTCCATCCTGCTTCTGGACGACATTGACAAGACGCGAACAATGGCTCCGACGAACGAGGTTTCGCTAGAGAGGGGCTGGTGCAGAATCGGAAGCTCAGCCCCGTTCGGCAGGCATTCCATGACGAGGGAGGATTGCAATGCGGCTTCTGCACCTAGGGGATCACTCTGGTGGCAACATCTCTGCTGCATGAGCAGCACAATCCTTCGAAGAACAAATCGTTCCGGCAATGGAGCGGCACATGTGCCGGTGGAGCGTCTTTCTGAGCATTGTCAATGCGGTCATCCAATCGGTGATGAACCGAGTCAGCAAACGCGACATCATGCCCGATGCCGACCACAAATCGGCGCGAGTATCGCCAGGTGCATCCCCATCGGCTTCATCATTGCGCTGGACGCCAACCGCCAGGCTTGGCGTCCAGTCTAAGAGACAAATGGCTTCCCAAAGGCTGGGGAAAGCGCGATGTCCCTGACTCCAGCGCATCAATGACACCCCTCGGAAACCCCTATAAAACATGTGCTCTGCCGCACCCTGTGTGCCGGTTGTGTGCCAGATGCAGAGCCAAAGTCACTATTGTGGACCAGAGAGCAGATTATTGCGAATCACCGATCTGCGGAACCTTGGGCGTTTTCGGGAAGTAATCCTACCAATCGCGCTCAACCTTCGGTCAATGAGCGGTTTGCCATGTTACCCGGCCATTCGAGATCGACGATTTTGGGGTGCACGTTGCATAAGGTTCCTTGGGCAACAGCAGAATCGTAAATCATAAGTTGCACCCTGTTCGAGTTACGCTTAGGATCGTTGCGTGCCGCGGGCTCGTCCCGGTTGGGGTGAGATATGAATCAGAAAACGCGTCGCGATGACGGACGAATCTGTCACCGACGACATCAGAAAATTGCGTTGACCCTTGTAAGGTTTTTCACGTTCCTGCTGGCCTCGGGCTGTGCAGTAGCTCAGACTGGGAAGCTTTCAGCCGAGAATCGATCGAAGATTAAGAGCGCCGTTTCCAGGTTCATGGAAGCGAGTAAAGCGCCGGGCATCTCTGCCGCTGTTGTACAGAATGGAGAATTCGTGTGGTCTGGGGGATTCGGCATGGCCGATCTCGAAAACTCCGTACCTGCAACATCACAAACGCTATACCGCATCGGGTCGATCTCGAAACCGATCACGGCCACTGCCGCCATGGTGCTTTGGGAACGCGGCAGGCTGGATCTGGACTCCCCGGTGCAGACATACTGCTCGCAATTCCCGCGGAAGCAGTGGCCCATCACTACTCGCGAGCTTTTGGGACATCTCGGCGGAATCCGCTACTACAAAGTGCCTGAGACTCCCTACTACGAATCCGAGAGCGACCCCGAAGTCGGCAACGTACATCACTTCGACAATGGAATCGAAGGCGGTCTGAAGTTTTTTGCGAACGATCCGCTGGTGGCGCAGCCTGGAACACACTTTAACTACTCCACGCAAGGCTACACGCTCGCCGGGTGCGTGATCGAAGGAGCATCTGGCAAGAAGTACACCGACGCAATTCGCGAAAATGTTCTGGTCCCTGCGGGTATGCTGCAAACGCGTCCGGACGATCGCTTCGCCATCATCCCGCTACGTACCCGGTTTTATTCAAAAGATAAATCAGGCGCCGTGGTGAACGCAGACTTTTTAGATTCCAGTTACAAAGTCCCGGGCGGGGGTTGGCTCTCTTCCGCACCCGACATGGCGCGATTTGAGGTGGCAATTCTCAACAATCAGCTGGTCAAAAGCTCCACGCGGGACACTATGTGGAACGCGCAAATCCCGTCGGACGGACTTGGAAGGATGGCCTATGGATTGGGTTGGCAATTGGGAGCTACGGACGGCGTAAAAGACATCGGTCACGGCGGGTCGCAGCAAGGAGCCAGCGCGATGATACTGATTGCTCCTGACGCGCGGGCAGGCGTGGTGGTGCTGATCAATTCGGATGCTGCTGGTGCGTCCGCGCTGGCGACCCAGCTCTTGGAGATTGTGCTGGGACTCGATCCCCGGGACCGCACTGAGGTCACCGTCGATCCGAAGTCATACGACAATTACATCGGAGGCTACGAGGCGACTTCGGTCGTTATGAACATCTCCCGGGCCGATGATCATTTGTTCGTGCAGTTCCCCGGCCAGCAGAAGATTCAGATATTTCCCGAGAACGTTCGTGATTATTTCTTCAAGACTTTTGACGCTCAGATCACTTTCGTGACGGACGCCAACGGCCGGGCGACAGAGCTGATCATGCATGAGGGAGGCACTGATCTGTACGCCAAACGGATCAAATAATCTCACATCCTAATTCACTACTGTCCGGTTAGATGTCGAATAGATTGAGTTGGTTAGCGAAGTCGGGTTGGTCGTCTCTGTGGAGATATGGCTGAAGGGCGCATGAAATCTCGGTTTTCTCGAATATCGAGACCGAAAGAATCTGTAGACAAGTGTAGAGCGAGGCATCGAGTTTCAGTTCCTTTTTGACGATAGCGATCAGCACATAGGTGGCGACGGCGCACCAAATCTGGCTCCTCACGGCGTTCTCGCTGGTGGCCAGAAAGCGTTTGATGCGGAGGTGCTGCTTGATCCATTTGAAGAACAACTCGATTTGCCAGCGGCTCTTGTAGAGTGCCGCGATGGTCAGGGCGGGCAGTGTGGTGTTGTTGGTGAGAAATACCAGAGTCTTGCCCGTCACCGGGTCGTTGAAGCGAATGCGTCGAAGATGGTCCGGGTAATTCTCTGCCGAGTAAAAGCCGTTGAGCATGATGCGCTGATCGCAGATGATTCCGCTGGCGCTGTCAGCAGGGTGCGAGTACACGTGCCGCGCATCCATGTTCTCCTTGGCGCGTGTGACGAAGAAGGCTCCGGCCTGATGCATTGCGTACAGCCGCGCGAAGTCCAGATATCCCCTGTCCATGATGTAGAAACTGCCCGCCTCGACAAGAAGGATGTCCAGCACGTTGACATCGTGCAGCTTGCCGTTGCTGATGTGCATGAACGCTGGAATCGCGCCGCGCAGGTCCAGTAGAGTATGTAACTTGATGGCCGCCTTGGTGGAACGAAACGGTGCCCAGTCGAACAAGCTCAAGCATAAGTCGATGGTGGTGGAGTCCAGTGCATAGACGCTTGTGTCGAGGTTTAATACCGAGGGATCTTCTGCATACAGTGCTCGGGCGTGCGCGATCAGGCGCAGGGCCAGCGCATGGTATATGCGCCAGTCGCGCAGGTTCAGCGCATCGGCCAAGGTGGAGCGGGCCGGCGGCGTGGCAATGCCCATATGAAACAGCTTTCCCTGGTTAGCTTCGAGACATACCTCTATGTCGCGCAATGACTCGCGCCAGGTAAGCTGAGAGAAGGCCAGGATACGAAACAAGTCAGCACAACCAAGCGTGCGCACGCCCGCGTCGCCCTTGTGCCGGCCGATGATGCGTCCAAAGGTCTTCCACGGCACAAATTCCATCACTTGCGAAAACAGCGTCTTGCCCACATTCATGCGGCACTCCCGGTCGTTGAATCCCGAAAGCATCGCAAACGAGCC
>Ga0302144_10000617_pt1 | contig 13152 bp, 10 predicted proteins | sample I_Bog_E2_2_FD_192436 | JGI IMG/M metagenome (GOLD analysis project Ga0302144, IMG submission 192436) | Peat permafrost microbial communities from Stordalen Mire near Abisko, Sweden - I_Bog_E2_2 | ecosystem: Environmental > Terrestrial > Soil > Wetlands > Peat | place: Sweden: Abisko, Stordalen...
GTCGGGTGTCAGCAAATATATCTTTAGCGCTCTGGCCCTCGCGGTCGTGTTGGCGCTCTTTGCTTCTTACGCCGTCGCCATGACTGTGGTGCCACTTTTCTGCGCCAAGTTTATTCGTTTGGAGCCTGAACACAGTATCGCTCCTTACAGTACCCTGGGCGGCGCCGAGGAGGCGGTACAGGAAGTCGAAGAGGAACAAAGAATCAAGCGCGCGAACATCTTTCGACGCATCGTCGTCGGTTTCAATCGGCAATTCGAACGGCTGCAGCACGCCTACAAAAAAGCTATCGCCGTTTGTCTGGATCGGCCCGTATTGACCGTATGCAGTTTCGCTGCTTTCGTGGTGCTGAGCTTCGCGTTGTATCCATTTCTTGGCGTGGCGTTCTTCCCGCGCACCGATCCCGGGCAATTTGTGGTCAATGTCAAAGTCCCGCCCGGAACGCGTCTTGAGGTGACCGATGAATATGTCGGGAAGATGGAGCAGGATATCCGCGATGTGGTGTCCTCTCACGACATGAATATGATCGTGTCGAACATCGGCATTACGCCAGATCTTTCGGCCATCTATACCAGCAATTCCGGAATGCATACCGCCTTCATTCAGGTCAGTCTCAAGGAGGACCATAAGACCAGCAGCTTCGCTTACATGCAACGTCTGCGCGAAAGGTTCGCCAACGACTTTCCAGAAGTGAGCACTTATTTCCAAACGGGTGGATTGGTTGATTCCGTCGTTAACCAGGGAAAACCCGCTCCGATCGATATTCGAATCGGGGGCAGTGACCTCGATGAATCGTTTGCTTTCGCCAAGTCCGTGGCTGCCAGGGTGAACGCACTGAGTTCGGTCAACGATGTGCTGATTCCGCAGGACCTCGACTATCCGGGACTGGAATTGAATATCGATCGCGAACATGCGGCCCTGCTCGGCATATCGCCGGAGGCGGCGCTTGACAATGTCATCACTGCGCTTACATCGGACACGATGATTGCCCCGAGTTTCTGGCTCGATCCGAAGACCGGCAATAATTACTTTCTCAGCGTGCAATATCCCGACGATCAAATTAAAACCCTGACCGATTTAAAGCAGATTCCCTTGCGCGCACCCGGGGCCACAAACACAACCCCTCTTGAGTCGCTGGCATCGATCAAGCAGATCAATACTCCGACCGAGGTCGATCATTATCAACTACGTCGCAGTTTCGACATCTACGTCATGCCCAAGAAGGAAGATCTCGGCCGCGTGAGCGGGCAAATCAAACACGTCCTCGATGGCATGCACCACTCTTCCCAGATCACCGTGTCGATGGGCGGAGCGATCTCCGACATGCGGAGTTCGTTCCAGAGTTTCGGCATCGGTCTCATCCTCGCGATCGTGCTGGTTTATCTCATCCTGATGGCGCAGTTCGCTTCGTTCTCCGATCCCTTCATCATCTTGCTGGCGATTCCTCCGGGGCTTTCCGGCGTGATCCTATTCCTCATGGCCACGGGCACGACGCTCAACGTCATGTCGCTCATGGGAGTCGTCATGACGACTGGAATCGCCGTTTCCAACAGCATCCTTATCGTGCAATTCGTCGGCACGCTCCGCGCCCATGGTCGTCCCCTGAAGCAAGCCCTCGCCGAAGCCTGCGAAGTGCGTTTGCGTCCCATTCTGATGACCACGCTAGCCACTATTCTCGGCCTCATTCCCATGGCGCTCGCTCTGGAGCCCGGCAGCGAACAGTACGCGCCGCTAGCGCGAGCAATTCTCGGAGGGTTGACCGTTTCCGGCATCGTAACCGTGTTTCTAGTGCCGACAGCGTACCTGCTGATTCATCGCAAAGAAGTTCGTGATGACGAAATCGTGCCCCGATCTGGTGAGGTGCCCCATGCATAAGCGAAGTCTATTTTTGCCGCTCTGGCTCCTTCTGTGTCCCGTCGCCATACACGCACAGGAGATCGTTTCGCAGCAGATCGAGCAGCTTCCGGATGCGCCACAGCCCCACGCTCAGGCGCAGCAGCGAACTCTGGCGCTGAATTCCGCGACAACGAATTCTTCGGACTCCCTCCCGCCAGACTCAACCGGAGAAACGCTTACACGGCAACAGGCGGAGCAGTTGGCGCTCAAGAACAACCCACGAATCAGCGTCGCGGCACTGCTCGCTCTGGCACAAAAGCAGGTCGTCCGGGAGACACGCTCGGCGTTGCTTCCGACGCTGAATGGCAATTTGACTGGGGTTGACGCTGAGGAAGCAAGCCGCATCTCGGCTGGGTCGCTGGGCGCCTCCCGGCTTCTCTATCACGTGGGCGCAGGGGTTGACCTCACTCAGTTGATTACGGATTTTGGCCGCACCCGCAATTTGGTCGCTTCCTCATCCTATGGGGCAAAAGCCTCCGAGCAGCAATCGCAGGCGACGCGGGAGGACATCGTCCTGGCGGCGGACATTGCCTTCTACAATGCTCTGGAGGCGCAGGCCACCCTGCAAGTTGCGAAAAGCACCGTCAAGGCCCGGCAAGCGGTCGGCGATCAGGTCAATGCATTAACTGCGAGCAAGCTCAAGTCCACGCTCGACCAGAGTTTCGCGCAAGTCAATCTCTCGCAGGCCAAATTGCTCGATCTCGATTCGCAAAATCAGTTCGATGCCGCCATGGCGAATCTCAATGAGGTGCTTGGAACCGCGAGAGATCAACAGTACCAACTCGTCGACGACCCGTCGCCCCCGCTACCGGTCGCGCCTTCAGTGGATGCAATCATTGCTCTCGCCTTGCAACAGCGCCCCGATCTTATTGCTCTCAAACTCAATCACGAGGCGGATATGCACTTCAGCCGGGCGCAGCACGAGCAGCTGTTGCCTACGATCTCCGGGTTGGGCACGGTGGGCATCACCCCCGTCGGATCCAGCGCCTACTTCACCCCTGATTGGTATGGAGCGGCAGGGATCAATATCGGGATACCGATCTTTGAGGGTTTCAAATTCCGTGCCCAGGCCGCAGAAGCCGACCTGCGCGCCAAGGCGTCTGACGAGCAGAGCCGGGTGCTCATCAATCGCGTCGTACGGGATGTCCGCACAGCCTGGCTGAGAGCGAACACTGCACAACAGAAAATGAGTGTGACTGCGGAGCTTTTGCAAGAGGCCAACACCGCACTGGACCTGGCCGATACAAGGTATCGCCTGGGGCTCAGTTCGATTGTTGAGCTAAGTCAGGCCCAGTTACAACAGACGCAGGCGCAGATCGCCGAGGCCAACGCTCGATTTGACTATGAAGCAGACCTTGCCGCATTGCGGTTTCAAAGTGGATCGCAGCCCTAGGCTACACAGCAATGTCGTCCGGCACGACTAACGAAGACATGGTCCAGGCCTTCACCCCGAATCGACCCAATCAGCTGCTCAGCAAACGCGTTCTGCCAGGGACTCCGTGCCGCAGTAATGACCTCTTCCATTCCCAACGACTGGATGCGCCGGCGAAACTCGTGACCGCAGATCGCGTCCCGATCACGGATCAGGCTGCCCGTCAACGCCGTGTTGCTGGTTGTGTCGTCCACCGTGAAGTGCATCGTCACCTTCAGCGGGTTGGAACCTGCGGCCGCGCTAGTGATGGTTGTGGCCGAAGCCCGTGGCGTCGCGTTGATGGTTTGGAAAGCGGTCGCGGCCAAGTAGTAGGTGTTCGCAAGCCACGTTGCTTTCAGAGTACAGGCTTCGTTGCCGGTCTCCATGGTAACGACGCCGCCACTGATCGAGCAGGCACCGGCTGTCGTCGTCGTGATGGTCGGCGTGACGCTCCGAGTTCTGCGTCGTTACCAACTCCGTGAATCGGAAAGGTCTTCGGTTGGGCATTCCTCGTGCCCGGCATCGTCGAGGCCATCCTCGAAGGATGGCGTTCCGAATCTTCCACGACCGATCGGCGATCTAATGCGCAAGGAGAGATATTCATGCCAAAGATTGTTCGTTTTCACAAGTTGGGCGGACCGGAGGTTTTGAAGATTGAAGAGGAAACCTCCAAGCAGCCCGGAAAAGGTGAGGTGCGGTTACAGGTGCAGGCGGTAGGCTTGAACCGGGCAGAATTGATGTTCGTCCGTGGCCAGTACCTCGAACATCCGAAGCTGCCTGCTGGTATTGGCTATGAGGCGGCGGGCGTGGTGAAAGCGGTTGGCCCGGATGTGGACAAGAACTGGGTGGACAAATCGGTCGCCACGATTCCAGCCTTCTCCATGAACGACTACGCCGTGCTGGGCGAAGAGATAATTGCTCCGGTTGCGGCTCTGGGTGAGTATCCGGCGAAGCTGTCACCAGCGGAGGGCGCAGCGGTCTGGATGCAATACCTGACGGCGTATGGGGCGTTGATCGCGATTGCGCATTTGGCAAAAGGCGATTTCGTGGTGATCCCGGCCGCGTCGAGCAGTGTGGGCATTGCCGCGACGCAGATTGCGAAAGCTGAGGGCGCTATTTCAATCGCAACGACGCGCAAGAGCAATAAGAAAGCTGAATTGCTTTCTTTGGGTGCGGACCACGTGATCGCCACTGAGGAAGAAGACATCGTGGCGCGTGTGCAGGAGATTACCGGCGGCAAGGGTGCGCGGGTGATCTTTGATCCGGTTGCTGGGCCATTTCTGGAAAAGCTGGCCGCGGCTGCTGCAACCGGCGGAATTATCTTTGAGTATGGCGCGCTTTCGATGCAACCCACGCCCTTTCCGCTGTTTACGGCGCTGGGTAAGGGTCTAAGCATTCGCGGCTATACGTTGATGGAGGTCACGCGCAATCCGGAGAAGCTCGCGGCGGCGAAGAAGTATGTCTACGACCGGTTGGCGGATGGACGGTTTCATCCGAAGATCGCGAAGATATTTCCGTTTGCGCAGACGGTGGATGCCTATAAATATCTCGAGTCGAATGCGCAGGTGGGCAAAGTTGTGATTACCGTGCCGTAATTCGCCCGGATCCATAACTTGAAGAGGCCGCCCCTGGCGGGCTTTTCTATTGCTGTGACAAGACCGAAGAGGCCATCATTCGCCCTCGCTTGTGACAACCTGCTCCGCTGGTTTGACATGCTTCCTCAGGATTTCATCCAGCAGAAACAAGTCGGTGAGCAGTGCGCGGAGATGAATGGAAGCGTTCAGATTATCAATCAACTGCGAACTGATAACGGGTTGGGCCAGAACCAGCTCAATGGCGGCGAGAGAGTCGCGCGCGTCGCGATCGAGAACCGCAAGAAACGCCGCGTACTTTTCGGATGGCTCAAGACCCTCCGCTCGGACTGCTACCGTACAGACTTCCGCCAGTCCCGTCAAAGCCTTAACGGCGCGTTGCAGGAACTCGCGAACTTGCCCACCCGACTTGCTGCCTTCGTCAGTGCGGAGACCCTGGGCTGCGTAGGCCAGCATAAACTCGTAGCACTCTTCCACAGCCTCACAACGACTCCCAACTTCAGACAGCATCGGTTAGCCCTCGCCCTTCCAAACCCTTGGAGTCCGGTGCCGGAGATGCCGAAGAAGATGGGGATGAAGATGTCTCCACCACCCATCGCTTGGGATCATGCTCTTTCAAATAAAAATCGCGGCTCATCCAGCCGAAGATCATCGATTTCGTGATTGGGAGCTTCTCCGGACGCAGTCCGAAGTAGACGTGGACCATGATCAATGCGATCAATCCTACGCCCGCCAGGCCGTGCAGCACGTACATCATGCCCCATGTCATGTCGCCAAAGAGATACGGATTGCGGGGAAAGAAGATGGTACGCACCCGAAACATCATGAACACACCGGTGACGATCGCCGAGAGACCGGCGGCAATGATGGCGCCGTGGTAGAGCTTGTTCTCCAAAGGATATTTGGCGAATTTGTCCGGAGGAGCTTCGTGCTTACCGGCAAATCGCATCATTCTTCGCCATGCGTCCCGCAGATCGATCCGATCAGGCCAGATCGCCCAGAAATCCATAAAAAAGGACGCATGGATGACGTGGAAGAGAATGGAAGCGGTCAAGACGACGCCCGCAATCCAATGATAAGTCACCCAGGGAAACTGGACGCCAACTTTCGGCAGGAAGGCGGTAAATAGTAGTGTGAACATGGAGGCGGCCATGATCCAGTGAAATAGCCGCGCTGTCAGCGAGTGTCTGGGAACATGCTCGGGGATGCGCGCCGCCACGGCGGGCGAAATGGTGCCCGTAAACTCTCTTGGTCTGGCGAAATAGCGCAAATAGGTGGCGTGAACAACAAAGAAGAGGAACCCCGCGATCACCGCGACCCAGATCAAGAACCAGGCGATATGGATCGGCACACGTTGTCCCCACGGACTCGTCGCCCATTCTAAGAAGTCCATGTTGCCTCCTCTGCTCCTGATCTTGCTGCTGCTCCTGATCCGATGATGGCGCGCTTCACCAAATTTCTCATCAGCGGGATCTTGTAGGCATTGAACTGCAATGGGATTGCTCCGCGCACGGCCAGTTTCCCCGCCATTTCACCTGTCGCGGCGTTGCGTGGCTGGCCACGTACCGCATCTTCAACCACCTTCAAACGCAAGGGGCGCGCGGCGGCTGCGTTAACCGAAATTCGAATGCGGTCGATCGTCTGCGCTGAACCATTGCCCGCTGAACTATCGCCCGACGCGACCATGGCCGAGGCCACGTTCATCAGCGGGAAGTCCCAAACGTTGCGGTCTCGAATTTTCTCAAAATAGAATTGCGCGCCCGCCCACGTGGAGGGAATACGAATGGCCGTAAGCAAGTCCCCGGGCTGCAAGATGTGCAGGCGGGTGATGTCGATGTCAGGACCGATGAAATAATCTTCCGCATCCACAACGCGTTCGCCCTTGCGCGTGCGTATGACAAACTTAGCGTCAAGCGCAATCAGGGCTGGGGCTGAATCGGAGGGATTCACCGCCACGCAGCGGTCGGCCTGCAGAATCGCATGCTCGCGGTTGCGGCCCTCCGGCGTGTCGGCATAGCAGATGTTGCCGCCGGCACGGTAACACGGCCAACCGCTGCGGTAATACCAGCAGCGCGTATCCTGCGACACATTTCCGCCAATAGTTCCCTGGTTGCGGATCTGCGGTGATGCCACCAATTCCGCGGCCTGCGCCAGCAGATCATACTTCTGCTTAACGATGGGATGATTCACGACTTCAGTGAGCGTCGTCATGGCGCCGATTTCGATACCGTCGCTGCCAGCAGCGCGAATTCCGCGCAGTTCGCCGATTCCACTCAGGTCGACCACAACCTTCGGCTTCTTGATTCGATCCTTCAGCCAGTCGAAGCTATCGAGGCCTCCGGCCAGCACCCAGGCATCGGGTCCGTGCTGTTCGAGAAGTCTCTGCGCATCGTCGACGGACGCCGGCTGAAACAATTCGAAAGCGGCCATTACGTCTCGTATGACGGCCATTACAACTCTCCTTCAAATTCCGTTCGCAAATCGCCCATTAAATGTGCGCCATAAGCGGATGCTGCATCGGTCGGCCCGCTTCGAGCGAGGTCAGAATCGTGTCGGCGTTCACCGGAGCCCGCTGAAAAATCTCATCTCCCAATGCATCCGATAGGGCGTTTAAGATTGAAGCGCACCCGCCTCCAACTGGAGGCTCGCCGACGCCGCGAGCGCCGACCGGCGTCTCCGGATCCGGAATGTCCAGCGCAGTCCATTGCATATCGACGGGCACATCGAGAATCGTCGGCGGTCTACTTTGGTAGAAGCGCTTGGAGAGCATCTCCCCGTACCGCGGATCGAACACCCATTTCTGGCCAATCGCGTGGCCCATGCCGAGGACCGAGCGGCCGAGCACCTGACCGCCGAGCGCCCGGGGATGGATCACCGTGCCGACATCGGCGGAAGCGAGAAAATCGACGATGTGGTACTTGCCGGTTTCGACATCGACCTCAACCTCGGCGAAACTGGCAACATAGGAATAGGTTGAACCATCGCGCGGGTAGTTGTCCTTCGCAGCCACCACCAAGCCTTGTCCGGCCAATGCCGCGACCGACGCCTTCGTCAATTTGTGGACATCGGCTGGCGCTTCATGGCCATCGTAGATGCCGCCTAATTCAATCGCGTGCTTCGCGGCTTGCGCCAAAGTCATGCCGGCGCCACCGCCTTTGCGAAAAACGCGTTCGTTCGCTACCACGTACTGCTCTGGCTTGCCGCCGAGTTTTTTGGCCGCGATCTCCTGAAGCTTCTGCTTGGCGGCCATCGCCGTGGCGTATGCTGCCCGCGTCATGGCGTGCGTTGTCTGACTTCCGCCGGAGACGCAAGTGAACGGAAGATCCCTCGCCGTGTTGCCCCAAACTACATTGCATTTTTCCCACGGCACGCCGAGAACTTCCGCCCCCGCGCGATGTACATCCATCACCGACTCGGTGCCGAGGTTGCCGATTCCAGACTGGAAGGTGATGCGGCCATCCGGCTTGATGACAAGAAGCCCGTCGAATCCGATGGTGCCGCCAACGTAACAGCTCAGCGAAACGCCAACTCCTCGAACTTTCGTGCCGATCCTCTTCGTTGTACGCGCGTTCGCCGTACGCGCGACCCGCTCGTTCCATTTGAACTGCTCCGCGCCACGGTCGAGCGCTTCTTTCAAGAACGCGCTGGTGGCGTATTGACGTTTCCCCTGCACCACTGGTCCCAACGGCGCTTTGCCCTCGGGGCAGTTGATGCGGCGAATCGCGACCTGGTCGATTCCAAGTTTGCGCGCGGCTTTCGCGATGATCGGCTCGATGATGACAATCCCCTGCAACCCGCCCGGGGAACTCTGCGCACTACGCGGTGGCGTGTTGGTCAGCACCGTCAACCCACGCCAGCGCATGGCTTGCGGCTGGTATAACAGAGACACGATGCGGCCTGACGACGGCGCATCGCCCACCGCGTCATAAGGACCGTTGTCGCAAATGACGAACATGTCGAGGGCCGTGATCTGTCCCTCTTTTGAGAAGCCGACTTTCATACGCCCTTGAAAGCTAGGGCGCGCTCGTCCGATGAAGGTCTCCTCCTCGCGGCTGATTCGCATCATCACCGGGGCGTTCGTCTTCTTCGCCAGCAGCGCCGGGATGATCATCGTCACTCCACCGGTGATCTTGCTGCCGAATCCGCCTCCGGTGTATTCGCTGATGAAAACAACTTTGTCGGGACTAATGTTCAACCAGCGCGCGATCGCAGGCAGTGTTTGCGCCGTGCTTTGTGTGCCCGTGTAAATGTAAACTTTGCCGTTTTGCCAATAGGCCATCGCGCTGCGCGTTTCGAGCGTCTGATGACTTGTATCAGGAGTGACGAACGTCTCGTCAAGAACGAGTGCCGCATCCTTGAACCCTGCATCGAGATCACCATACGTCCATTCGTCGGGACTCTTGCCCATCGGAAGACGGCCGTGCTTTTCGTCCTCGAAATCAGCCTTAGTCCACTTGAGTTCAGCAACTGCAGGCGTGCCCGGACCTTGCGGCGACGCGGGCCGCGTCCAGACGTTGCCATCCGTTCGCGGGTTGGGACCACCGGGCCGCAAAGTTTCGAGCGGGTCGATCACAAAGGGAAGCGGTTCAAAATCGATTTCGATTTTCTCGATGGCTTCCGCCGCGGTAAGTTCGTCAACTGCGGCCACGGCGAGAACCGGCTCGCCCTGATAAACCGGCTCCATGGTGAGACCGCGTTCGCCCCACTTGCTGGCCTTGATCACCGTGCCATTGTCGGTTAGCGTGTCGGCTGGCGCGGGAAGATCGTCCGCAGTGAGAATGGCTTTGACGCCGGGCATGGCCAGCGCTGCTTTCGCATCGATGCGCTTTACCCGCGCATGCGGCATCGGACTGAGCAGCAGTTTGCAGAACAGCATGCCTTCCGCGCGAAAATCCTCTGCGTACTTCGCATTGCCCGTGACTTTGGCATAGAGGTCCGGGGTCTCGTAGTTCTTGCCAATTAGTTTGTATCCGGCGCCGTAGATGCGCTCGGCAGCCTTGGTGGGGTCAGGACGTTTCTTGTTATCGAGGACCTCATTGCCGTTATCCAAGCGACGACCTCCGCATATTCTCCGCCCCGCGCATCAACGCCGTCAGAATCTTGTCGTAATCCTGGCAGCGGCAGAGATTTCCCGAGACTCCGTGCGCCAGTTCCAGACGGGTCGGATTGGGATTCGTCTTCAAGTATCCGACCGCGCTCATGATGAAGCCGGGCATACAGAACGCGCACTGAAATCCCTGCTCGTCGATCACACCCTGCTGCACCGGATGCAAGGTTCCATCGGCACTCGCCAAGCCCTCGATGGTCAGAACTTTCCGGCCGCGCACGTTGTGCGTGAGCACCGAGCAGGAATAGTGTGAAATATCGTCGATAAGGACTGTGCAGGATCCGCATTCCGCACGGTCGCATCCCAGCTTGGTGCCGGTCAGTCCCAGTTTGTAACGCAGCGTCCAGGCCAGCGTCTCTTGCTTCATGACATCGACGCGCCTTTGCTGACCGTTAACGTTGAGAGTGATGAGGCGCTCGCCCACGCCGGCAGCCAACTGCTGGCCATGCAGTATAGAGGAGGCGCGAAAAAGATAACCAGCGGAGGAGACGGCCACACCGCTGCTGATGACGCCTTTAATGAAGTTGCGCCTTGAGAGAGCTTTCGGCTCTTCGTCGGGCAAGTCTTGAACTGCCTCGGAATTTGCCTTCTCGGTCATACTCGATCACTTTGATCTGGGGCCGCCGTCGGTCGACTCTTTCGTCTAAGCACCGATGTGAGGCCACGTATTGAACCAGTTCGATTACCAGAAAGAATGCCCGGATTCGGAAATTGTCGATGCAGGTAGTATAGGCGCGCCACTCGTCGGCGAGGAATTCTATCGACGCCGTGATCCAGCCCGAGTGACGGGCAAACAGGAAGTAATGCCCAGGATGGACTCCCAACGACGCGTGCCAGAAGTCGGCTTCTGGGAAGCTTACGCCGAAAGGCGGTGGGATTCCGCCCAGACGATAGCAAGCCGGACCTGTCTTCCGAACCGTTCACTACAGGGTTCCAACAGGTCACGTGCGGCATCAGGGGCTGTATCGTCTGTGCATCGGAACGCTCACCGAGAGCGGACCTGGATACGGTAGAGGTCGTTTGAGAAAATCGAGTTGGCCTGCTTCCGCCGACAGTCCCAAGTGAAATCTCTGCAGGTAAAGTCATCGCGATCGACCCAACCAGACTGATAGGTATTACACCTTGACGGCGTTGTTAGATCCTGGTGAAACTCGCTCACTTGAAAGCCGGTTCGAGAGGTACCTCCTGATTTTCTTGGCGTCAGGAAAGGGTAATTTGCTAATCACCGAAATGAAACTTGCTTACCGCGACTCTCGCCTAACGAGATCGCTGCGAATAACATTGCGACACCCGGGGCGATGGCTAAGCCGTTGAACATACGTTCAAAACGAGATCAAGTGTGTCCTTGGCTGTGTCCTCAAATCTTCTCGTGAGGACGCTGGGACATAAGCACAGGATCGGCTTCAGCGGCAACATAGTTCACTTGAACCCGGGCAGGTCCACGCGCTTCGCAATGTGATCCTTAATCCAGTGACTATCCCACCATTCCTTCGGGTCGATCTGGACGCCGTCGAGTTGCATCGCGAAGTGGATGTGATCACCTCCGGCCATTCCGGTTTGGCCACTGGTGCCCATGACTTGGCCTCGTTTCACCAAATCGCCTTCGTGCACCGCAATCTGGCTAAGGTGGCCATAGATCGTCTGTAGCCCGTAGCCATGGTCCACCACGATGCAGTTGCCATAGATGCCCAGTGGCGCCGCATATACGACCCGCCCGTCATTGGACGCCTCCACACCAACATGCTGCGTAGCCGCGAGATCATACCCCAGGTGCACCTGCTGATCGATCTTGGTCCCTTTGTAGATGTAATTCCGAGTGTCCGCAAAGCTGGCTTCCGCCTGGGAATGAGATTGCCGTGCGAAAGGCTGCGACCATAAGAACCTGTCTGCGGTCTTGAGGCGAAGATCTGAAAGCACCTTGTTATTGGCCCGCCGCATTTCGCTATTAATCTTGACAAAACGCGCCACGGGATCGCCCGAGCCATTCGGGTCCAACTCGCCGATTACCTTCTGCATAAATTGGTCGCTCACCACTAAATTGTGTACGGTGTACTTCGGTTGCTCCTTCTTGGGGAACTGGAATACGATCGGGCTGGTCACGTCGTTTCCAGTGCCATTGGATGCATATGCCACCGGGACAGTGCTGGCTGGCATATTCCAGGCAAACGCGAACAGCGAAAAGAAGCCCTGTTTGCCTCCGGGCATGGGCCAAGCCCGAAATGTCTGATCGCCGACCTTCACACCCGCCTCTGTAAAAGTACCGGAGACATTGAAGGTTGCTAAATCAGCCATGCCCAGATACAGATAATGTTGGTCTGAATCAACACTGATGACGGGTGGTCGCGTCACCACTCTCACGTCGCGCTCCAAGCGTGCTGTCTTCCGAAGCAACCCGTTCGAGACAGCTACGACGATTAATTTCGCCGTGCCGTCTTTGAGCTGAGGAGTCGCGTTCGTGCCGGCCACAAAACTCCATGTGTCATCAGTCCATCGTGATGTTGGCGCGTTCTCCCAGACTCGATACTGAATGCCGTTCTGCTCGACAAAGGCTTCGAGCCTGCGAACGCCATGTGGGTCGCGTACGTGGACAGCGATGGCGGTGGCTTGGCCGAGGGCGGTAACTGGAGATGGCAGGTCGACAACGGGCGGCGCTTGTCGCGTCAATAGAATCGCAATCGACGACAAGGCTACGATACCGATCACGACAATAAAGACTTTTCGCATAAGTCATTGTAGCGCTCTCAAAGAGGACACCGGCGCGATGGCTGCCACAATCTGCCGATCTTGATTCCCTTAGCAGATGCCTGCTCTTAGGCGTGTGGGACAGCCGCTTAGCGAGCGACCGCTGATTGTGATTACCTCTTCGCCCACGCGGTTGGCTTTGTTAAAGTTTCTGTGGTGGAATACCTTGCATGTGGAGAGCCATTCGATAGCATGGATATTTCCGGGCCAAACTCCGTGGCAGTCCGTACCGAGAATGTCTGCCGCCATTACCAGATGGGTGAGGCATTGGTGCGCGCGGTGGACGGAATTTCCGTCGATGTTCGGGCCGGGGAATTTGTGGCTCTGCTGGGTGCGTCGGGATCCGGCAAGTCATCACTGCTCAACCTCGTCGCCGGCCTTGACCGTCCCACCTCTGGGACGGTTA
>Ga0302144_10000619_pt1 | contig 13127 bp, 24 predicted proteins | sample I_Bog_E2_2_FD_192436 | JGI IMG/M metagenome (GOLD analysis project Ga0302144, IMG submission 192436) | Peat permafrost microbial communities from Stordalen Mire near Abisko, Sweden - I_Bog_E2_2 | ecosystem: Environmental > Terrestrial > Soil > Wetlands > Peat | place: Sweden: Abisko, Stordalen...
AACACCCTAGCCGCTTGGCCACCCTTGCAAGAGCTATTCGGCTGGATAGGGTTGGGGGTATGAACAAGCACATCACTCCCGGTCAGTCGGCATACGAAACCTTCTGGGCACCCAGCAAGTCTGAGTGGGATACCGAGAAGGCCGATATACGTAGATGTTGGCATGCCATTGCTGCCGCTGCCATCAGGGCTCACCTGTCCAGCATCGGCGCCCGTGGCGGTGGCAAGGGCACGCCTGCCCAGGCCAGGGCTGCCAGGAAGAACGGCATGCGCAACCGGAAGTCCAAGGGGAAGCCACGGCCTGGTTGACCTAAGCCCTGCCATACAGCCATCCCTTCCACACCGCCAGGGCGCCTCTGGGCAGGGGCATGGGCTTAGTACGGAAGTACCTGATATAGGTCCGTAGGCCGCGCATCAGGCGGGCATGCTTACGGGATGCCATGGCTACCCCGATCCTGTCTGAAATCGCCTGGAAACGGCATTGCTAGGGCTCCTGCCTGGATAGGTCGTAGGCCATAGCTTCCGCCTCCCGCTCGATCCTGTCCTCGAACTTCCACCGTATCTGTGCCCACAGGCCACGGCCGAAGCTGTAGCGGGACCGGATGGACTCGGCGGCTTGGTCAAGCAGCCAGTCGGGTAGCTCTATGGGGTCGGGCGGGGATATGTCTCGGTCAAGGACGCTCATCCCTTCCCCCTCACCGCCAGCGCTGCCTCAATGATGGCCCTAACACGACTCTGAATCGTGGGATTTCTTACGGTACGCCAGTGCTCATATTCAGCCGTCACTGCGGCCTCCACTTCCCCCTCCGTCACCCCCTGCCCCGCCTCTGCCTCTGCTTTCACGGTCCCAGGCGGGGGCGGCATTGGCATCCAGTGGGTGGGCAGCGTAATATCGGTGAGACTGCCACGGTCCAGCGTGCCGTCCTTGCGAACGTTCGCCATTTGAACCATGACAATTGGGTTCCACGTCAGCACTAGACAGTGCCGTGGATATTCCGGCATCCTCTCCCCGCACGCGATCCATCCCCCTGCCGTCGCCGCTGGCCCAGGTGGGGCGGGGGCGCTGGGCTCCAACTGAGCGATGCGATCCTCCAGCGCTTCATAGTCGTCGTACAGCACATAATTCGGCAGCATGGATTCCGGGCACGGGAAGTCCTCTATGGGCCGCATGCCGTTGCCATCGGGATAGTATTTCTGCGGTGGATCTAGCGCCCCCTTCCCGGCATCGGGTTGGGGCGGCGGGGAGGGGAGGGAGGTCACTTCTGGCACGGGTTGTCTCCTGGTTCTTTATTGTGCTCTGGAATGCCCATATCTCTGGCGCGTTCATTCTGCCGCTCGCACCTTCCCAGCTCGCAGTGGCGAACCAGGCACCGCTTACACATGGCGGAATCGCAATCATAACATCGGAACATCATAGTCATCGGCAGTATTTCATGGCAGCACGAGGACCACTCTACGGGCATCGGCCAGCCGCACCTAAATTGCGGCATCGAGCTTTCATCGAAAGGATTTTTCTTCCAGCTATCGATTTTTGCCGGCGTAGGCCAGTCACGCGCGCTCATTTCGCCTCCCTCTCCGTCCTATCGGACATGATGACTGCCAGCGTTGCCCTCGGATCGCCCGTCCCAACATGCTGATGCACACGGCACCGGATGCCACTCGTCTGCGGGCCGACCATCCTGCGCAGCGCGCTCGTCAGCAATTGAACCTCGAACGCTCGGGACGATACGGGCGTGCGCACGGCACTCCCAATGATGAACACCCGTGAGCCTCGCAGCTCAAGCAGGCCCCAGCCTTCCGGCATCTCGTCCAGGCGGATCATGCCGGATTCGGCAAGGAAGTAGCGTTGCGTCCCCATGCTGTCGTGCGTCAGGCGCCTATGCCACTTGCCGGCATCGGCCCGGAAGTCCGCGCGGCTGGCCTTGCATTCGATAACAGTAGACTCCAGGCCGTTCCAGCCGATGGCGTCCGGGTGCTCGGGCGAGCTGCTGCCCATCTCGGTAATCACGACACCACAGCGCCGGGTGTTCAGCAGCCAGGATGCCGCGCGCTCGACTAGTTCACCGTGGTTCATCGTCCCCCCGTCAGCCGATGGCCGGTGCATGCGCAGGCGAGGAGGCGGAGGAGGCGGCGCAGGAGGGTCATGGCGTGGACTCCAGGGCGGCGAGGGCAGTGAATAGATTCGCCCTGGCGCGGCTTTGTTGTGCCAGGTGCCCATATTCGTGTTCCTTCACTTCCTGCGCCTCCCGCACCACGGCCAGCAGCTTGAGCACGGTGCCAGGGTCGCAGGCGGCGATGAAGGCGGCATCGCCCCCACGGTGACGGGCTCCCTTCCGTAGCTCCATTTCATTCCACCACGGTTGCGTGCATGGCGCTGCGGCCAGCTCTGCCAGCTCGTCCAGGGATATGGTCATGGCTTCACCGCTGTGGCTCTGGCGATGGCGAGGCGGGCACGTACCAGCGCCTCGCTAAAATCATTATTCGTATCGGCAAGATCCCGCAGCGCCTCCAGCAGGGCATCGCGCTGGGCCTCCAGTTCCACCATCTCGCCCAATCGATGGCGCAGATAATCCCCGTCGTCCTGTGTCAGCAGCTGGTCCTTATTGCTGCGCAGGTTGACCAGCTCGGCCTTCATCTCGTCCAGGCTGGCGGCCATGTTGACAGCCGATAGCGCCATCTTGGTATTGGCGGCCAGTGCCGCATCGCGGCCCCACTTCATTTTCTCAATGCCGGCTTTCAGCTCGCAAATCTGCACGTATATCTTTTGCTCGTCGGTGTTCACGTCCCACCGCCCTTCCCCGCTGGGGCAGGGATCAATATCCTGGTCAGCGGTCCAAGCGACAGGCCGCGCACCTTCATCCTGGCGTGGGCACGCCGCTGGTCGCGTAATGGCCTGGGGCACGTCAGCTCCAGCTCGCCATAGCGCAGCCAGGCAAAGATCCATTGAGCCACCATCCCCCGCGCCTTCCCCTTCCGCTTGGCTGTGCGGCGCGGCTTGGTGGTAGCGGTATGGTCGATGGGGATGGGGATACGGTAGAACTTGTCCATGTCTATCTCCCTTGTCCATGGGTAAGGATTATCCCAGCCCACTCCCGGAAGAAGCACATGCCAGCCAATGGCCAGAGACGGCGCGTAGTGGTGACCTTCGGATTCTCATCCAGCCAGCGCTTGTGCGTCATTACCCCTCGCGGATAGGCAAGGTGCAGGTCCAATTGCATCCGGTACGCAATCGCAGCCTGGTTCGGCGGTTCGATGCAGGTGTGCTGGCTCATGTGCGCACCTTGGTATGCCCATGCACGCCATCATCGGTTGGGGTGATCCAGCCACCGTGCGAGGCAAGCAGCCGCTCGACAATGGCAATTGGTACGTGGCCATACACTGCCGAATCAGCACCATCAAGGTATGGATCAAGCATGGGATCAGTAGATGACGGATATCCGCATTCCACTTCGGTCCACGGTCCCTTGTCACGCTGAGGCGTGCAGTAACATCCATGCGATGCCTGCACGGATATGGAAAAACCATCAGCACAGACTATCCACCGCAGTGGCTTGCCGTCAGGTTTGCGAGTCTTCAGGTAGTCTTGGAGCTGGCTCATGTGCGTGTCCTTGGGTTATCCTGTCAACGCCGATCCCCACCAGGCCACGGGGGCGGGGTGGGGGTGGGCTGTGATGATGTCTGTCTATATCATGTGCTCCCGCTCCCGCTCCCGCTCCTGCTCCTGCTCCTGCTCCCGCTCCAGCTCCTGCTCCCGCTCCCGCTCCAGCTCCAGCTCCCGCTCCCGCTCCAGCTCCTGCTCCCGCTCCAGCTCCTGCTCCCGCTCCCGCTCCAGCTCCAGCTCCCGCTCCCGCTCCAGCTCCCGCTCCTGCTCCTGCTCCAGCTCCTGCTCCCGCTCCCGCTCCAGCTCCCGCTCCCGCTCCTATATTTCTGTTTAAGTCCTCTCATTGCTTCACCACACCGAAAGCCTCAATGCAGCGATTCTGCACATAGAGGTCACCGGGGAGCTTCTGTGCATCCTTCCATGCCTTGTCAGCGAAGGCGCCAGTTTCGTAGACAATTGCCGGATCCGTCAGCAGGACGCACGTATCATTGACGCCAGCCAAAAGGCCGGTGTAAATGTAATTTAATGCGAAAAGAGTTACCCTTTGCCCAAGGAGCGCAACTAAACCCTCGCCTTCGACTTCCTGGACATTGACGAGCTTTTTCATGTGGTGTTCTTTCTGTGCCGGGGTGGCACTGTGTGTGTGGTGCATTGGCGTGTGGACTACTGGCGTCAATCGACATTCATTAGATGCGGACGCTGACTGGTGCGGATTTTGACGCCCCTTGCTATACCAGCCCGCACGGACTCACACTTGGCAATGATCCCCAGAAGGGCCTCGTCATAGGTGTCGGTCGCATGAGCAATCGCCCTAGCCAGCATCTTGTCCCAGGCCTCTAAGCCATCGCCCCAGCGCGCGACAAGCCGGAATCGCTTCCAGTCAGGGGTCTCCGTCAGCACATAGTAATCATGCTTATCACTGTGCGTGTAGGCGACCAGAATAGGGTCCTTGAGTTGCGCAGGAGCACAGTGACGGACAACCAGCACATGGTCTGGATGCTCCGCCCGGTAGCTCCTGATTTCCTTTAGGACGCGCAGCGGCAGCACTCCCGCGTCATATGCCTCTACCTTGGTAGATCTGGGAAATAGCTCCTGCATGACGAATCCCTGGTCTGCCGTTGGCTGCGGATAGCACTGACGCTTGCCGCTATCGCTGACCTGGACAGTGAGTCCCAGTTCAGTAATGAGGGCCATTGCCTCGGCATCGGGCTCGCCGGTGAGGGTTGCTGAATCAATCTCGCGCTCATCGTAGATTTCAACATCCATGTGATATTCCTTTGTGTGTGCGTGGTTGTGGGGGTCAGGGGAGGGGGGCTAGGGTCAGGAGTTCCAGGAGCTTTTCAGACATGCGGATAACGGCTTTGTCGGCGTCCCAGGCGTCCCAGGCGTCCCAGGCGTCCCTGGCGTCCCAGGCGTCCCTGGCGACCCAGGCGACCCAGGCGGCCCAGGCGGCCCAGGCGGCCCAGGCGGCCCAGGCGGCCCAGGCGGCCCTGGCGGCCCTGGCGGCCCTGGCGACCGAATCCCATTGCTCCCGTGTCGGCTCATCGCCTGCGATGCTGCGGTCCATCAGGTCGGCCATGCGCAGGACAATGGCACGCTCGGCATCATCGCGTGACGCACCGGCAGTGTCCCGGACCAGCCATGCCAGCCAGCGCTTGCCGACCATGGAGAGGTCAGCACCGGGAGTGATGGCGGACAGGAAGCGATCAGGCCAGGTCATGGCCTGTGCATTGGGCAACATCTCAAACAGGTTGTCCTCGATGACGGCCAGCTGCCAAGGAATGCCTAGCTCCGGCTCGTAGTCCTCATGCCGGTTGCTGTGGATAGTGCAGCCCACCGCGCAGCCCTTGCCGTCCTCCCAATAGACGCCCCTGACCAGCTTATCGGCCTTGGCATGGGCACGGACACGCCGGAGGTACTTGGATTTTATGGCAGGCTTGCTGTGGTAGGCCAGGAGGGGAGCGGTCACGGCGTATACTCCGCTATGGTGAATTGGTACTGATTGCAGGCTAGGACGAGGAGGTAGAGGGCGCGGTGGGTCATGGCGTCACCTCGCGGTGCAACCGCCGCTTCTCCTGGCAATGACTGGCGGCAACCTTCGGGGACCCCGCTTGCGAACCCGTAGAGACTTCTGCGGGTTGCGCTGTTTGCTGAATGTCCCAATGGACACCACGCTTGCCAACGTCGCTCTCGGTGAACTTGGGGCCACAGGCTGGGCACACGCCGTAGCCGTAGTCCCGGTTGTACCATTGGCGGCCCTTGGTGGACTCGCCACAGCAGCAGCATTCGAGGGTGTGGATGGTGCTCACTTGGTCACCGTCTGCTTGTGCCATGAGGCAATCGTGGTCAGCTTCTGGAATGGCACAGCCTGCTTGGGGAAGCGCTCTGAGCCGATGACCAGGCCGTAGCCACCATAGCAGTGGACTTGGCCAGTTTTGAAGTCTACCAGGATTGCGCCAGCGTCACCGTGCGACATGTCAGTGAGCCATTGCTCGTAGGACTTGCCCTGGGGGCGTGGCGGGGTGTTGAAGCAGCCAAGCGAGAGGTTGCCCGGCATCTTGTCGTGCAGGATGCCCAGGAATCGGGCAGTGCCATAGGATATGTCAGTGCCACGGTCTGCCATCAGCGTAAACAGCTCTGTCAGAGCGGCAGCAACGTCGCCTCCATTCCAGTGCATGTAGGTGGTGGGGGAGTATTCTTCACCGTCAGTGAAGATGATCAGTGCGCGATTGCCCATAACTTGTTCTCCTCGGTCATGTAGACCATTGGGGTGTGTCAGGCTTGTAAGGGAGAGCATAGCGGAGCGGGTGGGGTGTCAAGGGGGAAGTTATCTCAGAGCATTACGAGCCGCTGCAATGGCGTCATCCAGCATGCCTGGCTCATAGCCCACATGCTGCACGCGGGACATGTCCACAAGCGCAGAGCGTAGGGTAAGCTCTAGGCTGGTGATGCGCTTCCAGTCCTCAGCGCCGCGCGTCATCAATTGATTGATGACATCCTGAGAGCTGTAGAGATTGGGATTGCCGTCCTTATCGCAATCGGGCAGCGTGTCCTTGTTGAGTGCATCGGTATCGCGGGGATCAGTCATCGCTTGACCTTTTGGGGCTTAGGAACCGTCTTGGGGAATAATTGGTGTTTGAGGTTCTCATAGTCTATTGCCTCAAGCGTCCTGTCTGTCCGGATCTCCAGGTGTCCAGGGCGACACCAACCGCTGGGTCGGTGGCGATGGCCGGTTCATAGGTGGCAGCGAATATATCCGGCTTGCACGGGTAATGCTCGCCCTTGACGCCAGTGATGATCCAGTCGCCGGGGCATACATTGTGGCCGCCTTCCAGGGTGTCGATCCAGCCGTGGTCGTGCATGCGTGCCTGGCAATGGCGGCAGAGATCGTGACCATTCACGCCAGGGTGACGGAAGTAGCGGACAATGGCCCCTTCTCTGGGCTGTGTCGGCACCTTTCCCGTGTCCTCAAACGGGCGCAGTGTGTCGTCTAACGGGTGATCCCCATTGCGGTACCACCGCGTGGCCGTGATGACCACCGGCCGCTTGCGGTATTGGTTTGGCATATCTGTACTCCCGATTCATTACTGATTGTTTACAGATTCATGCAGACGCTCAACATGGGCAGCGTCACGGTAGTAGTTCCGAAGACGTTCGCTGATGACATGCCAGTGAGCAAGCGCCTCACGGTCAGAGCCCATCAGCTCCTGCTTGACGACAGCCAGGGTCTTGCGATCCAGGGCAGCATCGGTCAGGACTTCATCGGATATGGCTACAGTGCTCATCGTGTCATCTCCTGGTCACGTGGACCGTTAGGGTGATAGGTGTGAGCATAGCGCAGGGGGTGGGGTGTCAAGCAGCAATTTATGGCACCTGCCATATGGCACAATGGCACCTGTCATCCCTGCGGATTGCAATAACGGGGTCCGCCATACAGATTGTGGCACACTCAGCTATACGGGCGGTAGATTCATATTGACAGAATACAGCGCATACACAACAATCCTCTATATCCTGTATGCTGTCATTCCCCCTCTAGTCTGAGCCCGGAATCGCCGAGCACGGCCATAAGCCGCGCGCAAGGCGATTAGGTAGAGGGCGGTTCAGATGTATGCTGTCCTTCCCGCTTATATCCTACGCTCTCTGAGCGGGCTGTGTATATACTCAAAAAGCCGGAAAATGTATGCTTATCACGATCAAAGCAGACGAAACCGCCTACATTACGGACAACGCCTACGGCGGCGTGAGTGAGCGTGCTCACGGTAGGACGCTCGCCAGAGGCGAGCGTGTCATCATCAACGATGTGGTCTACAAGGTCATACGCAAGCAGGCGAATGGTGATGCGCTCTGTCAGGAAGTGGGACAAGCGCCAGCGTATGGCCATGATAAGCCTATGGCGCCAGTAGCCCCGGCCTTTTAGCATGTAGTCGCGCAGCGTAGCGAGCACAGACACACAGGCTTTGTTCCGCGCCGGCTGGCTTATGGGCTGGAATTATTCTTATATAATGTCCTATCAACCTAAACTGCCTCGATATAATAGGGTTTAGGAGTACACAACCATGTACAAGTCTGACAACAACAGCCCCCGGCCTCTGCTCGCTGGCGTGGACTACGCCGCCAAGCCATCGCCGCCGAGCCATCCCTACCCTGAGCAAGCCTGCAAGCCTCATGCGCCTAATCCCATGGATAGCGCTCTGACCAGGCTGGAGGCGCTCTGCAAGGCTGTATTGAGCCTGGACATCGACCTGGCAGACAGGATCGCAGCAGCTAGGAGCTATCTGGAGCATGCCAGGCCAAAAGAGGATGGCGGTACTGCACAAACGCAACGGCCATCAGGAGGGCCGCTGGATGATAGGCTGTGCGACCTGGAAGCGCATGTGCAGCGCATGGCCAATAGGATTGGAGAGCTGCGCGAGCTGTTTGGTTGACAACGGCTATCGAGTAGGTAAGCAAGCAGCAAGCGCCAGGCAGATATGCCGCACCAAGGCTCTGGGCATGAATCCGGAGCCTTGACGTGTTTAGGGGGGATGGCAGGATTGCGCTTAGGCCATACTACGCTGCTACGCCCTAAACAAGCGTGTGATCCGTGAGATGGCGCTGTGTCCTAGCTCAATGAGAGCCGGCCCTTGGTAAGGGCAGGATCCTGGACCGGAAGCACCGCAGCCATGGCGGGCACAGCACGACAACCCTGGCTAGCGCTGGGGTTGCTTCGTTTGATGGCTCAGCAGGCCGGCCAAGGGCAATTGTAGGCCATAGCAGAGCAAGGGTCGGGCAGGAATAATCGATCCTGGGGCATTGTAGGGGTGACAAATAGTGTCAGTTATCATCAAAACAATTGATTTGACCGTTAATGTGCTAACATTCGCTTATGAACGAGCGCATACAGCACGCCATAGGATGGGTGGCAAAAGGTCGCCAGGCAATGATGATTGAGCAGCTCAAGGACAGGGATATCGAGGCGCGGTACTTGACCGGGAAGCCATACAAGGCACACAGGCTGGGAACGCTCATGCGGAGGCTCAGGTTGACCCATAAGAACCAGAGGCATACCAAGGAGCAATGGCAGGCGATCCTTGGTCATTATGGCAGCCAGTGCTTACGCTGTGGATCTACAGAGCGGATAGCCAAGGATCATGTGCAGGCATTGGCCGACGGTGAAACGGACTCGGCGCTCAACCTCCAGCCGCTTTGCCTGTCATGCAACAGTGGCAAGAACAGCAATTCGGTGGATTACAGGCCGGATCGTGGCTACTTCGCCATGATGCGTTGGAAAGGTGAACGCACGGTGTCTAATAATTGGACAGACATGTGGTATTCTTATACACAAGCTGAATGACGGGTTTCGTGGTTCGGGCGGCCGAGCTGGCCGGCTCATTTATTGGCTGGCTCCGCTGGTCCACTTAGCCTCATTGCGCTGCTGTCGTGGAATGGGAAAGCCATAAGCCATTGTGGCAAAAGCTACAAGCAATGTCACATGCTCTAACTCTATTTAGCGTTGGTGACCATTATTGTCATAGGCCACAGCGCACCGATTCGTACGCCATCGCCATAAGCACAGCAGCGCCAGGCAGTAGCGGCGGCAATGGCCACCACCACACCCGCCACCAGGCCGGGTGGGGGCCCAACTCCACTCCAGTGGTATCTAGCGTCTCTATCTGCGAAACTTTCCCCCACAGTTGCGAATTGTATTCCTGGCGTTCCTAGGCACTCTGAGACACATGCCCGACGATCCCCCGACGCCGCCCCGCAAGTGGATTGAGGTCCTAGAAACGCCTGCAAACCGCCCTACAGCGCCTCCTGACGTGGCTATGTCCGCCCAGTCAGCCGAGTCCCTGTTGGCCATAGAGCCGCCAGAGTTCACTGCCCCAATGGGCCTGACATTGGACATGGATCGCGTAAAGGTGACCATCTCCAAGCATCTGCGCAATCGCATGCGGTTGGCTGATCGCTTCAATCGCGCCCTGATCTCCGGGGGTGCCCGCAAGAAGGCCCTGGAGGACACGTCCGACTGGCGCTGCCGTGCCCGTGATAGCGACTGCCCTGCTGTCCAGGCCATTTTTGACCTGGCCTTCCGCATTGAGGAATGCGAGACCATTGAGGACGAGAAGCTGCGGTACTCCACCATGGTCCAGCTCTACAAGCAGCAGTGCCACCTGATCACGGCCTTTGAGTCCAACAACACCCGGCTGTTCACCGAACTCTGGTCGCTGGTCGAACTGCACCAGCGTCAGGTTGAGCACAAGGACAAGGTATCCGCCAAGGGTCTGGGGGAGCTGTCCACGGCCCAATTGAGGGAACTCCGCGATGCCTCTGTCCAGGGCTGAGCTTGCGGAGCGGGCCGACCTGATCCTTCAGATTCGGGGCAAGCAGGATGCCTGCGCTCAGTTCGTGCCCAACCCCATCCAGTCCACCTGTCAGCAGTCGAGGGCTCGCTACCGGCTCCTGATTGGTGTCAATCGTGGCGGCAAGACGTCCAACAACGCCTATGAGCTGGCTGCTGCCGCCAGGCGTATCCATCCCACGCGCACCACGTCCGTCAACGGTCTGTATCTCTTGTTTGCCCCCAAGCGCGATCAGCTCAATGATCCCTGGGCCAAGAAGCTCCTGAAGGACTCGGAGCTATCCAATTCATCGGATCCCATCCCGTTCATCCCCGACTGGGAAATTGAGAAGATCAGCTATACCTACGGAGCTGGTGTCCCGACTATCAAGGAGATAGAGCTTAAGAATGGCAACCGTATAGTCTGTTTCCCGTCCGATACGCCGGATGTCTGGAAGAAGATCGAGGGCAAGGGCATGGTTCTGGGCATTGTTGTGGACGAGGCTGTTGGCAGCTCACTCTTCGTGGCTGAGTGCGCTACACGCCTTCTGGACGCCAATTCCAACCCCAAGGTATGTGCTGAGTGCGGTGGCGGATGGATGCTATGGGGCGCCACGCAAAACAAGGATAACCCAGCACTTGACCAACTTGTAGATAATATCACCAACTACCCAGAGAAATACGCCGACTTTGCGGTATTCCGCCTCACTGCCGGTGACAATAAGGCGGTATCTCAGGTCGAGCGTGAAAAACTCCGTCTTCTCATGTCTGAGGATGACTATAAGGTCCGCATGGAGGGAACGGAGAGCGTGGGTGGCCAGATGCGTGTGTTCCCCCAGTGGAATGATGCCCGGCATTGGATCACAGACCCCACGCGCATCCACATCCCATCCGATACCGCAGCATTCTGGGTTGGCTACGATCCCGGGTCCAACCTGACCGGCATGGTGCTCGCCTGTTTTGAGCAGTCGGCGCCCAGGACCATGCGCGTCGTCCGTTGCTGGCAGTTGGCCCGTTCCACGATTGAGAACGATATCCTGGAGCTGCGGAAGTACTTGCGAGGACGCTTCATCGAGGGCTTCATCTACGATCAGTCATCTCGCAAGATTGAGAAGACTGGCGATAATGTGGCACATAAGCTCATGCGCGTTCTGAGAACCAAGGCGTATGCGATCAAGGTCTGCCGTGGCCTGACGTTCGGTGTCTCCCAGTACAAGGCATCGGTGCCGACCCTCAGGCAGTACCTGGATCCCAATCCGCGTGATCCATTGGCGGTCCCATTCCTGACTGTCAATGGCGATCCTGATTCCCAGTGCTCGGTACTCCGCTCCCAGATCCTCTTTCAGCACTTCACCAGCAACGCACATGAGTTGAAGGAAAGCGCCATTTCAAAGGGCAATGATCATGAAGTTGATGCTCTCCGTTATCTGTGCTCGGTAAAGCCAGGCTGGACCAATCGCGGTAGGAACCCATGCCTCTGGGAGCCCGGGGAAGACCCCGAAGACGGCTGCCGCCACGAGAATGCTGCCCTCGTCCTCTCCGAGGAGGGCATGCGCATGGAACTCCAGATGCAGGCCGGTGCCCGCATGGCCACCCGCCGCTTGACCAAGTGGCGCAATCGCCCTCGTCACTGACTTACTGACTTACTGACAACGCTTGTCAGTCAGTAATCGCTCGCTAACCTCCAGTGATGATCGAGCGTGTGCCGTCGCCGCCGCTGAACTCCACCTCGTCTCTGACCGTCCTCAGCCTGACGGTCGAGTCCTCCAGCACCCTCTCCGGCGCGGTCTCTCTTGGCAGTACGCTCAGTGCCGTATCCGGGGCATCCCAGCTCGCTGGCCTGACGGCCTCCAATGTCGGTGTCGGTACCTTCAGTGCTACCGGCTATGCGACTATCACCGGTTTGATCACCGGGCAGGCCGGTCTCGCCGTCAGCAGTGCCACCACCCTGACTGGTGCCGTCAGTCTGGGGGGCGCCCTCAGCGCGGTTTCCGGCGCATCATCCCTGGCCGGTCTTACCTCCAGTGCCACGACACATACATCCCTGATTGTCAATAGTGCCACGACCCTGACGGGCCCGGTATCCTTCGGCGGAGCGCTCTCAGCGGTCTCGGGGGCATCGATACTTGCCGCTCTCACCTCGTCAGCAACTGCCGTGACCAGCCTGACCGTCTCCAGCGCGGTCACGTTCAGCGGCATCACCAAGGTCCTGGATCAGGGCGATTTCATCATCCAGAACCAGGCGGACACAACCAAGCAGTTGGAATTCAATCTCTCCGGTCAGACCACCGGCAAGCTCGTCACCATCTCCAGCCTGCTGACGACCACCCAAATCATCCAGATCCCGAACATCACGGCAACCGACACGCTTGCCACCCTTGGCCTCGCCCAAGCCTTCACCGCCGTCAACACCTTCTCCAATTCCCAGGACGCCACTGCCCTGGGAACCGGCACGCTCGTGCTCTCAGCCGGTGGGCTGAGCGTCAACAATCAGATCCGACTCGGTGGCGCACTTACTGGTAGCGGCACCATCACCGGCACCCAGCTCGTCTCCACCATCGCCACGGGCACTGCCCCGTTCACGGTCACGTCCACCACCGTCGTCCCCAACCTCAACGTCTCCCAGCTCCTCGGTCAGACCTGGGCCAACCCCGGTGCGATTGGCGGAACGACCCCCGCCACGACTGTCGCGCTGTCTGGCATCCTC
>Ga0302144_10000621_pt1 | contig 13118 bp, 10 predicted proteins | sample I_Bog_E2_2_FD_192436 | JGI IMG/M metagenome (GOLD analysis project Ga0302144, IMG submission 192436) | Peat permafrost microbial communities from Stordalen Mire near Abisko, Sweden - I_Bog_E2_2 | ecosystem: Environmental > Terrestrial > Soil > Wetlands > Peat | place: Sweden: Abisko, Stordalen...
CCGCCTGCACCTTGAGCGCCCGGGCAAGCGAGATGTCACCGTAGAGGTGCCTCTCGTGGAACTCGTCGAACACGAGCGCGCTCAAGCCGCGCAGTTCCGGATCAAAGGTCATCTGCCGCAGGAGAATCCCCTCGGTCACGAAGCGGATCCGGGTCTGACGGCTGACCTTTGACTCGAGGCGGATCTGGTAGCCCACAATGTCGCCGAGCCGGGTGTCCAGCTCCTCGGCGACGCGGCGTGAGAGCATGCGCGCCGCAAGCCTTCGGGGCTGCAAGACCACGACCTCACCCCCGTCGAGAAACCCGTGACGAAGGAGCATCTGCGGGACCTGGGTCGACTTTCCCGAGCCGGTCGGCGCCTGCACGATCACGCGCCCCGTGCTGCGCAGCGCCGCGACGAGCGGCATCTCGAGTTCATAGATGGGAAGCTCCCTTGGGGTCATGGTGGGTTGTGAATAACCGGTGAACTACTTTGCTCGCAGGTTATTCACAGCAACTAATTGTGAGGGAATTGTGGATAAGAAAAGCTTCACCCTTTCGTAACCTCGCCGCAACCTCACCTCGTTCCTTGATAGAACAGTCGCAGCGCGGAGGCCTGAAAACCCCTTCGAAAGCACGACTGAGATAATCCCGGGCGACCGGGGAAAGGACGGTGGCAGCTGGTGCCGCCATCCCCTCACCGCAGCAATGCGGAGGCAGGCAATATCACCAGTTCCTCTGGCCGGTGTCATGACCGGTCAGTAACATGAACACAGGAGCTGAGAGGCAAGGCGTGATTAGAAACCGCGTCCGAACCGAGTCAGGCACACGGGAAGTTTCGAACCGGGTGCCGACGCAGTTACCCAGAGGGTATGGTTGCTACTGCGCAGACCAGAACGCAGTCGCGTTTCCCGGCGGGACGACCCCGCCAAAAGGCCCGGATCGGTAAAAACGAACCGGGCGCGCAAGGGAGACGGGGCGGCGGGGAGCGAGCGGGCCAGGCAAATCCCGTGAAAGCTCCTCAATTGGGCGGCGTGTAAATCCGCGTCACCCAACTGCAAAGCGAACGCAACCTGAGAGTTAAGAGGTCAGACCCGTAACGCGGGGCAAACGATCGGCCAAAAGCTGATGCCGTCCCCGTGGCAACGGTGCCGACGCGAAAGTACGCTACTTGTAGGCGTGTCTGCACCACGTCCGGCGTGCCGCCCCTGGCAGGGGGTGGCCGAACTGGGCGAAGAGACCTCACTCGATAGACTCCAACCGGCAACGGTAGGAGCGATCCCGCCATGAGATCGAAATCTTCGCATGCCGCGGAGAGTGGCGTCGGGGAGCATACGGCCCGCGAAAGCGAGTGCGCCCAACGTATGTGACGGGAAAGAGCGCGTGGCGAGCGCCCACCCCCAAATTTGGCCCCGGAACCGAAAGGTTCCGGGGCCTTATTTTTTTTAGGCATTCGGACCGGTAAGCGGGGGGATTCCCTTGCCCACCTGCCGTAGAAAACCCGTCCCATGGCTGGCTCAATGGCAGGCAGCCGCAGGCTTGAGCCCCCCGCGGGAACCCGCAGCCCCAGATTGGCGGCAGTCATGGGAGTAGATGTCACCAAGGTTGCGGCGCAGCAGCGTCACGAGGTGCAGGCCGTCACCGAAGCGCAGGAACACCGAATCCGGCAGCTGCGCTAAGCCTTTGAATCCTCTGCGCATGCGCGGGGAAAGGCGTCCTTGTCCCGATGGTCCTTGCGTTCGGGGCCCGCGGATGGCAGGTTCGGGCTCTTTTTCAACTTTTTGAGCACTCCCAGAGACATGAACCAGAACATCCGTAACATCGCCATCATTGCCCACGTCGACCATGGCAAGACGACCCTCGTCGATAAACTCCTCAAGGAGGGCGGTGTTTACCGCGCCAACCAGCAGGTTGAGGAGCGCGCCATGGACTCCATGGACCTCGAGAAGGAGAAGGGCATCACGATCAAGGCGAAGAACACCTCGGTGCACTGGCACGACAAGACGATCAACATCGTCGACACCCCCGGCCACGCCGACTTCGGCGGCGAGGTGGAGCGGGCGCTGCGCATGGTGGACGGGGTGCTGCTCCTCGTGGACGCCTATGACGGGCCCCAGGCCCAGACGCGCTTTGTACTCAGGAAAGCCCTGGCCCACGGGCTCAAGGTCGTGATCGTCATCAACAAGATCGACCGCGAGAACGCCGAGCCAAAGAAGATGTACGACAAGGTGCAGGAGCTCCTCCTCGAGCTAAATGCAACCGAGGAGCAGTTTGACGCCCCGGTCGTATTTGGATCGGGACGTGACGGTTACATGATGTACCGCCTCGAGGACGAGCGGAAGGACATGGCTCCCCTCTTCCAGACCATTCTCGACCACGTCCCGCCCCCATTCGCGAAGCCGAACGAGCCCTTCCACATGCTGGTCTCCAACATCGACTGGAGCGACTACGTAGGACGTATCGCAGTCGGCAAGATCCTGGGCGGCGAGGCGCGCCTGGGCGACAACGTCTTCGTGATCCGCAATTCTGACGGCAAGAAGATCCGCGCCAAGATTACGAAGGTGAGCGAGTTCACGGGCCTGGGCACGGTCGAGACCGAGGTAGGCACCGCCGGCAACATCGTGGGTCTTTCGGGCTTCGAGGATATCGATATCGGCGACACGATCGCCGCCAGCGAGGAGCAGCATGCCCTCCCCTTCACCCAGATCGACCCTCCGACCTTGGAGATGCAGTTCTGCGTGAACGACGGACCGCTCGTCGGACGCGAGGGCAAGCTTGTCACCTCCCGCCAACTCCGAGACCGCCTGTTTCGCGAGCTGAAGACCAACGTATCCATCAAGGTCGAGGATACGAGCTCGGCCGGCATCTTCAATGTGATGGCCCGCGGGGCCATGCAGATTGCGGTCCTGGTGGAGACGATGCGCCGCGAGGGCTTTGAGCTCCTCGTTTCCCGCCCCACCGTGATCGAGAAGATCGAGAACGGCACCCGCATGGAGCCCTATGAGACGGTCTGGATCGAGATCCCCGACGAGTGCGTCGGCTCGATCGTGCAGAACCTTGCCAACCGCAAGGGACTCATGACCAACATGCAGAAGCTCTCCCACTCGACCATGATCGAGGCCACCATCACGACCCGAGGCCTGATCGGCTTCGAGATCGACGTTGTGAACGCGACAAGCGGCCGCGGCGTCATGAGCCACCTTTTCAAGGAATACGGCCCGTATGCGGGCGAGGTCCTAACGCGCTTGACCGGAACCATCATCGCCACCGAGGCCGGCACCACGACCGGGTACGCGCTCGAGATGGTGCAGGAGCGCGGCAAGCTCTTCGTCGGACCCGGCGAAGAGGTCTACGAGGGCATGATTGTCGGTGAGAACCCCCGCAACGAGGACATCTCCTGCAACGCCGTTCGCGCCAAGGCCCTCACGAACTTCCGGTCCCAGGGATCGGGCGTCGCCACGGGGCTCACGCCTCCGTCGAAGCTCTCCCTGGAGCGCGCGATCGAGTACATCGCCTCCGACGAGTTCGTCGAGGTGACGCCGAAGAGCCTGCGCCTGCGCAAGCGCATCCTGCGCTCCACTGAGCGCCGCAAGGTTGAGCGGAAGGGCTAAGGGCCCTTCCGAGACACGGCCACCTAGGCCGTGGCTTTCGTGTAGGCCGCGGCGTCCAAAAGCGCCCCGGCCTCGGACGGATCCGCAGGCTTAAGCTTGAGGATCCAGCCTTCCCCGTACGGATCCCGGTTCAGGGTCTCCGGGGCGCTGTCGAGCGCCGTGTTGACGGCCAAGACCGTGCCCCCCACCGGGGAATAGACGTCGGAGGCCGCTTTCACGGACTCCACGACCCCGAAGGCTCCGGCCTGCTTGAGCACGGCGCCCACCTTCGGCAGCTGCACATAGGTGATGTCTCCCAGTGAGGCTTGGGCGTAGTCGGTAATCCCGACCGTCACAGAGCCGTCAGCCTGAAGCTTCAGCCATTCGTGGGTTTTTGCGTAGCGAAGGTCCGCTGGTACGTTGCTCATGGATTTTTCTTTAGGTCGATGAAGGGAGGATGGACGAGATGCAATTCGATTGGGCTGCCCCGGACGTCGACCTGGAGCTTGCCCGCCGCCGCCTCGGTCGTGACGAGCGCCGAGCCAATCGCCTCGGAAAGGATCGGGGAGAGGGTGCCGGAGAGGACGCGGCCCGCGGCCGCGCCATCCGGGCCCATGACGGGCGTCTCGGGCCGGATGATCCGGCGGTCGCCGGTCTTGAAGAACACGACCTTCCGGGAAGCCCCGTTCGCCTTCTCGGCCGCGAGCGCCGCGCGCCCCGAGAAATCGGAGGCCTTGTTGAGCTTCACGGTCCAGCCGAGGCCGGCTGTGAGCGGCGAAATCTCGCGGGTGATCTCGTGGCCGTAGAGGGGGAACCCGGCCTCGAGCCGGAGGCTGTCGCGGGCCCCGAGCCCGCAGAGCTCAAGGCCCAGGGGCCCTCCCGCCCTAAGGAGCGCCTCCGCAAGAGCGACGTCGTCCGACGGCTTGTGGTAGAGCTCAAACCCATCCTCGCCCGTGTAGCCCGTGCGGCTGATGACGCAGGGTATCCCCGCGACCTCCCCATGGGCGAAATGGTAGTACTTGATCCCGCTGAGCGGGGTCGCGGTGAGGCTCTGCACGATCGCCAATGCTTGGGGGCCCTGGACCGCCAGGAGCGAGCAGTCGGCCGAGCGGTCGACCACCTTCACATTCCTGCCCGCGGCCTGCTCGTGGATCCACGCCAGGTCGGTGTCGATATTGCCCGCGTTGATGCACAGGAAGTAGTCGCCAGGGCCGCGCATGTAGACCAGGAGGTCGTCGACAACGCCCCCGTCCGGGTGGCACATCGGGGAATACAGGACCCTGCCGGGGTACATCTTGGAGACGTCGTTCGTCACCAAGGCGTCCAGGAATGCAAGAGCATCGGGGCCGGTGACGTCCACCTCACCCATGTGGCTCACGTCAAAAAGGCCGGCCGCGCGGCGGACGGCCCTGTGCTCCTCAAGGATGCTCCGGTACTGCACCGGCATCTCCCATCCGGCAAAGTCCACAAGCTTGGCACCGTGTGCCGCGTGAAAGTCCCGCAAAGGAGTACGCTTAAGGGGTCCCATGCGTACATACCTAGCAATCCAACAGGCGCCCGCTGCAAGGCTCTTTTGTGTTCGGAAATAGGGGTCCCACGCGCTAGCGTGCGGCCATGTTCCAGTTTGTACTGCCGTTCGTCGTCATCCTCACCATAGGAACGTCCTTCTTTTGCTCGCTGACGGAGGCGGTCATTCTCTCAACCACGAATGCCGAGATCGAGGCGCTGAAGAAGGCCCGCCCCCGGCGCGGCGCGCTGCTTGAGGCCCTAAAGCGCGATATCGACGCCACGATCTCGGCGATCCTGACCTTGAACACGGTCGCCAACAGCCTGGGCTCGGTCATGATCGGCGTCCTGGCTTCGCAGCGCTACAGCGGCTACCCGCTCGTCGCGATCTCAATTGGGTTTGGCGCCGTCCTCCTCATTTTCTCGGAGGTGCTGCCGAAGAACATCGGGGTGTCTCACCGCCCGGCGCTCCAGCCCTATGTTGTCTACTCGATCGGCTGGCTAAGGCGAGTCCTCTCGCCCGTCACCTGGCTCTGCGCCCTAGTGGTGCGGCCCTTCGTCGGTCCCCCGGCGAAGGTCCATGGCTCCGACGAGGAAATCATGCTCCTGGCCGAGCGCGGCGCCAAGGAGGGCACGCTCTCCCGCAGCGAGTCGAGCATCATCGCCAACGCCCTCTCGCTCGACAACGTGAGGGTCAGCGAAATCATGACCCCAAGGACGGTCGTCACGGCGCTTAACCGCTCGATGTCAGTAGCCGAGGTCTTCCAGGAGCACCCCACCCTGCCGTTCGGACGGATGCCCGTGTACGGAAAGAACATGGACGATGTCCTAGGCGTCGTGCGCAACCGCGACCTCTTGAAGGCCAAGGCGCACGACCAGGATGCGGGACTGGTCGAGCAGTTCATGCAGGAGGCCCACTTCATCCCGGAGACCGCCACCGTGGCCAACGCCTTGCAGCTCTCGCTTAAGACCCACAACAAGCTGCTCGTGGTCGTGGACGAGTTTGGAGCCACGGCTGGGGTCGTCACGATGGAGGACATCATCGAGCACCTTCTCGGCCGCGAGATCTTCGAGAAGGACGACGTCGCTGTCGACATGCGCGAACTGGCGCGGACACGGATCCAGAAGCAGGAACGGGGGCGGCGTTTATGAGGGCTCAACTGGCCTTCTGGGTCGACACCCTAGACCCCTTCCTCATCCATTTCACAAGCCGCTTCGGCATCCGCTACTACGGGCTCTCCTATGCCGTCGGCTTCCTGGTCGGGGCGTGGCTCCTCGGCCGCTACGCGCGCGCTGGGAAATCGGAATTGCCCGCGGCCAAGATCGGCGACCTGATGGTGGCCGCAGTTTTGGGCGTCGTCGTGGGGGGCCGTGTCGGCTCCTACCTGCTCTATGACGGTTGGCGCACATTCGGTTCCGACCCGCTCGCGATCTTACGGGTCTGGGAGGGGGGCATGTCCTTCCACGGCGGCCTGATCGGTGTCATTGTCGCGGTAACCTGGTTCGCCCGCACTGAGCGGATTGCGCTCCTGCACCTCTGGGACCTCCTGGCCTCGGCCGCGCCCGTCGGGATCCTCCTGGGGCGCCTGGCTAACTTCTGGAACGGCGAACTCTGGGGTCGGATCTCTGTGGTGCCGTGGGCGGTCATCTTCCCAAGGAGCATGCCCCCTGGCACCCCCTTCGGTCACATCCCGCCCCGCCACCCGTCGCAGCTCTACGAGGCCGGCATGGAGGGCGCCCTTCTCCTCGCGTACCTGCAGCTGCGCTTCTGGAAGAGCGATGTCGTGCGGCAGAAACCCGGTCGGCTGGCCGGGGAATTCCTGGTCGCCTATGCCCTCCTGCGCATCGCAGGGGAGACCTTCCGCGAGCCGGATGCCTCGCTCATCCTCGGGCTAAGCCGCGGAACCTTCTATTCCCTGTTCATGATCGCCGTGGGGCTTTTCCTCTGCCTGAGAAGGGGCGCCCAAGAGCTCGCCCCGAGGCCGTAGCCCCAAAAGAAAGGGAAGGTAATTTACCTAGACGATCGTTCCGGGCGGGATCACGGCCCCCTTGGGCACCACAAGGACGCCGTCCCGGATCACCACGGCACCGTTGGCATAGGTGCCGTCTGACTTGCCGGCCGGCGACAGCTGGCACCCGGCCCCGATGCGGGCGTTCTTGTCGATGATCGAGCTCCGGATGCGGCAGTTCTTCCCGACGCCGATGTTCGGCTTGGACCGGGCGGCGTTGGAGGCGATTTGCTCCAGTGTCTCGTAATAGTCCGCACCCATCATGACCACGTCCTCCAGCTCACTCCCCTCGCCTACGAAGGAGCGGATGCCAAAGAGGCTGTGCTTGAGCGCCGAATCGGTCAGGATGGAGCCGTCGGCGACAATGATGTTGTCAACCCGGCACTTGTTGAGCTTCGCCGCGGGAAGGTACTCGTTGTGGGAGTACACCGGCGTCGTGGCGTCGAAGATGTTGAAGGGCGGCAGGGGCTGCGCGAGGGCGAGGTTGGCCTCGAAGAAAGCCTTCACGGTCCCGATGTCCTCCCAGTACCCCTCATAGATGTGCGCGAACATCTTCTTGGACCCCAGGATGCCCGGGATCACCTCGCGGCCAAAGTCGGTCATCGAGTTCTCGAGCGCCTCCGCGAGCACATGCCTGTTGAAGACATAGATGCCCATCGACGCCAGGCAGCGCTTCTCGCCCGAGCCGGCTGCGAGCTTCGCCTCGATCGTCTTGCTCACGGTCAGGCTGTTGATGACGGCGGGGTCCTTGGGCTTCTCGACGAACTGCTGGATGGAGAGGTCGTCGGCCACCCGCATCAGGCCCAGTCCCTCGACCTTGGAGATTTCGAAGGGCTTGGCGCAGACGGTCACGTCGGCCCCGTTTGCGATGTGCTGCTCGATGATCTCCCTGAAGTCCATGCGGTACAGCTGGTCGCCCGAGAGGATGAGGATCAGGTCATGGGGATATTTCCTGAAGTGGATCAGGTTTCTTCGCACGGCGTCAGCCGTTCCCTGGTACCAGTCGAGGCTCTTCTCGGTCTGCTCGGCAGAGAGAATATCCACAAAGCCGCCCCCGAACGGGTCAAACTGGTAGGCGCCCTGAACGTGCCTGTGAAGCGAAGCCGTGTTGAACTGCGTCAGCAGGAAGATCCGGTTGATGTCGGAGTTGATGCAGTTGCTGATCGGGATGTCGACAAGACGGTATTTGCCGGCGAGGGGTACCGCGGGCTTGCAGCGTTCGTTCGTGAGGGGGGCGAGCCGTGTGCCTCGACCGCCGCCCATAATGACGGCGAGCACGCGTTTTTGGGTGGTCATAGGAAATCTCTTTTCTATCCTGAGCGGTTCTTTCGCGAGACAAAATCGTCGCAGAAGCCAAATCCTTACCCAAATCAATTATGTGTGGAATCGTAGGCTACGTCGGCACCCGTAAGGCCTCCTCGATCATCCTGGAGGGCCTCAAGCGCCTGGAATACCGCGGTTATGACTCCGCGGGGCTGGCGATCGTTCAGGGAGGAAGGCTTGAGGTCGTCAAGACCGTTGGCCGGGTCGACCAGCTCGCCAAAGCGGCGGCCAAGGTCAGCCTGACAGGGACCGTGGGCCTAGGGCACACACGCTGGGCCACCCACGGCGGCGTCACGGTCGCCAACGCCCACCCCCACCTGAGCTCCGACGGGAAGTTCGCGCTGATCCACAATGGCGTCATCGAGAACTACAGCCAGATCAAGACCTTCCTGCTCACCAAGGGGTACACCTTCACGTCCGAAACCGACACCGAGGTCCTTTGCAACCTGATCGCCTACCACTACGCCAAGCGGCCAGCGTCGGGCGGCGGCACGGAGAGCGCATTCCTGGAAAGCGTGCGCAAGGCGCTCCGCCACGTGGAGGGCACCTACGGGATCGCGGCGCTCTGCATCGACTTCCCCGACGAGATCGTGGCCGCCCGGAAGGCCTCCCCCTTGATCTTGGGCGTCGGCGACAACGAGTATCTCCTGGCGAGCGACGCGTCGGCCCTGGTCAGCAGCACCCGAAACGTCGTCTACCTTAAGGACGGGGAGTTGGTCCACATCACCCCCAGGGAGTTTGCAATCACAACTCTGGACCAGACGGACGTCTCGCCCGTCGTGGACCGCATCGACTGGAAGGTCGAGGACGCCACGCTGAACGGCTTCGCGCACTTCATGGAGAAGGAGATCTTCGAGCAGCCCCAGGCGCTCGAGAACACCATGCGCGGCCGATTTTCCGAGGACGGGAGCACGGCGCTCTTCGGCGGCCTGAACCTCACCCCCGCCGAGCTCCGGCAGATCGACCGGTTCATGTTCTGCGCCTGCGGCACGGCGTGGCACGCCTGCCTTGTGGCCGAGCACCTGATCGAGCGCTTCGCCCGCGTCCCGGTGGAGGTCGACTACGCCTCCGAGTTCCGCTACCGCAACGCACCGCTCGACCCCCAGACCCTCTTCTTTGTCATCAGCCAGTCGGGCGAAACGATCGACACGCTCGCGGCCCTGCGTGAAGCGAAACGCAAGGGCTACCGGGTCCTGGCGATCAACAACGTCGTGGGAAGCTCCATAGCGCGCGAGGCCGACGGGGGCATCTTCCAGCACGTGGGCCCCGAGATCGGCGTCGCCTCGACAAAGGCCTTCACCTCGCAGCTTCTTCTCGGCTCGATGGTGGCGCTTTACGTGGCCCGGATGCGGGACATGAGCTTCAACGACGGCATAGACTACGTTAAGGCGCTTAAGTCGGTGCCCGACCTGGTCCGCAGGGTGCTCAAGGATGCCCCGCACATCAAGGCGATCGCAAAGCGCGTCGCCCATTACCACGACTTCCTCTTCCTGGGGCGACTCTCACTCTTCCCGATAGCGCTCGAGGGGGCACTCAAACTCAAGGAGATTTCCTACATCCACTCGGAGGGGTACCCCGCTGCAGAGATGAAGCACGGGCCGATCGCCCTGATCAGTGAAAAATGCCCAAGCGTCTTCTTTGCGCCCAAGGGGGAGATTTTCAACAAGGTCATTTCGAGCATGCAGGAGATCAAGGCCCGAAAGGGGCCTGTCATCGCGATCACCACCGAGGGCGCGGAGCTGCCGCCCGGGCTTGCCGACGAGGTGATCCTGATCCCCGAGTGCCACGAGGCCGTGCTCCCGATCGTGGCCACGATCCCGATCCAGCTCCTGAGCTACTACATCGCCGTCGAGCGCGGATGCGACGTGGACAAGCCCCGCAACCTGGCAAAGTCCGTTACGGTGGAGTGACCTCCCATTAACACATTGCGTTGAGGATGGGGCATGCCGTTTTTCGGTCGTAGTTGAGACCGAAACCTTGGGATTGAGCTCCATTCCCGAAGGGAATTATGACCGACATAATAGAATTCAATCTACTGATTGTCAACGAGATACGTCCATTTAGATTGCGAAGCACCTGACCAAGCTGCCGCACAAGACTCCACGCGGGCCAATGAATGGCCTCCAGTCGCCTGAGCCCACTCTTGGATCGATGAAATGACCCGCGCTACCGAGGGTCGGCGCGTTTCACGGCACGGTGAGGCCTAAATGACGCGAGACCAAATCAGCGTGCGTATGACCCCTTCTCCCTCCGCGGAAGTTGTCTCGAGTTGGATGGTCAGAGTATCGCCTTCAACCAGCATCCTTCGAGTGACCACCAATCCCACGTTCTCCTTCGAAAGCGCACCCACAAGCCGCTGGGTCACCGTTTTCTGCGTCTCGTCGATCGTGTAGGTGCCGAAATAGGCGTCATAGCCACCTTGCGCGCGACTGTTGTTTGAGCCACTCGCGGCAGCATCACTGATCGGACCAGAGCGGTCCCGCTTCATAAACTGTGCCGCGAAATTCCCCGACCGGTCATAGAAAAGGAGCGCCACGGGATCTTCACCTAGCGACGGCTCAAGGCGGCGCTCGCCACTGCGGGTGCAATCGATGCGACTGATCAGCTTCCAGGTCCCGGGTAGAACAACGCTCAAACGGTCCATCGAGTATTGGGATTCACCGAACCTTGAGACGACCCGCGCCAGCCCTGGGAGTCGGGTCAGGCAGGGGTTAGGCTTCCGAGGTCGTTGGATCGATGATTCTCCTGACTTCGGAAACTCGGTTGGCTGGAAACCCGCCCTGCTTCGCGTGCTCGCGCACCATCGCCTCGTTCGGCGCTATGTACACGCAATAGACCTTATCATCCGTCACGTAGCTCTCGACCCACTGAATTTGCGGGCCTAGATTTTTTAACACGCTGCAGGATTTCTGAGAGATGCCTCGCAGCTGATCGGGGGTGAGTTTCCCTGCGCCTGGTATTTCGCGTTCGATGACGTATTTTGGCATGGTGATATTGAAGTTAGACTTTGAGCGGTGCGGCTTACACGTCTGCCATTAATTCTTCTACTGGAATCTATTTGATCCATTAATCCCGCGCCGGTCAACAGTGGTGCTCATTGGCGACAGGGGGTCGGACGCTTCTTTTTCCGCCCGTGTTCTTATTTAAGCGCTCACAAAAACCCACTCCAGCGGATCGGTTCACCTTCTGGGTCCATGGGTGTTGATTCGGGCGTCGCCCCAAAACTTCTAGATGGCGTAGTTAGGGAGATTCGTGCCAGCATTCTTGGCGTCCGTTCCCATCGCTTAACCACCAATTTCCGAACTCCCTGACCCCGTGAACACTTCCATTGGATCGATCGCACTGGGGCTTTCAGGGCACACGAGATCACGGGCTGGAGGGACCCACTCAAAGGCAATGTCAGCGAATCTGGAAATAGGAGCTAAGGCTGCCACTTTTAGGGGAAAACACATGTCATACGAGGGCCAGCCCGCTACGGTACAGTGACCATGGAAATCCACCCCACCAGGGACGAATTCGTTGCGCTTGCGCGCACGGGCAACCTTATCCCGGTCTACACGGACCTCATGGCCGACTTCGAGACGCCGGTCTCGGCGTACGCCAAGCTGAGGGCCCACGGACCTGCCTACCTGCTCGAGTCCGTGGAGGGGGGCGAGCGACTCTCCCGCTACAGCTTCATCGGCTGCCGGCCGCGCAAGGTCTTCGCCTGCGGACCAAAGACGACCGAGATCACGGAGGTCGGAAAGCCTTCGCGCACGGTGCCGACGCCCCAGGACCCCCTGACGCTGATCGAGGCCGAGCTGAAGCGCTTCCGGCCGGTCAAGCTGCCCGGGTTACCCCGGTTCACAGGCGGGGCCGTCGGCTTCCTGAGCTACGAGTACGTGACCCGGATTGAGCCCACGGTGCCCCCCGCGGCGCGGGACGAACTCGCGATCCCGCTCATCTATTTCATGCTCTCGGACAGCCTGCTGATCTTCGACCGGGCGAAGCAGACGCTTAGACTCTGCGTGAACGCCCACGTCAGCGGGGACTCCGAAAGCGCTGCGGCGACGGCCCATGCTGCGGCCGAGGCCGAGCTTAGGGAGCTCTTTGAGATCCTCAGGCAGCCGAGCTCGCTGGCTCCGGCGCCCATGGCCAGCTCGCCGCAGTTCGAGGTTCCCCCGGGCAACTTCACCCGGGCCGACTACGAGCTCCTCGTCGACAGCGTTAAGGAATACATCCGTGCCGGGGACATTATCCAGGTGGTGCCCTCCCAGAGGTTCAAGCGGCCCTTCACGAAGACCCCGCTCGATCTTTACCGGGCCCTGCGCACGGTGAATCCCTCGCCCTATACTTTCATCCTGGACTCAGGCGCCTTCGCCCTGGTGGGCGCTTCCCCTGAAGTGCATGTGCGCCTCACGGATGGACTCGTGGAGATCAGGCCCATCGCCGGCACCCGTGGGCGCGGCGCCACCCATGAGGTGGACTTGGCCCTGGAGAAGGAGCTCTTGTCCGACGAGAAGGAGCGGGCCGAGCACCTGATGCTGGTCGACCTCGCCCGAAACGACATCGGGCGGGTCTGCAAGTTTGGCTCTATCCACGTGCCGGACTTCATGTTCGTGGAGCGCTACTCCCACGTCATGCACATCGTTTCGCAGGTCGAGGGCGAGATCGCCCCAGACAAGAGCGCTTTCGACCTCATGCGCGCCACCTTCCCCGCGGGGACCGTGAGA
>Ga0302144_10000664_pt1 | contig 12642 bp, 9 predicted proteins | sample I_Bog_E2_2_FD_192436 | JGI IMG/M metagenome (GOLD analysis project Ga0302144, IMG submission 192436) | Peat permafrost microbial communities from Stordalen Mire near Abisko, Sweden - I_Bog_E2_2 | ecosystem: Environmental > Terrestrial > Soil > Wetlands > Peat | place: Sweden: Abisko, Stordalen...
GGCGTCGGTCCAGCCGGCTCTAAGGCCTGCGCACTTCTAAGAGAACATGAGTGAGATTTGAGCGATAAGTTTCGGTTTGCGGCATTCCGAAAATGCTGTGTACCTCTGTACGAAATCCAACAGGAGCCACTGAATGACCAATACGATTCGATCCTTCGCCATGTTTGCTGCGGCTGCATCATTTGCATGCGCTGCTGTCTTCGCCCAGAGCTCCGGGGAAGCGCTTTATAAACAAAGGTGCCTCAACTGTCACGGCGCAAACGGCTTGGCCGGCTCTGGCGTGGGCAAGATCATGAAAGTAAAACCGGTAACCGATCCGGAGGTTATGAAGCTCACCGAACCGGAGATGGTTCAAATGGTCCGTAACGGCGCAGGCAAGATGCAGGCTTACAAAGGTGACTTGACCGATGCACAGATCAAGGGTTCGGTCGATTATTTCCGAACTTTCATGAGATAGAGACGCATTCGATGGGCTTCAGCCTGATCGTTCCCGATCTCTGCGCGCTTCCGGGAGGGAGCGAGAAGACGCGATGGCCGAGGGTTGGTTTGTATGGAGTCCCGATCCATCGAGCGAGGAATTCTAGATGGATGGGATGGGTCTGAAGGCCGTCCCGCCGGGGCTAAAGTCCAACTCGTTTTGTGGGTTTTATGGCACGAGTAAACTCGTGCCATAAAAAGAAACCGAATAGCCCGATGGCGGATGGTCGGCATTTGTGCTCTCCCGCCCTTGCGCCAGAAAAAAGGCGCGAAAATGGGGCACGCGACCTTTGTGGGGATCCAAAGTTTCATTTCCCGTGGGTCGGCGAACCCGATGGATGACTGATACAAAAGCACGCCCAGAGCGGAGTTTCTCGCCGAGCAGTGGAGTTCCGCACCTTCGCACATTCACGTTAAGGGATCATTACGAGCAGCCCCACTGCAAGCCATCCCGCTTTGCTGCGTCGCAGAATTCACACAACTTGCCGCGACTCAGGGACCGCGCCGTATGGTAGCCTCCGGGTGAGGGAGAGACACTCTGAATGAGCGCCGTCAAGTATGACCTGGCCGTTATTGGTTCCGGCCCCTCCGGGCAGCGGGCTGCCGTTGCCGCCTCAAAAAACAGAAAGCGTGTAGCTGTTGTGGAGGCGCGCTCCGTGGTTGGTGGGGTTTGCGTCAACACTGGAACTATTCCCTCAAAGACCATGCGCGAAGCCGTGATGCATCTCTCCGGCTACAACTACCGCACGGTCTATGGCATGAACTACCGGGTCAAGGAAAAGATCACCATGGCCGATCTGGCCTTCCGAGTACAGGGAGTGATCAAGACTGAGGTAGACGTGACTGAGGCGCAGCTTTCCCGCAACGGCATCGACATTTTTCATGGCATCGCCAGGTTCATCGATCCCCACCAGGTGCGCGTGGAGGGTCCGCAGAACGATTACACCATTGATGCTGAGCGCGTGATCATCGCCGTGGGCACCAAGCCAGCCGTCTCCTCCAAAGTTCCCATCAATGGCCGCACGATTATCAACAGCGACCAGGTGCTGGACCTGCCAACGCTTCCCCGCACGCTGATTGTAGTGGGCGGCGGTGTGATTGGCGTGGAATACGCCTGCATGTTTGCTGTTCTGGGTGTGCGGGTGACGCTGATTGAAAAACGCGACCGTCTGCTGGAATTTGCGGATCGCGAAATTATCGAGGCTTTGAGCTATCATCTTCGCGATGCACGCGTGACCCTGCGGCTTGGCGAAGAGGTGCAGAGCGTGGAAGAGTTGCCCGACGCCACCGTCGTGGCCAACCTGGAAAGCAAGAAGCGCGTCTCAGGCGATGCCTTGCTTTACGCCATTGGCCGGCAGGGGGCGGTTGACGATTTGAACCTTTCTGCAGCGGGTCTTGAGGCCGATAATCGCGGGCGCATTCCCGTGGACGAGCACTATCAGACCAAGGTGCCGCACATTTTTGCCGTGGGCGATGTGGTCGGCTTTCCTTCGCTTGCCTCGGTCAGCATGGAGCAGGGACGCATTGCCGCTGCCCGCGCCTTCGACGATACCGCGACCAGTTCGAATCCGAGCTTCTATCCGTATGGCATTTACACCATTCCCGAAATCAGCTTTATTGGCAAGACCGAGGAACAGTTGACGGACGAGGATGTTCCTTACGAAGTGGGAATGGCGTACTACCGCGAAACCGCGCGCGGGCAGATTCGCGGGGATACAACAGGGCGGCTCAAGCTCGTGTTTCATCGGGATACGCGCAAGGTGCTGGGCGTGCATATTATCGGTGAGGGGGCGGCGGAGTTGGTGCACATTGGGCAGGCCGTGATGGTGCTGGGCGGCACGGTGGACTACTTCATCGACACCGTCTTTAACTACCCTACGCTCGCCGAGTGCTACAAGGTAGCTGCCTTTAACGGAGTTGGGCGGTTGAATCGCTACCAGTCGGGTTGAGGACCCGAACGCCAGACGCGACCAACAGCGGTTGCTTTGAAGCCGACCTCAGTCCTCGAAGCGCTTCCACACCCGGGCAAGATTCAATTGAAAGCCCTCGACAGGTCCTTCCCCGGCGAGCGTCTGCGAGTTGATGCGCTCAACCTTCAGCCCCGGCCGGTACACCGCTGCCTCGCGCCGGTAAGGATCGATCAGCCAAGCCAGCCGCGCTCCGTTCGCGATCCAGTCCTCCATCTTCGCCCGCATCGCCGCGACGGTATCCGACTCAGAAAGCAACTCGATCACAAAGTCCGGGCAAACCTGCGGAAAGCCCCGCAATGCTCCCTTAGACAGCGCACACAACCGCTCCTCGGACAGGTAGGCCGCATCCGGGCTTAGCGTCGAACCGTCCGGCAGTCGAAATCCTCCGCTCGAATCGAAGACCCGCCCGCGCTCGTGACTCGCCCACCAATTGCCAAGCTGCATGGAAATTTCCTGATTGCCGCTGCTCGTCCATCCACCTGCCGGAGGATTCATGCGCACCGCTCCTTCTCGCGTGCGCTCAAGGCGCAGGTCGGCATTCTCCCGGCACATCGCCTCGAACTCCGCGTCGGAAACCGGGGGATCGAGCACCAGCACCCTGGGGAGCGTTTCCCAATCGATTCGCACGAGCGTCGCCATGCATCAATGTTACCCCAGGTTGCTCTGGCAACGCTCGCCCGGCTCGACGCCTTCCGCGCCCCTGAGCTATTCTTGTCTCGGATTCAGCTCCCCTGCCCACACTTCGAGCTGCGCTCCCGCACAAGGAGACCCCGAATGACCACCGCTATCGGCGTTGTGATGACCGAACACATTGTGGCTGGCAGGCTTGAAGACCAGCGGCTCACCAGCGAACTCCTCCGCTATCCCACCGACACGCACGAATTTGATTCGCTCATCGCCATACCGGGCGGCGACCTTGTGGAGCTGCTGGCTAACGAGATTGCCAGCCTTGCGGGCAACGGCCAGGGCGCAGTGGACGCGGTGGGCGTGGCGGTTCCTGGAATCATCCGCTATGGCGTTGTGGAAGATTCACCCAACCTGACTCAGATAAAAGGAATGCGCCTGGCCGAGGAACTGACCAAGGCCCTTGGTGCGCGCGGCATCAAAGCACCGGTCCACATTGCCAATGATGCGGACGCTATTGCCGCGGGAGTGGCTGCGACCCGGGGGCAGCTCAACAAGCTGACGCGCGTGTGGACGCTGGGCAACGGCATTGGGTATGGGCGCTGGCCCTACGTGGATGGCATCTGGGAGGGCGGCCATGTGACCGTGACGCTTGACCCAAAAGAGAAGTACTGCGGATGCGGCGGCATTGGGCACCTGGAAGGCATTATGGGTTACCGCGCCATGCGCATGCGCTTTCTTGATCTGGAGCCGGAAGAGGTTTTCGCACAGTCCAAGGCCGGGGATCAGCGCTGCCGCGAGTTTGTGGATTTGTGGCACCGCGCGCTGGCTGCCGCAACCGCATCCTTCATTCATCTGGCAGGGCCGGGACGGTTCTATTTCACTGGCCACAATGCACATTTCCTTGAGATTCCCGTGTTGCGCGCCCATCTGGAATCCATGGTGAAGATGAGTTCGCTGCAGAGCTTCTCGCTGGAAGTTCTGGAGCCGGACGACGCTACCGCGCTGCTGGGTGCGGGCGTCTCTGCCATCCGCGCGCTGGCCTCGTAAAGACTCTGATTTAGCTTGATGTGTTACCTGCGGCTTGCTGAAGACTGCGGGTGGCGGCCGGCGTGTGCGCTTTCCCAAGACGGAGGGCGGGGTGGGAATCTCGAGTGGCCGGCCCAGGCAGTGATTTTTGGACTCGATGAAAAAATCGATTTACCAAACTCGTGATCAGGGCCTATTATTGGCGGCGGGAAAACAACCAAATTTCTTGTCGCAGGGAAGATTATGAGACGGTCCTTTGTTTCCGCAATGTGGGTTATGACCCTTGGCGTCGTTCTGACAGGTTTCATTGGCTGCGGTGGTTCATCAAACACAACGCCTCCACCGGCTGCATCCATCACCAGCTTCACGGCAAGTGCAGCGACCATTACGGTGGGACAAAGCACGACCCTGACGGGGGTGTTCGCCAACGGAACCGGGATGATTACGCCGGGGAATGTTGCCGCTACGAGCGGAACAGCGGTGACTGTGACTCCGACCGCGACGACGACGTATACGCTGACAGTGACTCCAACCAGTGGGTCGGCGGTGACGGCGACTACCACGGTTACTGTGAACCCGTTGCCGACGATCGCGAGCTTCGTGGCCAGTCCGGCGACGATTACGGCGGGACAGAGCGCGACTTTGACTGGGGTGTTTGCTAACGGCACGGGTGTGATTACGCCGGGAAGCATTGCCGCCACCAGCGGGACGGCGGTTACCGTAAGCCCGACCGCGACCACGACTTATACGCTCACCGTGACCCCGGCCAGCGGCAGCGCGATTACGGCGACGGCCACTATTACCGTGAATCCGGCTACCACCTCGGTTTCAGTGGACCTTGCCACCCCTGGGATTCCGGTTACCGATCAGATTCTCGGGATGAACATGGCTGCCTGGTATGACGATGTGGGTAACGCTACGACTGTGAATAGCGCGTTCTCGCAGGCGGGGATCAAGGCGATTCGCTGGCCGGGTGGGTCATGGTCTGACGACTATCATTGGGGCTACCAAACCAGCAGCAGCACACTGGTCACGTCGTATATGTGCCAGACTGCGACCCCGGTCACCGGGGGCTGGGGCGGCTACAGCACCTTTGCCGAATTTGTGAATGCCATTCCGAAGGCAGGCCCTTATGATCTGGCTCTCACGGCCAACTATGGCACAGACGAGGCTTGCACCGGCCCCGGCGATCCGAATGAGGCGGGCGCGTGGGTGGCTGCGGCCGTAACTGACGGCATCACCCCAAGCCACATGACGGTAGGCAACGAGGAATATGGGACTTGGGAGACTGACCTACATTCCAGCCAGCATGACGGTGCGACTTATGCAAGCACAGTCGTCGGAAGCAATGGCTACTATTCGCTGATCAAGGCGGCCTCGCCGAATACGCTGGTAGGTGTGGATGTTGAACCGAGTTATGCTCCGTGGGATCAGGATGTGATGTCTGGCGCAAAGGGATCGTATGATTTCGTGGAATACCACTCGTACCCGGAGACTCCTGGACAGGAAGACGATACAGCTCTGGTGCAGCAAGATCCTCAGAAACTGACCGCCAATATCAACACGATCAAAGCTGAGTTGACCAAGTGGGGGGTTCCCAATACGCCCATTTACGTCGGCGAAATCGGCGGCCCTTACAGCAATCCGGGGAAGCAGAGCTGGTCGATTACGCAGGGGTTGTATGCAGGGCAAGTGCTGGGCGAGATGATGAACGATGGAATCTCGCGGCTGACGTGGTGGATCGGCTTCGGCAACTGCAACGGGCAGGCGGGAAATGACAGCGCGTCGGTTTACGGATGGCAGAATTTCGGGGCTTATAACGTCTTCTCGGATGGAGCTTCCGATTCCTCGTGTCCTGACGCCGGGCCCGCCGGCACCATGTCGCCCACGGCACGCGCGTTTCAGCTTTTCAGCAATGTTGCGATTAACGGGCAACACGTACTGACCGCAACTGTCGGCGGAGATACAACGGATGTGCGGGCTTACGCGGCGACCAACCCGGCTGGTACGGCGCTGGTACTGTTCAACGTAAATGAAACTACGTCTGAGCAGGTTGTGGTCACGCTCACGGGGAAGACGTCCTCTTCAAGCGTGAAAGTGACGACCTACGACAAGGCTCTATACGACTTGTCGGGGTCGCCGACGGGAACGCCGCCGGACCCGTCGGGCACCAGCACCTGGGCGCCACCAACAATTACCGATATGGGAGCGCAAACGCTGCCGATGACTCTGACTCTGAGTCCGTGGAGCATGAACGTCGTCATCATCGAGTAAGCGCTGCCCCTATCCGGGCCTGAAGGCCTCGCATTCGGGCCCTGTTTTCAGGGGTTTGAAATCCCCTGTTCCCTCCGGTAATCAACCATAGGCTGTCTCGGATTCCACATCGAGGCAGCCTTTTTTTCGTCTGCCCGTTTTCTCGGTTTGAATCTCGCATCGTTCTTTCCCCTTGACAGCTTAGGAGAGCGAGCGTACATTCCTAATCATCTTAGGGGTGTTTCTTGACTGACCAGGCACAGCTTCTTCCCGGCACTCTCGATCTGCTGATTCTCAGGGCCGTATCGCTTGGCCCGCTGCATGGCTACGGCATCCTGCTCAGGATCGGGCAGATCTCCGATAATGCGCTGCTGATTGAGCAGGGCGCTTTGTATCCGGGACTTTTTCGCCTGGTCCGCCAAGGGCTTCTGAAGGCCAGTTGGGGCACGTCGGAGAACAATCGCCGCGCCAAGTTTTATGAGCTCACCGTGGCGGGACGCAAGCGCCTGAGTGAAGAGACCGCCAGTTGGAATCGCCTTGCCACAGCTATCGCTGCGGCACTTTCGCAGCAGCCGGAGGAAGCATGAAAACCCTTGACTCGTTTCGTGCACGCATTGCGTCGTTCTTCCATCCCGAGGACCTGCGGGATGAAATGGAAGAGGAATTGCGCTCCCACATTGCTCACCGCGCTGACGATCTGGAACGCACTGGCCTGCGCCGCGATGAAGCGGAACGCCGCGCTCGGATCGAGTTCGGCGGCCGCGAAAAGTACAAGGAAGAGATACATCAAGCAGCCGGCACCCATTTTTTCGAAACGCTGTTAGAGGATCTACGTTATAGCCTGCGCGTGCTGCTCAAGTCGCCCGGCTTCACCATCACTGCCGTGTTGACACTGACGCTGGCCATCGGCGCCAACGCAGTCGTCTTCGGCGTATTGAATGCTCTCGTCCTGCGTCCGCTGAATGTGCCTGAGGCGGAGCGCCTTTTCGTAGTTCAACATGGGAGCGACGTCGCGTCCCACTCCTATCCCGATTATCTCGATCTTCGCCAGCGCAATCGCAGCTTCGACGATGTGGCTGTTTTTGCCATCTCTCAGTCAGGGCTGGATGAGGGCAAGGATCCAACCAATGTGTGGGAGTACGAAACCAGCGGAAACTATTTCGACACATTGCGCATTCAACCGTATCTTGGCCGATTGTTCCACGCTTCGGATGAGCATGGCCCAAACAGCGCGCCGTATGTCGTGCTGTCTTACGCATATTGGCACACCCATTTTCAGGACGATCGCGGTGTGGTGGGCCGCGTTGTTCGGCTCAACAGGCATCCATTCACCGTCCTTGGCGTGGCTCCTCCAGGGTTTCAGGGGACCGTCTTGTTTTTCGCTTCAGATATCTTCGTGCCCATCGTGAACCATGAGCAGTTATCCGGCGACAAGTTGATATTGAACGCGCGCGGGAGCCATTGGATGTTTGAGATGGTGGGACGTCTGAAGCCGGAGGTCACACCGATGCAGGCCATTGCCGATCTGAACTCCGTGGACTCGTATCTGAAAAAAAGCTATCCCAAAGAGGAAGGTAATGGCACCTATACGCTGGCGCGGCCTGGTCTTCATGGCGACTATTTGAACGGGCCAACGCGGGCTTTTCTCACCGGATTGATGCTGCTTTCGGGTTTGATCCTGTTGGCGGCCTGCGCCAACCTGGGCAGCCTGTTTGCGGCGCGGGCCGCCGACCGTTCCAGAGAAGTAGCCTTGCGCCTGGCACTTGGTTCGAGCCGCAATCGCATACTGCGCCAGCTATTCACCGAATCCGTGCTGCTTTCGCTGGTTGGAGGCGTAGCGGGACTCGTGGCGAGCATTCTACTTTTGCGCCGGTTGAGCGTGTGGCAGCCATTTCCGCGATTCCCTCTCCATGTGCCGGTAAGTCCGGACGCAAACGTTTACCTGGTGGCTGTGGTCCTGGCGTTGGTGAGCGGAGTTCTATTCGGAATTGTTCCTATTCGGCAGGTGCTCCGGGCCAATCCGTATGAGATTGTCAAGGCGGGATCGGCAGGCGCATTCGGACGCCGAATGACCATGCGCGACGTATTGCTTGTGGTCCAAATTGCCATCTGTGCCGTGCTGGTTACTTCGTCTATGGTGGCCGTGCGCGGACTCATGCGCTCCATGCACAGCAACTTCGGTTTTGAGCCGCGGAACGCGATGCTGTTGGATACTGATCTGACGACGGCAGGCTACAGCGCCGAAAAAGTACCCGCAATGCAACGGCGCATGATCGATGCCCTACAAGCGATTCCTGGCGTAGATTCCGTAGGATCGGTGAATTATCCGCCGTTAGAACCGCCCGGTACCTGGCAAGGGCTTGTTTATACCGACACAACCGAGGATCTGAATCCATCGAATGCCGCGGCCGAACCTAATATGTTCAACGTATCTCCGGGCTACTTCCGCGCATCCGGGACATCTCTATTGGCGGGCAGAGCCTTCACATGGCATGACGACACCAACGCCCCGCGCGTAGCAGTAGTGAACCGGGAGTTCGCAAGCAAGATACTGGGCTCCGTACCGGACGCTGTCGGCAGGTATTTCAAGCTGCAGGATGGCACGCGCGTGCGGGTGGTGGGTCTGGTCGAAGACGGAAAATACGGGAACCTCACTGAAGCCCAAAAGCCTGCCATGTTCTTTCCCTTGCTGCAGTCGCCGGCCAGTTGGACATGGCTGGTGGTGCGCTCGAGCCGCGACCCGCAGGGGCTTGGCGTAGCCATGAGAAGTGTGCTCCGGGACATCGACCCAGGGATGGTTCTGGCGATTCGCCCGTGGAGCGCAGAACTGGGCGGAACTTTGTTCCCCTCGCGCATGGCGACAGTGTCACTCGGCGTGCTGGGGTTGATGGGCGGCATGCTGTCGATTACCGGCATCTTCGGAATGGCGGCTTACTCGGTGAGCAAGCGGCTGCGCGAATTGGGAATTCGCATTGCTCTCGGCGCAAAGCGTAAGGAAGTGCTGCAGGCGGCACTGGGCCGGCCATTGAGGTTGCTCGTCTTTGGCTCTGCAGCGGGATTGCTACTGGGGCTGCTGGCTACCCGGGTGCTGTCAACCATCGTGTATCAGGCGACTCCGCGTGATCCGCTGGTATTGGGCGGTGTGGTTGTGGCCATGTCGTTACTGGGACTGGTTGCGACGTGGATTCCCGCGCAACGGGCGCTTTCGGTCAATCCGCTGATCCTGCTTCGAGAAGAGTGATTTGTCGTGATTAAGAAGCTTCACGGTCTCCGAGCAATGGGAGGAATTATGAGAATTCTCGACTCGTTTCGCGCACGCATTGGGTCATTTTTTCATCCCGAGAACCTGCGGGCGGAGATGGAAGAAGAACTTCGCTCTCACATTGCCCACCGGGCCGATGATCTGGAACGCACGGGCTTGAAACGCAGCGAAGCGGAACGCCGCGCACGGATTGAGTTCGGCGGACGCGAAAAATACAAAGAAGAAATTCATCAGGCCGCCGGCAGCCATTTTTTCGAGGTTGTTTTGCAGGATATGCGCTATAGCGTGCGGGTCTTGCGTAAGTCTCCCGGCTTCACCATTGCTGCCGTTTTGACACTCGCTCTGGCCATTGGCGCAAACGCTGTGGTGTTCAGCGTGATGAACGCGTTTGTGATTCGCCCGCTCGATGTGCCGCATGCGGATAGCCTTTATGCACTGCAGCATGGAAACGAGGCCTCGGGGTATGAGTCATATGCCGACTATGTGGATCTGCGCGATCGCAACCATACCTTTGAATCGCTGCTTGCATATAACGCCACTCAGTTGGGACTCGATGACGGCAGGGATCCAAGCAGCGTGTGGGTGCTGGAAGCCAGCGGGAACTATTTCGACACGATGCAACTGAAGCCCTACCTGGGGCGTTTTTTTCATGCCGCGGATGAGCACGGACCCAACAGCGCTCCGTATATTGTGTTGACGTACGACTATTGGCACACCCATTTCCAGGACGATCGCGGGGTGGTGGGGCGCGTGGTGCGGCTGAATAAGCATCCCTTCACCATCCTCGGTGTGGGGCCGAAGGGATACAACGGAACGCTGATGTTTTTCAATCCGGAGATATTCATTCCGATCGTGGAACACCCGCTGATTGGCGGGGAAGAGCTGAACACGCGCGAACATCACTGGGTGTTTGAGTTGATGGGGCATCTCAAGCCCGGGGTGACTCCGGAGCTGGCAATTGCGGATCTGAATTCGATTGGAGCGCAACTGGAAAGGGCCTATCCCAAGGACGAGCGGAAGATGACCTTTGTGCTGGCTCGGCCCAATCTTTACGGAGATTATCTTGGTCGACCGGTGATGGCGTTTATGGCAGCGCTGATGCTGCTGGCGGGGCTGATTCTGCTGGCTGCATGCGCTAACCTGGGCAGCCTGTTTGCGGCGCGGGCCGCGGACCGATCCCGCGAGGTAGCGTTACGACTGGCGCTGGGCTCGAGCCGCAAGCGCATCTTGCGCGGACTGTTCACGGAAGCGCTGCTGATCTCGGTTGCGGGGGGTGCTCTGGGGCTGGCGGCAAGCGTGGTGCTGCTGCGCGCACTGACCGCGTGGAAGCCCTTTCCGCGGTGGCCGATTCATATCGGCGTCAATCCCGATGGACATGTGTACGCAGTCGCAGTGCTGCTGGCGCTGGTGAGCGGTCTGCTGTTTGGCGCGGTTCCGGTAAGGCAGGTGCTCGGCACCAATCCATACGAGGTGGTGAAGGCGGGGTCAAACAGCCGAGCTGGAAGGCGCTTCACGGTGGGCGACATGCTGCTGGTGGTGCAGATTGCCATCTGCGCAGTTTTAGTTACCTCGTCGATGGTTGCAGTGCGAGGGCTGGCGCGGTCGTTGCATGCCAACTTCGGATTCGATATTGAGAACATTCTGCTGGCAGAGACTGACCTGGGCATGGCCGGTTACAGCGAGGAGCGGGTGCCCGCAATGCAAAAGCGGATGGTGGAAACGCTGGCGGCGCTTCCCGGGGTGGAATCTGTTGGATTTGCGAATGGTTTGCCGATGGGGGATGACGGGGGAAGCACCGATGTATTCAACGACAACACGACCGATCTAAGGCCGTCGAACGCGGTGACCAATGCCTGGATGTACAGCATATCTCCGGAATACCTGCAGGCCGCCGGCACCAAACTGCTGGCCGGAAGGGCCTTTACCTGGCAGGACAACAAGGACGCGCCGCAGGTTGCGGTAGTGAACGCGGAGTTTGCACGAAGGTTCTTTGGATCAGAAGGCGCGGCGATTGGCCACTTCTACAAGACGAAGGATGGACGGCGCATCCAGGTAGTTGGCATCGCGGAAGACGGGAAGTATGGGAGCGTGACGGAGGAGCCGAAAGCGGCGATGTTCCTGCCAATTCTGCAATCGCCCTCACGTTCGACGCAACTGGTGGTGCGCTCAACGCGCGATCCGCAGCTATTGGGGGCGGCGATGAGAGGCGCCTTGCACGAGTTGGATTAGGGACTACCGGTGCTGATTGAAACGCGGGAGGGGCCGATGAGTGTGATGCTGTTTGGCCCGCGTATGGCGACAATTTCGCTGGGTGTTCTGGGTCTGATGGGCGCGATGCTCTCTGTGACCGGGATTTTTGGGATGGCTGCCTACTCGGTGAGCAAGCGGCTTCGGGAGCTTGGCATTCGGATCGCCCTGGGCGCTCAGCGCAAGGAAGTATTGCAGGCCGCCCTGGGGAGACCCCTGAGACTGCTTGCCATTGGTTCTGTGGCAGGATTGATCCTGGGAATTCTTGCAGGACGGGTGCTCGCCTATATCGTGTATGAGGCTACGCCGCGGGACCCGCTGGTGCTTGGGGGCGTTGTGCTGGCGATGCTGTTGCTGGGTCTTCTAGCAACCTGGATCCCTGCTCAGCGCGCGCTCGCCGTCAATCCGTTGACCCTGCTCCGCGAAGAATAGGGCTTTTGCCGGTCAGCATCTACGCAGGTAGGTGCGAGACAGCCGGTCGTGCCAGGTCAGGTGCTCCTCATCGAAGATGGCCCACGCCAAGCCGAGACCCACTGGCAGAACCGACAGCAGGAGAGCTGCCAGACGGCCCCGCAATTGCGCACGGGTTGGCAATTCGTCGTCGAAAGTGCACAGGGAAACGCCTGCATACTTCATACCCGGCGTGCCTTCGGCCAGGGTAAAGAACAGCGCATGGTAGAGCACTGCGATTACCGCCAGCGCAACCACCGAAATCAGTTCCATTTCCTTGATGGGTGGCATCGACTTGAGATGCCCGGCCAACCCGGCAGCCGCAGCTAG
>Ga0302144_10000674_pt1 | contig 12550 bp, 8 predicted proteins | sample I_Bog_E2_2_FD_192436 | JGI IMG/M metagenome (GOLD analysis project Ga0302144, IMG submission 192436) | Peat permafrost microbial communities from Stordalen Mire near Abisko, Sweden - I_Bog_E2_2 | ecosystem: Environmental > Terrestrial > Soil > Wetlands > Peat | place: Sweden: Abisko, Stordalen...
TGGAAATCGCCCCTGATTTCGCACCGGACCTGGTCATCCTCGATATACAGATGCCGAAGATGGACGGACTTCAAGCAGCCAAGGCGCTTCGCAACATTTCTACGTTCGAAAAGACCCCGATCGTCGCGCTCACAGCCGCCAGCTCCCGCCTGCTCCCGGCGGATATGTCGCAGTCCGGCTTCACCAGCTATCTGGTCAAACCAATCGGTCCGGCGAAGCTTCGTCAGTGCGTCTCGGACCTCTTGTAGTCCACTCTGGCGACCGCATGGCGGCCTGTCTCTCGATGGCGTTCTATTTTGCTCAATCTGGCATCGAGACAATATCTATACTGGGTTCGTGAACAGCCCGCATAAAGCTCGTTCGAACGACGCCAATCCCACCAGGGCCGCACGTATTCTCTTTGCGGATGACCTTCTCAGCCACCGCGAACTGATTCGTTTCGCACTCGAAAGCAGCGGCTACGAGGTCATTGAGGCTGAAGACGGTGAAGAGGCCTTAAGACGTGCTCCCGACTTCGCGCCCGACCTCTTTATCCTCGATTTGAATATGCCAAAGATGAATGGCTGCGCCACGGCAACGGCGTTGCGTAAAATTCCCGCCTTCACAAAGACACCCATCGTCGCCCTGACGGTCACTCCATGGGACCAGTTTCCAGCTGATTTTGGTGAAGCCGAATTCAACGAATACCTGATAAAGCCGGTTGCGCTGACGCGACTGCGTCAGTGCATCTCGGCTCTTTTGTAGTCTTCAGCGAAGATAGGCCCATAGCCGGGTGCCCTGTTCATGATGCAGACTCATCGAGCCATGAGCGGGAATGAAGATGCCCGAGATCCGCTGAAGCCCAAATCCCCAAAAATCTTGTCAAGCCCCCCGCGGCCTGCAGAATCGCCTAACTCATTCATTCCATTCGAAATAAAAGTTCGAGAATCTTGGCGTATATATATTCCCCACTCGTTATAATTAGATTAGAGAGTTAAACAAGAGAACTCACCATGGCTGCAACCGGCACAAGCCGCTTGCGGCCTTTGCTTTTAACCTGTCCCAAGGAAAGGAGGTCCCGATGCCGAGCCACATCGCTGTTAGCTGTCCACTGTTGGCTGTTAACTGCTTCACCATGAATACTTTGCCTATAAAGTCTCGCAAATCAATACTTTGACCCCGAGGTCACCCGCTAAACCACTGATTCCAGAGACTTTAGAAAAGAGGGGGAGGGGGTAGCTACCGGCCCAGAGGCGCGGGGCGAGATGAATCGATACCCGGTAAATCCATCTGATCCTGCGCGATTGTGCCAGCGTATTGCGGCTCTCTTGTGGTTCCATTCGACGAAAATGCATACTGCTTCATCTTGTAGCGCAGGGCATCGCGGCCGATTCCGAGCTTGCGCGCAGCTTCCGATTGATTCCCCTTCGACTCGGATAACGCCTGCTCCACAAGCCGGCGTTCCTGGTCGGCAAGCGCCGATGAGGCAGCAACCTCGGTGCTCATGCCTGGAACTGGTTGCTGCCGAATCACGTTCTCCGGCAGATCCGCTACGTCAATCTGCGTGCCTTCGGTCATCATGCAGGCCCGTCCGATGACATGCTCCAGTTCGCGCACGTTGCCGGGCCAACCATAGCGCTCCAGCGCAAGGGACGCCCGCTGGGTCAGACCTCGGATCGATCTGGAGAACTCGTGAGAGAACTTCTTGACAAAGTTGCCGGCCAGCAGCGGAATGTCCTCTTGCCGGTCTATCAGTGCAGGAACTTCCAGCTCGACCATTGACAAGCGATAGTAGAGGTCCTCGCGGAACTTGCCCTCCGCAATGGCTGACGGCAAGTCACGATGTGTCGCCGCGATGATGCGCACATTGACCTTGCGGACAACCGTTGAACCGACAGGCAATATCTCCTGGTTCTGCAGCGCGCGCAGCAGTTTGGCCTGCGTTCCAATCGGCATGTCGCCGATCTCGTCCAGAAAGAGCGTTCCACCGTTCGCCAGCTCAAACAATCCGGTCTTGTCGCGATCAGCGCCGGTGAAGGCTCCTTTCACGTGACCGAACAACTCGCTCTCAAAGAGAGTCTCCATCACGGCGGAGCAGTTCAGCACCACGAACCGGCCCGAAACGCCGCTGCGATGGTGCAGAGCACTCGCGACCAGGTCCTTGCCCGAGCCGGTCGGTCCATGTATCAGCACCGAGCGATAGTGCGGCGCGATGCGCTGAATCATGGCAAAAAGGTCCCACATGCAGCGGCTGCGCGCCTGCATTCCTTCAAACTCGAAGTCCTGCGTTACGTTTGCGTCAGTAGAGTATGCTCTGTCTCTGCGGTTTGCAGAGTCGATGAGCGCTGCTACACGCTCTTGCAGCAGTGCAATCTTCACAGGCTTCTGAAGATAGTCCGCAGCTCCCCGCCGAATCGCTTCGACTGCGGTCTCGGTCGTGTAATGCGCCGTCATCAGGATGACGTCGATCGAGCTGTCAAAGCGGACAATTTCCTGAAGAACATCCAGCCCGCTCATTTCGGGCATAACCAGATCGGTAATCACCAGGCGCGGATGATGCTTCCACACCAGGTCCAGGCCGGCGATGGGATTGGAGGCCGTATAGATGGTGGCGCCGGATTGGGCAAGCGCCTCCGACAACAGCTCAAGACTATCTGGATTATCGTCGATCAGAATGATGGACAGCTCTGCGTTCATTGGGCCCGACGTTTCTGGTGCCAGGGACAGTTGGTGGTGGGTCAAATGACCCAATACCTGTGTTGCCTGACCCATGACCACTTCCTATAGTTTACGCTTGCGACCCGCAAGTAACTGAAATTGCGAAACTTTAGTTTTGGCATGCGGATTGCTTTTACTTCAGGCGTTAGCACATATCACGTAGAGGAGTATATATATGCCAAACTGCCAAGAAGGACTACAACACAAGATTCCGGTCTCCAAGAACCCTGCTCTACAGTCCCGCGCCTATCTCGATGCTGGATCCCTCCGCAAGGACTATCGCGACGAGCAGTTGGGCGTAGAGACTATCCAGTTCATCGACAATGTCGCCTATCTCATGTGGCAGGCCAAACAGGGCGTTGTGAGACTTGGCGCCCTTCTGCTGGTCGGCGGTGTGTTGAGCGCGCTGGGTCTGTCCGTCCCCGTACATGCTCAGAGCATGCTGAAGGTGAGGACCACGGAAGCAACCCAGCCCAACGACAATAGCGTTGTAATAGCGATGATGAACAAGGGTCTCGATGACTCGATCATCGTGGCCAAGATCAAGTCCTCGAGCTGGACCTTCAAGCTGACCGACGATGACATGTTGGCCCTGCGCAAGTCTGGCGTCTCAGCACCGGTAGTCGCAGCGATGGTCGATAGCAGCGTGCTCTCCACTGCGAGGGTTACCATCGACAACCAGCCAGTGCAGATCGACACGCTGGGACAGGCCAAGACCGCTGGACGGCTCCTGAACAACCTGACCGGAGACCTGACGCCCCTCAGAGAGAATGCCTTCCTGGAAGGACCGGTCGCTATGAACGCAGCCAGCCCGATGCCGGATATCACCATCACTTTGCCCAGAGGCGATACGATCGAGAGCTACATCCTGGTGCAGATGAACCCGAAGGGTGACCGGCGCGAGTTAGAAGTAGGTTCTGGCGGTGGCGTAACCAGCTCCAGGACTGGCATTGGCGCCCACAGCATTCGCCCGATCCGTGTAGTTGACCGTGGAGACAGCAGCTTCCAGTTAGTGCCCCTGAAGCCGCTCAAGCCCGGTGAATATATGGTCTACCTCATCGGCTCCTCAGACGAGAGGAAGGACATCTACGGCAAAGGTTATGCGTTCTCGGTTCCACAGTAGAGCATTTCGTGGAATCGCAGCATAAATACGAGAGGCCGGCGCTCAACGCGCCGGCCTCTTGGTGTTGCAATTCTGATAAGCGTTAGATATCCAGGTTCTTTACATCCAGCGCATTGTCCTCGATGAACTTGCGCCTGGCTTCGACATCCTCGCCCATCAGTGTGGTGAAGATCAGCTCAGTGGCAGTAATGTCCTCCAGCTTGACCTGCATCAGGGTGCGACGGGCGGGATCCATGGTCGTCTCCCAGAGTTGCGGGGCAGTCATCTCACCGAGGCCCTTGTATCGCTGCACCTGATACTCCTTGCGGCCCTGCTCTATCACATACTCGAAAACCTCGCGCGGTGTCTGCTTTTCGACCGGGTCCTGCGAGACCTTCGCTGAGCGCTTCACCGGCTTGGCGGCGTCGACCTTGGCTGCACCGGCGTCGAGCGCGCCTTCGAGTTCTACCTCTTCCGTGTCTTCGAGTTCCTGCTCGGCCTTCTCTTCGGCACTCTTGGTGGCCGCAGCAGCCTCTTTGCCCGCATACTCAATCAGGAACGGGCCGACGAGTTGCTCGCGAAGCTGCGCCTGCTTGGCCAGCAACTGGCGCGACTCCGGCGCGACGGCCAGGGTCCAGTCGATGTGCCGGATCGCTCCCTGTGCATCGGTGAAGCTGACCGAGTAGCTGCGGTGCTCCTCGTCGAACTCAACGTCGGAGACGGCTTTGAACTGGTATGTCTTCTCAATGGCCTTGAGACGCGTGCGCATCTCGGCGAGCTTTTCCTTCGTCTCAAAGTCAGTGCGGCGAACAGCGTCCTTGCCCTCGCTGGCGAAGATCTCCGCGAAGGCGCGAACGACATCCTCATTGCGCACGCGCTTGACCACCTTGTCGAAGAAGCCGAGGTAGTCATTGAGCGCAGCCATGTACTTGGTGAGTTCCTTGCCTTCGAGCCGCGCGCCGCCCTCGCCATAGCGGATGATCATGCCATCGCTGGCGCGCTTGACCATCACCTGCACGTACTCGCGGTCGTCCTTGATGTACTGCTCGAACTTGCCCTTCTTGATGCGATAGAGCGGCGGCTGCGCGATGTAGACGTGGCCGCGCTGGATCAGCTCTGTCATGTGGCGAAAGAAGAAGGTCAGCAGCAAGGTGCGGATATGTGAACCGTCAACGTCGGCGTCAGTCATCAGGATCAGCTTGCCGTAACGCAGCTTGGCGACGTCGAAGTCATCCTTACCGATGCCGCAGCCCAGCGCCGTAATCATCGCGCGGATCTCCTCGTGACCCAGCATCTTGTCATAGCGCGCCTTTTCGACGTTCAAGATCTTGCCCTTCAGCGGAAGGATGGCCTGAAACTTGCGGTCGCGGCCCTGCTTGGCAGTACCGCCGGCCGATTCGCCCTCTACAAGATAGAGCTCGCACAACTCGGGACGGCGCTCGGAGCAGTCGGCAAGCTTGCCGGGCAGACCACCGCCATCGAGTGCGCCCTTGCGGCGGGTGAGGTCGCGAGCCTTGCGGGCTGCTTCGCGAGCTCGTGCCGCGTCTATGGCCTTGTTGATGATCTTGCGCGCGATCGGCGGGTTCTGCTCCAGGAAGGCACCGAGCCGCTCATTCACGAACGCCTGCACGATGCCGGCGATATCCGAGTTGAGCTTGCCCTTGGTCTGGCCTTCAAACTGTGGCTGCGGCAGCTTCACGCTGACCACGGCGACGAGGCCTTCGCGAACATCGTCGCCGGAGAGATTCTCCTTCACGTCCTTGAACAGTCCAAGCTGCTGGCCCGCAACGTTGATGGTGCGAGTGAGCGCGGTGCGGAATCCAGAGAGATGTGTTCCGCCGTCTACCGTATTGATGTTGTTGGCGAAGGAGAAGACGGTCTCGGAGTAGGCATCGTTGTACTGCAGCGCGATCTCCATCACCACCTGACCCTGCTCGGTCTCCATGTAGATGGGCTTCTCGTGCAGCACCTGCTTGCCCTTGTTGAGCAGCTTGATGAACTCCGCGATGCCTCCGGTGTACTTGTAGACCTGCGACTTCAGCTCGCCCTTGGCGTCGACCTGACGCTCATCGGTGAGCGTGATCTCGATGCCCTTATTCAGGAAGGCGAGTTGGCGCAGACGGTTGGCCAGCGTATCGAAGTTGTACTCGGCGACAGTGAAGATGCTGCGGTCGGGGAGAAAGTGGACCTTGGTGCCACGGCGCTTGGTCGGGCCCATCTTGCGCAGTTCGCTGATCGGCAAACCCTTGGAGTAGTCCATCTCCCAGGCAAAGCCGTCGCGCCAGATCTCGACGTCCAGCGCCTCGGAGAGCGCATTGACGCAGCTGACGCCGACGCCGTGCAGACCCCCGGAGACTTTGTAGTTGGAAGCATCGAACTTTCCGCCGGCATGCAGCATGGTCAGCACCACCTGAACAGCGGGCATAGTCTCGCCCGTGGGCAGCGTCTTGTTGTCTACGGGAATGCCGCGACCGTCATCGACTACGGTGATGGAGTTGTCCACGTGAATGGTGACGTCGATCTTGGAGGCATAACCGGCGAGCGCCTCATCCACTGAGTTGTCCACGACCTCATAGACGAGATGATGAAGACCCTGTTCACCGGTCGAGCCAATGTACATCGCAGGACGGAGGCGGACAGCCGTGAGACCTTCAAGAATGGTGATGTTTTCGCCGGTATAAGAACCGGCTTCAGGAATCGGGTTCCTCGGATCTTGCGGATCCGGCAAAGGGGTATGCGTTGCCAAGCTAACTCCAGCAGGCGGCGAGGTTTATCGGCTTCGCTCAGGCCTGAAAATGAGGCCCGGAAGCAGCGGGAGAAAGCCGCCTGCAAAGGGGGTTTCCCTAGGCTGATTTTACCATGCTGGAGCTGTGAATCTGTGCGGCTTTCGGGGGCTGAGAAGGCGGTAAAATCGGCCCATTTTCGGTCTCCGGCGACCAGATATACAGGAGCAGAAATCCCACTACCCAAAGAGCCAGTTTTAGCCCGATTCCGGGCAGAAACATGGTCCAGAAAGCCGCTCCGCAGACCGCCAGATGGACCGCGAAGAATCCCACCGCGGCCGCCGCGCGGCGATTGGCCACTGACGCTGTCGGAAATGGCGCAAAGAGCTGCGGCATGGCAACCAGAAACAGAGGCCAAGCGTAGCCCACCAGGTGCAGGAATCCAGCCCCGATGACAGGTGCGAGGAGAAACGAGACAGATCCATAGAGCAGAGTGAAGCGCAGGAGCAGGCTGCTGGTCTGGCTCCGGCGGCTGCGCCACCACAGCCAGCCCAGCAGCATCGGCAGGAGCCCGAAGTTTCCCAGCGTGACATCGATCGCTACCAACTGCTGGTGGAAGGAGACGCCGCAGACACCCAACGCGTGAACCGGTCCGAAGTGGAAGGGAAAGCTCCAGACCGGGACCTTGCACAGATCCGTGTTGGCGTCGCTCCAGGGCAATACGCCGAGCATATTACGCAGGAAGTTCCAGGGAATCTTGGCCAGCATGTAGATCGCTTCCGGCAGGTGCTCGACGTTTGGCTGAGCACCAGCGGCAAGCCGGCTGACGACGACCGTGCCTGCAGCCGCAGCGACGACCGCTGTGATGCGGTCGCGCCAGCGCAGGCTGCTCCATGCAGCCAGCAGAAAGCAGAGCAGCGTGAGCGATGTGGACTCGCGCGTGAGCATCAGTGGAAACATCATCAGCGCCGCTGCGAAGAGATGCTCCCGCTCCAGCAGCAGGAGCATGACCGCCAGCAAAGCGGCGTAGAAGAGGTCCGGAAAGACCAGGTTCTGCACCAGCGTGACCCAGGTGGGCACGACGACGACAGCAACCAGCATCCAGCGTGGTGCGGCAGCTCCGAGCATTAACCAGCAGACAGCAGCAAGCAGCACCAGCAGCGAGCCTGCGGCCTCGACGTAGAAGCCACCGTGAATCGAGACGTGCAGCAGCGCGGCCAGAGCGCGAGCCAACATCGGCGCCAGCGGACGTGAGGCAAAGGGCTGCATCGCGCCTTGTACGTTGCCGTTGGCGAGGCGAAGATACTGGCTGGAGTCTGCAATGTGGAAGAACGGCTGCTGGTGCGCCGCGATGGAGACGGCCAGCGAAGCTCCCAGCAACACTCCGCAGGCGAGCGCAATGCCCTTTGCGCGATGGGACAAGGCGCGCATCGGCAACATCAGGGTACGAGTGAGAGCCGGAGGCGAGCTGATCTCTGGAGGCAATCGTTCCCCTGCGCGGATGCGAACCTTCGCGTCCCTCTCATTATGCATCCGGGAGAGCGGCCGGAAGGCCTCTGCGCGCACCGCCAGAGGCCTTCCTTAGGCTTATGCCGCGGCCGCGTAGGTTACGGGCTTCTCCTTCACCGGAGGCGGCTCATGTTCGGCGAGCACAGCGGCGTAGAAGATACCTGCAATCACCGCTCCCAGCAGCGGAGCGAGCCAGAAGAGCCACAACTGCGAGATGGCCCAACCGTTTCCGCCGTGCAGGGCAACCAGTGCTGGGCCCGTGGAGCGCGCAGGATTCACCGACAGGTTCGTCACAGGAATGCCAATCAGATGGATGAGCGTGAGGCAGAGCCCGATCGCGAGCGGAGCGAAGCCCTTGGCAGCGCGCTGATCGGTTGCACCGAGGATGACCACAAGGAAGAAGAACGTCAGCGCGACCTCAGCCAGCAGGCAGGCGGTCAGGCTGTAGCCTCCGGGTGAGTGCGCAGCGTATCCGTTGGAGGCAAAGCCGCCGATTGCATATCCAGCTTTGCCCGAGGCGATGACGAAGAGCGTCCATGCAGCGGCGATCGCGCCCAGAACCTGCGCAATCCAGTAGGGGACAATCTCCTTCGCCGGGAAGCGCTTGCCGGCGACCAGACCGAGCGTAACTGCTGGGTTCAGGTGGCAGCCGGAGATGTGTCCGATGGCGTAAGCCATGGTGAGAACGGTGAGCCCGAAGGCCAGAGCGACGCCGGCGAAGCCGATGCCGAGCTGGGGGAAGGCTGCGTCCAGAATCGCCGCTCCGCAACCACCGAAGACCAGCCAGAAGGTGCCGAAGAACTCGGCGATACAACGCCGAGAGAGTGTGACTTGCATACATCCTCCAAGAGATTGTGAGTTTCAGTTGCAGGGTCTGTAGAGCGGAGACAAGTCTACCGCTCCAGCTTGTGCAGCGCGACAAAAAATCGCCCGCCGAAGAGATTCCGGCAGGCGATTTGGTGCGTTTGGGTGTGGAACTTAGTTACCAGACCTTGCAGGTGGGTGTGTGAACCATCGGTTGATCCACCTTGCAGCCAAACGCCTCCTGAAACTGGGGCATATTCGACACCACGCCGTTGATGCGATCAACTCCCGGCGAGTGCGGGTTGGTGATGGCGCTGACCCGAAGGTTTTCCGGCCGCTGGTTCTCGCAGGCCCATTGCGCCATGCCGATGAAGAACCGCTGATCGGGCGTGAATCCGTCTATCGGCTGCAAGGTCTGGCCTTCGGTCTGCTTCTTCCAGGCAATGTAAGCCAGCAACGTTCCGCCGATGTCCGCGACGTCCTCGCCGCTGGTCAGCTTGGAGTTGATGTGGATGTCGTCGACGACCGTGTAGCTCGCGTATTGGTTCTGCACGCAGTTGATGCGCTCGTCAAACCGCTTGGCGTCAACCGGAGTCCACCAGTCGCGCAGGTTGGCCTGCTGATCGTACATGCGGCCTTCGTCGTCAAAGGCGTGCGTGAGTTCGTGGCCGATGGTCGCTCCAGTGTTGCCGTAGTTCGGAGCGTCATCCAGCTTTGGGTCGTACAGCGGCGGTTCCAGAACACCGGCGGGAAAGTTGATGTCATTCTTCTGTGGGTCGAAGTAGGCGTTGACGGTTGGAGGCGTCATGTCCCACTCGGTCAGGTCCACAGGCTTGCCGAGCTTGTGCCAGTCGCGATACTGGTCAAAGCGGTAGGCGCGCAGCACGTTGCCGAAGTAGTCGTCCGGCTTGACTTCGAGGTCGCTGTAGTCGCGCCACTTGTCCGGATAGCCGATCTTGTTACGGATGGCATGCAGCTTGCGCAGCGCCTCGGTCTTGGTTCCGGCTGTCATCCAGTCGAGGTTCTCGATCTCGTCCTGCATCGCAGCCTCAATCTGGGTGGTCATCAACTGGGTCTTCGCCCTGGTGTCTGCGGAGAAGGTGCGTGCGACGAACTCCTGTCCGAGCGCCTCGCCGAGCGCGCGGTCCACGCCGCGTGTGCAGGTCTTCCAGCGCGGAGGCATCGCCGGAACGCCGCGCAGCGTCGCGGAGTAGAAGTCAAAGTAAGCCTGCGAGAACGGCTGCGAGAGATACGGTGCAGACGCGCTGAGCGCATGGAAGCTCAGGTAAGCACGCAGCGCCGAGACCGGCTCATTGGTGAGCTCGGCCTCAACAGCCTTGATGAACTGCGGTTCGGCAACGTTGAGCGACTCCACGCGGCCTGCGCCCTGCACCAGGAAGTAGTTGGCCCAGTCGATGGCAGGAGCAATCGCCTGCAACTCGTCGATGGTCATGATGTGGTACGTGTTGTGCGGGTCGCGCAACTGCACGCGGGTGAGTGAATTCTGGGCCAGCGCAGTCTCAATACGCAGCGTGGAAGCGGCGTCGGCTGCGGCCTGCTCGCGGCTCTCGCCGGCGAGGGAGAAGATCCGTGTCACGTAATCGGTGTACTCGCGGCGAATCCGGTCGCTGCGAGCATCGGTCATGAGGTAGTAGTCACGGTCAGGCAGCCCGAGCCCGCCAGCGTCCACCGCGACGATGATCGTGGAAGAGTCGGCTTCATCCTGTTCGGTTCCGGCGTTGAAGAAGAAGCTGCCCATCGCCTGGCGTTGCAGCACGGTGAGCTCTGCGAGCAGGTCTTCGCGGCGGTTCAGCGAGTCAATCCGCGCCAGCGCGGTCAACACAGGCTCATCGCCGAGCTTGTCGATGGCTTCGGTGTCCATGCAGGAGGCGAAGTAGTCTCCGACCTTCTGCTGGACTGGCGTGCGGGCCTTGGCCTTCGCATCCTGCTCCAGAATGCCCCAGAGAAACTGCTGGTTCTCCGTAGCGAGCTTGGCGTAGACGCTCCACGAGGCCTGGTCGGCGGGAATCGGGTTGTTCTTCTGCCAGCCTCCGCAGCTGAACTGGTAGAAGTCCACACATGGATCGGCGCTGCGATCCAGACTGGTGAGGTCGAGCGACGGCGAATACGGCATCGCCTGCAGCGGTTGCACGTCAGCGCCCGCAGGCCCGGAAGCAGCTACAGGCGCTGCGACAACGCCTGCGCCTGGCATCAGGAAGGGTTGGACTGCATCGTTAATGCCAGGCTTCGGCGCAACCGCGACCGGCGATGGCCTTGGCGCATCAGGAGTGGGCATCGTGACGATGACAGGCGCATTCCTCCGGACAGCCGGAGCGTCCGCTGCCGGAACAGGCCTGGTGACATCCGGAGCGACCGGAACCGGCGCTGCCGGAGCAGGGGCTGCGGGTTCGGGCGCTGCTGGAGCAGGTGCGGCCTTTGGTTCCATTGGAGCAGGCTCAACCGGCGCTGGAGGCACCGCGACAACCGGAGCAGGCGCGACTGGCGCTGGTGCTGGAGGCGCTGCAACGACCGGAGCAGGCTCAACCGGCGCTGGAGGCGCTGCGACAACCGGTGCAGGCGCAACTGGCGCTGGTGCTGGAGGCGTTGCGACTACGGGCGCTGCGGCAGCAGGCGCTGACATGCCCTTCAGGATGTCTTCCTGCTGCTCTTTGGTGATGGGAACCTGGCGCTTGGTCTGGTCCGGCGGTGGAGGCATCACCGGAGCCTGCTGTTGCGCTGCGAGAGGAACGGCGAGGCTGAGCGCGAGCGCAAAACCGACAGACAAAGGCGTGAGCTTTGGCACCAAGGTGGACTTCTCCTGAACGGAATGACGCGATGGAGCGAGCGAGCGACTATGAGCGAATCAGGGAAGGAAGCAATGGAGCAAATGCCTGAGGGCAAAGCTCAGGTCTGGTCTGAGAAACATTTGGTGCCGAAGAAAGGACTCGAACCTTCACACCCTTGCGAGTACATGGACCTGAACCATGCGCGTCTGCCAATTCCGCCACTTCGGCTCACCTCAGCAGCGCCATTGGAGTCTCCAGCGGGCCAGCTTGCGTGAAGGCTTAGTGTAGCAGAGCGAACGGACTTCGCAGTCGCGATAAACTGAACCCGAAGCGGATCAGAAGCCGTCTTTCACTGCATCCAATCCACCATGAGCGAACCCACGAAGCCTGATTCCGCGGCCAGCCAAGAGATTCCCCAGATTCCGGAAGAACTGGCGCTGGAGATTCGGCGCATGGCTCACGATCTCTCAAACTCGCTCGAGATCATCGTGCAGACAAGCTATCTGCTCAGCATGGCGGAACTGAAGGAGCCTGCGAGCGACTGGCTTCGGATGCTGGACTCCGGCGTGAATAAGGCGCTGGAGTTGAACCTGCAACTGCGCAGCTACATCAAGGCTCACTCGCCCCAGGACTGACCCCTCTCCCCCCTCTTTTCTAAAGTCTCTGGAATCAGCGGTTTAGCGGGTGACTTCGGGGGCAAAGTATTGATGATAGAGACTTTATTTTCAAAGTATTGATTCTCCTGGGGTTAGGTGCTGGTTTTTGTTGAGTTAAGAGTTCTGAGTCTGTGAGTTTCGAGCTAAGGCGGGTTCCTATTGAGCTTCGAGCTCTGAGCTATTGAGCTTTGAGGCAAAGCAAAGGCCGCAAGCGGCTTGTGCCGGTTGCAGCCATGGTGAGTTCTCTTGTTTAACTCTCTAATCTAATTATAA
>Ga0302144_10000695_pt1 | contig 12350 bp, 10 predicted proteins | sample I_Bog_E2_2_FD_192436 | JGI IMG/M metagenome (GOLD analysis project Ga0302144, IMG submission 192436) | Peat permafrost microbial communities from Stordalen Mire near Abisko, Sweden - I_Bog_E2_2 | ecosystem: Environmental > Terrestrial > Soil > Wetlands > Peat | place: Sweden: Abisko, Stordalen...
GGTGCCTGGCGCAGACGAAGCAGCGGATGCTGGGCGAGGAGCTTCTGCTTGATCTGCCCGTCGGCGAGCGTGATTTCCTGCTGCATTTGGGAGAGGCCCTCCAGAATGGAGCCCTCGACCTGAGCCTCCGCCCCGGAAAGATTCACGAGCTGGCTGCCAACATCTCCCACGGCCCAGACCTTTTCCACGCGGATGGCGCCGGCAGAGTCGACGGTGACCTCCGCCACCTCAGCAAAGTAGCCGAGGTGGCAGAAGTGGCAGGCGATGCCCATGCCATGCCCCGCCTCTTTTGGGTGGTTTTTCCAGTTGGAAACCTCGCCGGCCTTGCTCAACACGTCTGCCAGACGCTTGCCGTTGAGCCAGAACTGCGAGCCGGCCCCGCGCGCTGCCGGGCTGCCGGGGGTGGCTTCGCGGGCCAGCATGGCGAGCTGGAAGTCGATGGGGTCCTGCCCGGCGGCATGGGCCAGCTCGTCGATAAACGAGCCGATCACGAAGCCGTGCGCATTGCTGCCCGGGGCGCGCAGCCAGCCGGTACGCAGCCACAGGGGCTGTGTGCTGGCGGCAAACTCGAAGTTGGGCACCCGGCCGGATGGGTACTCGGCGTCGCCGATGCCGGCTCCGGCGGGGAAGTCGCCGCCCTCGCCAAAGGTGACCAGGCGATGCTGCCAGGCAATGAGCGAACCTTTGTCGTCGAGGCCGGCCTTGAGGAACTGGGTTCCAGCGGGACGGAAGGCGTCGTTGATGAAGTCGTCTTCGCGCGACCAGATGAGCTTGACCGGCGCGGGCACCTGCTTGGCGATCATGGCCGCTTCGACAAGATACTCATTCATCAGCCGCCGGCCAAAACCGCCTCCGGCGCGCAGCATGTGCATGGTGATGGAGGTCTCGGGGATGTTCATGGCCTTGGCGACAAGGCCCAGGCCTGAGCCGGGGTTCTGGCTGTCCGACCACAGCTCCAGTTTGCCGTCCTTCCACCAGGCCGTGGCCCCTTGCGGCTCCAGGGTGCAATGGGCCAGGAAGGGGTAGGTGTAGACGGCCTCAACGACTTTGGCGGCGCCGCCGAGGGACTTGGCAGCATCGCCTTCCTGGTAGAGCATGTGCCCGGGCGGCTGCGCGGCCAGCTCGTGAGCGCGCTTTTCCAGATCTTCGGATGAGGGAACAGGGTTGGGCGGCAACTGCCAGTCCACCTGCAACTGCTTGCGGGCCTGCTGCGCCTGGTACCAGTGGTCGGCAACAATGGCCACCCCGCTGGCCAGACCGGGCTCGTTGGGGACAACGGCTGCCGGCTGAATGGTGCCGTCGAGGACAAAGACATGCCGGACGCCGGGCAACTGGCGAATGGCCGCGAGGTTGGCCGACTTCACCCTGGCCCCGAAGACATTGGGTCGGTGATAAACGGCGTGCAACATGCCAGGCACCTGCACATCGATCGCAAACAGGGGCTTCCCGGTGACGATGGCCTGGTTGTCGCGGCCGGTCTGGCGCGTGCCCAGCAGGACGTAATCTTTGGGATCCTTCAGCTTGACCTTGGTCGGGTTGGGCGCAGGCAGCGCGGCCGCCTCAGTGGCCAGCTCGCCGTAGCCCAGGGATCGGCCGGTTTTGGCGTGCATCACGCGGCTCTTTGCGGTGGTGATTTCACTCTCCGGCGCCTGCCAGCGATTGGAGGCGGCAGTAACCATAACGGCACGAGCCGCCGCACCGATCTGGCGCATGGGCACCCAGCTGTTGGGGGTGGTCATGCTGCCGCCGGCGCCCTGGTTACCGTAGGCGGCAGGGTCCACATCGGCCTGCTCCACATGTACCTGGGCCCAGTCGGCATCGAGTTCCTCGGCAATGATCATGGGCAGAGAGGTGCGAATGCCCTGGCCGATCTCCGCACCGCGGGCAACGATGCTGATGATGCCGTCAGGGGCGATCGTGACGAACACGGAAGGGGAAAGAATCTGCGGCGCGTGGCCCTGGGCCAGTGCCGCACGTTGCGTGGAAAGACCCAGCACCAAGCCGCCCCCGGCAAGGGCGCTCAGCTCAAAAAATGATCGGCGTGAGAGTCGCATGGCTCGGTTCCTTTCTAGGCGGTGGGCTGCGCGGCAGCTTCGTGAATGGCGGCGCGGATGCGCACGTAGGTGGCGCAGCGGCAGAGTACTCCGCTCATCGCCGTGTCAATATCAGCATCAGAGGGGTGGGGGTTCTGCTCAAGCAGGGCCGCCGCGGTGAGAATTTGTCCCGCTTGGCAGTACCCGCACTGCGCCACGTCCAGGTTGACCCAAGCCTTCTGCAGGGGATGGTTCCCGTCCGGGGAGAGCCCTTCAATGGTGGTGATGGGGTCGCTTCCGACGGCGGAAACAGGCGTAAGGCAGGAGCGGATGGCGCGCCCGCCGAGCAGGACAGTGCAGGCGCCGCAGGCTCCCTGGCCGCAGCCAAACTTGGTGCCCACCATCCCCAGGTGGTCGCGAAGCACCCACAACAGCGGCGTTTGGGGAGAAACGTCGACGGTGTGAGCCTCGTGGTTGATGGTCAATTGGATCGGCATCGGAACCTCCATACTGGCAAGTGTAAGGGTAATGCAATTCCGGGCAGAAGTGCCATAGGCGGGCGAAAGATGAGTTTTATGGCAGAATAGAGAAGTCGGAGAGCTGGCCGAGTGGTTGATGGCACCGGTCTTGAAAACCGGCGAACCGAAAGGTTTCGTGAGTTCGAATCTCACGCTCTCCGCCACACCTTTTCCCATGCGGACGGCATTGTGCGGCCCCGGCAGACTGCGGCGCACTCTGGGTGCCACTTTCTCTGACCGCTTCCGTAGAACCCTTTTGGCGTCGGGTTGCTGCGCTGGTCAGTCGAGCCGACCCGCAGATACCGGAAGACTTGTTCGCTCTTTCGCCTCACACCTCTTGAGCTTGCGAAGTTGGACCCATCCCAGGGCCAGTCCCAGGACAACCAGCAGGCAAATCGCCCATATCAAGGGCCTAGACCACACTGCGAGCGTGCCGGACCACACTGCGAGCATGGGCCTGCCATAAGCGACCGCGAGCCAGACCACCAGGGAATAGCGGAGTAGACGCGCCGTGCCAAAGACCGCCAGGAAGCGGTTGCGCGAGACGCCCAGCGCTCCGCACGCCAAAAGGAACGGCGCCAGTGGAATCGGCGGCGGCAGCAGCGCGGGAAGAAACACAGCCAGGAGCCGATGGCGTTCGATCCAGCCGATGACTCTTCGCCTGAGCCGCTTTGGCATGTATCGGCGCAGTGCTGCTTCGCCGCTTCGCCTGCCAATCTGCCAGGTGGAATAGCCGCCGGCCAGGCTTCCTGAAACGGCGACAAATACCAGTATCAGCGGGTTTCCGCCGCGCGCGCCGAGCCAGAGCAGCAGCAAATCCGTGCTACCCGGCAATGCCAGGGGAATCACCGATGAGTCGACAATTGCCACCGCAAACAGCCCAACCGCACCAAGGTGAAGAACCCATTGAGGCATGGGAGAGAGAGGTTGGGTCCGAAGAAAACCTAGCAGCCGCGCGTAATTCGCATGCATTCTCACACCGACCGCCGCTGCCTACGTCGTATGCAGCGCAAACCAGTAGAATCGCCGCCAGCAGAACATGCAGCGCACAGGTCGAATGGCGCAGTAGCCCAGAAACTGGTCAAACCAGCGTTGCTCTGCCGGCTTGAACTGCACTGAGTTGCAGCGCGGGCATTCGCGCCGAAACCACAGCATCGTCGTCATCCAGGCCGGCAAACGTGTTTGTAAACTTGCCATCACATCCCCTGCTGTCGCTCTGCTGTCCGCACAGTGTGCTGTGAGATGCCGCCCTCGCTTCCGGAGTTCGCCTCCAGCCACGCGAGCGACGATCGTATGCTGCCGGTGGCCAGGGCCATTGTGGAATCTGCGGCGCCGTAGTAGAGGTTGATGGTGTCCTTGTCCCCGCCGATCGTCTGGCCGCAGGGGAAGACTACATCCTTCACGTCGCCACCGCGCTCGTAGCAGGCCTCTGGTCCGAACATCCACGACTCGCCGCGCTGCAGGCACACTTCCGGATTATTCAGGTCAAACAGCGCAAGTCCCAGGCGGTAGATGCTTCCGGATGCGGTTTGGCGCACGCCGTGGTAGACCGTCAGCCAGCCCTTTTCCGTCTCAATCGGCGGGGAGCAAAGCCCAATCTTGTTCGCATCCCACCATCCGCCTCGCCTTGCTTCCAAAATAATCTTGTGGCCGCCCCAGTGCTTCAGGTCCGGGGAGTAGGAAATCCACATATGCGCGCCCAGCGACGTGACGGGCCGATGAACCAGAGCCCACAAGCCGCCAATTCGGCGAGGCAACAGCGCCGCATCTTTGTCCTCCGGCTGCATGATCACGCCGTACCGATCAAATGTGCGAAAGTCCTTCGTCAAGGCCAGCGACACACCAGGCCCACCTCGTGCAAACGAAGTATAGACTACCGCATATTGCCCCAACTCCGGCACATAGGTAATGCGAGGATCCTCAATGCCCCAGAGCTCTTCCGGGTACTGCAGCGGATTCGCCGGCATGGTCGGCTTCGGGTCTATCTTCCAGCCATCTACGCCATTTGCGGAACGAGCCGCGCACAGGTGCGACATCCCGCGCCGGTCTTCCACACGGCACAGCAGCAGTGTCTCTCCGTCCGGCAACAAGGTTACCCCAGCGTTGAAAACGCTGTTGATCGGATAAGGCCAGTCCCGCTGCGAGAGAATAGGATTGCCTTCGTGCCGGGCGAAGAGTCCAACCCCGGTGCGGCTTTCTACATGTGTTTCCGGGGCGACCGAACCGGAGACTTCTTCTTGCGGAGTGGTGGTTGTCATGATGAAGAGCTCATTTCAACTTGCTGTTCGTGTACGTTGGTCACTTTGGCCGCGCTCATTTCGAGAAGGGCCATCAGGAATGAGAGCGTAGACTCAGCTCCCTGATTTTCGTTGATGCGGTCAGGATGCAAACCATCCCGGCAACCGCCCGTCAATTCGTCGTAGAGCGGAAGTCCAAGATCGTTCTTACCCATGAACCACTGAAAGACAGAGCGGGCTTCATCGTACCACTGCGCCTCTTCGGTCAGCCTGGATACTTCAAGGCATGCTGAAACCGTTGCGCTTGCCTCGACAGGTTGCTGATCAAAGCGCGCCTTATCGCTGCCTTCAATGTAGAAGCCATTGGATCCGATGGGAACAAATACCTGCGGATCGTCACGGTGCTGCTGGGACACCAGCCACTTGAGCGATGCCGTGCCTGCCTCTACCATCCTCAGGTTGCCGCTCCGCCAGCCAGCAAGAATCAATGCCTGCGATAGCCGCGCATTGGAATACGACAGGCTCTTCTCAAACCACTGCCAGGTCGGCGTTGCACTGCGGTCGTAAATATCCAGCAACTTTTCCGCAAGCTCATTGCGCGCCTGCTGCATCGTCCTGTCGCCCGGAAACCAGTCGAGATACGCCTGCATTCCAAGAATGCTGAAAGCCCATGACCGCGGGCTGGTAAAAGTTTGCACTGGCTTCACAGCTGCTTCAAACAGACGGCCTGCAGCCCCTCGCAACCCCGCGTTGCGCGAAAGCCCCAACACCTTGCCCAGAGCCCACAATGCCCGCCCATGGCTGTCTTCGGAGCCCACATCTTCAAGCCATCGGCGGTCGTATCCCAAGAAGTTGCGGAACCTGCCCGAGTCTGCGTGAAATGCAAGCCATAGAAACGCCAGATACCGTTCTGACAGATCTGCGCGTGGCTGCGCTGATCTAAATTCCGGATGCTCATCGAGCACCACCGACACAATCAACGCACGTGCGTTGTCATCTGTTGTGTAGCCTTCGCTGGAGTTGGGAAGCGAGAATATCGCGTGCTGCAGGATGCCCGTATCGTCGGTCATCCTGAGCAGATGACGCGTGTCCATTTGCGGTAATCCATTCGCGGCAATCGACGACGGACTTGTCTTTGCCGTCGTCTTGGGATGCAAAGACCGCTCGAATCGCGCTCGCTGAAAGCTGGCCATATACTTCCTTGCTGCTCTCGGCCAGATCGTCTCCCTTGAATGCAGATAGGCGCGCTTGCGCATCGCGTGCCGCTCTCCATCGTTGTTCAGCAGGCCCAGCACCGCACTCGCAATTGAGTCGGGACTCTCGAATGGAACCAGGATGCCTCTCTGCTCGGCAAGCAATTCGGTTGCATGCCAGTACGGCGTCGAGACAATCGCTTTCCCCGCGCCCAGTGCAATCGCCAACGTTCCAGAGACCGCCTGCGCCTCCTGCCGGTAAGGCGTAATGTAGATGTCCGCGGTGCTTACCAGTTGCAGCAACTCCTCCTGGCCCACAAAGCGATTCAGAAACACCACCTGCGATCCAACGCCGAGTCGCTCGGCGAGAGCCTGCAGGCTCTCGCGGTAACGCTCGCCTTCATGCCTCTTCACGTGTGGGTGCGTCGCACCCGAAATCATATAGACGGCATTTGGATGCTCCTTGAGAATGGCGGGCATTGCCTCAATCACATTCTCAATTCCCTTGTTCGGCGAGAGCAGTCCAAATGTAAGCAGAACCGACTTGCCTTCTGTTCCAAATCGATCCTTGTAGTAGTTCGGATCCATGAACTGACAATCCGGAACCCCGTGCGGAATGACGTCGATCTTCTCGCCGGGGACCGCGTACACATCACGCAGACACTGCGCTGCTTGATCGCTCATCACCACAATGCGATCCGAGAGATCCACGATCTCCTCCAGCACCTTGCGCTGCGCCGACGATGGCTCCATCAGCACTGTGTGCAGGGTAGTGACCACCGGCATCGTCAACCGCCGCAGAAGCGTCAGGATGTGCCCACCCGCAGGATCGCCATAGATTCCAAATTCATGCTGCAGGCACACCAGATCGTTACCATTGAAGTTGAGGAAATCGGCCGCGCGCACGTAGGACGAGATGTCTTCCTGCTCAATCTCAAGACGGACTTGTTTCGGATAATCGTAACTCGATTCCGGATCATTAACCGGAATTACAAACAGCCGCTCTTCTCCATACTCGGCCGCAATAGCCGCACATAAATCCGTTGTGAAGGTCGCGATTCCGCAATGCCTGGGGAGAAAGTTTCCTATCAAGGCAATACGCGTGGGAAAAGGCAGCGCATTGCAGTGACCATCGAATGCTAGGGCTTCATCAGGAATGTGAGAACCACCCTTCTGGATATCATCGAATGTCTCATTCTTCGGCATATTGCTCCCTTTCACCGGCATCGTCGGAGCGCCTGCTTGCTGGCATCGCCTCGTTTCCTTTATCCCCACCCGCCCATTGCTGCATCGTTTACTCCATTGGGTTTCTGGGTGCGATCACTTCCTCGTCGGCCGTTCGCTCACCGGGAAGTCTTACTTCATCCGCGGCCGCAACAGAACCTGTGTGTTCCTCCGTAAAGTCAAGCTTGAATTCCTCGACTGTCTCTATTCTTGGCGCATCAACTCCGGCAGGTACCGGCGGTACAACTGACGGATTCTTTGGCAAAAGAACAGCATGCCTCTTCGATTTAGAACCAGTTTTCAATGGCGTACCCCATCCTCTATCAATAACCAGCCCATTGCGTACTTCCGGACAGAAGGGCCATCGTAGCGGCGTCCTGAAAAGCGATGCCGCACTTCCCGTGGTAAGCATGAGTGACATGTTGCTCAGCTTGCGAGTTGTTACATCCAGAGGTTTGCGAGCCTGCGCAATCCTCTGATATTCGCGCTTCAGAACCGCTGGGTAAGCCCCTTAGCGGCCCACGCGAATGTTCGACAAGTGGCTGAAAAGCCCGAAGAGATTCCCAAGCCAGAGCACAAGGAGAATGACCACCAGGCCATTCAGAATTGCCTTGACGGTTCCCTGCATCGGGATGAAGCGATTCACCAGCCACAACACAACTCCGACGGCGACGATGGTGATGATAACGGTAGTGAGCGGCATATTGAACTCTCCTGAAATCTGGAAGATAGGGCCTGAAGTGCGCGATGATCGCTCATCCGGGTCATCTGCTCAGTCGGCGAAGCCTGGTTTCTTCCTGAAGTGATCATGTCAGGGCTACAGGCAAATAGATGTGCAAGTTTGCTCGGCTTTCAAGGCTGAAGTTGGCCACAACCACGCAAAAGGATACTCTCGCTCCGCCCACTCTCGATGGACGCGTCGTAGTGAGGCTATTCCTTTGGTTCCGCAACAGGAACCGCCGACGCCTTCTGCACTGGAACAACAGTGGCGTCCGTGGCCGCAGGCGCGGCCTTCTCTTCAGGCACCTTCGTGCCCGTCGCATAGATGAGGATCTGCACCTGGCCCCCACTCTGCGTCGCCGCTCCGCTCGCAGGCTTGCCAACACCCATCGTCTTGAGTTGGCGGTCGTCGAATCCATAGCTCTTGACCAGAAAGTCCCGCACTTCCAGCGCCTGTGCCTGTGTCATCACCAGGTCTTCCTGGCTATCGCCTTCCATGCCCGTCGATACACGAATGACGGCGAGACCAAATGGATTTGCGGCAAGATACTGACCGGCAGCCGCGAGCGTCTTTTCGTCTTTCAGCTTCACCGACTCACCACTGGCAAACAGCTTGGTCACCGAGTAGGAGTAGGTCTGGATCGGCTCTGCGGCCGGCAGCTTCTCCAATGCGTTCTCGGTCAGATCGGAACTGTCTTCATAGCCACGCTTCTTGAAGAATCCGCGCAGGAGAAAGCTGTGTTTCATCGCCTCCATATTTGATTGGAAGCTTGCCACTCCAACCTGAGCCTCGTCGACCGTCTTCTGCAACCCGGCTGTCGTCTGTTCAAGATTGTTGTAGACCTGCTTGTCGTTGACCAGCGCCCCGACGGTTCCGTCGCCAGCGTCAATCTTCGCGGTCAGGGAACTCAAGTGAGCCGTTGCTTCCGTCGTGTTGGCAATGGCTTGCTTGCTGCTATCCAGGATGCTGCTCGCCTTCTTGAACAGATCGCTCACGACAAGCGGTGGCAGACTGGCAATCGTGTCTCCATCGTGAACTCCCGGAGTTCCCTGCGACCCAAACGAAACTGCCAAATACTGATTGCCCAGCACACCCTCTGTCTCAATGGACGCTACCGAATCCTGCTTGATGATCTCGCGTGTAGACTTGGTGAGTTCCATGACCACGGTTACCTTGCCCGTCGGAACGTGCGGCAAGTCAATGCGCAGCACCGTCCCGCTGTGCACTCCGCCAACCTCCACATCGGCTCCGCTGGAAAGCCCCGCTACGTTGTCAAATTGCGCCTTCAGCTGGTAGGTAGAACTGAAGAGGTACTGCTTGCTGCCAATGATGAACACACCCGCAGCCAGAATGGCGAGTGTCAAGACGATGAAGCTTCCGAGGCGTGCTGCTCTGGACATGTTCTCTCCTACGACTGCTTTAGAAAAAGCCCTACAAATTCGTTGTCGGACTGCTTCAGATCATCGAACGTTCCTTCGATCACTACATGGCCCTTGTCGAGCAGCGCGAGCCGATCGGCGATCGTCTTGGCGCTATGCATGTCATGCGTCACGACGATTGACGACATGTGACGTTCCTTTTTGAGCTTGAGTATGAGGTCATCGATCTCTCCTGAACCGATCGGGTCCAGCCCGGCAGTCGGCTCGTCAAGCAGCAGAATTTCGGGATCTAAAGCGAGTGCCCTTGCCAAGCCAACACGCTTCTGCATTCCCCCGGAGAGGTCGGATGGCATCTTGCTCAAATTCCCCTGGATGCCCACCTCGGTCAGCAGTGAATGCACACGGTCTCTCCGCTCTGCGGCCGACATTTCTCGCCTGTGGTGAAGAAGGGGAAACGCAACATTGTCTTCCACTGTCAACGAATCGTAAAGCGCTGCATGCTGGAAGAGAAAACCCATCCGCTTGCGAATCTCGCCCATCTGATCCATCGTCAGTCCGTTCAAGTCCTGGCCCTGAATCCGTATGGTTCCCGCATCAGGATTCTGCAATCCAATCACAATCCGCAGCAGAACGCTCTTGCCGGTTCCACTGCGTCCCAGTACCGCCAGCGTCTCACCACGCTTCACCTTCAGAGTGACTCCATCCAGTACGCAGTGTTCGCCAAAGGATTGGTGAACCTGGTCGATGGCCACTGCAGCAGGACTCTCCACTTCAGACTTCTTCAGGTCTCGTTCTGCGATCGGCGCGGTCATGGAAACACCGCCAGAATGAACTTGACCAGCACGACATCGGCGAGAATCACAAAGAGGGAACCGAGCACGACAGAGTTTGTTGCAGCGCGTCCCACGCCCTCGGCGCCACCGCGTGTGCGCATCCCGTGAAAGCAGGCAATCGACCCAATGATCAGGCCATACACTGCGGTCTTGAATGTGGGAGGAAGAAATGCATTCAGTGTCGCGCCATAAAACCCATTGTTGATGAACTGGTGAAACGAGAGCGGCTCGACCATCGCCTGCGTTGCCCATCCCATCACCAGCGCGGAGGCGTCCGCGGCCAAAGTGAGCAGAGGCAGCATGACAATGCACGCCAGGATGCGGGGCGCAGCGAGTAGCCGATAGGGATTGACCGCGGAGACTTCAATCGCGTCGATCTGCTCGGTTACGCTCATGGACGCCAGCTCCGCACCAATCCCTGCGCCTACGCGTCCTGAGACCACAAGTCCCGTAATGATGGGGCCCATAATTTGAACGACCGAGTAGACAAGGGTTGCAGGAAAGAGAGACTTCGCGCCAAAATGCGCGAGGCTGTAGCGGGCCTCCAACGCGACGACTACTCCGATCGCTGCTCCGGCCATCGCCACAAGCGAAAGAGACTTCGCCCCGACCTCGTCCAGTTGGCGCAGAAATTCCCGCCATTCATAAGGAGGCGTTGCACCGGCACGCACGACGCGCCAGAAAAATATCCCCAGATTCCCGAACCACTCCAGCGCTCTCGTCACTGGTCCCGGCAGCCACGCGCTCGCTGCAGCAGCAGGCAAGGCCTTCGCGCCGGCGCTGGCCGCACCTCTCTGCTCCGCACCATCCATTGCAACGTCGCTCATTGGTCCGTTCCTGCATATGCGATGCCATGCGTGTTATTAAAATGAAGGTGGTGTATCCAGGAGCCCGCTCTGATCGGGCGAAACTCCAACGCGACATTTGCACCCGCATAACTCAGCAGGTTGTAGTTGCCCATCCGAAACGCATCCGTCAAGCCATATCGCCGTGGATACCAGCCGAAGACTGCCGTCATGGTTCCCGCATATGGCGCTGCTAACGCGGAGAAGGAGAAGACCGGACGCTTGCTGTCGCCGTGGCGAGCCGTCAGGGTGGATACCAGTGCATGGCGTACGCGCGGCAGCAATCCCGTGCATTCGCAACGGTAGTAGAGGGTGTCTTCCCGGAAGGTTTGGGCCAGGGCAAAGTGGACGGTCGTGCTCACCGCGCTTGTTCCGAATTCAGACCCGAAGCGCCGAGTGTAGCCGCGCATACCCTGGTGCCATTCCGGCGGCGAATTGTAGGCCTGGTCAATGCCTGCCATCAGGAGCGATGTTGTGAGAGGATACGGTCCGAACGCATCGAAGGCGTAGTTATGAAACATCTGCCCCTGCGTTGGCCTGGAGTACGTTGAATCTGCCAGCAAGACCGGAGTTGTCGCGACAAGGGCGAGAGTTGGCGCCTCCTGCGGGGGGTCCTGGGCGCAAAGGCTCATCGGCACCGTCGCCAGCGCGCCCAGAAGAATCAGCGAATTGCGCAAGCGTGCCAGATGCCCTGTCATTTTTGAAGCCCCCAAAGATGGCTCTTATAAGAAAGAGCGCATGCAGAAGGGTGACACGGGCGGGGTGACGCTGGATGGCCAAATTTGCTCGGTGCACTTGCGGGGGTGGCGTTCGTCAGGCGCGCATTTCAGCTTGCACCAGCCTGCGCTCAATGTGCGTTGGGCACTTTGTCTGCCTCCGACACACTGAAGATCGCGGATTGAACCGCGAGCGAACTGCCGCCGATCCAGACCGTGTAATGGGTTGCTTCCATTGTTGGGATGCCATCTTGCGTGTAGAAGGACAGTTCCTTGAATCCCAGCGGGAAAGCCACCTGCTTCGATTCTCCCGGAGCAAGCGTGACGCGCGCAAACCCCTTCAGGCTGCGGACCGGCTGCTCCAAGCTTGCGCCCAGGTTGCGCACGTAGCATTGCACCACCTCAGTGCCAGTGCGGCTGCCGGTGTTGGTCACTGTTGCTGTGGCCTGCAGCAAGGGTTTGCTGTGGTCGGCCAGCGCCTGTTGCAGCGGAATCTTCGCACTCGATACCTTCACGTCACGATAGGCAAAACTGGTATAGCTCAGCCCAAATCCGAAGGGAAACAGCGCGCTGTTGGGCACGTCGATATAACGCGAGAAGAAGCGTGAGTTGTCTCCCGGCGGCTTCGACAGATCAATGCCTGTCGCCGGC
>Ga0302144_10000718_pt1 | contig 12127 bp, 12 predicted proteins | sample I_Bog_E2_2_FD_192436 | JGI IMG/M metagenome (GOLD analysis project Ga0302144, IMG submission 192436) | Peat permafrost microbial communities from Stordalen Mire near Abisko, Sweden - I_Bog_E2_2 | ecosystem: Environmental > Terrestrial > Soil > Wetlands > Peat | place: Sweden: Abisko, Stordalen...
TCCCACAAACCTTGGAAATCGATCAAACCGATTTCCACATTCCCACCGCCACGACGATGACGAGGATGAATTAAATATCCTCAAAACCCGGCCCGCTAAGAGATACGCATTCCGAGGGCAAGGTCAACTCGCCTAAGTTGTGAGTGGTACATGTAAATTGGTTTCCAAGCCGAGAGCATTCGGTAGCATCCGGACTCATCTTCTCTGGAGCTTGCGGCTTGATAAGTGCACAACGCTTGTCTCCGCACATGAGGCTGGCATGATCTCCGTTAGGCAAGATCACCTTGGCAAAGACATTTCCGAAAATCCGGTCGCTTGTCGTGGTAGTCATAGAGCTAGTCTCAACCACCTGCACCTGAAATTTCTCAGCAGCGTAGGCTGCCGCGTTGGCCACAACCAGTGCAAATAGTAGCGCAGTTAGCGTACGCATTTTCCCCTCCATCGACATCTTAGCCTGTCTCACTTCAAACGCTTAACGAGGATCGTTTCGTCTTCATCTTCAACTTTCATGCGGCAGCCACTTTGCGTCGAGTAGATTGTCACGTCGGGTGAGTACGAATAGGAGTACATATAGTCGTATTCGGTCTGTTGCCAGATCTGCCCATTATTGAGCTTGAAGATCGTCTCACCGTCCCAGCCGTTGAATTCTCCGCTAATCGCCGACTCAATCGCGGGAGTGCACCGCCCGCTGCTCGTATCCGACTTTGGGGCTGGGGTTGAGTGCTCCCTGGTGGCTACGACTTGGATCACATGCGCGGTGTATCTGTTCAGCCAAGTGTCTAAGGCGTTTCTCTGTGCTGGCGATAGCGAGGCTACCCCGGATTCGGTCAACTCGCTTTTTGTCATTACCTCTTCCATAGAGAAGATATGACGCTGCTGGGCCGTAATAATTACTCCTCCGGAAACAGCCGCAACCACAATAAGAAGCCCGATGATCGAATTGCGGCTTCTCAAGAAAAAGGGGCGCATTCCAGTACCTCCACTTCGTTGTCTGATGGTCGCCGAGCCCATTTGCCGTGTCAGTGATGCTGTCCACGGTTGGGACTTAACCGTACCGGTAAACTCGGTCAGAGACGATTTCCTGAAGTGTAATGTACACCCCAAGATTACCCGAGCCGACTACATGCGTACGAACAACAGGATCGCGCCGCAACAGGAGACGAGAACATAATCGACCTCTGCGGATTTCAGCGCGAAAGGTTCCGTCATGCCATGCCGGAAGTGCTTATTGGCGAGATCATTGAGCTTCTGCAAACTTGCTTGCGTCTCAGAGGATAAAGACTGCGCCTTTCGGATCTCTGCGAGCACATTGCCGAACGTCGCCGTGGGCATTTGATGGACTTCCTTGGCGGTCGCTTCGACGGCATCGAAGATGTTCTTACACGAATCCTTCCCACGTTGTGGCCGGTCATTGTAGGCAGCCATGCCAAGCTGAAAAGAGGCCAAAGCAGCTGAAAATCGGGGCTGGCCTAGTTCTCGGAACGCCGCTTTCACCTGGGTGCTAATCGCCGTGGGCAGGACACGGCGAAGATGATCGGCGTCATCTAGCTCCCAGGCAATTCTGTAGGTGGCGAGCAGCTGATTGACGAGCTGGCGATACTCGGCTTGGAAAATCTGCGGAATTTCCGCAGCAACGCGAATAATGACGTCATAAAACCGCTGCCAGTCGGCCCCGCCCACGTCGCGACCGATGGCATGGCGAAAGCCCGAAGAAGGTCTTCCCGTTGGCTGAATCCCGAGGCTCTGACTGATGGTGTTGTAGAGTTTCCTTTCGTCGTCCTCGCTGAAACCGCGCGGTTGGCGCTCAAGAACCAAATAAGCGGCGTCCACCCACTCCTGGCGTAGGCAGGCTGGGGCATCATTATCGACATCACGTGTCGCAGTTGTATCCTCAAACTGCGAGGAAAACGAACGAATCGCCATGACATATGATAACGCCCTTGCCCGGGTGCCCCATGTCTCGATTCTGAGACCTGGGAGAGCATAGACATCGACGAGATTACCCCCTACTTATCGGGTGGTCCTTTACTCGTGTTCAAGCACTTTTAGCCAAGGAACGCATCACAAACTCGGGGTCGGCGGCAATGACGATAAGAAGCGCGCGCGCAGCGGCTTCCGGCTGGCGCCGCCCAGACTCCCAATGACGAACTGCATCCACCGACAAACCAAAACGATCTGCGAAGCGCCCTTGGCTCAGGCGCAGGCGCTTACGGAGACCTCGCACGTCCACGGTCTCCGGCAGAGTGACCTTGTAGCCCTTGCGCTCGCCTTCCATGTAGGCGCGGGCTTCAGCCGTTCCTTGTGCCATCTCTTCAAACAATTTGCTCATCGCTTCCCCCTGTAATCGGCAAAGAAACTCTTCGGCGGGTGGGCCCGGTCTCGGTGACTTTTTCTAGCCCCGATGAGGGTGCCACCTGTACCTTTGAACTCACCTACTTTGTGTGTTAAGCAGTAGGGACTCGGCTACCGGTCAGGAGCGCCAAGGTGCCCCTGCGTCATGCGAGCGCCTGGACCGGACCTGCGCCCTGATTCGGTGGCCCGTGGCGAAAATCCCGTAGGGAGTTTGCGCCCGGCAACGGAGCGCCAGTACAGGGGTTGATGTTCGACACGGCAGGTCGAGGAATTCAAGCTGGAGGTGTCCATTGGACAGCGCTTTTCAGTTCTTTGCCGGTATCGACTGGGGCTCGGACAAGCACCGCGTTTGTTTGACCGGCCGCGATGGCCAGATCCTGGCCGAACGATGGATCGAACACAGTGGCGACAGTCTGGCGGAACTGGCCGCATGGCTTCGACAACACACATCCGATTCTCCTTCTCTGTTAGCCGCGGCCATCGAGATCCCGCGCGGGGCCATCGTTGAAACGCTGCTGGAGCACGGCTTCACCGTGTTCTCCATCAACCCCAAGCAACTGGACCGGTTCCGCGACCGCTACTCGCCGGCCGGCGCCAAGGATGATCGCCGCGACGCCTTCGTTCTGGCCGATGCACTGCGCACCGACATGCACTGCTTTCGAGCGGTGAAGCTCGACGAGCCGGCCATGATCCGGCTGCGCGAGTTGTCGCGGCTGGACGACGAGCTGGCCCAGGAGCAGAACCGCGCCGTCAACCGCCTGCGCGAACAGTTCCATCGCTTCTTCCCGCAACTGCTCCAACTGTGCGAATCGGCTGATGAATCTTGGCTGTGGGCCCTGTTTGAACTGGCTCCTTTACCAGCCCGTGCGGCCAAACTGTCGGAAGCAAAAATCGCCCGCCTGCTCCAGCAGCATCGCATCCGCCGGCTCACTGCCGCCGAAGTGCGCGCGGTGCTGAAAACCAAACCGCTCACCCTGGCGCCCGGCGCCGCCGAAGCTGCCGCCGAACACGCCCTGCTGCTGTTGCCGCGGCTGCGGCTTCTTCATCAGCAACGCGCCGACCTGGGGCGCCGCATCAACGCCATGCTGGACGAACTGGCCACGCCGGCCCAAGACAAAAATGAGCATCGTGACGCCGCCATCCTTCTCTCCTTGCCGGGACTGGGAAGAAAAATCGCCGCCACGATGCTCAGCGAGGCCTCACAAGCCATCGCGGATCGAGATTACCACGCCCTGCGCTGCTACAGCGGAGCCGCGCCCATCACCCGCCAGAGCGGCAAAAAGAAAATCGTGCTCATGCGCCGCGGCATCAACACGCGATTGCGAAACGCTCTCTACCACTGGGCGCGGGTCAGCGTCGTCTTCGATCCTCAAAGCAAGAAGCGTTACGCCGCCATGCGGGCCTGCGGACACTCGCATGGAAGAGCCTTGCGCGGCATGGCCGACCGCTGGCTCAAAACTCTCACCTCCATGCTCACCACCCGGACTCTCTACGATGCACAGCGCAGGGCTGCATGACACAGCGGCGCCTTGGCCCCCTGACCGGTAGCCGAGTCCCTACTGCTTGACCGTTGACAAAAGGTAGGGAGTCCGGTCCCTCGCTCTTGGGGACCGGTGATCAAACCAACGGGTGACCGATGAACCCTTTATTTCGCACCCAAAGCTTGTTTGTATTCATCCGTGTCGCGGATGGACACATAACCGACTGGCAACTCATCGCCAGGATCGGGTGCATTCTGAGTTGGCCGGTCCAATATCGCGAGTGCTCGTGCAATGCGTGCAGCCGTTGGTTTCGGCCGACTTGCCAGCCATTCCTCGTGCTGGAGATGCACCAGTTTCTCTGCCACGGCGACATTGATGAATTGATTCAGAGAGACGCCCTCTTTGAGCGAAAAATCCTCGGCTACCCTCCGCACGGAGGGCATGAGCCGGAGCGGGAATTTACTGATTACAGTCTTTCTTTGATTAGCTGGCATGATGAGATTCCCCTTTTCTAAAAGCAATCAAAAACTCTCTCGGGGGTAACACTTGAATCCCGAACCGTTCTGCCGCCGCCCTGAAATCCTTGATGTTGTTTGTCACAATGGCATCGGCTTGGCCATTGATCGCAACATCCAGAACCATGTCGTCGCTTTCGTCCTGGGAGAGCGGTCTATGCTTGATCCGCACCAAAACTGGAGCCGCGATGCCCTCCAACATTTCTATGACGGCTGCCACATCTTCCGGTGTTCTCCCGGATGCCGCAATGTGCTGCGGGCGCAGAGCCACATCCCGATACTCGCAGACCAGTTTGTAGTCCATCAGCAATGTCAGCTTTCCTACCGCCGCTAACCGGACAATTTCAGCGGCAGCCCCAGTGCTTGAACGAATTGCGCTGATCAGGGCAGCGGTATCGAGCACGACTTTCACTGCTGTATGATACCACAGGTGGCCCCATGTGCCACTGCGACAAGAGGACGATTCCAACTAGCTCAAAAAGTGGCCACCCATCCTCTAAATGGTTGATAACAATATGTTGTAAGCCAGTCTCGAAATCAGACGTACTCGCAAGGGTACCGGGGGTTCGAATCCCTCCCTCTCCGCCATATCCTCTAAGTTGTTTATAATCAATAAAAAAATCCCTACCACACGTTCTCTACCACTTCTTACTTGGAAAGCCTCCAAGAGAAATCCATTGAAAACCTGTCCTGAGCGGTATTACCCTTTAGTATCCCAGGGTGAAAGCGTCAAAAGTCCGACTCCCTGTACCCGTGCACAAGCTGACGGGCGCCCTTCCGTCCATCACCCTGCCTGGAATGGAAACCGCACGCTCCGTGCAAACTACGCTTTCGTCGACAGTCAATCTGGGCACTATCCCAAGAGTGTGGAACACCTGCGCTTTCTCCGAAGCGCCAAGCGACTCTGGGAATCCGTGGGGTCGGAGCCGGACCGGGTCTTGACGGCTCTCAGGAATCTTGAGCGCGACCCCGATGAAGTTGCGCTTGGTCGAACCATCCCAGTCCCGTCACAGGTGCCCTACCCAACCCTTGGACATTCTAAAGTCACCATTCGATCATAACGACGGAATAAGTTCTCACATTCGCCAGTGTGAATCGTGTCAACGCAGCGTCGTTTTCGAAAACGATTTCCGGTGCGTTCTTCGACCCTGGAGTGTGGATTGTAATCCTACGTGCCTGGCGATCCCTCGGCATTCGAACATGGACCTCTATCGCCTGGCTGACCCCTGCATTTGAGCGATCGTAGTTCACAACATGAACAAAGACACGCTGCTTCAGAAGCTGGCATGTGTAATTGATTGCAATTCCTCGAGGCGCTTTCAGCCGGATCGGCACCTGGTCCTCGGATGCCCAATACACCAATTCGAGAAGATCGTTCCAGTTTTTAGGCCGCTTCCAGAACTCCTTTCCAATTGGAAAGTACGGTGGCAGGGGCGGAGGCGTACCGTCGTACTCCATTGCTGGGAGAAAGCCTACTCGACCTCGGCCCACATTCTTTCTTGTCGCACTTCCCGGATGTTCGCGCCGGAAGTCTACCTGCTGCTGATACTCCAAAGCCGCCTCTTGTCGATCGACCATCCCGTCCAGTCCGGGTGTGTTTCGAACGCGTCTCCATTCGTCGTATAGCCCGGTCTGTCCAATGACAACGAGTGCTCCGCCGCGCTCAACATAATCGCGAAGAAGCGATAGCTGGGAATCGGAAAGGCATTCGCAATTGGCTAGAATCAGTACCTTGTATTTGGTCAGATCCTGAAGCTGTTCATCGAAGACAAGATGGAACGGAACCCCGCATTCGATCAACGTTTGCTCCACAAGTTCCGTTGCCAGTTGTACAGCAGCGTTGTTATAAGTCAATGACGCATACGAGCGCAGCACGCCGACATTGGCCAAATCTTCGCTGTCTTCATACATATCTCTGTTTTGTCTGTAGAAATCTATATGCTCGGCTGTAACTTCCGAGAAGGGATACACTCCAACAACCCCGGGCGTCTGATTGAATGCAAGAGCTTCAGAGAATGCGACAGCGTCGTCCTCTATGTAGGCCAGCAGAGTATTCGCGTATGCCCTGGCGAGTTTGTAACTGCGAATCTTCGACACGAACTGGCCATCTGGATGGTAGCCAACCGGTCCTTCCTCTTCGCTCCAGAATGCCTTCGTGAATTTGAGGAGTCTTGAGTGATCGGTCCCTGATTCCCATGCACAGTTTCTGCCGGTTATGCCCCCCGGATTGATCTCCAAAGCAATTTCAGGGTTCAGCGACAGCGCATAGTCATGCATCTGTTCAAGCGCATCCGCCATGCTTTGGCATCGAAAATCTATCCATTCCTGAAATGCGGGATCGAAGATGATCTGCATCTTGTCCGGTGGATTATTCCTGTTCCATCGAGGTGGATTCACGAAATCAATCCGCTCGAATCCGAACCTCTCCCGCAGTTGTGCAGCGGTGTACTTCTTCTTCAGGCGGCTCCTGAATCCTTCCGTGCATGCGGAACAGTGGCACGAATCTGGTTCAGCGCTAAGGTCGAAGTTATCAAAGTGTATGAAGTCCGTCTTCACCTCGACGATTGCGTACCTTATTACTTTTTTCAGGTAGGCCAGGTATTCTCGATTGCTGAAACATGGTCGATATCGGAATGATTGCTGGAATCCATAAGGCAGCATGATGGGAAGGCCTGCGGCGTCGCGCTGAATCCAGCCGACGGCTTTGGGCTCTTCAGCGAAAAAGGTTTCATACATCAGGCTGTCCCACTGAATGTAGGTATCAGCCTTCATGCCTAGCCGATGCGCAATTGCGACTGCGTTGCGCGTATCTTCCATACCTTCGCGTTCGGCCTCCATCCCGAAGCCCTTGTATAGATGGGTGTGAAACACCTCCACGCCGGAGCCTTGGAGTTGGCGAAGCAGCTGTTCACTTTGCTGGTAATCGCAGGTTTGTCGAGCATCAAGGCGTTGTCCTCCGCGGCGGACGATGAACAAGTAAGGCTCATGGGACCCGCCTGCGTCGATCAATCCTTTTCTCATCCAGTCTCGCTCGGCAACAACTGAGTCGGAACCTCCAATGTGCATGCCCGTCGCAACCCGGGAGCTAGAGGCCGCGGCAATAACCCCGCCTATGAATTTCCGTCGATTCATTGATAACATTTCGATTTACCTGGATTTTCCCGTGGCCTCTATCATAAGGTCCTCGGTCTCGCCCCAAGAGGATCCCTGGCAGGACGAATTCCGCCGGTGTGTCTGGGCTGCAATTCGCCGCCTTGGTCCTGGCTGAGGAGCATCTGGAGAAACCTTAACTGCTCGAATTGAAATTCGTCAAGAAACTTTTCCCGAGGCCATGAAAACGAATCTATGCGCCCTTGCGTGCAAACCACCCACGCCCGATTGGCCCTTTTCGCCTGGCAGCTCAGGTTCACATGCGAGGCAGCCCCGCGAGCAGGCAAAGATGGTTATCGCGGCTGATACTTTCAGATTACGGGGTAGTTCTGATTCGATCCGAAATTCGGTATAGTGTAGATTGGAAAGGAAGCGTGAAATGTTTCTCGATATGCTTCCACGGCATGCGATATGAAAAAGTCACATCCAAAAGGGACCAAGGTTGGACTGCGGGAGATCGCGGCCGCGGCCAAGGTCAGCATGGCCACAGTATCCAGAGTCCTGAACGGAAACAACCGAGTCGATCCAGCCATTCAGACTGCGGTTTTTAATGCGGCCGCCAAGTTCGATCTCGATCTGCTGAAGCGCAACAAGGCAAAGACGCTCGCCTTTGTTCTCAGCAATCGAGTCATGCTGCACCCCTTTCATTCCAGGGTCCTGAGCGGAGCTGAAGCCTATTGCGCCGTGCATGGCTGGGACATTGTCTTCCTCTCTTTCAACTACCCCCTCAATGTGAACCGGGGACAGCTTCACCTTCCAAAGCTTCTTGAGCGACGCGATGTGATTCGCGCGGTCATTGTTGCCGGGACAAACTCCGGAAGTCTAATTGAACTGCTGGAACACGAATGCGTGCCCTATGTCGCACTGGGTAACAACATCTTCGATGTGCCCCCCATGTCCAAAGGAGATCTGGTTTTCTCCGACGAAACACGAGGGAGCAGCGATATGACCCGCTATCTCATCGGCCTTGGCCATCGCGATATTTGGTTTGTGGGAAATACCCGTCTGCCGTGGTTCGCGCGATGCTTTGCAGGCTTCAGCCAGGCGATGGGTGAGGCCGGGCTGTCGGCGCGCCATCTCAATGTGGACTCGGAGGACGACGCGGAGGTCGGATATATCGCCACCAAAACCATTGTGGCCCGCAACGAACCCGTAACGGCAATCTTTGCGGGAAACGACGCTGCGGCCCATGGAGTATATAAAGGTCTGCGCGATTGCGGATTGAGCATTCCCGATGACATCAGCGTGGCAGGATGCGATGACACCGTCGGCGAGTGGCTCTACCCAGGTCTAACCACAATCCGCGAATTTCCTGAGCAATTAGGCAAGCAGATGGTCGAGCTGATTCTCAGCCGCATTGCCAAACCTGGATTCGAGTCGCGTCAAATCACAATTCCGACTGAACTGATCAAGAGAGAATCGTGCCAGCAGATTGCGGTCAGCGCTGATCCGGCGCCTCAAAGAGCACTTCAACTTAAATAGTTGGGAGACCTCAAACGTTTTCTAGAAGCATGAGAGGCTCAAAGGTCGACATCTCTTCGAGTCTCCCTTCTGTCGTCGCACGGCCCAAGCCAGGGTCCTCTCTGGTGTGGCGCACGCTCTCCGCGTCGATTTCGGAGCGCCGCGCCCTCCGCTTGGCAATGCGAACACAAGGTTGCACTTTTGTTTCACATTGCTGTGAAATGTTTCTTGACATGTGTATCCATGCTATTTAAAGTTTGAAATATCTGCATTCTGCAGGCGCATTCCATTTTCTCGCTAGGTCATGGGGCCTGATAACCCCGCCCCGCGACAAGAGCGGATGCTGCTCAGGCAATCGAGGAGAAAGAATGACTGTAGTCGATGAGAAAGTAAGATTTTTTCAGGTCGAAAACCTCGCCGTTGAAGTGCATCCGAGCGCGAAATCAATGGGTGAGGCGGCAGCACTTGACGCTGCAAATACCATGAAAAAACTCGGCTCAATGCAGAAATCGCTGGCAGTCATTTTTGCTACAGGTGCTTCACAGCTGGATACTCTCGAAGCTCTCACACGCATCGAAGGTATCCCATGGGACCGCGTGCAAGGCCTGCATCTGGATGAATATGTAGGTTTGCCGGTGGAGCATTTTGCGTCCTTCCGGCGGTATCTCAGAGAGAATCTTACACAAAGAGTCGAAATGGAGTCGTTTCACGAACTCGACGGGACGGAGGCCGACCCCGATCGCACTTGCCGCCGATACGCTGAGCTGCTTCGGAAGGCCAATCCGCAGCTGTGTTTGCTTGGAATCGGCGAAAATGGGCACCTCGCTTTTATGGATCCTGCAGTCGCGGATTTCAAAGATCCACAGGACGTAAAAGTCGTCAGGTTGGATGCAGCCTGCCGAGCACAACAAGTGGCGGAGGGTTGGTTCAACAGCCCTGAAGCGGTCCCTGACTGCGCAATCAGCATGACCATTCCGGCAATTCTGCGAGTACCAAAATTGATCGTCTCTGTTCCGGGAGCCCGCAAGGCAGCAATCGTGCGCCGCACGCTCTACGAAGCGATTTCAACCAAATGTCCCGCGACAATTCTCCGCACGCATTCTAACGTCACGGTCTACCTTGACCAGGAGTCGGCCTCCGAACTCGACGGATTCGCGCTGCTGAGCTGACCTCCGTTCCCTGGCCGCAATTCTCCTGTGCGCTAAACGGCGCATGGGGCGCGCCGCCCATCTTCAATGCGACCGCGCGCACTGATCCTGGCGATTCGATCTAATTCATAAGCGGTTACCAGGCACCGAAGCACTCGCCGGAGGGCAACGCGCCGCGAGGGTCACGATGATTGAACCCTGAATGACAGCCATTTACGGAAAGAATAAATACAGTTTCGAAATCCTCTCGTTTTCTCCCAGAAATACCGTGCCTCGAGCGTCTGAAACGATATCTCCAATGACATAGGCCTGCCATGCGAAATAGGGGCGGCGATTTACATCGATAAAGCCTGGTAGCTCGTAGGAACCGTCTGCCGGGTCGTATGAGAAGAGCCGAGCCATCTCCAACTCATCGCCACCGACGCCATAAATCTTGCCATTGGCGCCCCAGGCAAGGCCGGCAATTCGGTACTGATTCAGCGGTTTTCCAAGATTTGTCACCGTCAGATTTTCCGGATTGAGGCGAAACAGGTAGCCGTCTGAAGTTCCACCGTAGATGGCTCCGGATTTTTCAGGCAAGAAGGCATCGACGCGCGTGTAGGGCTCGCGGCCGGGTACCGCTGGTGCGTATTCCGGTCGATGTGGGCCGGTGATTCCATTGGATGTGGGCCACAGATTCCGGTGTGATGTGGGCCGGGATTCCGTTCTGATGTGGGCCGCATTTTTTGTTTCACCGTAATCGTGGCCCACATGGCGTAATCGCGGCCCACATCGAATGGAACGATGGCCCAGAAGCACCGTATTCGCGGCCCACATGGAACGTAACGGTGAAGTGGGCCAGGGCCGGAGCAGGCGTCGTTGGTAATCCCAGGCAGATGTTTTCCTGAAATCAAAGGAGAACATGTTGCCAGAAAAGAGATTGACCATGCGACACACGAGAGAAATCCTGCGTCTCCACTTTGAATCCCACCTCGCCCCGCGGCAGATCGCAAAGATCTGCAAGGTGGCCAAGAGCACAGTCCAGCGCTATCTGGAGCGGCTGAAAGCTGCGGGTCTGAGTTGGCCGTTGCCGTCGGACTTGGATGACGTGGCGCTGGAGCGGCGCTTGTTTCCGCCGCCGCCGGTCGCGTCGCCGGAGGAGCGTTGCCTGCCGGACTGCGCGGCGATCCACAAGGAACTGAAGAGCCGCAAGAACGTAACCCTTCAACTTCTGTGGGAAGAGTACAAGCAGGCGAATCCGCTTGGCTATGCCTACAGTTGGTACTGCGAGCTTTACCGCGAATGGCAGCGCCGTCTGGACGTGGTACTGCGGCACGAACACCGCGCCGGGGAGAAGACGTTCGTAGATTACGCCGGTCAGACGGTTCCGGTAACAGATCCCAAGACTGGCGAGATTCGCCAGACCCAGGTGTTCGTCGCGGTGCTGGGGACCAGCAACTACACCTACGCCGAAGCCACCTGGACGCAGAACCTGTGGGACTGGATTCACTCGCATGTGCGCGCTTTCGAGTTCTTCGGGGGGACGAGCCAGCTTGTCATCCCGGACAACCTGAAGTCAGGCGTGACGAAGCCCTGCTACTACGAGCCGGAACTGAATCGCACGTATGGCGATCTGGCGATCCATTATGGCGTGGGCATCCTGCCGGCGCGGCCCTATCGCCCACGTGATAAAGCCAAGGCAGAGGTTGGGGTTCAGATCGTTCAGCGCTGGGTGCTGGCGGCCTTGCGCAAGCGTCAGTTCTTCAGCCTGGCGGAGTTGAACGAAGCCATTCTGGAGTTGGTTCACAAGCTGAATGAGCGGCCGTTTCGCAAGCTTGCCGGTTCGCGTTCCGAGCTATATCGGTCGATTGATAGGCCGGCGTTGCAGCCGTTGCCGCTCGCGCCGTTCGTGTATGCGGAGTGGAAGAAGGCGCGTGTGAATCTGGATTATCACATCGAGCTGGGCGGGCATTACTACAGCACGCCGTATCAGCTTGTCGGCAAGGAGGTCGACACGCGAAGCACGCAAGGAACGGTGGAG
>Ga0302144_10000743_pt1 | contig 11934 bp, 10 predicted proteins | sample I_Bog_E2_2_FD_192436 | JGI IMG/M metagenome (GOLD analysis project Ga0302144, IMG submission 192436) | Peat permafrost microbial communities from Stordalen Mire near Abisko, Sweden - I_Bog_E2_2 | ecosystem: Environmental > Terrestrial > Soil > Wetlands > Peat | place: Sweden: Abisko, Stordalen...
CCCTGCGGCTACGCCATCGCCGGCCCCTTCACAGACTCCGGCCGATAGGTTGGCGGCGATCCAGCAGCAGCTGCGCGACGCGGTAGCCAAAGCCCAGAACATCATCAATCAGCCGGCGACGGCAACCGAGAGGGGTGCTCAGATGAGGGTGTGGCAATACGATTACTGGTTCCATCCCGGTGCCACGAAACCTGACTTCAACACGGTCGATGTCCGCAATACCCAGGAGGCATCCTATGACAACGAGGACTATGTTTGCCTTAAATCCCAGCCAGATAAGGTCTGGGTGGGCCATGAGCTCGAATTCAACTCGATGACCAAATTCTTCTACCTGGACCGTTCGCTACCTAAGAAGAAACTCACGAACGAGGAAATGGTGGAGATCAACAGGCTCTACAGGATCATCGGACGTTGCGACAACGAGCTCAGCAAGGCGGGCATCCAGATGAAACCCTCAAGTTAAGTCCGCGACCCCACCAATTCCTGCTTCCCGAGTTCTCGCCTTTTTTCGCCTACCACTAGAGCCTTAATCCACCATGTCGAAGGTGTACTTTTACTACTCAGCCATGAACGCCGGCAAGAGCACCGTGCTGCTTCAGTCGAGCTACAATTACCAGGAGCGCGGGATGCGTACCATGATGTTCATGCCGGCGCTCGACACGCGCGCCGGCTATGGCCGTATCCAGTCGCGCATTGGCCTGACCTCAGATGCGATCGCTCTGCAGGCGGGGGACAACATCCTTGATCAGGTGCGCTCGGCTCACGCCGAAAAGCCCGTTGCTTGCGTCCTCATTGACGAGGCGCAATTCCTTTCTCCGGCCCAGGTGAGCCAGGTCACCGACGTGGCCGACATGCTAAGGATACCGGTATTGTGCTATGGATTGCGCACCGATTTTCAGGGCCGGCTTTTCCCCGGTAGCGCAGCGTTGCTAGCAGTTGCCGATAACCTAATCTAGCTGAAGACGATCTGCCACTGCGGCCGCAAGGCGACGATGAACCTGAGGGTAAGCGAGGACGGGAAGGCCGTCACGGTGGGCGCACAGATCGAGATTGGCGGCAACGACCGTTACGTCGCGATGTGCCGACGGCACTTCAAAGAAGCGATCACGGCCTCCTAGGCTTTGAAGCCTTAGCGAACTCGCCGAAGCTCCGGATCGAGTACGATTACCTCCCCTGGGGACGTGGCGAAGTCGGCCGTCGCCTTGTTGCTCCTCACACGGCATATCCCGCCGAGGCCGGATAGGATTTCGACGTGGCTAAGGCTCCCTTTCTGCCAATCCATTCTGCGGATCTCAAATCCGCCCCTAGCGCGAAGGCCGTCAACATGACCCTCGGGCCATGCGGACGGTAGCGCGGGGAGGAGGTCGAGTTCTCCCATGTGGCTTTGCAGAAGCATTTCAGACACCCCTGCCGTGAAGGCGAAGTTGCCATCGATCTGAAAGGGAGGGCACGCATCCATAAGGTTGGGATACACTCCTCCCCCGGGGCCGTAGTTGACCGACGCATCATTGTGGACGGGCCTAAGAAGGTTTTTTATGAGCAGGTAGGCGTGGTTGCCGTCGCGGAAGCGAGCCCAGTAGCTGATCTTCCATCCAAGCGACCAGCCCGTGCCGTCGTCGCCTCGTATCTCGAGGGCCCTCTGTGCGGCCGCGAAAAGAGCTGGGGCTTCCGGTGTGATTTGCCGCCCTGGGTAAACCCCAAAGAGATGGGACGTGTGCCTGTGATGCACATCGTCTTCGGTAAAGTCTTGGAACCACTCTTGGATCTGCCCTCGTGAGCCGATCTTTAGCGGGTAGAGCTTTGCCCGGGCTGCCTCGAGCCGCGCGGAGAACTCGCGGTCGTTGCCCAGCACCCGCTGGGCCTCGATGCAGTTCGTGAACAGATCCCAGATGATGGACATGTCCATCGTACATGCCATGCTCATGAAGGCGTGTTTCCCGTCCGGGCCGAAGAATCCGAGCTCCGGAGAGCCCGAGGGGGCCGTGACGAGGTGCCCGTGCCCGTCGTCGACGAGCCAGTCGAGGCAGAACTCGGCTGCTCCCTTCATGACTGGCCAAGCCCTCTCCTTCAGGAAAGCCACGTCACCGCTATACGCATAGTGTTCCCATAGGTCGCGGCAGAGCCATGCCCCTCCCATTGGCCAGTTCGCCCAGACAGGCGTTCCGCCACCGTAGTCGCCCACGGGGCCGGTCTGACCCCAAATGTCGGTATTGTGGTGAGCCACCCACCCGTGGGCCCCGTAATTGACCTGAGCGGTCGTGCGCCCATGAACCGCAAGCGCCTCAATAAAGGACAGCATGGGCTCATGGCACTCGGCCAGGTTGCTCACTTCCGAAGGCCAGTAGTTCATCTCGGCATTGATGTTGAGCGTCCAATTCGAGCTCCAAGGCGGCCGCATGGAGTCGTTCCAGATGCCCTGGAGGTTCGCGGGCAGGCCTCCGGGACGCGAACTGGAGATAAGGAGGTAGCGACCATATTGGTATAGGAGCACCGCGAGTTCCGGATCGGATGCCCCACCGACAAATCGGTCCAGCCTCACATCCGTTGGTAGGGCGCTGGCGTCTGGGTTTCTTCCCAGGCCGATGCCCACACGGCTAAAAAGCCCCTGATAGTCGGCAACATGGCGCGCATACAGCTCCGCGTAGGAGCGACCGTACGCTTGGGCAAGGGGCCGCAGGGCCTCCTTCACCGGGTCGCGTCCCTCGCGCCCAGGAGACTTGTTTGGGCCATTGAAGCTCGTACCCGCAGAAAGCAACAGGGTGACGGAGTTGGCGCCCCTGACCACAAGCGATGATCCGTTGCAACTCACTGATCCCCCATCGGCGATTGCGCGCACATACAGGTCGAACTTCATCCCCTCGGGGTTGGGGCCCTCATCGTACCGGATTGGGTCGGGAGTAGACAGGTAACTCGGATCCACATGGGCAGGGCAACGGCCCTGCATAACGAGAACGTCGGCGCCACCGGTGGCGACCGTGTGGCGGAGCAGGCTGTCCACCGTCGCAACGAAACTCACGCGCCCTGGGCGATCGCATGTAATCCTGACGACAACGAGCTGGTCGGGATAGCTGCTAAACATCTCGCGGGTGAAGGTGGCGTCGCCGGTCCGGTAGCGCACCGTCGCCACGCCGCGCGTGAGATCTAGCTTGCGCGAATAATCGGCCGCCACAGCCTTCGGATCCACAGGGAAAGTCAGGGTCAGGTCTCCCAGGGGCTGATAGGACTCATTGTAGGGGCCTTGCATCTTCTTGCAGAGCTCATCCGCCTTCGTGAAGTCGCCTGCAAAAATGGCGGTGCGGACTTGGGGAAGGATGTCGCGAGCCCCAGGGTTGTTCCAATTGCGCGGGGCGCCGGACCAGAGGGACGCCTCGTTGAGCTGCAGGTGCTCCCTCGCAACTCCGCCAAACACCATGGCCCCAAGGCGCCCGTTTCCGAGGGGAACCGCCTCTGTCCACCGCTCCGCGGGTTGGGAAAATTCTAGGCTCAACGAGGCCATACCCGCCGATCCCGGAGAATAGAGAGCCAGGGATGCAGCGAGACCCACAAACGGTTTGTGGCGGGTGACGAATCGAATGATCGGAAACATAGTACAGGTTTTGGGGGGTGTATCCTGCGGTGTTCCGGATGCACCCCGTCGTATTCTTCGGGAGTCGCACCAACGCTGGGCCCGGCAGAAACCCGGGCCAAGGAAAAATTCCGTTATTCGTCGCCCACGCGTCCGCGCCCGGCCTTTTGCTTCGCACGGTGCTTCTTCATCCTGATCATCTTGACCTTTTGTCCCCGGCTTTTCTGCCGGACTTGCCGCCGCGCCTTCTCTAAAGTTTGGCGCATTGCGTTTCTTTTTGCCGCCACAAGCGCCTCCATTTTGTCGCAAAGCTCGTGCCACGCACTAACCCGGTTCTCGAACTGCGACCTCTGCTCCTGGCACCGGACCTCAACGCCGGTCGGAATGTGCCGCAACCAGACCGTGGACGAAGTCTTGTTGATCTTTTGCCCACCGGGCCCGCTTCCACGAACGAAACGCTCCTCGACATCGGAAGCTTGGATGCCGAGCGCTCGGACCCTGACCTGGACGTTTTCAAAGGATCTCATTTGCTGTTTCTAGGACGACTTATTCCTTAGCTGAGTGGGGCGGACAAGTCTAACCATAGCCCCACAAGGTTTCCCAAGCCCCTATATCGATTGAAGGTGCAATCTGGGCCCCTTTGTCCGGTATCAATTTGGAAGCCGCTGTACCGCTACAGGGTTGAGCCCAGGGCGGTTTATTGCAAAGGATTCCCGTGAACTGAAGCCCCCCACCCTCAAAACAATGAAGACTAGGCTTATCGTCGCCTGTTCCGCTCTCTTGCTCGGCTTGTCCGCATTCACCTACTCGGGCAGGGCCCAGGCCGATGGAATCCCGCTGCCGCCGTCGACTCCGGGAACCCAACAGCAGCCCGCCAAAAACCGGCACCCGGCCATCCACTCCGCCATCAGGGCCCTCATTAGTGCAAAGCAGGACCTACAGAACGCGGCTCACGACTTCGGAGGCCACCGCTTAGACGCCATCGCTGCCTGCGACAACGCCATCGCCCAACTCAATCTAGCGCTTCAATACGCAAACCAGAATAATTCGGGCACCCAGCCGCAGCATTAGCCTGAAGGCCCCATAAACGAGAGTGCCAGAGACTCTCCGGCCACGCTGTGTCTCTGCGCGCCCTTCGGAGAAATCCAAAGCTAGAGATTGCTTTTGATCTCTATTTTCGCGCAATCAGCCGTGCTGCGCCCGTTGCGTCGCTGTAGAACCCCCGACCCGCATATCCCATGCCCAAGAGCTGTGCCCTCGCCCTGCTGTTTCTGTTGATCGCCCTCGCACCCGCAAATGCGACCGGGGCCGGAGACGAGACCTTGGCGGTCAACGACCAAGAGTACCTGGAGATGAGGGGACTGAACGTCATGCTCGCCCATGATTTTTACCCGTCTGGGCACCAAGGCGGTGTCGGCGTGATCCAGAATGGACAGAGGGTTGCGACGAACGGTGATCTCCGCCTGGAGCCGACACCCGGGCAATGGCAACCAACGCCTGTGGTGGGTCCCCGAAAAGTCGACCGTGCCACCCAGGAGATCAGTGTGCACATGGCATACCCGGATCCGAGCATGGATAGAAAGGGGTTCAATCCGATCACCTACCCCGACCTTAAGCTTGGATACACCGTGAAGATCAAACCGGACGGGCGCTCTTTTCGGATCATTGTCGACCTCGACGAACCGCTACCCGCGGAATGGGTCGGCAAGGTGGGCCTCAATCTTGAGCTCTACCCGGGCATCCTGTTCGGAAAATCTTTCGAGATAGGCGGGCAGTTTGGGACTTTCACGAGGCAGGCGAACGGTCCCGGGACCGTGTCCGGAGGCAATTACCAGGTCGATCCCCTCGGGCACGGCCCAACGCTTGCCGTAGCGCCCGAATCCGACCGACAACGGATGACCATAGAAGCAGTCCACGGAGGGGAGATCGTGCTGCTCGATGGGAGGGCTGAGCACAACAACGGCTGGTTTGTCGTCCGCTCGCTCGTTCCCGCCGGCGCCGCAAAAGGCGCGATCGAATGGCGGGTCACACCGAACGCGATCCCAGGGTGGAAGTCCGACCCGGTAATCCAAGTGTCCCAGGTGGGGTATCATCCTCGGCAGCCCAAGGTAGCGGTGATCGAGCTGGATCGTCACGAGACCAACTTCAATACCGCCGCGCTGTACAAGCTCACACAATCCGGCCCTGTGAAGGTCGCGGAGCGTCCAGCGAAGGATTGGGGGCGCTTCCTGCGGTACCATTACCTCCAGTTTGATTTCACGGATGTCGTGGAGCCGGGGATGTACGAAGTGGGTTACGGCGAACTGCGCTCCAACCCATTCCAGATCAGCGAACACGTCTTTGAGCGGAACGTCTGGCAACCGACGGTCGAGTATTTTCTGGCTGTCCAGATGGGGCACATGAGGGTCAACGACCACTACCGCGTCTGGCACGGCCTGGACCATATGGACGACGCCCTAATGGCACCCGTGAACTACAATCACTTTGACGGGTATTCCCAGGGCCCATCCACGCTGACCAAGTACAAGCCCGGCGAGCACGTGCCCGGACTCAACCAAGGCGGATGGTTTGACGCCGGCGACCACGACTTCCGAATCGAGTCGCAGATCGACACGGTCCACGGGCTGGCGCTCGCGTGGGAGCTGTTCCATCCCACCCTGGACAACACGTCGATCGATCAGGTCTCGCACATCGTCGAGATCCATCGTCCGGACGGGAAGCCCGACGTCCTGCAACAGATAGAGCATGGGGTGCTTTCCATTGTCGGAGCTTACAACTCGATGGGACGGCTTTATCGCGGCATCCAGGACGCGTCACTGCACCAGTACACGATCCTCGGTGACGCTGCCGACATGACCGACAACATCGTCTTCCAGGACAAAGACGGCGAAGCCATGAAGGTTCTGGCGGCTGCGGCGACGGCCGGCGACCAATCAGAGCCGAAGATCGACCATCTGCCCCCCCTGGGATCGGCAGGGTCCGCGGACGACCGGTGGGTCTTTACGGAGGATAACCCGGTCCGAGAGCTCAACACCGCCGGCGGACTGGCGGCGGCATCGAGGGCGCTCACGGGCTACAACGACCCCCTCGCCAAGGATTGCCTTCGGATCGCAAAGGAGCTCTGGAGGAACGCGAAGCCGCCGGAAGGCTCCCTTGCCCGCCTGGAACCGGCTATCGAGCTTTACCAAACAACCGGTGATAAGGAATACGCGGACAGCATCATCGCGCTGGGCGACAAGATCGTGTCCCGTGTCCAGCGATTCGGGTGGCTAGGCGCTAGGTCGCTAGGGCTGATCAAGGATCCGGCCTACATCGCCAAGATACGGGCAGCGCTCACCACGTACCGCAAAGAGGTGGACACGCTTGAGCAGAAAACTCCCTACGGTCTGCCCTACGAGCCCCAGATATGGGGGGCCGGTTGGCAGATCCAGCGGTTCGGCGTACAGCAGTATTTCCTGCACGTGGGGGCCCCTGACATCTTCCCTACGACCTACATGCTTCATGCCATCGACTTCATCCTGGGATGCCACCCGGGATCCAATACGGCCTCGTTCGTCTCGGGAGTCGGCGCCAAGTCGATGATCCCCGCCTACGGCATGAACCGAGGAGATTGGTCCTATATCCCAGGAGGGATCGTCTCCGGCACAGCCTTAATCCGTCCCGATTTTCCCGAGCTTCTCGAGTGGCCGTTCCTTTGGCAACAGGGCGAATACTGCCTCGGGTACTCCACCTCTGACTACGTGTTCCTGGTGCTGGCCGCCGATCATCTCCTAAGGAACTAGGGCATGTTTGAAAAATAGGTCCCTTCTAAGACGGGTAGAGCGGTTCAAAGGAAGGTGGCCCCGATTCTTCGGAGGGAAGCTACGGCAAAGACTGGAACCCTAATTCCCGAATTGACGCTTTATTGCGCGGCCAAGCAAACGACGGGAAGTCCGAGCAAAACCCCCTTGACCTCGGAGGGTCGAAATATCTTTAACCATATGGTTAAATAAAATGACAGACAGCGATCTATGTCCACCGACTACCTGAGTCTCACGTTTTCAGCCTTAGCCGACCCCACGAGGCGGGCTATTCTTGCCCGCCTCGTGGAGGGGGAAGCCTCGGTCAACGCTCTTGCGAAACCGTTCAGAATAAGCCTGCCGGGTATCTCAAAGCACCTGAAGGTCCTTGAGAAGGCAGGCCTGGTGAGCCGCAGCCGCGAGGCGCAGCGGAGGCCCTGCAGGCTGCAGGCCGCGCCGTTGAAGGAGGTTGCGGCGTGGACTGAGACCTACCGTGAGCACTGGGAGCAGAGTTTCGACCGGCTAGGTGACTACCTAGCGCAGGTCCAATCGAAGGGAAACCCACAAAGAAACCATGGAAACGAAAAATGATACCCCCGCATCGGAATTCACAATAACCCGCGTCTTCGACGCCCCGAGGCAGCTCGTCTGGGAGGCTTGGACGCAGGCGCATCGCCTTGCCGAGTGGTGGGGCCCAAAGGGCTTAACGATGAAAGTAGCCAAACTGGACCTGAGGCCCGGCGGAACATTCCACTATTCCATCGCGACACCCGACGGGCATGAAATGTGGGGAAAGTTCATTTACCACGAGATAACGCCGCCGGAGCGGCTGGTCCTCGTCAACTCGTTCTCAGACGCCGCGGGAAACATCGTACGCGCTCCGTTCTCCCGGGAGTGGCCCCTCGAGGTTCGTAATGTGATCACGCTCACCGAGAGCAACGGGAAGACGACCCTCATGCTCCGGGGAGATCCTATCAACGCCACGGAGGCCGAACGCCGGAAGTTCGATTCGTTCCACGCCTCAATGAACCAGGGCTTCGGAGGGACCTTCGACCAGCTCTCCGCATACCTCGCCGGGCAATGACTCCACTAGGACGTTAAATAGTAACGCGGGCACAGGGTAGACCGCGTTACCGGTTACGTTGGAAAAAGGGTGGGAACAAAAATCCAGCGGGTTAATCCCAATCGGCGCATGAACCTGATTCTGCGCAGAGAGCTGTCCGAGCCATTGCGGCGAAGGCTAAAACAATCAAGCGCTACCGGAGCCTCAGCACCCGATACGAGAAACTCGCGATCACATTTCTAGCCTTCGTTCGGCTCGCGGCAGTCGTTGACTGACTAATTCATTGATTTCGCATGCACGCCCTAGCCCGAGTGGGCTCGAATCGGCCCAAACGAGGCCGTAACCAACCACGACGGAGATCAAACCCCACCAAGAGAACGGTTCACTCGCGCGCCCGGTCTTCGGTCGTGGCAAGGCTCAGCTTCAGCGAATGACCGCGGATGCGAATCCCAGTCAGTTTTTCCAAGATCAACTCCGCGAACTCGTCGGCCACGTCGACCAAGGAGTGCCGCTGGTGAATGTCGATGGCGCCAACAACCTCTGAATTGAGCCGAGTCACGCCGGTTATCTTGCCCACGATCTCCCCGGTTGTAACCAGATGCTTGCGCCCCGCATTCAGAAACAGCGTCGTCATACCCTTCTCCTTACCAGTGCGGCCAACGGGCCTCGGCTGGGCCTGCTCCACGGCTTCAACGGGTTCCGGGATCTGCTCGAATGTCTCCACCTCGACCGGTGCCGGCTTTGCTGGCTTTGCCCCGGCGCCCGCCGGCTTCGCGACAACGGAAGCGCTGCCGCCTTTGAGCATATGGATTAGGGCGGAGCAGATGTCCGTGCTCGGGTAACCCTGGTCAAGGAGGCGGTCGACGACGCGATCCTGCTTCTCAAACTGGCCGGCATCAATGACGCCCCGGATTTTCTCGTAGAAGAGGTTGGCCCGCGCCTCGTCCACCTGGCCCAGCGACGGCACGGTTTCACGGCGAATCTTCAGGTTTGCGAAACGGACCATGCTTTGGAGCCTGTAAAGCTCGCGGCCGGAAACAAAGGTAATGGCCTTGCCGGACTTTCCGGCCCTTGCGGTACGCCCGATCCGATGGGTGTAGTCCTCGGCGTCGTTCGGGAGGTCGAAATTGAAGACTACCTCGAGGTCGTCAACGTCAAGGCCTCGCGCGGCCACATCCGTGGCCACAAGAAACTCGAAGGCTCGCTTCCGGAATTTCTCCATCACACGGGTGCGCTGCATCTGACTCAGATCCCCGTGTAACCGGTCGGTCGCGTATCCTCTTGCGTGGAGCTGCTGATCGAGTTCGTCGACCATGACCTTCGTGCTGCAGAAGATCAGCCCGTAGCGAAAGTCGTTAACGTCGATAAGCCTCGTGAGCACCTCTAGCTTTGAGCGCCTGTCGACCTCGTAATAGACCTGGTCGACCTGGGGCGCATTCTGCGCATGCGACTCGACCTTAATCCACGCCGGGTCGCGTGAATAGCGACCTATCAGGTCCTTGATCACGCGCGGCATCGTCGCCGAGAAAAAGAGCAGCTGTCTCTCCGGCGGGACGGCCGAGAGAATGCGCTCAATGTCGTCGCGAAACCCCATGTCGAGCATCCGGTCCGCCTCGTCCAGAACCACAAGGCGTAGAGCATCGAGCTTGAGCGTGCCCCTTTCCATGTGGTCCATTACCCGTCCCGGGGTGCCGATCACAATCTGCACGCCCGCTGCGAGGGCCCGGAACTGCCGATCATAGGACTGGCCGCCGTAGATCGGGACAACATTGAGGCCGCGCTTGAAGAGAAGAAGCTTCCCGGTCTCCTCCGCGACCTGGACCGCAAGCTCCCGCGTGGGGCAAAGTATGAGGACCTGGACCTTGTGCACCTGGGCCTTTGCGATCTCAATGGCCGGAATCGCAAACGCTGCGGTCTTTCCCGAGCCGGTGGCCGACTGGCCGACCACGTCACGGCCCTGGAGGACCGCCGGGATCACCGCTGTCTGAATCGGGGAAGCCTCTTCGTAGCCAAGCTTATGAACGGCCTTCAGAATCTCCTGGGAAACACCTAGCTCAGCAAAGGGACGCTTTTCCATTTCTAAATGTGTGGCAGCCAATCGGGAAGTGGCAGCTTAAAATGCAGTCGCCTACCCGTCCTGATACATATGCTAGCCCACGGATTCTTTAACAAAGGGAGACCGGGTACCGTTCACTGGCTGGATTTGCCCGGTTCCGGTTCAGGCGGCCGGTTGAGGAGAAGCCAGTAAAGGCCCAGGTCGTGAACCGCCGCGACAAACCGTTCAAAGTTAACGGGCTTAACGATATAGCTATTCACGCCAAGTCGGTAGCTCTCGACGATGTCGGTCTGTTCGCGCGAGGAAGTCAGCATGACCACAGGGATGGTCCTTGTCCGCGGATCATTCTTCACGCGCAGGAGCACTTCAAGACCGTCAATCTTTGGAAGCTTAAGGTCCAAGAGGATAAGCTTGGGCCCGTTCCCTGGCACACGCCCTGAATACGCGCCTTCGCAGAATAGGAACTCGAGAGCCTCGGCCCCGTCGCGTGCGACGTGGATAGCGTTGGTTAAATTGGATTTCCTTAGCGCTCTGAGCGCCAGCTCAAGATCCTGGGGCGAATCTTCGACGATCAGAAGCTCGATTGGTTGTTGGTCATTCATGGTGTGTTCCGGCCGAGTGTAAAAAAGAACGTGGCGCCGCGGTCCACCGCAGCATCCGCCCAGACCTCGCCTCCATGCCTGTGGATCACACGCTGGACGATCGCTAGGCCCACGCCCGTCCCTTCGTATTCGTCAGCCCGGTGGAGCCGTTGGAATACTCCGAAGAGCTTATTCGCATAGAGCATGTCAAAGCCCGTGCCGTTGTCCTTCACGAAGAATACGTCCCTTCCCTGGCGAGGCTCGCAGCCGATCTGGATCACGGATGGCTCTCGCTTACGCGAATATTTCAGAGCATTGGATAGCAGGTTTAGCCAGACCTGCTTCATGAGCGCAGGGTCGCCCATACTCTCCGGCATGGGACCAACCTCGATGCGGACCTTTGGGTCCCCCGTCTTGGCGCCAAGCTCGTCCAGGGCGTCCTTGACAAGCTTGGTCATGTCCAAGCGTTGCCGGTCGATCGGTGCGCGGCTAAGCCTTGAAAACGTGAGGAGATCGTCAATCAGGGCACCCATTCTCTGCGCTCCCGCCCTAATGATTTGCAAGTAGCGCTTCCCCTCACCCGGCAGCTGTTCACCAAAGTCTTCAAGAACGGCTTGTGAGAAGCCGTCCATGGCCCGCAACGGGGCCCGCAAATCGTGCGAGACCGAATACGAGAATGCCTCGAGCTCGCTGTTGGCCGACACAAGCTGCGCCGTTCTCTCCTTCACCCTCTCTTCCAAACTCTGGTTAAGCTCCAGTATCCTGGCCTCAGCCTTCTTGCGCTCCGTAATATCTCGCACCACCTTCGAGGCCCCCGTCAGTCCGCACGCCGGATCCCTGATGGGAGAAACCGTTACCGAAACGTCGATATCAGTCCCGTCCTTGCGCCG
>Ga0302144_10000746_pt1 | contig 11913 bp, 9 predicted proteins | sample I_Bog_E2_2_FD_192436 | JGI IMG/M metagenome (GOLD analysis project Ga0302144, IMG submission 192436) | Peat permafrost microbial communities from Stordalen Mire near Abisko, Sweden - I_Bog_E2_2 | ecosystem: Environmental > Terrestrial > Soil > Wetlands > Peat | place: Sweden: Abisko, Stordalen...
CTCGTGCAATGAATAAACGCCTTCTCCTTGCAAAGTTGCGGCCGCCGACTTACCGGCCGGGGTGACTGTGTCTTCCGCATCGTTTAATCGAAATGAAACGTTGCGGCGGTTATCATGCACGCGGCCGGCTCTGGCCAGAGTAGCCACCCATACCGATGCCGCGCCGGCTCTTGCGAGCGCCTGAGCTGCGGCGCGTGCGGTCGAGCCGGTCGTGAAGATGTCGTCGATGACCAAAACATGTTTCTCAGCGACTGCGGCAGGATCGGAAACCGTGAACGCTCCACGCAAATTCAATCGCCGTTGGCGCGGGGTCAGGCCAGCCTGGCTTTCAGTGGCGCGTGGGCGCATCAGAGTTTTCGAAGCCAGCGTGAGCCGCCATTCCGGATGCGTCTTTCTTAGCGCCGCAAGCGCATGGAAGGCCAGCGAACGAGCCTGATTGAAGCCGCGCTCGGCATACTTTGACCTGTGCAGCGGCACGGGAACCACCAGCATCTCAGTGGGCGCCTCGCCGGCCAGTTGGGCGATTGCCTCGGCCAGCATCCGGCCCAGCCCGCGCGCCGCTGGTTGCAGCCGGTCATATTTGAGCGCGTGAATCGCCGCTTTCATGCGGCCATGGTACGGCCCATAGGCCACAGCTCGCTCGAACAGCGGCGGCGCCATTCGGCAGGCGCGGCACAACCCGAAGATCGATGGAGCCTGAAGCGGTGTGTCCAGCGAGTCGCCGCAGCGCGCGCAGAGATTTCCGCTTTGGACGGCAAATTCCGTCCAGCAAACATCACAAATGGGCACAGAAGAGAGATGCGGAAGTGGGGAGCCGCAGAGGGCACAAGAAGAAGGGAAGAGGGCGCAACTTAAGGCGTCCATGGGACTTCGCAACACACGAACCACCGCGCGCCAACGGGAAGTCTCCGAAATTGGAACGTCGCTCGTCAGTGAACTTGAGTCTCTGCTGAAGACACACCTCACTCTCGGCCGCCAAAGCTCATCGGCCGCCGCCTTGCGGAAAGTATACTCGCAGCGGGCCGGAGATTCCATTTAGTTTCCCCATGGCAGTTGCTGGGGACCAGTGATGAGACGTTGAGCATCCTATCCAAAATGAAGCAAGCAGTTCGCAGGGAGGTCCCTGATATGCCGCCGCATGGCTATCCCCGCTGTTTCCTTCCGAAATAGATCAGCCCGCCACCCGCTGCAACGCCCGCGATGCCCAGAATCGGGGGAATGCTCTCCTGCTGGCTTTCTGTATCGTCCACTTGAATCAGGCCCATGTCCGGAGTCTGGTTGGGGTGCGAGTAAGAAAGCCCTCCGCAGAAAATGGCTGACAACCCAGCAATGATCAAAAGAATTCCGGAGATCTTCATATATGCTCCCGTTTCCAGGCCGGCGGTTGGCTCACCCTTCACCCAGCGCTGCGCCCTCGCCGTATGCGCCTCGCTGCGGTTGCTGAATCTCGGTTATGCCTCACCGCCGGCTTGACTTCTGAGTGAACCGCACTCGTTCGCGATCCTTCGCTGCAACTGCCTAATTCTGTTTGCATCCGGTTTCATGGCAGCTTCCCTGCTTCGCGGCGGCATTATCATTGGCGGCGCGAACCGAATCCTTCGCCTTGCCAACAGCCGTCTCGACTTTGCCCTTGATCTGTTGAGCGGCGCCTCTCACCTCGGTTCCGGTGTTGCCGGTCAAGCCGCCTACTTGCCGCTTTGCGTTACCTACCACTTCGTCGATTGCGCCTTTTACTCGTTGCTTGTCCATAAATTCACCTCCTGACTAGTTGCTCATGATGGCCGGATGGTTCGCAGTGCAAAAGAGAACACAAAGAATGCTCAACCCGCACTTTCGCCCGCAAGAAAGCCCACCCCTTGGAGCATTTCCCGATTGTGGGATGCAACTGAACGAACTCGTCGCAGCCATCACGTGCCCTGCTATCGCACTCCGGGGTTCATTTGCCGGCGTGTTAGCATCCTTCGTAGGGCTATCCGCCGACCTTAACGAGCAGCATTCAGGCAGAGGACTATTTGGGCATATCTACTGGCACTGAAACGCTTTCGCCGCAGAGCAAATCCGTGAAGTCCGACCATCTGCCGTCCCTTGACGGGATGCGGGCCATTTCGATTGCTCTTGTCCTGCTGGGCCATCTCAGCGGAACGCGGGGGTTTGTTCGCCTTGATCTGGGCATCGGGGATTACGCCCATCTGGGAGTGGTCGTCTTTTTCGTCATCTCAGGCTTCTTAATCACGCGCCTAATGCTCTCAGAGCGCGCAAAGAGCGGGTATGTCTCCCTCAAGCTTTTCTATGCCCGGAGGGCGCTGCGCTTGTTTCCCGCCGCCTACGTATTTATCGCCTGCGTTGGTCTGCTGTGGTGGGCTGGGGTTGTGCATTTGCAGCCAAGGGATATCTGGCACGCCGTCACTTACACGACAAACTATCTTCCAGACAGATCATGGCAGTTTGGACACCTATGGTCTCTGTCCGTCGAGGAGCAGTTCTACCTGATCTGGCCTTGCACCTTTGTTCTATTAGGAACGCGGCGTGCGGGTTGGGTCGCCGCCGGTGTGATTTTGTTTGGCCCGGTCGCGCGCTCCGGCGCCTGGCTATTCCTGAGAGGAACCCCATACTACGGTCTGGAAATGTTTCCCATGGTTGCGGACTGTCTTGCGACGGGTTGCCTGTTGGCGAAGGTCGCAGGCTGGTTGGAAAGCAAGGATTGGTATTTGCGCTTGTTCAAGCCGGCGTATTCGTTTGGATTGGTGGCGTTGGTTCTCTTAGTCAATCGCTACTTGGGCTATACGGTTGTTTCGGTCTTCGGCACGTCCATCATCAATATTGGCCTTGCAATCCTCATTCACCGCAGCGTTTATTATTCCCATGACTGGGTAGGCAGAGTCCTCAACTGGAAGCCGATTGCGTTTGTGGGGCTTCTCAGCTATTCGCTCTATCTGTGGCAACAGTTGTTTCTCAATCGGAATTCAGCCGCTTGGGCCAACGCATTTCCGCAGAACCTGGGCTTTGCAATCGCCGCCGCGCTGGGGTCTTATTTCCTGCTGGAAAAGCCCTTGCTCAAGTTGCGCCACCGCTTGCGCGCGTAAGGGTTGTGGCGAAGATTGCTCCGCGTCCCACCACTGATCCGGCCCAAAAAAATTGAACAGGGTGCCCCATCCTTTCCGCGTTCTTTGCGGAAAGGGTGGGAAACCACGATGCATATCTTAAGGGCCCGTGGTGGAAGTAGTGTTTTGAAAGGGCACGACTTTAGTCGTGTCGTAAGTGTCGAAAGATCAACTTGGGCTTTAGCCCCCGAGGGATGCTTTTCAACAATTTTGACTTTCACCACAGGCTGTTAAGGGGCGGATCAATAAGAGAATTCATGGGAGTGGTCAATTGCCAGGTTTGCTCTTCATAGGGGTATTTTCGCCATCGTTCTGAGAGCGACGAGAGGTTTGTGCCTGACGCTCAGTCCAGCTTGTTTTTATCTTTTCGTAAGTAACCTGCATCGCATCCAACTCCAAATCGCTCAGCCTCTCGATATCGATCATCTGGTTGCGCGCCGTGTCCATGGCCCGGATCAACTCATTGAGCTTCAGATGGATCGCGCGCGCATCGCGATTCTGCGTGTTCTGGATCAAAAAGACCATCAGAAATGTCGCGATGGACGTTCCCGTGCCGATCACCATCGCCCAGTGGTCTGAGAAATGAAAGACCGAGCCGGTGGCAGCCCACAACACAACCACCAGTCCCGCACCTGCAAACGCCCACGTTGACCCCAGCCATCCAGAAGCCGCTGCGGCGAAACGGCCGAAATGGCCATGTACGGTCCAGGCCGGCGTCTCGGTTACCTGTTTATTCATCTGGCGTTGCCTCCGAAATCTGACTGTTAGTTGACGGTATCCCGTCAGAGCGCAGCCAGACTGTCGCAAATGGGGCACAGCGCGACGCGACCGGAACAAACGAGCCGGTCCCGGATTTGGCAAGAGGTGAAAGATGCAAAGGAGAAGGCGGTTGGCTTGCCCTCCGCATAGTCGCAATTCTAGAAAGCGCCGGCCAGAAACACCTCTGCTGGATGAACCTTCTCGGCCTTGGCGCCGCAAGCCGCCGAGACCATCTGCGGCAAGGTCACCACCGGGCAGCGCGCGTGCGCTAGCACTTTATGTGCCACTCCGTGGCGGGTCACGGAGGCAAAGGTCGTTGGGCTTTGCGCGCCCAGCACGATCAAGTCGGCTTGCTGCACACGGCTCTGGAAGAGCAGCTCCTCGGTCGGGTCGCCCGGCGCCACAATCGGCTCCACGGCGACCCTGCTTTGAAGCTCATCCGGAACCAGCGAAACCAGCTCGTCCTTGATCTGATCGATCGTCCGACCCTCAAGCACCTCAGCGCGCTCCTGGGGCCGGATTGCATGATGCAGCACCAGACGGGCGTTGTGCTCGGCGGCCAGCTCAGCGGCAAAGCGAGCCAGCATCGCACTGGTTTTGTATAGGCTTATGCCGCAAAGCACGGTTCGCACGGCGAAGTTGCAATAGCCGGCGTCCCCCACCTCGGGGCCGACGATAAAGACCGGTGTCCTGGCGTTGCGCAGCACAGCCTCGGCCGTCGAACCCACCAGCAGCCCGCCGATAGTGCCAAGAGAGTGTGTACCCATGACGATGCGATCAATCTCCTGCTCGCCCGTCCGCTCACGCAGAAAGCTCAGAATCTGATCGGCTGGACGCCCCAGGCGCACCGCGGTTTCACATTCAACGCCCACATCCCTGACGCGCTGGGCCAGGGGCTCCAGGTGCTCGACCACGGCTTGTGCGACAGCAGCGCCTTCGTAAGGAACGCCGCTCGAGGTATCTGACGCCGACATCGCCTGCATGTCATAGGCGTGGAAAAGGATAAACTTTGCGCCATACTCGGCCGCTTGCGCCAGGGCAAAGGCAAACGACTCTTGATCGGCGGGAATCTCAGAGGTAAAGAGGATGCTGGATGGCTTGATCCAGCTTGGTTTGAGTAGAACTGCCACGGGAACCTCCTTCTAGTACCAACTCTGCTTGCGGGGCAATTTCGCTGCGCTGCTAACAACCAATAGTCTCGCCGTCGGCAAACTCGTTACAGCACCACTCGGCCGGTCAATCATCCCGGCCAGACACATACACTCTAGCCCCGGCGCGAGTGCGAAACCACGTGTACGTTCGAAGAAACGTTGATCTGATAGAAATCCCTCATCGGGAAGGGAATTGTCGCCCAATCCGGGAATATCTCCCCTGGAATGGCATGAACCCCTGGGTTTTGCAAGATTATGTGATATAGATCACAGCTCACTCGTCCCCGCAGATGGTCTTCTGGACCAGAATCGTGGTGTTTCAGAGCGGCCTTCACGTTCAGGGGGCTCTGCTGTAGGCTTTCAAGACGGTCTCCCTTCCGAGGGAAATCACCTTATCGGCAGCGTTTCAGTTTTCGTTAATCACGGAAGGCGCCTCGACTCCCCGGCGCAGGTCCTGGTTTCCTGCCCTCCCCACCCCGATTCCGTTGGAGGCCTCATGCAACCGATGCACAACATCCCCACCCGTGGCGGATTGAACTTTGACGAAACCCCTTTTCTCGCCATCTGGGAGGTTACGCAGTCCTGCGACCTGGCCTGCAAGCATTGCCGCGCCGCCGCTCAGCCCATCGCCCACCCCGACCAGCTCACCAACGCAGAAGGGAAGGCTCTGATCGACCAGATCGCCGAGATGGGCGTGCCCATCTTCGTCTTCACCGGCGGAGACCCTTTGAAGCGCGCCGACGTTTTCGAGCTGATTCGCTACGCCGCGGATAAAGGCGTGCATGTGGCCTTGACTCCCAGCGCCACGCCTCTGCTGACCCGTGAGGCGATTTTCAAACTCAAAGAAGCGGGACTGGTCCGGCTCGGCATTTCTCTGGACGGCTCGACCCCTGAGATACACGACACTTTCCGCGGCCTTCCCGGCGCCTATGCGCGCACCATTCAAGCCATCGAGTGGGCCAACGAGGCGGGCATCCCCATCCAGGTGCACACCACCATCAGCCGCCACAACGCTAATGATCTTGACAGCCTCTGCGCTCTATTCGAGAAACTCGCCATCGTTATGTGGAATGTTTTCTTCCTGGTTCCGTTGGGCCGTGGGCAACTTGATGACCTCCTCAGCGGAGAGGAATTCGAGCGCGTTTTTGGGCAGATTTACGAACTCTCGCATCGAGTAAACTTCCAGATCAAGACCACCGAGGCGATGCACTATCGCCGCTACCTGCTGCAAAACAACCTGGAAGAGCGCAAGATGGGCCACGGAAGCGGCCATCCCGGCGCCGCCACTGCTTACGAGTCCGGCGCTCCCACCTCCGATGCCAAAACCCGCACCGCAAGCTGGGCCACGCGCCGCGTGAACGACGGCAAGGGCTTCCTCTTCATCTCCCACACCGGCAACGTCTATCCCAGCGGCTTTTTGCCCATCCACGCCGGCAACATCCGCGAGACCCCGCTCAGCGAAATCTACCGCAACGCGCCCATCTTCAAATCTCTGCGCGACACCAGCAGGCTCGAAGGCAAGTGCGGCGCATGTGAGTACAAGGAGATCTGCGGTGGCTCCCGCGCCCGCGCCTATGCCGTCACTGGCAACCCCCTGGCCGAGGAACCCTGCTGCATCTACCAGCCCAAGCACTGGGACCCGGAGTTGGAGCACGCTGCGGATGCTTTCCGCGCAACGGAACGGCAGGAGACGCTGGTCATTCCGTAAGGGCGCGGGGCGACTCTTGATGAGCCGATGCACGAAAAGGCAGGGCAGGCGCTCCGTATGGATTGCCTGCCTGCTTTTGTTTTGTGGGACTGCGGTGCTTGATAACACAGGAACGGCGACTACGGAGACGAGCTTCGCTTAAGAGGGCGTGCTGCACTCAACCCCGCGACGGCGGAACTGGCGCGGACTAAGAAGAAACAGAAATGCAAGTTCAACAAAACAAAAAGCAATTGCAAAGTGTGCGCGATCCCACCCTAGCCACAAAAACAAGAACGTGGCGAGGGTGGGGCACCCGAAGTTTCATCCCCCGTGAGTCGGCAACCCCGGTGGACGACTGGCACCAAACTCATGCCGAATGGCGTGGTTGAAATTGGATAGGTCGCCACAGCCGCAGTCCATAACGATATCGAGAACCTTGGCTGGCTCGGTCAGGGGCGATGGCCCGGAACCAATTTGAAGTAACCAGCATCCAAGACGGGGAGGAACCAGAGAATTATGGAAAGCCAGAAGCAGTTGCGGGAACATGTGGTGAATCTGCTCACCAGCCAGGACGCTCACGCGGACTTTGATGCGGCGGTCAAGGATTTGCCGGCGAAGCTGCGCGGCGAGAAGCCGAAGGGAGCGGAGCACTCACCGTGGCAGGTGCTGGAACACTTGCGGATCGCGCAGTGGGACCTGCTGGAATATGCGGTCAATCCAAAGCACAAATCCCCCGAGTTTCCGGCGGGGTATTGGCCGAAGAGTCCAGCCCCGGCGAGCGCGGAAGCGTGGGAGCGGAGCGTGGAGAGCTTTCGAAAAGACAGGAAACGGCTGTGCGAGCTGGTAACGGCAGAGTCAACGGACCTGTTTGCAAAGATCCTTCACGGGGATGGGCAGACAATTCTGCGGCAGGCGCTGGTGACGGCCGACCATAATGCTTACCACGTGGGTCAGCTGGTGCTGCTGCGGAGGATGCTGGGGGCGTGGGGGTAGAACGAGACTGAAGCTGGGGAGCTTGACCGCTCCCCAGCAAAACTGCGCGCTTAGTAGTCCCTGGAATGGATAGACCGTTTGAAAATTCACATTTAGAAGGTGAAGTGAACAGCCAACTGCGCGCTGCGCGGACCTCCGCCACCCAGGTAAGGGTTGCCGCTGCCCACATCCGGCGTCGCCGTGGTTGCCAGGAACTGCGACGCATCGCCTGCCAGCAGCCGATTCCCGCCCACAGGGGCGATGGGACTGCCGAAGACATCGATGCCAAAGCCCGGCAACAGCGGGTTGCTGAAGTTCGGGTGATTGAAAATGTTGAAGAAATCGCCGCGCAGTTCCATCGTCATCGTCTTGGTCAGATGGGAAGTCTTGGTCAGCGAGAAATCGAAGTTCGTGTAATTGGGCGAATTGAAGGCGTTGCGGCCCTCGCTGCCAGGATGCTCGCTATTTGCGGCGCAGCTTCCTGTTACGTTATCCCCCACCCAGGTGCAGGGCGCGGCAAAGGCGGCCAGATTCAGCAGGTTGGTGCCGCTTGCGCCGGTGTGCGGATTGCCGATGATGTCCGGCCGTCCAAAGTATTCACCGCTGCCGTTGTAGTTGCCCCCACCCAGAGTTTCAAAGAGATAACTGACGGTATAAGGCTGGCCGGTGGCAAAGTTGAACATGCCGTCGAGCGCCCATCCGTTGGTGATCCACTTAGCTTGCTGGATCTTGGGAAGATTGTAAGTCCAGTACCACTGCATGCGCTGCCGCACGTCGAAGTTGGAACTGGCGCGTTCGGCGCGGGGATTGAAGCTGTTATCGGGCATCGCGGCGTTGGGAACAAAGTCCAGGCCGTCGCTGGCCGTGTCAATCGAATGGGCCCATGTATAGTTCAGCGTGGACGTCAAGCCGTGCCAGTTCTGCAGCTTCATCGTCGCTTGCAGAGAGTTGTAGTTGGAAAGCGCGCTGGTCTCGATCTGGTTGACATAGTAGAGCGGAATATTGACGAACGAGCCGGTTGAGTAGCTCGGGAAGCACTGCTCGCCGTAGCTGATCGTCGCGCCGTTTCCGCAACTGTCTACGCTGCCGTTCACGTTGTTCACCTGGTTGAGATCAACGAAGTGGAAGAGATGGCGTCCCTGCGATCCCACGTATCCAATCTGGAGCGCAACCTTGCTTGCAACCTGCGATTCGATGTTGAGGTTGTAGGAGCCGTAGCGTGGCGTCACAAGTTTCTGGTCGACGGTGAATACGCTGCTCGGCAAGTAGAGGCCGACAGTGGGTTCACCAGTCGATGGCGAATTGTTGCCGAAGATTGCCTGACCGTACTGAAGGGTCGTCGCCACCGGCGATGCGAAGCCGATGCCGTTGAATGCCGGCCCAGCCTGCCCTGCATTGGTGTTGTATGCCTGGTTGCCGACGAAAAAGTCCTGCGATGGGCCATCATAGAAAATGCCGCCGCCTGCCCTTATCACCAGCTTGCCATTGCCCAACAGATCGTCAGCCACACTGATGCGCGGCGCGAAGTTACTCCAGTCCTTCGGATAGAGCGACGAGGGCGCGCCAGCGGCGCCAATCGTTTCAAGTGTGGTGTTCTTTACGTCGAAGATGCTGAATGCATTGTTCTCTGCGCCGATCACGCCAAAGTAATCCCAGCGCACGCCATAATTGATTGTGATGCGCTCACTGAGGCGCCAGGAATCCAGCAAGTAAGCACCACTGCTGTTCTGGTAAGAGTAGCGCGTGCCGTCACCGTCGGCTGAACTGCCGCCATCAATGGTGCCCGACAGAAAATCGTCGAGGCTGTTGAAGACCAGCTTGCCGCGATGCCCGGAATTGATGAAGCTGTTGATGAAGGTCCGCCGCCACTCGTAACCAGCCTTGAAACTATGCCGGCCTTTGATGTACGAAACGTTTCCGAAGAGTTGGTAGTTCGTGTCAATGCGGCCGCGCGAGTCGCTGGCTGTGGCGCCGATGGGGCTGTACGAATTGATCTGGGGATTGGTGCTGAATATATCGATGGTCGGCAATCCCAGGTCACGCGTGCTGTAGCCCGGCGGCAGAGTGTCCAGGCCAAAGGCCGTGTTCGGATTGAAGCCGATGTCCTGCGGAAGGAATTGCTGCAGGAAGCGGTTGTAACCGCCGCGAACCTCGAAGATCAGGTTCGATCTCGGAATCGAAGTATAAGATAGCGAAACAATATTTACATGGGTCGGTGTTGAGGTGTTATATCCTGGCGCGCTGCTGCCCGTGTAGAGCATTCCCAGCGGAAAACTCTGCATACCGTGACTGTAGAAGTAGCGCCCGGTCAACAGGTCGCCGGCGCTGAACCAATGCAGATGCTGGTCGGCTTTGACGATGATGTTATCGCTATTGTTGCTGAACGGAGTGGTGAATGTCTCGCTGCCGCCCGTCACCGGCAATGTTCCCCACGGTTTGCTGTTCAGCAGGTTTTGTATCACCGTATTGATGCTTCCGCCCCCGTCTAAATATGTATTGATGTCTGTCTGGTTAGGCACTGTGCCTAACTGGGGCAGGCCGCCGTTCTCTCTCTGGCCCTCATAGGCGACAAACCAAAACGACTTATCCCTCAGAATTGGGCCAGAAACCGAACCGCCAAACTGATGGTTGGTGAACGAGTTCTTAGGCTGTGCATCGGTATTGAAATAGTTGCGCGCGCTCATCGCTCCGTCGCGATAGTACTCGAATGCGCTGCCATGGATTTGATTGGCGCCGCTCTTGGTCACGATGTTGACGGTCGCTCCCGAACTGCGCCCGAACTCCGCCTCCGGGCTGCCAGTCACTGGAATCTCAGCCAGCGCGTCAACAGGAAGAATGGTCGAGGGACAACCCCACACGCCCGCCTGATTGACCGACGGCAGGTTGCGGTAGCCATCATTCATGTCGGTGCCGTCGAGCAAGTAGTTATTTGACCGGCCGCGATTGCCGTTCAGGCTGAACAGTCCGTACGAGCCGGCCGATTCGGTTGATCCCACAGGATCGCTGCTTGCGCCTGGAACCAGTTCCAAGAGCTTCGTATAGTCGCGTCCGTTGATCGGCAACTCGGAGGCCTCGGCGGCTTCGATTGTGCCTCCCATGGTGTTGGAAGTGGTCTCCACCAGCGGCACACTGGCGCTTACTTCGATCACTTCTGCAACCGCTCCGGCGGCAAGCCTGATGTCGGCGCGCGTCGGCGAGCCCACGCTCACCGGAATCTGCGTCAGAGTCGTAGTGCGGAAGCCCTTCTTCTCAGCCGTTACGCTATAAGTGCCGAGCGGCAGCTCCGAGGCCACATATTCACCCCGATCATTGGCGGCAATGGTGCGCGACAAGCCAGTAGACGGGCTGATGACCTTTACCTGCGCCCCGGCAATGGCCGCTCCGCTGCTGTCTGTAATTGTGCCCAGGATGCTTCCCCGGAAGGTCTGTGCCATGGCGGCAGGTGCGTAGACATAGGTTAGACAAGCAAATAGAACAGCAATAGCGCCTGAAAAGGCAATCGTTCGGCTTCTCATAAGGCCGTGCTCCTTGAAGTTTTTCCGGTGAATGAATGGAATCCTCACATGAGTCTAATGAGCAGGGCATAAAGACCGTATGAGGAACTAGGCCTTTCTAGTGCCTTTAATCGCTTTATCCTGTGGAATCCGGGCGCGGAATTGCCGAACGATGGCGGCGGACTCTCCGGTGGCGCACAATTGGAGTAGTCAGTGGAACAGGAACTTGCTGACCACTGTTCACTGACTACTCAGAGAGGTACCCCGCCGCTTTATGTATTTGTTCTAAACTTTGTGGTTAATTAAATGGTAAACAGGCGCGCAGTTTGCTTAACTTATTGCCGCGCGGCCTGCTAACTCCGCTCTGTTCTTACGCCATCGCTTCCTTGCTCATCGGCTCAAAGTGCAATTGGTTCGTCTTGCGGTCCACGTCGATGCGCACATGCGTGCCGTGCAGCACTTCACCCGAGAGAATCTTGATGGCCAGCGGATCCTGCACCATGCGCTGCAAAGCTCTCTTCAGCGGGCGCGCACCATACGCCGCATCAGAGCCCGCGGCCAGAATCAGTTGCCGCGCCGGTTCGGTCAGCTCAAGCGAAATCTGCCGGTCTTCGAGCAGCTTGCTCACTTCATTCAGCCGCAGGTCGAGAATCTTCGCCATCTGCGCCGCGCCCAGCGGACGGAAGATCACCATGTCGTCCACGCGATTCAAAAACTCCGGACGGAAGTGCTCGCAGCACGCGCATCAC
>Ga0302144_10000770_pt1 | contig 11699 bp, 7 predicted proteins | sample I_Bog_E2_2_FD_192436 | JGI IMG/M metagenome (GOLD analysis project Ga0302144, IMG submission 192436) | Peat permafrost microbial communities from Stordalen Mire near Abisko, Sweden - I_Bog_E2_2 | ecosystem: Environmental > Terrestrial > Soil > Wetlands > Peat | place: Sweden: Abisko, Stordalen...
TGACACCGGCAGGCCGCACTGGCGCGCCAGACCGATGGAGAGCGTGAGCGAAAAGATGCCGCCATCTGTGGGAGTTTTCGCAATGACTGCGTTTCCACAAAGCATCTGCACCAGCAGCGAATGCACGAGCACGGAGAGGGGATAATTCCATGACGCGATATTTGAGACCAGGCCGAGCGGCTTCCGGTCGCCGAGCATCTCGACAATGTGCTCCGTATACCACTCTGCGCCAGCGATGCACCGGTCCACGCTGGTGAGCGCCTGAGGGTACGGCTTGCCGATTTCCCAGACCAGCAGGAGGGCAAGAAGTTCGCGATGCAGCCGGAGCTGCTCCACGCATGCGGCGACGCGGCGTTTGCGTTCCGTGATGGGAGTCCGGCCCCAATCCACGGCTTCCCTCGCGGCGAGTGTCACGGCTTCCCGCGCGGCTTCGAGATCGATCATCGGATAGGCCCCCAGAGGCGCGCCGTCTACCGGCGACAGCAGCAGCCGGGGGTGTCCCGGTTCACACCACTTGCCGCCGACGAGATTGAGCAGCGACTTGTTTGGTCCATCCCATGCCGCGGGCAGCGCCTGTTGGGCGCGGCTCAGCGCTTCCATCCACGAATTTCCAGGCTTCAGTTTTTTGCGGTTCATTATGGACCGATTGCTATTTGCAATTTCAGGCATCCGTTCGTCTCACATCACGGATCCCTAAAATGGATCATCTTAGAAATCTCCCAAATGGACCAATACTTCCCAAATCATCAGGCCATAGCTATGAGCTATGCTAATCGCTATCGTGCCGCCCGGATACTGATGGAAACTCACCCTTTCGCGTGGCGTGGGTTGGCCCCCAAACCTTCGAGTAATGTGGCGCTTTCTCCCCTCCAGAACAAGGGATTCCAAAAGGGACAATCCCGGAAGCGGCTAATGCAACGCGACGAATTCTCATTTACTTGCGCATTGCTCAGCGCATAGCCGATAGCTATCGAACCGTCATGGATAGGTTTTGCATCCTCTCAGATGAATAGGTCTCTGGTGGGGGTTTCGAATAGCCTTATGCTATGACGCAGGCACAAAGGAGGTATTGGTCAAAGAGATTCCGGATGCGCTAGCCTTTGCGAGTTCCGCGGAAAGTTTGTGACACGTGACACCACGTTTCGAGGCGAATCCAACGGGACACCCCTTATGAACACCATGACCCCCTATATCGCGGAGTTTGTTGGAACAGCCCTTATGATTCTCCTGGGTGACGGAGTCTGCGCCAATATTGGGCTGGCAAAATCGAAGGGGTTCGGCGGCGGATGGATCGTCATCGCGACCGGCTGGGGATTGGCGGTGATGGTGGCGGTGTATGCGTTCGCGAGGCAAAGCGGAGCGCATTTTAACCCGGCGATCACGATCGGGTTGGCGTCAATCGGTCGATTCCCATGGGCGATGGTTCCTGGGTATATCATTGCACAGACCGCCGGGGGTGTGATGGGTGGCGTTCTGGTGTGGCTGACTTACTTGCCGCACTGGAAAGCGTCGGAGGACACGGACGCAAAGCTCTGGATATTTTGTACGATTCCGGCGATCCGCTGCCCCATGGCAAATGTTTTGTGCGAGATCATCGGTGCCACAGTGCTCGTATTCGGGGCACTGTCGCTTCCTTCAAGCTACAATTTGACTCAGCCTGGTTGGGCCACCGGCTTCGGCCCACTGCTGATCGGTCTTTTGATTTTCTCCATCGGTCTCTCACTCGGTGGTCCTACGGGTTATGCCATTAATCCGGCGCGCGATCTTGGCCCAAGAATCGCGCATGCCATCCTGCCCATTGCCGGCAAGGGTGGATCGGACTGGGGCTATGCATGGGTTCCGATTGTCGGCCCGATTATTGGCGGCGTTCTTGGCGCATTGAGTTACAAAGCGCTCATTGGCTGAGCGGCCTCACTCACTTTCACACCCCCGTAACATCATGCCCTACATCCTCGCTCTCGACTCCGGCACCACCAGCGTGCGCGCCATCCTCTTCGATCACGACGGCCAGATTTGCGCCGTTGCCCAAAAGGAAATCCGCCAAATTTATCCCAAGCCCGGCTGGGTGGAACACGATCCGCAGGAGATTTGGTTCACGCAAATGTCCGTCGCCGTAGAGGCGCTCGGGCGCGCTCGCATCCGGCCCAGTGATGTCGTGGGCCTCGGCATCACCAATCAGCGTGAGACCACCATCGTCTGGGATCGCAAAACCGGCGATGCGGTCCATAACGCCATCGTCTGGCAGGACCGACGCACCGCCGGGATGTGCGACGATCTGCGTGCTGCGGGTCACGATCCCATGATCCAGAAGCGCACCGGGCTGCTGCTCGATTCCTATTTCTGCGCCACCAAGATTGCCTGGATTCTCGACAATGTCCCCGGAGCCCGAGCCCGTGCGGAACGCGGCGAGCTGCTCTTCGGCACCGTCGAAACATGGCTCATCTGGAAGCTAACCAGCCAGCATCACGCTCACGTCACAGACCCCAGCAATGCGTCCCGCACGCTTCTGTACAATCTCCACACCGGAGAGTGGGACAAGGAGTTGCTCGCGCTTTTTAAAATCCCCGCGAGCATGCTTCCGGAGATTCGGACATCGAGCGAAGTGTATGGCGAAATCACAACGTCGCTTGGACTCGGCGGCGTCAAGATCGCCGGCGCGGCAGGCGATCAACAGTCTGCGCTTTTCGGCCAGATGTGCGTCAGCCCCGGCCTTGCGAAGAACACCTTCGGCACCGGCTGTTTCCTCCTCCAGAATATCGGCACAAAGCCCGTGGCTTCAAAAAATCGCCTGCTGACCACGGTCGCATGGAAGATTGGCAAGCAGCGCGAGTTTGCAATGGAAGGCAGCGTTTTCATCGGCGGCGCCGTGATCCAGTGGTTGCGAGACGGCTTGCAGCTTGTCCGCTCCGCGCAAGAGGTGGATATGCTCGCCGCCTCGGTGCCGGACAGCGGAGGCGTTGTAATGGTTCCGGCGTTTACTGGGCTCGGCGCTCCGCATTGGGACGCATATGCGCGCGGGACCATTATCGGCATCACCCGCGACACCGGCGCCGCGCAGATCGCCCGCGCCGCGCTGGAGGGCGTGGCATTCCAGGTGGCAGACCTCGTTGACGCCATGCGCGCGGATACTGGCAAGCATCTTAAGGAATTGCGCGTCGATGGCGGCGGGTCGCGCAGCGAGCCGATGATGCAATTCCAGGCGGACCTCCTCGGTGTGCCCGTGGTGCGCCCGGCCATCATTGAGACGACTGCGCTCGGCGCGGCCTACCTCGCGGGGCTGGCGGTTGGATTTTGGAAGGATACCAACGAGCTCAGCACCCAGTGGAAGGTGGACAAAACTTTTGAACCCAAAATGGGCGCATCCCATGTCGCGGAATTGCGCGGACGCTGGAACGAAGCGCTGCTGAGAGCCGCAGGCTGGGCGCCAAAGGATAAGAAGCCCGCGAAAACAAAAAGCCGGAAGAAAAAGTAATCTATGAATCGTAAATCCATGCTGCAACAGGCCACGGCTCGCAAGGAGCCGTGGGACATCATCGTTATTGGCGGCGGAGCCACCGGAGTCGGGGTTGCCGTAGATGCATCGGCGCGAGGTTACGCCACACTGCTCCTGGAGCGGGATGATTTTGGCAAAGGCACCTCCAGCCGCAGCACCAAGCTCGTCCATGGCGGAGTGCGCTATCTTGAGCAGGGCAATATCTCGCTGGTCCTGGAGGCGCTGCGGGAGCGCGGGCTGCTGCGGCAGAACGCGCCCCATCTGGTGAGCGATCTTCCGTTCATCGTCCCCAGTTACTCATGGTGGGAAGGGCCGTTCTACGGAATCGGACTCAAGCTCTATCAATTAATGTCCGGCAAGTACGGATTCGGACCTTCGGAATATCTCTCCAGCGAGGAAACGGCGCGCCGGCTGCCGAATATCAAGACAGAAGGCCTGATGGGCGGAGTGGTTTACTTCGATGGTCAATTTGACGATACCCGGCTGCTGATCCAGCTCGCCGCGACGGCGGTCGAGCATCGCGGCACGCTCATCAATTACGGCCGCGTCACCGCATTGCAGAAGAGCGAGGATGGAATGGTGAACGGTGTGGAATGGGAAGATACAGAAACCGGGGCAAAGAGCATCGCGCACGCCCGCGTCGTGATCAATGCGACCGGGCCGTTTACCGATTCGGTCCGCAAGCTGGCCGAGCCTGAGGCCGAGTCGATGATCTCGCCAAGCCAGGGCGCGCACCTTGTTCTGGATCGCTCCTTCCTGCCCGGCGATACCGCGATCATGGTGCCGCATACCAGCGATGGGCGCGTGATGTTTGCCATCCCGTGGCACGGGCACACCCTCGTCGGCACCACGGATACGCCCATGGACCATGTACCCGTGGAGCCTGTGGCGCTCGACCAGGAAATCGATTTCATGCTCAGCACGGGCGCCCTTTATCTGGCCAAGGCGCCGACACGCGCGGACATCCTCAGCGTCTTCGCGGGCATCCGTCCGCTGGCGAAGTCAGGCGAAGGCAAGAACACCTCCAAACTCTCACGCGACCACGTCATCCACATCGATCGCAGCGGCCTGCTCAGCATCGCCGGAGGCAAGTGGACCACCTATCGCAATATGGCGGAGGATTGCGTGGACCAGGCCGCCACATTGGGTGACCTGCCGGAGGTCGCCTGCATCACAAAGACCCTGCACGTCCACGGCTATCACATCGACGCCTCGATGTTTGGCTCCCTTTCGTTCTATGGAACGGATGCCGTCGCGATCCGGGCGCTGATCGCCGAATCCCCGAAACTGGGTGAGCAGCTCGATGGGGAGCTCCCTTATCTGGCGGCCGAAGTCGTCTGGGCCGCCCGCGAGGAGATGGCGCGCGACATCGAGGACGTCCTCGCCCGCCGCACCCGCGCCTTGTTTCTCAATGCAAAGGCAGCCGTCCGCATGGCGCCGCGCGTGGCGGATCTGATGGCGCGGGAGCTCGGCTACGACGCCGAGTGGCAGACGAAACAGGTCGCCGCGTTCACCGAGCTCGCCCACGGGTTCCAGGTATCCGCCCGCAAGATCGCCTGACCCATTCTTTCAAAATACATAATGAACACCGCACCGCTTCAAAAAACCGAGAGCCTTACGCATCTGGGCCTGGAAAACATTGGCAACGTCTATTGGGACCTGCCCGCTCCCGCACTCTACGAGGAGGCCATCCGCCGCCACGAGGGCATGCTCAGTCATCTCGGGCCGCTCGTGGTGCGGACCGGGCAATACACCGGACGCCTGCCGAAGGATAAGTTCTTTGTGCGCGAGCCCACCAGCGAAAGCAAAATTGGCTGGGGCAAGGTCAATCGGGAGATTGCACCGGCCAAGTTCGCCGGCGTCAAGGAGCGCCTCTGCGCTTACCTTCAGGGGAAGGATCTCTTCATCCAGAATTGTTATGCGGGTGCCGACGAGCGCTACCGGGTGCCGATCCGCATCATCTCGGAGCACGCGTGGCCCGCGTTGTTCGCGCGCAATATGTTCATCCGCGAGCTCGATGCCGCGAAGCTCGCCGCGCATGTGCCCGAGTTCACGGTGATTCATGCGCCGAATTTTCATGCGGAACCGGAGGTGGACGGCACGCACTCCGACGCCTTTATCCTGCTTCATCTCGGGCAGAAGCTCATCCTCATCGGCGGCACCGCCTACGCCGGCGAGATCAAGAAATCGATCTTCACGGTCATGAATTATCTCATGCCGCAGCGCGACGTGATGGCCATGCATTCATCGGCCAACTACGGGAAGGATGAGAATGACGTCGTGGTCTTCTTCGGCCTCTCCGGCACTGGCAAAACCACACTCTCGGCCGATCCCGACCGGACATTGATTGGCGATGATGAGCATGGCTGGAGCGATGACGGCATCTTCAATTTCGAAGGAGGCTGCTACGCAAAGCTTATCCGCCTCTCGCCGGAGGGCGAACCGGAAATCTATGCGACCACCCGGCAATTCGGCACGGTGTTGGAAAACGTCGCCATCGATTCCCAAACGCGCCATGTGAATCTGGACGATGCGTCCCTCACGGAAAACACGCGCGGCGCATACCCGATCACCCAAATCCCAAACATGGCGGCCTCGGGCAAAGGCGGTCATCCCAAAAATATCATCATGCTGACCTGCGACGCCTTTGGCGTATTGCCTCCTCTCGCGCGGCTTACGCCTGAGCAGGCGATGTATTACTTTATTTCCGGATACACTGCGAAGGTGGCCGGCACCGAGGCCGGCGTGACGGAGCCGGAAGCGACTTTTAGCGCCTGTTTCGGAGCGCCATTCATGGCACTACCTACGCTAACTTATGCCAAACTGCTGGGCGAAAAAATCGCGAAGCACAAGGTGGACGTCTGGCTGCTCAATACCGGCTGGAGTGGTGGCCCTTACGGAACGGGTGATCGCATTAAACTCTCGGCCACAAGGGAGATGGTGAAAGCTGTATTGTCCGGAGCGATGAAGGACGCCCCCATGACCAAGGATCCCATCTTCGGCATCGGTGTGCCCGACTCCTGTCCCGGCGTGCCGTCGGAGATCCTTGCACCTCGCAAAACATGGAAGGACCCTGCCGCCTATGACAAAAAAGCACGGGAACTGGCCGGGATGTTCGAACGCAATTTCAAGGAGAATGCGAGCGATGCTCCCGCCGAGGTAAGTGAAGCCGGGCCGGGACATGTTCCAAAGGGCGGAATCAAACCGGCCAAATCTGCTCCCGTACTGGAGCCGGTGCACGCGTGATTGCACGGAGTAATTGAAGGACAGAGTAACCGGATGGGAAACATGTACGCAAAAATTACCACTGTCCACGCCCAGGAAATCCTAGACTCGCGAGGCAACCCGACCGTCATGGTCAGGGTTGATTTGGATAGCGGCATTAGTGCCACTGCATGTGTTCCCTCTGGTGCCTCCACTGGCACCCGGGAAGCGGTGGAGCTTCGCGATGGAGATGCGAAGCGCTATGGCGGTCTCGGCGTGCTCACGGCGGTGGCGAATGTGAATGATATCATCGCCCCCGCGGTCAAGGGCAAGTCCCCGCATCAGCAGCAGGACATTGATGAATTGATGTGCAAACTGGACGGCACTCCCAACAAATCGAAGCTTGGCGCGAATGCCATCCTTGGCGTTTCAATGGCAGTCTGCCGCGCGGCTGCGACTGATCTTGGTGTCCCGCTCTATTTGCACATTCGCAAGCTCCACGGGGGAGAGGACGGCTCACCATTTGTCATCCCGCTACCCATGATGAACGTATTGAACGGCGGCATGCACTCCACAAACAATGTGGACTTCCAGGAGTTCATGATCTTCCCGATCGGCGCTCCCAAGTTTTCAGAGGCGCTCCGGTACGGGGCCGAGACATTCCATACCTTGAAGAAGCTGCTCCAGAACCGCGGCCTCGTCACCGCAGTCGGAGACGAGGGTGGGTTCGCCCCCAGCCTGGATTCCAATGAGGAAGCAGTGGAACTCATCGTCGAAGCCATCAAGACTGCGGGTTATACTCCGAAGCAGGACATCGCAATCGCCCTCGATCCCGCCTCAAGTGAGTTCTACAAGCAACGCGCCTACGTCTTCACAAAATCAGATCACTCCCGCAAGTCCTCTGCCGAAATGATCGCTTTATACACAGAGTGGTCGAAGAAGTACCCCCTCGTCTCGCTTGAAGATGGAATGGCCGAGGAAGATAGCGAGGGCTGGAAAGCGCTTACAAAAGCGTTGGGCGGCCCGCTGCAACTGGTGGGCGACGATAACTTCGTAACCAATCCCAGAATCTTTGCCCAGGGTATCCGCGACGGCATTGCCAATGCCATTCTGATCAAGCTCAATCAAATTGGTACAGTAACCGAGACATTGGAAACCGTGGCAATGGCTCAGAAGGCCGGATACGGAGCGGTAATCTCCCATCGATCTGGAGAAACCGAAGACACCTTCATCGCAGACCTAGCGGTAGGCACCGATGCCGGCCAGATCAAAACCGGATCACTCTGCCGCAGTGAACGCATAGCAAAATACAACCGTCTCCTCGTCATCGAGCGCGAATTGGGCGAACAGGCGGCATTCCTAAACCGGTTTTTGAAAGAGCCGCTCGCCTAAGCCACTGCCGCTTTTCCATTTTGTATTGTCTCAGTCTGCGGCTGTCGTCCCGAGGCCGACCGGACAAAGTATCACTGAAAAATGATGAAGCCTACTGAACTACTGCACAATCTTGGCCAGAGCCTCTGGCTCGACAATATTACACGGGATCTGCTCAACGGGGGCACCCTCGAACGCTACATCCAGGAGTTCTCGGTGACTGGACTGACATCCAATCCGACGATCTTCGATCATAGCATCAAAAATAGCGCCTCCTACGACGCGGCGATTCGCGGGGATTTGGCAAACACAAATGCTGTCGAGGCCCTCTTCTTCGATCTTGCGCTGGATGATCTGACCCGGGCAGCAGATCTTTTCAGGGAAATCCATGATCGGACCGATGGCGTGGACGGATGGGTATCCCTTGAGGTCTCTCCGCTACTCTCGCATGACACCGTCAGCACGATTGCCGCTGCCAAGACGCTCCACGTCCGCGCCGGGCGGCCCAACCTTTTCATAAAGATACCCGGAACAACGGAAGGCCTGCCGGCAATCGAAGAGGCAATCTTTGCCGGCGTGCCGGTTAACGTGACGCTTCTGTTTTCGCCGGAACAATATACCGCGGCAGCCGAGGCGTACCTGCGTGGAGTCGAGCGGCGCATCTCCGCAGGGCTCAATCCCAAGGTCGGCTCGGTCGCTTCGATGTTCATCAGTCGCTGGGACGTTTCTGTTGCCGGCAAGGTGCCGGAGGCATTGCACAACCAGCTCGGCATCGCCATTGCCGGACGCATCTATAAGGCGTATGTCGAAGTGTTGAGTAATCCGCGCTGGCAGCGGGTATATAACGCCGGCGCGCAGCCGCAACGCCTACTCTGGGCAAGCACAGGCACCAAAGACAAAAAGGCATCCGACACGCTCTACATAACGGCGCTTGCCGCGCCGTTCACCATTAACACGATGCCTGAGGCAACCCTGAAAGCCTTCGCGGATCATGGCGCACTCGGTCCGATCATGTCGCACGACGGCGGCAATTGCGAAACGGTTTTGGAGCAGTTCGCAAAGGCCGGTGTAAATGTAGATACGCTGGCCGCGCAACTTCAGGACGAAGGCGCGAAGTCCTTCGTCAAATCATGGAATGACCTGATGGCCGTGATCGCATCCAGAAGCGCTGCTTTAAAGAAGGCGGCGTGATATCGCCCCAAATGACTTGATGAACACACCCATCAAAATTGCAGTCACCGGCGCGGCAGGCCAGATCGGCTACGCACTCGTCTTCAGGATCGCCTCCGGCGCCATGTTCGGCCCCGACCAGCCGGTACACCTGCAATTGATCGAAATTCCGCACGTGCTGGAAGCACTCGGTGGCGTCGTGATGGAATTGCAGGACTGCGCATTCCCGCTTCTCAAGGGTATCACGGCCACGGCCGATCTGGACGAAGGTTTCCGTGGTGTAAATTGGTCGCTGCTGGTGGGGAGCGTACCGCGCAAGGCTGGCATGGAGCGCAAGGATCTGCTCGGCATCAATGGAAAGATCTTTGTGGGCCAGGGGCAGGCTATCCAACGGAACGCCGCAGGCGATACACGAGTCCTCGTGATCGGAAATCCCTGCAACACGAATTGCCTCATCGCAATGAACAACGCCAGGGAGATTCCGGCGGAACGCTGGTTTGCGATGACACGCCTGGACGAAAACCGTGCCAAGTTCCAGTTGGCGCTTCGTGCTGGAGTGGACGTCACCCAAGTTTCGAACCTGGCGATCTGGGGAAACCACTCGACCACCCAGTACCCCGATTTTTACAACGCACAAATCGACGGGGAACCCGCCGCGACGGTCATAGGGAATGATGGCTGGATGAAGACAACCTTCATCCCGACCGTGCAAAAGCGCGGTGCTGCTGTGATCGGCGCGCGCGGATCATCCAGCGCCGCTTCCGCGGCAAATGCCATCGTCAATACCGTGCAATCAATCGTGGAACCCACCACGGCCGGGGATTGGCACAGCGTCGCAATTTGTTCCAACGGAGAATATGGCGTGGACAGGGGATTGATATGCTCGTTCCCGGTGCGCAGCGACGGAGCGAGGGTCCAAGTGGTCGAGAATTTGGAGATCGCAGAGTTCTCCCGCTCAAAGATCGATCAAAGTGTAGCGGAGTTGAAAGAAGAGCGCGGGTTGGTATCGGGATTGTTTCAGTAATATGGGCGCCGCGGTAAGTCCCCCTTACTAGTCCGACGGCGCGCACATGTTCACCGGATCAAGCGCGTCGGTTAGTTGGTCTGCTGGCAGTACCTCTTCATCCGTACAGATTTGCCGGATCGTGCGACCACTCTTCGCACTTTCCTTAGCGATTTTTGCCGCAAGGTCATAACCGATGATGGGTGACAATGACGTCACCATCGACATGGAGCGTTCCACGAGCTCTCCGCAGCGGGCCTTATCTGGGATAATGCCCGCCACGCACCGGCTGGCAAACACAGAAGCGCTATTCGCCAGGAGCCGGACGCTCTCAAGAATGTTATGGGCCAGGACAGGAGCCATGACGTTAAGCTCAAAATTTCCGTTCGCCCCACACCAGGTAATGGTGGAGTCATTGCCAATGACCTGCGCAGCTACCTGCATCAATACCTCGCACATGACGGGATTCACTTTGCCGGGCATGATTGAGGATCCCGGCTGGGTTGCAGGGAGTTGGATTTCCCCGATTGCACACCGCGGGCCGCTGCTGAGCCAGCGGGTGTCGCTAGCGATCTTGAAAAGGCTGACCGCGATGGTCTTCAACTGCCCGCTCACCTGCACCAATCCGTCCTTCGACCCCTGTGCTTCGAAATGGTTTGCCGCTTCCCGAAAGGCAATTCCGCTGTCTTCGGCTATGCGGGCGACCGCACGCCGAGCAAATTCCGGGTGCGTATTCAGCCCGGTACCGACTGCCGTACCGCCCAGGGCAACCTCCTCAATTGCGCTGATTGCATTGTCCACACGGAGGCCAGCGTACTCCACCTGCATCGCGTAGCCGGAGAGCTCCTGGCCGAGCCGAATCGGAGTCGCGTCCATCAAATGGGTGCGGCCGATCTTGATAACGTCCCAACACTCTTTCGATTTTTCGGAGAGCGCAAACTCAAGGCGTTGCAGAGCCGGAAGGAGGAGATTCTTGAGAGACTCAGCCGTGGCAATGTGGATGGCTGTGGGGATGACATCGTTGCTCGATTGCCCCATGTTCACATGATCATTGGGATGCACCGGAGTGTGAGAACCAATCGGTTTGCCTCCCATCTGCGAGCAACGATTCGCGATCACCTCGTTGGCATTCATATTTGTGCTCGTGCCGGACCCGGTCTGAAATACATCTACCGGGAACTGGTCATCTAACTTGCCGTCACAAACCTCCTGGGCCGCCTTCGTGATGAAATCAGCTCGGGTGGCGTCAAGTTTGCCGAGATCAAGGTTTGAACGCGCCGCGGCGATCTTGATCAGACCAAGGGCTCGAATAAACTCTCGCGGAAAGCGGTACCCGCTAATGGGGAAGTTGAGGACGGCGCGTTGGGTCGAGGCGCCATAGAGCGCGGATACGGGAACGTCCATATCGCCCATGGAGTCTTTCTCGATTCGGGTATTATTCATAAGGGGAATTGTATC